>Ga0318546_10000155_pt1 | contig 22425 bp, 26 predicted proteins | sample GRESIP169b2f19_FD_203514 | JGI IMG/M metagenome (GOLD analysis project Ga0318546, IMG submission 203514) | Tropical soil microbial communities from Luquillo Experimental Forest, Puerto Rico - GRE.SIPMG.169b2f19 | ecosystem: Environmental > Terrestrial > Soil > Tropical forest > Bulk soil...
GCGACGGCCAATTGTGCGGATGCGACTTCGTCGGCCTTGAGTCCCTTTTGGCGCAGCGCCAGCGCAGCGTCGATCCCGGCGTGGGTATAGTAGTTTGAAGGATAGGGCTTGAAGCGGAGATCGGAGGTCTGCCAGACCGATGCCAAACCATCCGTGAGCGTATGCGGATCGAACTGTCCGTCGACGAAGCAGTGGTAAAAACCGTAGCGGCCCTCGAGGGCCTGTGCCGGTCCCTCCACCCCGTACTTCGCGAGCAGCGCGGCCTGAATCGCCGACTTCCCGGCCCATCCCGACTGGAACCGCTTGATCGTTCCCCCCGACCGGTTGGCCTCCAGCGAGCCGGCGGCGAAGCTCACCGCGATGCCGATGGCATTGGCGATCGCCTTCGCATGGAAGCCGAGGAGCTTCGCGGCCGCCGCCGCGCCGGCGAGCGTGCCACAGATCGCCGTCGCGTCCTGCCCCCGTTCAAGAAAGCGGGAGCTGCGGCTGGCGCGATCGTAACCGGCTCGATCCAGCCGTAGGCAGAGCTCGAGCCCGATGACGTAGGCAAGGATCGCCTGCTCCCCCGAGGCGCACTGCCATTCGCAGAGCGCCAGGATGAGCGGCACGATCGCGCCGGAGGGGTGCAGGTCGGGCATCGCCATGTCGTCGAATTCGAGCGAGCGCGCGAGCAGTCCGTTCATGAAGGCGGCCTGCGGCGCGGGTAATTGTCGCGGGATGGAAATCGCGGTCGCCTGACCCGTCCCGCCCTCGGACGTCAAGTACGATGCAAGCGATCGGCTCGTCTCCAGCCGAGCGGCCGCGAGACAGCAGCCGATGGTGTCCAGGAGATGTTGGCGCGCGATCCGGCGAATGGTGTCGGGCAGGTCGCCGAATCCGGTCCCATGCACGAACTCGGCGATTGACGATACAAGCGAGGACGCTTCCGGATCGCGCTTCATGATGTCTGGCGGTCCATTATCGGCTGCGACGGTGCCCTGCGCCGCTGCGGCGGGAGCTACCTGAGCGGCGGCGCCTGCAATCAATCCGCCACTGGCCTTGAGGAAGGTGCGGCGGGACGCTTGCTTCCCACCGACCGGCTCGTGCCCCGCCGTATGAATGTCGGCGTATGCCGCTGCGGTCGTGTTCTGATCGCTCATCGTACACCTCCCTATTCTGGTGTCGGTTCTTCCATTGCGGCTTCTAGAGCTCGCGAGCCCGCTGCGCGAGCTTGGGTGGCGTGCCCATGACCATTGTCATCAGTGCCTCGACATCCTCGCCGCGAAGACTAGGCGGTCGACGATACAAGCGAAGACGCTTGCGGCAACCTATTCTCGTTGAGTTCGGCAATCCGCTTGTATCGTGCTCATGCAAGACGTCGTCCGGCGGAAGAGCGCTCGCTTGCTGCAGCAGCGCGATCAGCCGCCGGCGAAATTCATCGATCGTCATGGCCGCGTTTCTCCGTCCTCGATATGTGCCGCCGCCATCGCGGTGCGCGCCATCGCCAGGAACGACTCCTCGTTGCCGCTGTGGACGAAAGCGGCAAGCAACAGACATTCCGTCGTGATGCGGCTAATGGCCCCGCGTGTGGCCCGCCAGGTTGGCGTGACCGCGAGCGTGCAAACGACATCGCCGCCCCGATGGCGGCGAAGGCGGCGAGCAGAACGATGACGTCGCGGCTCGCCGACAACAGCTGCTGCGGCCCGGCGTGGAGCGTGCTGTGGCCGGACCCAGTCAGGACCGCTAGCCGCCACGCGAGCAGCGCCGAGGCGGCGGCAACCCCGACGCTGATGCCGCAGCAGCGCACCAGGTTGATCAGCCCGCCGGCTTCCCCGGCCAGCGACGCGGGCGCGGCGCCCATGATGGCGCTGTTGTTGGGAGAGAGGAATAGCCCTTGGCCCAGCCCGAACAGCGCGAGCGCGAGCGTCACAGCTGGCAAGCTTGCCGGCGCGCCGTCGAGCACTGCGAACAGCAGGGCCAGCGCGGCGACGCAGATGAGCATGCCCGACACCGTCAGTAGCCGCGCGCCGAGGCGGTCGTAGAACGCGCCGGCGAGCGGCGAAACCGCGCCCAGCATCACCGGGATGACGGTCAGCCGCAGGCCCGCGGCAAAGGTCGAATCGCCGTAGGCGCGCACCAAGACGAACGGCATCAGGAACAACAGTCCGAACAGCGCCGCGGGGCACATGAAGCCGGCGATATTGCCGGCGGCGAACGCGCGTTTCCGGAACAACGCGAGGTCGATGAGCGGGTCTTGCGCGCGCTGTTCGGAGCGCACGAACAGCATCAACAGGATCGGCGCCGCGAGCGCGCAGCCGACAAACGCCGGGGACGCCGTGCCCCATGCATATCCTTCGTTGACAACGGCAATGAGCGCAGTCAGCGCCGGCGCGATCAGGACCGCGCCTTTCCAGTCGAAGCGGCTGTCCGCGGGTAGCTCCTTGGTGGGCGGAAGCACGAACCAGCCCAGCAAGATGCCGACGAGGCCGATCGGCACGTTGATCCAGAACACCCAATGCCAGTCGAGCGCCTCCAGCACTAGGCCGCCGATCGCCGGTCCTGCGCTGAATCCGACGGCTTGCGCAGCTGACTGGATGCCGAGCGCGCGTCCGCGCCGTGCGGGCCCGGCGGCCGCCACCACGATGGCGACGGCGTTCGCCGACAGAAGCGACGCCCCGATCCCCTGGATCACCCGGAAGCCGATGAGCACCGGCAGGCTTTCAGCGAGGCCGCAGAGCGCCGAGCCCACCGTGAACAGCAGGAAGCCGCCGGTGTAGAGAAGCTTGCGCCCCACCATGTCGGCCAGCCGGCCGAAGATCGGCAGGAACGCCGCCAGCGCCAGCAAATAGGCGACCGCGACCCAGCTCACGGTGCTCAGCTTTGCGCCGAATTCCCATTCGAGCCGCGGCAGCAGCATCTGGGTGATGCTGGAATCGACCCAGCTCATGGCGGAGCCGACGCAGACGGTGCCGACGATGAACCAGCGATAGGATTGAAGGCGCGCCACGACTTGCGCCGGCGGCGGCTCGCGGCCGCGGCACACCGCATCGCGCAACACGGCGAGCGAGGCCGGGCCGCTTCCGCTCGCCACGTGCTGCCTCCCCAGGAAGGTGCTGGAGCGGGGCTTGTCGCTACGGATGCCTATGTCGAGCATGTTCGAGACGCGCGTCAACGCGCTAAGACCGCTGCGCTGGCAAATGGCGCGTGGAATGTTTCTGTCATGTGCAGCATAGACAGAAACGAAATCACTGCGCTGGCCATGATCAGGAACGCTGGCGCAAGTTCGTCGCCTGTGCGCTCCAGTCGGCCAAGTCGAGCCGGTAGAACCTCGCCGCAGTGCCACAGAACAGGTCGGCTTTCTCGCTATCGCTTGCGCCCTTGGCTAGAAGCTTGCAGGCGTTCCAGAACACGGGATAGCTGTAGGAGCCCTTGTCGACGGGAAAGTTGCTCTCGAACATGCACCGCGATGGGGAGAACGCCTCGATGCAGGTCTCGATGTAGGGACGCCAGGTGCTTGCCAGCGTCTCGGAGGATGGGGGCTCGGACTGCTCGTGGAAGCCGAAGCCGCCCAGGCGCATGCCGAGCCCGCCGAGCTTGACGTAAACGTTCGGGCAGGCGGCGAGCGCCTTGATGGATGCGGCCCAGCCAGGAAATATCTCTTTGTGCTTGCCGGCATAGGCGCCGATTCCGATCGGGCCGCCCACGTGATCGAGCACGATCTTCGCCTGCGGAAAGGCGCGCGCGAGATCGCCAACCTCGTTGATCTGGGGATGGTAGAGCCAGGCGTCGAAGGAGAGGCCTAGACGGCCCAGCACCGCGAATCCTTCGCGAAAGCGCCTGTCGCCCGACAGACCCGGCGGCGGGCTATACGCCGGATAGCGGATCGATGGGTCGGCATCCCAAACCGTGCTGTAGCGGATGCCGCGGAAGCGATCGCCGCCGGCCCGAATGTGCGCGGCCAGCACCGGCTCGACCCGGCTTCCCAGCGTCAGGTCCGCATGGCCGACAATGCCCGTGCAATGCCTCGTCTTGCCGTAGATGCCGCTCGCGCTCATGGCGGCAATCCCGTTGACGAACTCGGTTTCGCCGACCGGGCGCATTTCCGCCGGGCCGCCGGCGCGCATCATCGCGAACGCCTGCACGAATACGGTGGCGAGGATATTGTGCCCGCTGTTCGTATCCGCCAGTAATTCATCGAGCAGATAGCGCCAGCCGGGCCGGTGCCACAGATGATGGTGGGGATCGACGATCGGCAGATCGGGCTCCAGAATCGGCTCCTTGCGCCGATCAAGCCAATCCTGGCGGACGGGAAAAGAGTACGGGTTCGGCGGTGCGGCGGATGTCGAGGCAATCGACACGACGGTTTGGCTCCAGGCGGTAGCATCGCGAGAGCGCGTCACCTACGGTGGCGATGTTCTGCGCGTGCATCAGGGTAGACTTCTGATCTGTTCAGCTCACCGCTCATTCGGAAGCTGAAGCGAGGCGGAGAATTGACTCAAATGACCGTTGATGCCATATCAATCTGGGCACCGGCCCGTTGCGCAAAAGGCAACGCCTTGCGTAGCACAGCGCTGCGGCCGGCCTCCACAATGCATGAATTTGACAGCCAGGTCGCACCAGGGTTGGAGGCTCAAAGCGCGACGTCTTGGCTTGCGGGAATTCTCATCAGGGTGGCCGCCCCTTGGATTTCACCGCGCTACGATATTTCGGCGAGACCGCTCACTCGCGCTCGATCAGGGCCGCATCGGAACGGCTTCACGTTTCGCCGTCGGCGATCAGCCGCCAAATTGCGAAACTCGAGCACGAGCTACGAGCGCCGATCTTCGACCGCCGCTCGCAAGGGATGGTGCTGACACCGGCAGGCGAGATGCTGCTGGCGAGGGTCGAGGGGATGATGCGCGAGTTCGCGCGCGTAAAATCCCATGTTGCAGCGTTGCAAAACCTCCAGGCCGGAACGGTCGACATATATTGCTTCCAGGCCGCAATCGAAAGCTTTGTTGCGCCGGCACTGCATCAATTCCACATGCGGTACCCGAACGTCTTGTTCAACGTGACAGTGAGTAGCGCGGACAAGACGATCGAGGCTTTGACCAACGGCACCGCCGAGATCGGTCTCATCCTCAATCCGCCGGTGCGAGACACAATCGCACGCACCGAAGTCTTTCGTGATAAAATCGTGGCGGCGGTGGCCCCAACTCATCCGCTTGCGGGACGCAAAGCCGTATCGTTGCAGGAGCTCGCCGAATTCCCCTTCGTTCTAACCGAGGGATCCTCAGGTGTGCGGCAGCAGATCGATCGGACATTTAATCGCCATGCGATCAACCCAAACGTATTTTGCGTCACCAACTCAATCACCCTCGTCAAGGCACTCGTCAGCCTTGATCGCAAATGCGCCTTGCTTCCACGATTTGCCGTGGACTACGAAGTCAACGCGGGAACCGTCTCCATCGTCCCGGTGAAGGAGTTTATGAAGGAACCACTGCTGTTTTGTGTTTGCGAGCTCAATAGCCGGTCACTATCGCCGGCAGCCAAGGCTTTCGTGGAGGCAGTTATCGATTTTTGCCAGCGCTTTGGCCACTAATCCCCTAGTCGATTACGGCCAAAACAGCGGTTCAAAGATCAAACGTGGCTGTCGTTTTAGCCTCTCGATCGGCAGATCGGCCGGGTTTTGTGAGTACATCACTGCAACGGAGGAGCGGTAACTGACAGGTGATAGAACGCGACGGCGGTGCCGCCCAGGATACGATCGCGTTCGTAGCGTGAGAGGCAAGCGAGCGCGAGATTGGTCTCGCGCCACACTTTGCTGTAGCCGCCGCGTAGGTTGGCCACAGGCCAATCGCTGCCGAACATCAGCCGCTCGGGCCCGAACAGCTCAAGCGCGCGGTCTATATATGGCGCGATGTCCACTGCCGTCCAATCGTCGGCTCCGCCGACATCGAGACCCGATATTTTGGCGAAGACATTCGGCATTTGGGCAGCTCGGGCAAGTAGTGAGCTCCAAGGCTCGAATTCCTTGCGGGCAATCGGTGGCTTGCCGAGGTGATCGATCACGATCCGCAGGTCGGGGACGCACTGCGCGACCAAAGGAACATGTTCCAAATGACGGGGCAGTATCCCCACGTAGTCGAACGCCAAGCCGCGGGCTGCCAGGACCCGCAACCCCTTCAAAACGTCCGGGCGGATGATCCAATCCGGGTCAGGCTCGACATTAATGAGATGGCGGATGCCGACCAAAGCCGGCTCGCCCGCACGTACATCGAGTGTTCGTTCAACGTCGCTCGGATGCGCGAGCGGCGCCCAACCAACCACGCCTGCGATCCAATCATAGGTGCGCGTATTGGCGAGCAATGCCTCGTTTTCCGCTAGGTTATCCGCCGCTTCAATCGTCACGGTGCAGCGGACCCCAGCTGCCTTGAGCTCAGGCATCAGGTCGTCCGGATGAAAGGAACGCCGAAGCGTTTGGAACGCGGGATCGCCTGCGTAAGGCGGTACGTCCATCCAGGACGTTTGATAGGTACCGTAGGTCCAGAAGTGCTGATGTGCATCGACGACGAGACTCATCGAATGCCTCCGAGAGTCCGGAACGCCCCTCGCGGCCTGTGTGTGCCGAAAATCAGATTCTTATTGGTGATGGAGACCGCGCCACGAGTGGCCACGCCGCCGCCGCGCCGCCGAGCAGCGTGATGAACGCGCGGCGCTTCACTCAATCACCTCGTCGGCGCGGGCGAGCAAAGTCGGCGGCACCTCGATGCCGAGCGCCTTGGCGGTCTTGAGGTTGATCACGAGTTCAAACTTGGTCGGTTGCTGAACCGGAAGGTCGCCGGGCTTCTCCCCCTTGAGGATGCGATCGACGTAGCCCGCCGCCTGCCGGGACTGGTCAGCGGAGTCGATGCCATACGACAACAAGCCGCCGCCCGTGACGAAAAACCGAAACGCGTAAGCAGCCGGAAGGCGATGCCGGGCCGCCAGCGCGGTAATCAGTTCGCGATGCGCGATCGTGATCGGCCCCGGTAGCACGATCAGTCCTCCGTTCGGCTCATGCGCGAGGCGCACCCCGAACGACGGCGCAGTCGCCTCGATCGAGCGCCACATCGCGACGTGAGGCGGCTGCTCAAGATTCAAAATGACCGCTACACGATTCACCTGGGGTGCCACCTCCTTCAGCACCTCGAGGATCTTCCCGCCCATAGAGAACTCGCCCAGCGTGAATCCAGTGATGTTGCCGCCGGGTCGAGTGAGGCTCGCGACGAACCCGCTGCCGACCGGATCGTAGACCTGCGTGAAGACGATCGGAATGGTGCGAGTCGCCCGCTTTAACGGCAGCAACGGCAGTGCGCCGCTGGTCCAGATCACGTCTGGCCGCATGCCGGTAATTTCGGTCGCGTAAAGCCGAATGCGGTCAGCGTCGGCGCCTGCCCACCGATAGTCGATCGTTACATGGGTGCCCTCTGTCCAGCCGAGCTTTTGCAGGCCGCCCACGAATGCCGCTTTACGAAGGTGCGCTTCCGGATCGCTCTCACTGATCGCCTGGAGCACGCCGATCCGCCTGATCCGCTCGCCCTGCTGCGCGCGCGCCGCCAGCGGCCACGCAGCCGCCGCACTACCGAGCAGCGTGATGAAGTCCCGCCGTTTCACAGTACCTCCCGTGCTTCCGACCGAAAGGATAGCACACCTGAGCACCGCACGAGACTGCTGCGCTGCAAGATTTCAATCCGCCCTATCCCGGGTGTGGGTCATTTTCGTCAGATCGGGACGCTCCGAACGCTCACGAGATGTCCGCTTCGCTCCGAAAGCGGACATGCACACGCTTGCCTCGAAATGTCCGCTTACTGCCGATACTGTTGCAAAAGTTCAAAATTGCCCGGTGATAAATTTTCCGCCGTAAGACAATCCAACCGACGACCGCCGATCTGTGTACTCTCAATCACGTTACCGAGGTCACCCGAGCGTTTATCGTCAGGCGATGAGGTCCCCCACATCTTTACACGAAAGCCGTGTCTACAGCCCGCAGAATTTTTGATCATCAGTGCAAAAAGACTTTTGCAACAGTATCTGCCAGAAGCCGACTCCTGCACTGCAGCAAACAACATGCATGGGCTGCAACGCCTTACCCAATCACCTCGTCGGCGAGCGAGAGTAGATGCGTCAATTGGGATCGCCCGAGGTCAACCGCCGAAATTGACGGCGTGAGTGCGGTTGCGGATCGCCACCCACAAAGCCAGATCTCGCGTGGGTCTCGCAGTGCGGCGTAAGCATAATCGGACATTGCCTGCGCCGCCTCCGCCTGTCCGGTAGGTAATCTCCACCCTCGACGCCTTGCTTGCCGATGCTCCGTGAGCGCCGTCGCCGAACTGCACGGTCGCAGATCCGTTGGGTCGGGTTTCCAGAACGTAATGACGGTCATCAGACCTGGACCCTGACAAACTGAGCACCCGACGCCAACGTCTACCATCAACTTTCACGACGACGTGCACAGGGTCAGCTTTTTTGGTTCGTTTGATTGCCATAGGCGTCACCCCCGCCAACCAAGGTCGGATGGTGTCCTCATGCACCGCAGCAAACGAAAAGCACGGGTCGCGATGATTTACTCGATCACCTCGTCGGCGCGCGCGAGCAGCATCGGTGGAATGTCGAGGTTGAGCGCGCGCGCCGTCTGCAAATTGAGGACAAATTCGAACTTGGTCGATTGCAGGACCAGAATGTCTGCGGGCTTCGTGCCCTTAAGGATGCTGCCGGTGTAGATGCCGACCTGACGGAGCATGTCGAGAAAGATCGTCCCGTAGCTCATCAGAAGGCCGGCTTCGACCATCTCGCGGGTAGCATAACTCGCCGGCATCCGGTCGCGTACTGCCAGCGTGGCAAACTGCACAGCGCGGCTGAAGAAGAAGGCATCGCCCGCGATGAAAAGGGCATCGGCCCGTTCACGCCCAAATGCAGCAAACGCCGCGTCAATCTCAGCAGGGGTGCTGGCATTGAAGAACAGAGCATCCAGCCCGAGAGCGCGCGCTGCTTCCTTAACCGCTTTCGACGTGGCCTGAGTGCCTGCCGCATTGGCTGGATTGACCAGCACAGCGTAGCGGGTTGCCTTGGGCAAGAGCTCATGCATCAGCCCGAGCCGCTTGGCGTCGACTTCTAAGGCAAAAAAATTGATCCCGGTCGCGTTACCGCCTGGTCGCGCGAGGCTCGCAACGATGCCCATTTTCACTGGGTCCTCAGGCACGCCAAACACAATCGGGATCGTTGCGGTTGCAGTTTTGGCTGCGAGCGCGGCCTCTGCACTGCCGGACGTCGTGATCACAGCCACGCGACGCCGAACCAAGTCGGCCAGCACCGCTGGCAGGCGTTCATAATGGCCCTCCAGCCAGTGGTACTCAACTATGACATTCTGACCCTCGGCATAACCAGCTTCGCTGAGCCCCTTGCGGAATGCGGCTACACGGTTCGCTGAGGCATCGGCCACCCCGAGGTTGATGAAGCCGACCACCGGCATTACTGGCTGCTGCGCGCGCGCCGCGAGCGGCCACGCCGCCGCGCCGCCAACCAGCGCGATAAAATTGCGGCGCTTCATTCAATCACCTCGTCCGCGAGCGCGAGCAGCTTATCCGGCACATTCAGGCCAAGTGCCTTGGCGGTGGTGAGATTAACAACCAGATCGAACTTGGTCGGCTGCTCGACCGGGATGTCGGCCGGTTTTGCGCCGCGCAAAATCTTATTGACGATCTCCGCTGCGCGCCGGAACAAGTCGGTGAAGTCTGCTCCATAGGACATTAGGCCTCCGACTTCGACGTAGCCACGAAACCCATACACATCCGGGAGTTGCGCGCTGAGCGACAGAGTGTGAATGCGAACCCTGTTGGCATTCACGAGCGCGTCGGGCGGAACATACAGTGCATCCGCACGCCCCTTAATGGCTTCAAACGCGGGCGCGATGTCCTCCGCTCGGCGGATTTCGAGTTTCGTGACATCAAGGCCGAGCGTGCGTGCCGCTGCCTCAGCTTCCCGCATTTCCAGCACACTGCCGGGATTGTTGACATTGACCAAGATGGCCAACCTGCGGAGGTTAGGGAGAATCTCGCGCAAAAGCTCAAGCCGCTTGGCGGCAATATCGGTCCCCTGATGTGAGAAGCCGGTAACGTTGCCGCCAGGTCGCGCCAGACTGGCGACCAATCCGGCGGCGACCGGGTCAGTTGCCAGCGCGACGACGATCGGCACTTCCGATGTAACCTGCTTGACCGCGATGGTGGATTCGGTACCCGCCGTGACAATAGCATCAACATTGAACCGGACGAACTCGCTGGCGATCTCAGCAAACCGTATACTTCGCCCCTCCGCCCAGCGATACTCGATCGCGACGGTGCGGCCCTTCATCCATCCCAGTTCGTCCAATCGCTTCTCAAAAGCAGCAGTCCATGGCGCCCAAACGACAGCCGTAGCCGCGCCCAAAAACCCGATGGTGCGCAGTCGTCTAGTTTGTTGTGCGCGAGCGGATAATGGCCACGCCGTGGCGCCGCCGAGCAGTGATATGAACTCGCGGCGCCTCATCATTCGATCACCTCGTCGGCGCGGGCGAGCACCGTCGGCGGCACTTCGAGACCAAGCGCCTTCGCGGTCTTGAGGTTGATGACCAGCTCGAACTTGGTCGGCGCCTGGACCGGCAGGTCGGCCGGTTTCTCTCCCTTGAGGATGCGGTCGACGTATCCGGCCGCACGCCGGAACTGATCGACCGGATCAGCCCCATAGGAGATCAAGCCACCGCCTACGACAAAGTAGCGGAACGGGTAGATCGCCGGCAGCAGGTGCCGGGCCGCTAGCGCGATTATCAGGTTGCGATGAACCGTCGCCGGAGCGCTCCCAGTAACGATAAGTCCGCCATTCGACCCGCGCGCAAATGCTGTGAGGCCGCGCTCGATCTCGCTGGCGTCGCGCACGTCGACCGGGCGCAACTCCACCGCAAATGACGGAGCTGCCGTCTGGATTGCGGCCCACTGGCCGATCCCAGCGGGGTCGCCAGCATCCCTTAGTACCACCGCGTGCCTCACACGAGGCGCGATCTCCTTCAGCAGTTCCAGAAATTTCCCACCGATCGAGTAGTCGAACTGGGTGAATCCGGTGATGTTACCGCCCGGGTGAGCGAGGCTTGCGACGAAGCCGGCACCGACCGGATCAGGGGTCTGCGTGAACACAATCGGCACGCTGCGGGTCGCCTGTAACAACCACGGGACCGTCGTGCCGGAAGTTGCCAGAATGACATCCGGTGCAAGAGCGACCAACTCCGGCGCATATCTGCGAAAGCGGTCGGCATCGCCCGCACCCCACCGGATATCAATCTGTAGATTGCGCCCGACCGACCAGCCCGCCTCCTGCAGCCCTTGGTGAAACACTGCGAGACGAGCCTGCGCTTCGGGGTCGTCCGCGGCGAGGTTCATGAGCACGCCAATGCGGCGCACGCGCTCGCCTTGCTGCGCGCGCGCCGGGAGGGGCCAGACGACGGCCGCGCTGCCCAGGAGTGCGATGAAGTTGCGCCGTCTCATGCAATGCCCGTCGAGGGCAAAGCCTACCAAAGGGGAGCGTTGTGCGTCACCGCAAAATTGGCCCGCCTATGTCCGCTTTGGGTCATCTGCGACCGGTCGATACGCCAGCGGCGGTCGCGCCATGTCCGCTTCGCTCCGAAAGCGGACAAATAGCACGCGTCTCTCTACGTCTGCTTTGTGCCAATAGCGACCTAGCGCAGTGCAGCAAAAAGTATCGCTACTCGATCACCTCGTCGGCGCTAGCGAGCAAGGTGGGCGGCACGTCGAGGCCGAGCGTCTTGGCGGTTTTGAGGTTGATCACGAGCTCATACTTGGTCGGCGCCTGCAGCCAGCGCACGGACACGATCACCCCAAGGGCGAGCCGGTCCGTATTGAGGAATGAGACTTAAGGGCCCTTCGAACACGCCATAACGCGCAAACTCCGCGTCAGGCCGCGTCTGCGATATCTTCCAGCGCACGGCGATCGGTGATGACGATCGCGCCTTCTGAGATCCGAACGAGCCCGGTGCGCTGCCAGTTGCGTAGACACTTGTTCACGCTTTCGCGTGAGCCGCCCACCATGTTTGCCAGTTCCCGTTGGTTGAACTGAATTTTCGACGATTCCGCAGGCGTAAGATCGGCCTCCCAATTTGCTACCCGGAGCATCGTCTTCGCCAACCGCACAGGAAGCTCGAGCAACGCAACTTCGGCGAACACTTGATCGGTGTGGCGCAATCGCTGGCACAAGACCTTGACCAGGTTGGGCCAGGCTAAGGGGTTTCGGTCGAAGAACGATAGAATGTCACGCCGGTCCAGAAGTGCCACCATGCACGCGGTCTCCGCAACGGCATCTGCGGATCGCTCTTTGCCATCCAAAAGTGCAAGCTCGCCGAACACCTCACCGGGCTGAATCATCGCCAGCAGCAACTCCTTGCCGTCCGAGGACGGTACGCTGATGCGGATGGTTCCGCTGAGCAGCGCCATCATCTGGTCGCCGGGAGAGCCGATGGCGAAGATCGTTTCACCGGCGTCGAACATGCGGATGCGCGCGAGCGCAACGATCGCAGCCCGCTCCTCGGCACTCAAACCGCCAAACAGTGTGCAATTCGCGAGAAGCTGACCGGCTTCCTTTAGCGTCCTATTGTCCGCGCCCACGGCGTCGTCCTTGCGCGCGCGATCGAACTCATCGATGCCCGACTGAGTCTCGATCATGCGCCCACACAAGCTACAGTCAACAAGAAACGATCGCGCGCGTACGCCGTACGTCATATGGCCAGTCACATAATTTTCATCTATGGCGTTCCAATAGTTTTCATCTATGGCGGTCCGGCGCAGATTTAGGCAAAGCGCAAAATATTTAAGCAGCAGACGCGATTGGACTCCTCGACCTGCCAACAAAAAATTTTTCGCGACCTGTGAAATAGGTCACAGGCACGATGCGCGCTGCGGGTTCATCATGCGCCCCTGTAGAGGTTGCCGACTGCACGGGAGATCGCCATGGCAATGACCGCTCATTTTCCGTTCGTGGAAACGACGGCACGGGCCCCCTCGAGGTGGAGTCGCTTTCTCAATGCGATGATCGAAGCGCGAAGGCGAAAGGCCGAAGAAGAAGTCGCTTCATACCTGCACCGCCACTGGTACAAGCTGCCGCCGCAGATTCGCGATGAGCTCCCCAATCGCGGCATGGGCTCGTCGCAGCCTTTGCCGCGCTGATCGCGGCGCAATTCTTCGGCGTCGTGTTTGTGGCGGCCATTGGGCGTGACGAGAGCCCTTGAGGCAGCGGCTCACGAGGTAGGGGGAACAGAACCCGCGCCTCCTGGCGCGTCCCGCGCGACCGGACCCCACAATCGCATCTGTTCGCTGACGAATTTCCGAAGCTCTTCCGGGCCGCCCAGCGCGAACGTCACCTGCTGTGTCTCATTGAGCTACTTGGCGACGCGCGGGTCGCGCAAGGACGCGGCAAGCTCGTTAGCGAACCTGCTGACGATCGCCTTGGGCGTGTCAGTGGGGCGCCTCTCGATGTCCGCTTTGTACCAATAGCGGACTCATGCACTGCAGCAAAACACATCGCTATTCGATCACTCCGTCGGCGATCGCCAGGAGCCCAGGCGGAACGGCATCACAAGGTTCTGCCCGATGGCCGCGCGCTGCCGTTGCCACTTCTTTTGTGTTTTGTGGTCCAGCGCAGGTTCAACGCCGACCCTGCGAAGGACCCTCTGCGCATTCGCGAATAGCTTCAGCTCAAGACCTTGAGCGCGCCGTCGACCGCGGCCCGCAGGAACTTATCGGTCTCGGGCTGTTGGTTCTTGGCCCTGACGATCTTGTGAGCCGTCGCAACGGCCGCCACGAAATCGCGCAGATGCCAATGACCGAGCGTTGGCAGGTTCGGCAGCGCCGCAGGATCGGGCTCGGGATAGACCGATACATAGAAATAGGGCTCGTCGTAGTATTCGTCTCCGGGAGAAAGCCCGGCGCCGACATATCTGGTGGCGTCAGGGTTCCGCGCCGTGAGTGTGGTCAAAGTCGCGAGATCGAAGTGGTGCGGCCAGCAGCGCAGGGGCGAGGCCGCCAATTTGCGCCCAATCATTTGTCTTTGGATCGGGCCGAGCAAAAGTGCGGCATTGCCGAACCATGCCGCAAGCTCCTCCAATGCATCGCTCAAGCCGGCCGGGGCATAGGCCGCGCCTTGGGAGATGGCGTGCGCGGGCATGTCGTAGGGTGAAGGCGCGTCAAGAGCGTGCGCATCGAGCCCTTGTGCGCCGAGCTGTTCGCTCAACCACTGGCGTGCCTGCGCGTCCGAGCGGCCGTCGAGAGAAAAGGACTGGACGTGCGTCCTTTCCTCGCCGACATGCAATGCGAGCGTGAGATCGGTAATTTTCAAGCTCAGCCACGCGCGGTCTTTCAACGGATGCGTTGTAAAGCCGTCAAGCGCGCCGTCCCAACCGAGATTCGTGTGCTCATCGTCCGGCTGCGGCGGGACATAGGCCCGCGCGGCTCGCGCGAGCCATTGTACCGCATAATGCGCTTGCAGGCGGGCCTCGCTCAGCCGGCGCTGGTCAACGCCGCGAAGTGGCATCCAATCCGGACCACGCATGCTCATCCCACTCATGGCTTTCTTCCTTTTCCACTATCGGGCTCATGTCACTCATACCTGATCGCCGCGGGCGTACCCGGTGGCAGCGGGCGCGGGTCGACTTCGACCACGCCATGCGCAACGCGCACGCGGTAGGTGACGAGCTTTTCGGTGAACGGCGGCGGCGCGCAGCCGTCCTGCAGACGGTACTGGTAGCCGTGCCAGGGGCAGGTCACGCAGCCGTCGATGATGCGCCCTTCGCCGATCGGGCCATGCTGGTGGGCGCAAAGATTCGAAAGCGCCCCGATCTGCACTCCGTCGCGGAAGACTGCGATGCGTTCGCCATCCGGCGCCGCGACGATGCGGGCGCCCTTGTCCGGAATCGAGAGGGGCGGTCCGACCGAGAGCCAGCCCTCGCTGCCCCGAGCGCCGGCGCGGTCGCCCGCCCGCTCGCGCCAGCCGGCCACGAGATGGAGCACCGTCACGCAGGCAAAGCCGCCTGCCAGCATCGCCGGGATAAACGGATTGTGGTCGTACTGCATGGCGCCGAGCGCGACATGCATCACGACGAGCCCATACGCGACGTAAAGCGCCATGTGCAGACCCTTCCAGACCGACGGGGTCAAGAAGACGAGCCAATAGTCGTGGCTGGTCGCCGCCATCAGGAACAGGATGAGGAGCGCGACGAGGCCCAGCGCCTTGAAGGGAAAGCCGATGAACTTGCCATAGTCGGAGACTTTGGTCAGTTCGTCGTAGAGGCTCGGCAACGCGTCTTGGACTGCGAACCATTCGACCATGAAGGAAACGTGCAGAAGCACAACGAAGAAGGTCAACACGCCGAAATGGCGCCGGTTGTACAGCAGCGGCAGGAAGCGGCGATCGAGCCGCGTCAGCGGCCCGATCGAGAGGATCATCGTCAGCATGAAGAAGGCGCAGCTGCCGAAAGCACGAATGCGCAGATCGATCGCTGCCGGCAGATCCTTAGGTGGGTCAAGCCAATACATCAGAGTCAAATAGGCGCCGATGTAGAGCACCACGCCCGCAAGCAAGATGCCGTCATAGACGAGCTTCGTCCGGTTCCACTGCACGGCGCGAAACCCGGCACTCATGGTTTAAGTCCTTCCGTTGCCTGTGGAGCTTGCACATCGGGCGGCGGCCGCAGTGCCAGTGCCATCGCCAAACCCAATGCGACCGCCAAGGCCAGGATGGGCCAGAGCGCGCGGTGAACCGATCGCTGCGACCGCCTCATCGGGAGGATCTCAGCCAACGGATGAGCACGTAGGGCCAGAGCGCAGCGGCGCCGGGAAAGAGCATAATCCGCGCACCCAACGTCACTGGGGCAGGCTCCGGGAGCACGCGCGTCACGCCGAGCGCGAGGAACGCGACCGCGACCGCGAAGCCCGCTGCCGCGTAAAGCGCAAGAGCCAGCAGCGGCACGATCACGACACGAGCTCCCTCTATTTGACGGCAATGAGCTTCGGCCAGTCCTCCATTTGCACGCGCGCCACGAGCCGGTATTTGCCATCCTCGGGCTTGAAAATCGATGCTTCGCCTTCCTTCACATCGAACCAGTCCTTGCCCAAGGCATCGATGATGTTGGGCTTGTGCGTGATCAGAAAAGTGTTTTTGACCTTTTCGGGCATCTGCGCCAGCATCTTGCGAAGGGCTGCAGCTCGCCGGCTATTTTCGTCGGGTGACACGACGAGACCGCCCTCGGTTAGGTCGGCGGTCTTTCTGATGTCCTTAAATCCGGCGAGTACCGCCGTCTCAAACGCACGATTGAAATTGCTCGTATAGACTTCGCCAACAGGGATGCCAACTTGGCGGATTGCGTCACCAAATGCTTTGGCCAATTCCTTGCCCTTCTCGTTCAGGTTTCGCTGCTTGGCGATGTTATCGAAATTGAAGGGGTCGGTATCGGCTTGATCAGAGAAGGTCGCGCCATGCCGGACAACAATCACGTATCCGCCCGAACGCAGCGACTCGACTAGCTGTTTGTGGTCTCGGATCGTGACCTCTTGACCCTGCGATTGCGCCAAAGACGGTCCAGTCAGTGTCAATGCCAAGCCAGCAGCCATAACTAGATAGCCAGCGGATCTTCTTGAAAACATGCCCATCTCATTTCTCCGTTACGATATGCAGGGCGCACCGAGTCGTCACAAAGCCAAGCTCGTGCCTGCGCGTGATCAGGACTCGCACCCAGTAATCGCTATTCCACAGTTGAACTAATCGTGATTGGTGCAAACGATGTTGGGCCGCGCTGGCACTGCGTTCGTTATGTGATGGCCATCACAAAAAAGCGTTTTTTATTTCCGAACTGCGCAAAAAGAACCGCGCATTCCTGACTGCACCCGCTCTGGCCGGAATAAGCAGCGACCTGATGCAGTCTCAGGCGGCGATGGACCGCTGCAAGCGTCGGCCGATCGGCCTCTGCGCTGATGCACAAATCCGTGACGATGGTCCAAACATGGAGACGTATCATGAAGGCACTTATCGCAGCTCTCGCGTTGGCCACGCTGATTGCAGCCCCGACATTCGCTCAACCCGCGAACGCGGCTCCGATGTCCCCGGCGAGCTCCTCATTCGGCTCTAACGGCTACTGACTAACGACAAAGCCCGATCAGCAGCCGAAGGTCTCTGATCGGGCTACCCCATGAGGCCGAGCAGCGACCTGATGCCGTCTCATCGGCCGAAAGCACTTTAAGCAAGGAGAACAAAAATGTCTCGCAAGGCCGCCACCACTCTGGCCGCCCTACTCGTCTTTGGCACTGCCTCAGCCGTTTTGGCGGATGCCAACGACCGGACCGACTATCTAGGTTCATTCGGCCAACGCCCGGTGTCGATGATGTCCAACGGTCGCACCGGAGCCGTGAATGATGCCGCGAAGCCAGTCACGACCGAGAAGAACGCTTCGTTCGCGGCATCAGAGCCCGCCGTCGCACAGAGTGTCCCGTTCCGTCGTGGCATCGCGGGCAAAACGATCGTTTGGATCAAATTGACTGAACCCGGCGGCAACCTAATTCATATCAACCTGGAACACATAACTTCCATCAGATCTGCCACTCTAATTCCCAAAGCCAGGGCTCAACTCGATTTCACGAGCGGAAAATTTCAAGGCGTGCAGGAAAGTGTCGAGCAGGTCATGCAGTTGATCTCGACCGCCCCAGGCGCTCGCGAGAATGACGAAATACCAAGCGCGGCCCTATGAACAAGCTGAATGCGCCAGATGGGCTCAAGAAACGAAACGCGGAAACGACATATGAAATTCGTCTTGGTCAATGGCAGGACACCCCGCCCGCAATCTTTCTGTGCGTTGTGCTGTAAGCCAATCGCGGAGAGTTATCTGCGAGAACTAACAACGCGGCTCTCCTACTGCGATGACAAGTGCTATGCCGGTAACCGCAAGGTTGCCGTCCCAGCGCTCCAAAAGTATGCGAGGGCGTGATGAGACTGTCGCAAGTCTGCAAGCATCAAGTCTGTGATTATTGTGGCGGGCGTTTCGGCATGGTGACGCATCGTTGGTGGGGTGACAAGTTCTGCAAGAAGACATGCAAAAATGCCTACCTCCGCGAAAATCATCACACCCTGTCAGCTTGGGTCATCCCTCAGTTTTTGTCCGCTGGTGGCGCCTGTCTTGTCGCTGCAGTTGCAGTTGTTGTGCTCACGCTGCTGCTTGCGTCCGCCAACGCAGCGCCGGGCGAAGAGCGACCAGTAGCCGGCGCGTCATTGGAGTTCAACAAGGAGGACGGCACGCTTTACATCGATTGGTCAGGACCGATCGTGGCCGGAATGGCGGACGATCTGCGTGCGGCGCTGGGTAAGTATGAAACAACTTTGAACCGAGTGGTCCTCTTCCTCGACTCGGCTGGTGGTCAGGTCGAGGAGGGCGATCGTGTCATCGAGGCCCTCAACGAGATCAAACTACGGCGCCAGCTCGTCACCGTGGTACCCCACGGCAAGCTGTGTGCGTCAATGTGCATACCGATCTTCCTCCAGGGCGAGGACCGTCTTGCGGCGCGGGCAAGCGTCTGGATCTTCCATGAAGTCGCCCAACGCCAGGCAAACGGCCAGCAGCGAACCGACACGGCGGAGACGTGGCGGTTGTTTCGCAAATACTACGCCCCCGCCGGGGTCTCAACACGTTGGCTCAAAAGTATCGCGCCCATGATCAAGGAAGCAGACTTGTGGCAAACCGGCGGCAATCTCATCAGCGCGAAGAGCGGCATCATCATGCATCCGCTGGGGGACCGGACAGAGCGGGCCGTAGCACCTCCGCCGGTCGACGCAGACCGTGGCCGTGACCTGCCTTTAGGCAAGAAACCTGCGGCGGACGCAGTGGGAAATGCACCGATAAGAGCAGAATAGCGGCATTGAGAACGGGAATAGAAGATTAGATCGCAGAAACTCAATCAACTATTTCCGGCATGGTGCATGTCCGCTTCGCCTCAAAAGCGGACAAGCGAATGCTTGCCTCGATATGTCCGCTTAGTGCCGATTTTGTTGCAAAAGTCGTTGATGGTCCCGAAGAACGGTGATTCCGTCGCTGTCATGCGATTCGCTGTGGAGGCGAGCGATGATGGGGCGGCTCAATCCGGACCAAGAGCAGTTGTTTTATTCATTTCGTCTTGATGAAGCAGTTCCGCACGATCACCCGGTCCGCAAGATTGCTGCGGTTCTCGATCTATCGTGGGTTCATTCCGAGCTCGCGCCCTTTTACCCCAAAATGGGTCGTCCCTCGATTGATCCGGAGCTGATGATCCGGATGCTCATCATCGGCTACGTATTCGCAATTCGCTCGGAGCGAGCGCTATGCCGGGATGTACAGGTGAACCCTGCCTATCGCTGGTTTTGTGGGCTCTCGATCGAGGACAAAATCCCAGATCACTCGGCGTTTTCACGTGCCCGTCATGAGCGGTTCCGCGACAGCGATATGTTCCGGCGGGTGTTTGAGCGTGTTGTTGAAGCCTGTATTACGGCCGGATTGGTCGGCGGTGAAGGGTTCGCGGTCGATGCGAGCCTGATCGCGGCGGACGCCAATAACCAGCGATCAATCCCCGGCTCGGAGTGGAACAAGGCGCGTGATCCTCACGGCGCGAGTCGCGCCATGAGGGAATACTTGGCAACTCTCGACGATTCCGCGTTTGGCGCAGCAAGCGAGGTGATGCCGAAGTTTGTCTCGCCCTCGGATCCAGCCGCGCAATGGACCGGCGCGATGCGAGGGCCAGCTTTCTTCGCCTATGCGGACAATTATCTCATCGACGTCAAGTTCGGCATCATCATGGATGTCAAAGCCACCCGTGCGATATGCCAGGCAGAGGTTAGTGCAGCTAAAACAATGATCGAGCGGACGGAGGAGCGTTTCGAGATCAAGCCCGCCTATCTCGCCGCCGATACGGCTTATGGCTCTGCAGATACGCTCAACTGGATCGTCAATGAGAAGAAGATCGCGCCGCACATCCCGGTCATCGACAAGTCAAAGCGCGAGGATGGGACCTTCTCGCGAGAAGACTTCAGATTCGACCCAGAACGGAACATTTATATCTGCCCAGCCAACAAAGTGCTCACCACCACCGGCCATGCGGCCCCGACCACGCGCTCCGCTACCAGGCGTCGCTGCCTGACTGCCGTGCCTGCGTGCTCAAACCAAAATGCTGTCCGAATATGCCCTCGCGCCGGACCGTGCGCGATGTGAACGAGGATGCTCGCGACATTGCTCGTGCCCTGGCCAAGACCGAGGCTTTCGAGCGATCGCGCCGCCATCGCAAGTCCGTCGAGATGCTGTTTGCTCATCTCAAACGCATCTTGCGGCTTGGGCGGCTTCGCTTGCGCGGCCCATGCGGTGCGCAAGATGAGTTTACCCTCGCCGCAATCGCGCAGAACCTACGCCGGCTTGCGAAGCTGGTCGCTCGACCGCCACCAGCGGCCGATGCATGTCTTGCGTAGCCGATGTCATGTATCAGTGCCCTTTGATCAGCGTCACCGCTCCGCAAAAGAGCGGATGGTGAGAACCCTTCCGAGGGATCGAGGCAGCAGCCTCGCTGCTATAATCGCAGCCTTCTGCAACAATATCTGCCATAAGCCGACATGACCGAGCGTTACTATTACCTCGTCAGCGCGGCGAGCCGTGTCGTTGGGACCCCGAGACCTATGCCCTTGCTCGGTGGTCGCCTCATGCTTGAAGATCAAGCCGAACAGGAAATGCACGTAGCTGCTGTTGGCAGCGCCTTCAGGCGTCTTGGGTCGATCGGCTCTCCGCACTTGGCGCAAGTACCATATGTGCCCTCGGATATTCGCTTTAGGGCGGCTTCAATCTGATGGATTTCCGTAGTCTCGGTCTTTTCTATAACTTCGAGTGCTTCTTGATTTTCAAGTTCAATGGCCTGGTCCTCGGAATCAGCAGGGAGCGGTTTGTGTAATGCGAGGTCGACCTTCGCAAGGTGCGTACGCAGTTCTGAAAGGCGCGCCTTTAGCGCCTTTGCGATTTCTTCATGCTCACTCATGTCTCGTTGCATCCAGTTGCATTGAAGGGAGTGGTCTCGACCAACTATCCAGCGACTACTGAACCACATGGGTTACGACAGCCAAAAAGTACAAATGCGCTGATAGCTAGATCAAGGTGCTATCTGGTCGCGCTCTCCACGCGCTTGTCAGTTTTCGTCAATGTCCAGAGTTGGCCCGAGAGATTGGCGCAATTGACGAGGTGCGGCTGATTGTCGTTTAAGCCACCGTTGAAGATGTCCAGGCACATGCCGGAGCCGCGGAACCTCGTAGTGAGGCGGACCAGGTCGGTGTCCTCTGTTAGCATGATGTTCCAGAGCTGACCGGAGAAGTTACCGCACTTGACGAGGTGTGGCTGGTTGTTGTTTGCGCCGCCGTTGAAGATGTCTAGGCACATGTCGGGGCCGCGGAACAGAGTTGAAAGGCGAAAGGTACCGTCGCCGTTCCCTACGAATCTCCAGAACTGGCCCGAGACATCTTGATCCGACTCCAACCGCGTCAGGTTGTTCTTCGGTCCGCCGTTGAACACATCGAGTTTCATTCCGTTGCCACGAAACTGAGTGCTCAGCTTGTAGTAGAAGCTTTGGTCGACAGATTGCGCAGAGGTCGGGGTCAAGAGCCAAGCGACCAATCCGGTGATCGCTGGGACCAAGCGCAGCTTATTGGTCATGACGACACCCTCCTAATCACCGGCATCGCCTACTGCTGCCGCGCGCGCGCCGTGAGCGGCCACGTTGCTGCCGCGCCGCCGAGTGCGACCAGCAATTCCCGCCGTCCGATGGTGACTGTCATACGCCCCTCCCGCGCGAGGTGCGTATGGGGAAGGATACCACGCCACGAGCCTGCTGTCCTAACAGCGCGGCACCTGGCGCGGGCGAGGCGGGCTCCAAGCAGGACGGTTAATGCAGCCGCACGCTCGCCTCCCCGATCGTGGTCTCTTGAAGCCATAAAGGTTGGGGCGTTAATGTTCAGAGCCCATAAGATTAAGCACTCAATGCTTTGCTTCGGGAGAGATGCCATGCCGATCTACATCTCGCGTGGTCGTTTCACTTCAGACGCTATCAAGGGCATGCTGGCTAAGCCGGAAAATCGTGAGGAAGCCGTTGCCAAGCTCTTCGAGAGCGTAGGCGGCAAGCTCATCGGGTGGTACTTGACCTTCGGCCACCATGATTTTCCTGGTCATTGGCGAGTTCCCTGACGAGAAGGCCGCGGCCTCTGCGGTACTTGCCGCTGCTGGTGGAGGCAGTTTGTCCGAAGTCGAGACGACCGTCGCCATGACGGCAAAAGATGCTCACGCCACCTTCGTATCGGCCAGTAAGGCGGCGAAGGCTTTCCGCAGCGCCGGGCGCTCGTAGGTTCGGGCGA
>Ga0318546_10000178_pt1 | contig 20932 bp, 20 predicted proteins | sample GRESIP169b2f19_FD_203514 | JGI IMG/M metagenome (GOLD analysis project Ga0318546, IMG submission 203514) | Tropical soil microbial communities from Luquillo Experimental Forest, Puerto Rico - GRE.SIPMG.169b2f19 | ecosystem: Environmental > Terrestrial > Soil > Tropical forest > Bulk soil...
GTCGCGGCGCCGTCGCTGCGAGTCGCGCCGCGACTGGGCGAGAGCGAGCGCGCCGCCGCGCGCGCGAGCTGGCAGCGTGCACTCGCGGCCGTCCGCGAGCTCAGCTCGCGCGCATGACCAGGAACCCGGCGCGCGGGAAGTGCACGACCACCTCGCCGACCTCAGGCGCGCTGCGCCGGATCGCGATCTCGTTCGCGGACGAGCGCACCAGCTCGCCGGCGACGGGGTCGCGCCCGTAGTCGTCGGGCATCACTTGCACGCGGTCCCCCGGCTTCCAGCCGTTGGGCTCCCCCGGGTCGGCGGCGGGTGTCGTCTCGGGCTCGGCGGCGCGCGCGATCGCGAGCGCCTCCTTCGGCTCCATCGGCTTCATCGAGCCGTGGCCGATCGCACGCACGCGCTCGCGCCAGGCGGAGAGGTGCCGGTGCGCGGCGAGCACCTCGGCCGCGGGCGGGTAGTAACTCCCGAGGAACCAGATCGAGTGGTAGGTGGTGAAGTCGGCCAGCCCCGGCGCGGCGCCGAGCAGGAACGCCCGTCCGTCGGCGAGCTGTGCGTCGAGCCAGGCGAGCTGCGCGCGCAGCGCCTCCTTCAGCATCGGCACCGCGGCCTTCATCGCGTGGGTGTCGAAGCGCTGGCCGGTGCCCATCAGCTTGGAGCGGTCGTCGATGAACTCCTTCGGCACCTGGTCCGCCATCTGCCCGAAGATCACGCCGACCGCGGCCTGGAAGAACACGCGATCGGACCAGAACGCGAAGGCCCAGCTGGTGGCCTCGCTTCCGCCCGGGTGGACGGTGGGCGCCGGATGGCGGCGCTCGAGCTCGCGCACGATGCACTGCGAGTCGCAGTAGACGTCGGCGCCGATCTGCATCACCGGGATCTTGCGGTAGGCGCCGGTGAGCGGCAGCAGCTCGGGCTTGGGCATGATGCTCGGCTGCGCGACGGCGCGCCAGGACAGGCCCTTCAGGCCCAGCGTGAGTCGGACCTTCTCGCTGAACGGGGAGGCGGGGTAGTGGTGCAGGATGATCTCGTGCATGGCGGGATCATACGCGAGCTAGCTGGCCGCGATGCGGAGCTCGGCCAGCGGCAGCCTCGCGGTGCGGCGCAGCCAGAAGAGCATCAGCCCCGCGACGATCGCCAGCCCGACCAGGAGCCCGAGCCAGATGCCCGCGAGGCCGGCGCGCCCGGCCGCGCCGAGCCAGGCGCCGAGCGGCAGCGCCAGTGCGTAGCCCAGCAGGTTCGCGAGCGCAGGCGCCTGCGTTCGCCCCGCCCCGCGCAGCACGCCGCCCGCGACGACCTGGGTGCCGTCGAACACCTGGAACGCCCCCGCGATGGGCAGGATGGCCGCGGCCAGCTCGATCACGGGCAGGTCGGTGGTGAACAGCCGCGGCAGCTCCCAGCGCAGCAGCACGAAAGTGGCGGCGGAGATCAGCATCACCGCGGCGCCGAGCCCGAGCGCCACGCTTCCCGCGCGCCGCGCGCCTTCGAGGTCGGACGCGCCGATCAGGTTGCCCACCCGCACGCTCGCCGCCAGCGCGATGCCCAGCGGCACCTGGAACCAGAGCGCGATCAGGTTCAGGACGATCGTGTGGCCCGCGAGCGCCGGAGCTCCGAGCCAGCCGGCCATCATCGCGGCGAGCGACCACGCGCTGCCCTCGAACGAGAGCTGCGCGCCGATCGCCACGCCCACCCGCGCGATCTGCGCCAGGCCGCGCAGATCGAGCGAGCGCCGGTCCCAGGCGCGCCACGCACCTCGGTGTAGCCCGCCTCCGCGCACGATCGCCGCGAGTGCGAGCGGCTCGGCCATCGCGACCGCGCACGCCGCGATGCCGGCGCCGCGCAGCTCGAGCCGCGGCAGCCCGAGCTCGCCGAAGATCAGCGCCCAGCCCAGAAAAAGGTTGAGCGCGTTCATGCCGAGTGCGACCCACATCGCGGGTGACACCAGGTTGCGGCCGGCGAGCCAGCTGCGCAGCGCGGTGAAGCCGAGCATGAACGGAATGCTCGGGATGCGCAGCCAGTTGTAGGTCGCGGCTGCGCGCGCGATCTCGGGGTCCTGCCCGAGTGCCACCAGCGCGGGCGCAGTGAGTCCCCAGGCGACGCCCACCGGAATGCTGGCGAGCAGCGCCACCACCAGGCCGCGCTGCAGCGCGACCGCCGCGCCCTCGTCGTCGCCCTCGCCGAAGGCCTGGGCCACGATCGGATCCATGCCCATGACCGTGCCCATACCGAGCGAGAGCGTGGCCCAGCCCCACTGGTTCCCGAGCGCGGAGGCATCGAGCGCCGCGACGGAGACGTGCCCGAGCAGGAGCACGTCCACCACGCCCAGCAGCATGAAGGCGACCTGGGTGGCGACGATCGGCCAGGCCAGTCGCCAGAGCGAGCGGAGCTCGTCGCGGCTCGGGGAGGACATGGCGTCTCCGACGGAGGGGACCGCACCTTAGCGGAGCGAAGCGCGGGAGTGCCAATGCCGCCGCGTGTTATCTTCCTCACAGTTCCGTCTCGGAGTTCGCGCTTGCGAAGACCCCTCCTCCGCTGGCTCGCGTGCGCCGCGCTCGTGTACGCACCCGCTTGCGGGCGCAACGAGCGCACGGCGGAGGCGCCCCTCGCCGCGCTGCCCGCGGAGCTAACCCCGGACTCCGACCACGACGCCGCCCCGGTGGGAGGTGGAGGTCGCGCCGACGCCGAACGAATCCCCGAGGACATCCCCGTCCCGCGAGGGCTGCGATCGCTCTCCGTGAATTCGACGGAGCCCGGGGCGCTGGTCGCGGTCTACACCGGCGACCTCGATCCGGAGGAGGTCGCCAAGGGGTTCGCGGACGGGCTCAAGCGGACCGGATGGTCCATCGACGAATCGCGCTCGACCGGCTCCGATCTCGGTCTGCTCGCGCGCAAGGACCAGCGCATGGCGTCGGTGGTGGTGACTCGTCTCTCCGGCCGGCTCCACGTCGAGCTGGGCGTCTGGGCGCCCCGCTAGCCGCCGGAAGCGCGGCTCAGGAGCGCTCGAGATAGCGCCGGTACGCCACCATCCGCGCCAGCGTGCGGATGGCGCGGTGACCCGAAGGCGAGGTGACCCGGCCCGACTCGCGCACGCCGGCGGGGCCGGTGTTTCCGTAGGCCGCACCGGTGTAGACCAGGTCACTGGCGACCAGGATCGGCTTGTCGTGGCGGCGGCTCGCCTCGGCCGCCGCCAGGGCGTAGCGCCGGTCCTGGCTCTCGTGGAACGTGCCGATGCGCTCGATGCCGTAGTCCGGCCAGAACGGGCCGCTGCGGAACATCTGGGCCTGGCTCGCCTGGATGCCGATGCCCAGGTAGACGATCGCATCGACGCCCGGGTGCGCCGCCATCAGCTCCAGCACCTCGGGGATCGTGTCCCGGGTCTCGCCGCCCGCCAGGTCGATCGGATTGCCGCGGCTCCAGCGCGCCGGAACCATGGTGTCGATCTTCGCGCGGAGGTCGTCGGGCAGCGGGATCAGCTCGAGGCCCGCCTGGACGCAGGCGTCGGAGGTCAGCACGCCCCAGCCGCCCGCGACCGTGAAGATCAGGGTGCGCGGGCCGCGCGGCAGGGGCTGGGTGGCGAAGGCGGCGGCGGCCTCGTAGGCCTCCTCGACGGTGTCGGTGCGCGTGATGCCGACCTGGCGGCAGATCCCCGAGAAGATGCGGTCGTCCGACGCCAGCGCGCCGGTGTGACTGCTCGCGGCGCGCTTGCCGGCGCTGGTGACTCCCCCGCGCACCACCACCAGCGGCTTTCGCGCGGTGTGAGCGCGGGCGACCGCGGTGAAGCGCCTGCCGTCACCCACGCCTTCGAGATAGGCGAGAGACACCGCGGTGTCCGGATCCTCGCCGTAGTACTCGAGGTAGTCGGAGAGCTCGAGCATCGCGGAGTTGCCGCAGGAGATGGCCTTGGACATGCCGACCCCGGTGAGACAGCCGTAGTTCATGAAGCTCGAGGCGAGATTCCCGCTCTGCGAGACCACCGAGATCGGCCCCGGCGGGGGATAGGGCGCGACGATCTGCGCGCACATCGACACCGCGGTCGAGATCAGCCCCTGGCCGTTCGGACCCGCGATCGCGATCCCCAGCTCGTGGCCGAGCGCGACCAGGCGCTGCTCCATCTCGGCGCCGTCCGCCGACTCGCCGTAGCCGGCCGAGGCGACGAAGGCAGCGCGCACGCCGATCTTCGCGCACTCGCGCAGGAGCTCCTCGTTCACCGTGTTCGGCGTGCACAGGAACACCAGGTCGGCGCGGCCGTGCGGCACCTCCGCGATGCTCTTGTACGTCGGGCGGCCGAAGGACTCCACGCCCTCGCGGTTGATCGGGAAGATCTCGCCCTTGTAGCCGCACGACACCAGGTTGTGGAACGCCACGGTGCCGAACTTCCCCGGGTGCTGGGACACTCCGGTCACCACCACGCCGCGCGGGTAGAAGAGCGGGCGGAAGCGGTCGACGATGCGGCTCACCGCGCCTCTCCCTCGAGCTCGACCAGCGCGTCGATCACCACCGGCCGGTCGCCCGAGACGATCAGCGGGTTCACGTCGATCGAACGGACCTCGGGCCGCGACGCCCCGATCCGGCCCAGCGACTCGAGCACCGCCGCCAGCGCACGCCGGTCCACCGCCGGCTCGCCGCGGAACGGGCCCAGGAGCTTCTTGTACTGCAGCGCGTCGATCAGGTCCTCCGCGTCGCCGCGCGCGAGCGGCGCCGCGGCGAAGGCGACGTCGCCCAGCGCTTCGGCGAAGATCCCGCCGAGCCCGAGCATGACGCACGGGCCGAACTGCGGATCGCGCACCAGCCCGGCGATCAGCTCGCGGCGCCCCGCGACCATGCGACAGACCAGGAGCCGCGCGTCGCCGTCGTCGGGCCGCCGCGCCGCGAGCAGCGCATCCGCCGCCTCGCGCACCGCCTCCGCGCTGCCGAGCCCCAGCCGCACCAGCCCGCGCTCGGTCTTGTGTGCGATCTTGCGCCCGCACAGCTTGAGCGCGACCGGAAAGCCCAGCTCTTCCGCCGCGCGCACCGCCGCTCCCGCGTCGTCGACCAGCCGGTCGTGCGGGACGTCGACTCCCGCGGCGCGCAGCAGCTCCTTCGACTCGTGCTCCGACAGCGTGTGCGACGACATGGGAGCGGCAGCATACCACCGCCTGCCGCTCACTGGATGCGGGCGGTCGCCCTGGCGACGCGCGTCGCGAGGATTCGCGAGAGATTCCGATACAGGATGGCCGAAATTCTCGGTGCCCGGCGCTCCAGCCGCGCCAGGCCGTGCTGAGTGAGTCGCAAGAGCCGCGTGGGCGCGGTCACGTCGAGCTCGGCCGAGGGCTTGCGGGTGTAGAATGCGACCTCGCCGACGAGGTCGCCGCGCCGCATCCGGTTCAGCAGCTCGCGGCCGGTCGCGGTCTCGATCGAGGCCTCGAGCTCGCCGTCGATCACCAGGAACATCTCGCGGCCCTCGTCGCCCGAGCGCAGCAGCGGCTGTCCCGCGGGCACGCGCCGCACCGTGCCGTGCTGCGCCACGATGCGGCACTGCGCCGTGGTGAGCCCGGAGAGCAGCGGGAAGGCGGCCTGCGGATTCGGTCCCAGGTCGAGTGAGAGCGTGTCCCACAGCGTGACCACCTGCAGGTCGGCGCAGAGCGCGGGCGCCAGCGCGAAGTTCGCGAGCCACGCCACCACCAGCGCCCCCGCGGCGCTGAGCCCGAGCCAGCGCAGCTCGCCGATCGGCGAGGTCGCCAGCACCGCGAAGCCGAGCGACAGGGCCAGCATCGCGAAGGTCACCGGCCGGCCGGCACCGATCAGCGCGCGCGCCGTCGCCGCCTCCTGGTCCGCGAGCCGGCGGGCCTCGGCGGAGAAGCGGGCGAAGTACTGGATCGTCCCGTTCAGCGCGAAGCCGAGCGCGATCGGCGGCACCACGCTGGTGGCGAGCGAGAGCGGTGCATTGGCGGCGCCCAGGAAGCCGAAGCAGAACGCGATCGTCACCGCGCTCGGCGCGAGCACCCGCAGCCCCGCCCAGGGCGAGAGGAACAGGATCGAGAGGATCGCGTGCGCGACGCCGAGCGCGAGCACCAGGCTGTGCAGCTGCGCCGACACCACCGAGTCGGTGAGTCGCTGGAAGGCGACCGGCTGGCCGGTCACGACACCGTGCAAGCCCGGCGGCAGCTTCGCCAGCTGGCCGTCGATCCGCGCCACCAGCGCGCGGACGTCGCCGGTGGCGACGGTGCGCGTGCGCACCACCACGTCGGCGCGCTGGCAGGCCGCGTCGACCAGCGCGTTCTGCTCGTCGCTGCGGCCCAGGGCGAGCAGCTCCGCGGTGAGGCGCGGGTCCGTCGGCAGCGCCGAGCCGCCCGGCGCTGCGCCGCTGATCGCCTGATACAGGAGCCTCACCCAGTCGGCGAGCGACAGCGCGCCGCCGACTTCGGGCTGCTGCGCGAGCCAGTCTTCGAGCTGTTCGAGCGCGTGGAGGTTGGCGGGCTGTGCGAAGGCGTCGCGCTGGCTCCCGTCCACCACCACGCGCAGCTGGCCCACGCCGTCGAGTCGGCGGTTCAGCGCGTCGAAGTCGCTGCGGGTCTCGTCGCCGCGCGGCAGCGCGTGCGGAAGGTCGGTGGAGCTGCGCACGCGCAGCGCGGCGGCGCCCGAAAGCGCGAACAAGATCGCGAACGCAGCGATGGTGCGCCGTGGATGGCGCACCACGAAGCGCCCCGTGGCGGCGGCGATGCGCGTGTAGCGGTCGGGCGGTGCGGGGGCGGGCCCGCGCGCGAAGCTGAAGGGGCGGCCGAACGCGAGTAGCATCGCGGGCGTCACCGTCACCGACGCGGCGAACGCCACGAGCAGCCCGACCATCCCGAGGCCCGCGAACTCGCGCAGCGCCGAGACCGGCGTGACCACCGCGGCGAGCAGGCTCACGGCGGTGGTCAGCGCGGCGAGCAGCAGCGGCAGCCCGACCCGGCGCAGCGCGCGCACCATGCTCTGGGCCGCCGGCCGCGCGGGCGACTCGCGCAGCTCGTCGTAGTACGCGGCGATCACGTGCACGGGGTAGATCAGCGAGAGCACCATCAGCACCAGCGGCAGCGCCACGGTCACGCCGGAGAGCGGCCGGCCCAGCGCGCCCATCAGCGCAAACGTCCACAGCTGCGCCAGCGAGAGGGTGATGAGCGGCAGCAGCATTCCGCGCGTGGTCTTGAACGCGAACGTGAGCACCACGAACACCGAGAACAGCACCAGCGGCAGGCGCAGGCGCAGGTCCTGGGCGGTGACGATCGGAGTGGCGGTTCCCAGGTGCTGGGTGCCGGTGACCTCGATCGCCACGCCGCGCGCCTCGTCCCGCGCGATCCGCCCGATGCGCGCGTCGATCTCCCGTGCCATCAGCTCCCGGTCCGACAGGTTCGCGAGCTCGACCACGATCGCCGCCAGCCGCCCGTCGCGCGACACCACGCGCCCGGTGAGCAGCGGGTTCTGGAGCGCGGCGCTGCGCAGCGCCGCGAGCTCGGCGGGATCGACCGGCGGGCGCGCGAGCAGTGGCTCGATGCGCACTCCGTCGCCGTCCGCGCGCGGCACAGGCACCGTCGCCAGCGAGCTCACGTGATGAACCTCGGGCAGCTGGCGCAGGCGCTGGGTGATGCGCCAGAGCGAGCCCAGCGGCTCGGGCCGGAACACGTCGTCCGCCAGGAGGCCGACGATCACGGTCTCGTCGTTGCCGAACAGCCGGCGGGTCTCGCGGTAGAGCTGGCCTGCCTCGTCGGCGCGCGAGATCAGCCGGTCCGAGGACGCGTCGAAGCGCAGCCGGCTCTCGCCGCGCCGGAAGTCCCAGACACTGGGAAGTGTCAGCGCGGAGAGCAGGAGAGCCAACGCGAGCACGGCCCACGGGTGGGCCGCCAGCAGGCGGAGCAGACGATTCATGGGGACAGTGGGGCTAGTGTGCGGCGCGCGCGAGCGCGTCCGGAGTGAAGAAGTCGTCTTCGATCTTCGCCGGCAGCTCGAGCGAGAGGATCTCCATCTGCGTGGTGCTGCCGTCTTTCTCGTCGACCAGCTTCGCGCGGTGCGGGTTGGCGAAGCCCGAGTCGATCTTCACGTCGGCGGGGTCGACCGTATAGATCTTGCGCGGGCGCTCGCCCTTCGCGAAGTCCTTGGTGTAGCTCTCGCGCCGCATCACCGTGCACCATTCTTGGTCGATCGAGGTGACGATGCGCGAGTAGTCCGAGCCGCCGCCGGGTGAGGGCTTGGTCTCGACCACGTAGAGCTTGCGGCCGCCGATTTCGCCGTCGGCGAGCCGGCGCACCTGTCCGGGGAAGAGCACGCGCGCAAAACGCGCGAAGTCCTCGAGGCTGACGTTCGAGCCGAAGAGCTTGTTGCGGCCTCCGGTCTCGACGCGCTCCGCCTTTCCGCGGGCGTTCTCGTAGGCCCAGGCTTCGCCGATCGCGTCGCCGTCGCTCACCAGGTAGGCGGAGACCTGGTCCTTGGGAGCGTCGTGGCGGGCGATCACGGCGACGCTGCGCGCGCCCTCGGGAGCGGTGCGGCTCCAGTATTCGAGCTCGATGCTGCGCGGCTCGCCCTTGGCGGGCTGGTAGCTCAGCTTCGCGTGTGCGTGCGCGCTCGGAGGCAGATTGTGGATCGCGCAATCCGCCACGTCCTGGATCGAGCCCGCGCCGCGCGCGACGCCCGCGAACGGCGCGGCGCCGGCGAGCGTGACCCAGAGCACGATGACCGCTCGCGACACGCGCGGGGAGGACATGCCCCTAAGCTACCGGCTCGGCGCGCGCGCGCAAACCAGCCGCGACTCACTCCGCGCTGGGGCGCACGAGCTCGCGCTCCGCGCGCTCGATCGCGGCGACCTGATCGTCGGCGCTGCGCCCGGCGTTCAGCAGCACGAGGCGATCCACACCCAGCGCCGCATAGCGCTGCACGGCGTCGAGGTCGAGCTTCGCGCGCGGGGGAGGTGTGATGGAGATCTCCAAGCGGCCCAGCGCGGGCTCGCGGTCGAGCCGCTGCTCGGCGGCGCGCAGCCCCTCGAGCGCGCGGCGCGTGGCGTCGAGGTCCAGCGCGAAGCCGTACCAGCCGTTGCCGTAGCGCGCGGCGCGGCGCAGCGCCGCGGGACTCATTCCCCCCACGACGATCGGCGGGTGGGGCGACTGCACCGGGCGCGGCTGCGCCTGGATGCCGCCGAACGCGACGTACTCGCCCTTGTACTCGGGCTTGTCCTGCGTCCAGAGCGCGAGGATCGCCTCGATGTATTCGTCGGTGCGCCGGCCGCGGTCCGCGAACGGCACGCCGAGCGCCTGGAACTCGGGCTTCAGGTAGCCCGCGCCCAGTCCGAAGACGAGCCGGCCATGCGACAGCCGGTCGACGCTGGCGAGCTCCTTCGCGAGCACCACCGGGTTGCGCTGCGGCAGGATGATGATGCCGGTCGCGAGCCGCAGCTCGCGGGTCTGTGCGGCGATGAACGCCAGCGCGACCGCCGGGTCGAGCAGCTTGGTCTGCGGCGGCGCGGGAGAGGGCGGCGCCTGTGGATCGGGCAGCACCACGTGCTCGGCGGTCCAGACCGAGTCGAAGCCCGCGGCCTCGGCGGCGCGCGCGACCTGCAGCGCGGCCTCCGGCTCGGAACACACCCCGGTGTTGATCCCGTGCAGCCCGAACTTCATGGCGCTTCTCCCGGCGCTCATGCGAGCGCGGGACGGATTCTACTCGCAATCGCCTCGACTGAGCGCGCGAGCTCGCCCGCGTCCGCGTAGCGGTCGGAGTGGACCAGCCGCGTGGCGCCGAGCTCGCGGTAGGCGCGCGCGAGCTCGGCGGCGCGAGCGGGATCCTGCAGCGGGAGCCGCGTCATCACGGCGATCTCGGGCGCAGGCTTCCCGGCAGCCGCGAAGGCATCGCGCAGCCGTGCGATCTGCGGTGCGAGGTCGGCGGGCTTGGCGCCGATCGGCATCCAGCCGTCGCCGAAGCGCGCGGCTCGCGCGAGCGCGTGCGGCGCAGCGCCGCCGACCAGGATCGCCGGCCGCTGTGGCCGGGGCAGGAACAAGAAGCGCTGCCCGTGCGCCTCGACCACGTCGTTGGCGAACGCGCGCGCGAAGAAGTCGAGCGCGGCGTCGCTGTCCGCGGCGCGGCGCGCACGCGGAACGCCGAGCGCACGGAACTCGGCCTCCATCCAGCCGATGCCGACGCCCAGCGCGGTGAGCCGGCCGCCCGAGAGCTCCTGGATCGTGGCGATCACCTTCGCGGTCGGGAGCGCCGCGCGATAGGGCAGGATCAGCACCGCGGTGCCGAGGCCGATGCGCGCGGTCTGCGGCGCGAGCCAGGCGAGCGCAGTGAGAGGATCGAGGTAGCGGCCGCCCGAGCCCTCGGAGTCGTCGGGCGGAATCGCGACGTGGTCCGGGACGAAGATCTCGTCCAGGCCTGCCGACTCCGCGGCGCGCGCGCACTCGGCGAGCGTCTGCGCGGTCGACTGCGGGCCCATGGTACGCAGCGAGACACCGAGCTTCACGGGGCGATTCTACGCTGCGGGCAGGTCCTCGAAGAAGACCTGCAGCTCGCGCGGCGTGGCGAAGATCTCGGCGCCCGGGGCGAGCGCCAGCTCGCGCGCGCGCTCGGCGGGGATCTCGGCCTGGACCACGGATCCGCCGGTCGACACGAGCTCGAGCCTGGCGCGCGGTCCCACGCTCTGCACACGCTGCACGCGCGCGCAGAGGGCGTGCCCGCCGAGCGGCGCATGCGAGAGCTCGATCTCCTCGGGACGGAACCCCACGCGCGCCTTGCGCCCTTCGACGGTGGCCGACAGCCAGTTCGCCTCGCCCAGGAAGCCGAACACGAACGGCGTCGCGGGTCGGCGGTAGACCTCGTCGGGCGTGCCGACCTGCTCGATCCTGCCCTCGTTCACCAGCACCACGCGGTCGGCGAGCTCGAGCGCCTCCTCCTGGTCGTGGGTCACGAACAGGCTGGTGATGCCGAGCTCGTCGTGCAGCTGGCGCAGCCAGCGGCGCAGGTCGCGGCGTACGCGCGCGTCGAGCGCGCCGAACGGCTCGTCGAGCAAGAGCACGCGCGGCCGCACCGCGAGCGCCCGCGCCAGTGCGACGCGCTGGCGCTGTCCGCCCGAGAGCTGGGTGGGCATGCGCCGCGCCAGCCCTTCGAGTTGCGCCGACGCCGGCGGAGAGCGCCTCGCCGAACACCGCCGCGAGGGGGAGCAGCAGGAACAGGCCCACGAAGCCCAGCGCCAGTGCGATCAGCGCCGCGCGCACCCCCGACGGGTCGCGCAGCGCGGCGCTCAGCGAGGGCGGGGCGGCGCGCTCGGCCGTTGCGAGTGCCGCCGCGGTCATGCGAGCTCGCTCCCGGCGCCGGAGAGCCGGCGCCGGCCGAGCGCTTGCAGCGCGTTGATCGCGAGCAGGAGCGCGAACGAGGAGACCAGCATCACGGTCGCGATCGCCGTGGCTCCGGCGTAGTCGTACTGCTCGAGCTTGGTCACGATGAGCAGCGGCACGATCTCGGTGCGCAGCGGCATGTTCCCCGAGATGAACACCACCGAGCCGTACTCGCCGAGCGCGCGTGCGAAGGCCAGCGCCGAGCCGGTGACCAGCGCGGGCCAGAGCGCCGGGAACAGCACGCGGCGGAAGGTCTGCAGCCGGCCGGCGCCCAGACTCGCGGCGGCCTCCTCGGCCTCGGCCTCCAGGTCCTCGAGCACCGGCTGCACCGTGCGCACCACGAACGGCACGCCGATGAAGGTGAGCGCCAGCGTGACGCCGAGCGGTGTATAGGCGGCCTGGATGCCGAGCGGCTCGAGCCAGCGGCCCACCCAGCCGTGCGGCCCGAGCAGCGTGGTGAGCGTGATGCCGGCGACGGCCGTGGGCAGCGCGAAGGGCAGGTCGACGAAGGCGTCGACCAGGTCATGGCCTGGGAAGCGGTAGCGGACCAGCACCCAGGCTAGCACCAGGCCGAACAGCGCGTTCGTCCCGGCCGCCGCGAACGAGGCAGCGAAGCTGAGCCGGTACGCGGCCAGCGCGCGGGGCGAGGCCACCGCGGCGGCGAAGTCGGCGAGCGGCAGCGACGCGCTGCGGAAGAACAGCGCGGACAGCGGCAGCAGCACCAGCAGCGACAGGTACAGGATGGCGAAGCCGAGCGTGAGCCCGAACCCCGGCAGGACGCGGTGGCGAACGCTCGCCAAGGTTCAGCGACCCGCCGCGTAGATCTGGTCGAACACGCCGCCGTCGGCGAAGTGCGTGGCCTGCGCCTTCTTCCAGCCGCCGAAGTCCTTGTCGATCGAGAGCATCTCGAGGATGGGGAACAGGCTCGCGTACTTCGCCGCGACCCTCGGATCGGCGGGCCGGTAGAAGTGCCTGCCGATCAGGTCCTGTGCCTCGGGCGAGTAGAGATACTGCAGATACTCCGAGGCCGCGGCGGTCGTGCCGTGGCGCCGCGCCACGGCCTCGACCACGGCCACCGGAGGCTCGGCGCGCACGCTGAGCGACGGCGCCACCAGCTCGAACTGGCCCGTGCCGAGCTGCGCCAGCGCGAGCAGCGCCTCGTTCTCCCAGGCGATCAGCACGTCCCCGATGCCGCGCTCCACGAAGGTCGTGGTGGCACCGCGCGCGCCGGCGTCGAGCACCGGTGCGTTCCGGTAGATCGCCGCCACGAACGCGCGCGCCTTCGCCTCGTCGCCGCCGAACCGGCGCTTTGCGTAGCCCCAGGCCGCGAGATAGTTCCAGCGCGCGCCGCCCGACGTCTTCGGGTTGGGCGTGATCACCGCGATCCCGGGCTTGGCGAGGTCGTCCCAGTCCTTGATGCCCTTGGGATTTCCCTTGCGCACCAGGAACACGATGGTCGAGGTGTAGGGGCAGCTGTTGTTGGGCAGGCGGGTCTGCCAATCGCGGGCCACCAGCTGCCCGCGCTCGGCCAGCGCGTTCACGTCCCCGGCCAGGCCCAGCGTGACCACGTCGGCCTCGAGCCCGTCGATTACGGCGCGCGCCTGCTTGCCCGAGCCGCCGTGCGACTGTTTCACCGTCACGCTCTCGCCGTGGAGAGCCTGCCAGTGCTTCGCGAACAGCGCGTTGTAGTCCTGGTAGAGCTCGCGCGTCGGGTCGTACGAGACGTTGAGCAGGGTCACGTCGGCTCGGGCGGGCACGGACGCGAGCAACGCCGAGACGGCCAGAACCAGAGTGAGTCGCTTCGAAGTCATTGCGGTCCTCTAGAAGGAGATCTGGGCGCGGCCGATCAGCACGCCTTCCGTCTTGCGGTTGGGGTGGCCGTCGAGGTTGCGGAAGGAGGTGTTGTCGTAGTCGAACGCGAACTTGAACACGCGGTTCAGGTACCAGTTCACGCCGACGCTCCAGAGCGTGGCGGACTTGGCGCTCACGGCCGGATCGGCGAAATTCGCCTGGAAGACCGAGTCGTCGACCTTCAGCTGGCTGATGCGGGCGACCAGCTCCCACGCACCGAACCCGCCGTGCCCGGGGTCGACGTTCACGCTCGGGATGACACCTTTGAACGACTCGTTCTCTCCGGTGATCGCCCAGCCGGCGGAGAGCTGCCAGGCGTCGTTGCGCGCGCGGACGTCGGCGAATTTCGGGCGCGCGAATTCGCGCGAGGAGTTCACGTACTCCGCCAGCAGCCCGACCGGGCCCCAGTACCAGTACAGCTGCGGCGCGTAGCGCGCGGCAGGCCCGGTCTGCGTGACGCCGGCGCGGAACGCGAAGAAGGTTTGCTGCCCGGACGTCTTGTAGCCGCTGCCCGGAGTGCCGGTCTCGTGGCCGTAGGTCGTGGCGAAGCCGAGCCCGAACCCCTCCAGCGCCGGGATGCCCGATTCCTGGAACGGGTTCGTGAACACGCGCGCGACCAGGTCCTTGTCGTTGCCTGTGTCGGTGTCGTCGCTGGCGGCGCCGTCGGCGGTGCCGTTCATCCAGGCGAGCTGGTAGTTGAAGATCCCTTCCGCGATCACGCCCTGCAGCATCACGCCCAGGTCGCGGTTGGGGACGAGCTGCGTTGGCAGCGCGCGCTCGTTGAACCACATCGCGGTAGCGGACCGCAGCCGCTCGAGCCCGACGGGTCCGGTGTACTTGCCCACCTCGAGCTGTGCCTCGGGCAGGTAGCGGAGGTTCGCCCAGGCGTCCTGGATGACCAGCGTGCTGCCCGCGAAGTCCGGCATGATCCGGAAGTCCACGACGTTCGCGAGCGTGCCCTCGAGGATCGGGCGGATGCGGCGGAAAAAGAAGGTGTCGGAGCCGGGCGGCAGGTTGTCGGGCGCGCTGGTGAAGAAGCGCCCGTCGAACTGGGTGTAGCCGCGCAGGCGCAGCACCCAGGCGGAGTCGGCCGAGCGCAGCGAGAACCCGTCGCTGCCTGCGGTGATCGTCGGCTGCGGGCCCTTGCTGGCCTGCGTCTCGGAGTCGACCTCGAGCTGCCGGCGCACCAGCGCGAGCTCCTGCTCGAGCTGCTCCACGCGCTGCTCCAGCGCACCACGATCTCCAGGAGGATCGGCGGCGGCGCCGCGGGATGCGGCCAGGAGAACGAGAGCCAGTACGGCTGCGAGCAAGCGGATCATGAGCGCACGGCGCTGAGCAACCGGCGTGCCGCAGCTCGAGAACCCCGAATCGGCGTTCCGGGCGCCAATCAGTCGAAACTCCGCTTCATTGAACGGATTTGCTATTCTGATTGATTGAGAAACCGCTTGGTGGAGCGGAAATTCCGTGGAGAGATTTGCCAGCTTGCTGCTCGAAATCTGGCGCGAGGTCGGCAGGCACATCGAGATCGGCGAGGCGGGCGAGCGCTGCATGCCGCTGCTCGCGCGCCGGCTCCCGGTCGGGGAGCTGGTCGTGCGCCGGCTCGATCTCGCCCAGGGCGAGCTCGACACCGTCGCCGCCGCGCGCGCCGAGGCGGGCGAGTCAGCGGCCCACGCGCGCAGCGTGCTCACCCCCGCGGCGCTGCAGGAGCTCGCGGCGTTCTGTCGGCGAGGCCGGCCGCTGCGCGGCAGCCCGCAGCTGCTGTCGCGCAAGTTGCCTGGCGCGCTGCCCGAAGGCCTCGCTGGCGAGGTGCTGGTGGGCCCGCTCGTCCGCGGCGACGACCCCGCGGGCGTGCTGCTGCTGGTGGCGCGCGCGGGTCGACACTTCGATCGCGAGCACGAGGAAGTGACCGCGGCGCTGGTCGAGCCGTTCGCCGTCGCGCTCGAGAACGACCGGCGTCTCGAGGAGCTCGAGGTGCTGCGCCAGGCGGCGGAAGCCGATCGGCGGACGCTGCTCAATCGCCTGGGTCGCGAAGATCTGTCGGAGACGATCGTCGGCAGTGAGTCGGGCCTGCGCGCCTCGATGGAGCGGATCGCGCTGGTCGCACCCTCGGCTGCGCCGGTGCTGCTGCTCGGCGAGACGGGCTCGGGCAAGGAAGTGGCAGCGCGGGCGATCCACTCCCGCTCGCCGCGCTCGGCGGGGCCCTTCCTGCGCGTGAACTGCGGAGCGATCCCGGCCGGATTGATCGACTCAGAGCTGTTCGGTCACGAGCGCGGCAGCTTCACCGGCGCTGCGTCGCAGCGGAAGGGCTGGTTCGAGCGCGCGGACGGCGGAACGCTCTTCCTCGACGAGATCGGCGAGCTGCCGCTCGCGGCGCAGGTGCGATTGCTGCGCATCCTTCAGGATGGCAGCTTCGAACGCGTCGGCGGCACGCGCCCGCTGCACGCCGACGTGCGGATCGTCGCGGCGACGCACCGCGACCTGCACGCGATGGTCTCGGACGGCCGTTTCCGCGAGGACCTGTGGTATCGGCTCGCCGTCTTCGTGATCCACCTGCCGCCGCTGCGCGAGCGCCCCGAGGACATCGCCGCGCTGGCGGCGCACTTCGCGCAGCGCGCGGCCACGCGCTTCGGCCTGCCCGCGCTCGCGCCGACGCGCGACGACGTCAGCATGCTGGCGAGCTACGCCTGGCCCGGCAACATCCGCGAGCTCGCGGCAGTGATGGACCGGGCGGTGCTGCTCGGGCAGGGGCGCTCGCTCGAGGTCGCGAAGGCGCTCGGACAGGACGGGGCGAGCCCGCGCGCGGCAGCGGCCGCGCCCCTGCGCGTGGAGCCGACGGGAGCTCCGCCCGAAGCGCTCGTGGATGCGACGGTCCGCCACATCGAGCGCGCGCTCGCGCAGTGCTTCGGACGGATCGAAGGACCCTTCGGCGCAGCGCGGCTCCTGCGAGTGAATCCGCACAGTTTGCGGTCGCGGATGCGGCGCCTCGGGATCGACTGGAAACGCTTCCGCGCCGGCGGCAGCGCTGGTTGACACCCCGAGACGGCCGGACGTACCTTTCGAGCATGAACTGGGAAAAGCCGGCGTTCGAAGAGATCAACATGAGCGCCGAGATCGGCGCGTACCAGGGAGACGAGGACGGGTCGGAGTATCCGCCGTTCGTCCGCACCGGCCGCGACGTCGCCTCCGCAGAGGCGTAGTCCCGACCGCTCTTCCGTGCAGCTGCGCGTGCTGGGATCGGCCGCCGGCGGCGGCTTCCCGCAGTGGAACTGCGGCTGCGCGAACTGCAGCGGCCTGCGCGCAGGCACCCTGCGCGCGCGCGCGCGCAGCCAGGAGTCGCTGGCGGTCTCGGCCGACCGCGAGCACTGGCTGCTGCTGAACGCGTCACCCGAGATCCGCGGCCAGATCGAGAGCTTCACGCCGCTCTGGCCGCGCGAGAAGCGTCACTCACCGGTGTCGGGCGTGCTGCTCACGAACGGCGACCTCGACCACTGCCTGGGTCTCCTGTCGCTTCGCGAGTCGCAGCCGATCGCGGTGTACGCCACGGCCGCGGTGCGCCGCGGCTTCACGGAAGGCAACGCGCTGTACCGCACGCTCGAGCGCTTTCCCGGGCAGGTGCGCTGGCACGAGCTGGCGCTCGGCCGCGAGGTCGAGCTCGACGGCGGCCTGTCGCTCACGGCGCTGCCGGTGCCGGGCAAGCTGCCGATCCATCTCGAGCGGAGCTCCGCGCCTTCGCCCGAGGACAACGTGGCGCTGCGGCTTCGCGAGGCGGGCAGCGGCCGCACGCTGGCCTACCTGCCTGCGGTCGCGGGCGCCTCGCCCGCGGTGTCCGCCGCGGTGGAAGGCGCGGACTGCATCTTCTTCGACGGGACCTTCTGGAGCAGCGACGAGCTGGTCGCGGCCGGGCTCGGCGCGCGGCGCGCCGAGGAGATGGCGCACTGGCCGGTCGGCGGTGCGCAGGGCAGCCTCGGCTTCCTGGCCAAGCTGCCGGGACGGCGCGTGCTGATCCACCTGAACAACACCAACCCGCTGCTGCGCGAGGATGGCCCCGAGGCCGCCGCCGCGCGCGCGGCCGGCGTGGAGATCGCCTTCGACGGCATGGAGCTGCGGCTGTGAGCGAGGCGCTCTCCGCCGACGCGTTCGTGGCGCGCATGCGCGCGGAAGGCGCGCGCCGCTACCACGACCACCACCCGTTCCACCTGCGCATGCACGACGGCGCACTCTCGCGCTCGGAGCTCCAGGCCTGGGTCCTGAACCGCTACTACTACCAGACGCGGATCCCGATCAAGGACGCGCTCATCCTCGCGAAGTCCGACGATCCAGCCTTCCGCCGCATGTGGATCCACCGGCTGCGCGACCACGACGGCGAGCGCGAAGGCGAAGGCGGACTCGCGCAGTGGCTGCGGCTCGCCGAAGCCGCGGGCCTCGATGCCGTCACGGTGGCCTCGTGCGCGCAGGTGCTGCCCGGCGTGCGCTTCGCCTGCGACGCCTACGTCGAGCTCGTGCGCGAGAGCCCGCTGGTGGTCGCGGTGGCGTCGTCGCTCACCGAGTTCTTCGCGCCCGACCTGATGTCGGCGCGGATCGCGGCCTGGGAGAAACACTACCCGTGGGTTGCGGCAGCCGGCCTCGAGTATTTCAAGAACCGGGTCACGTTCGCGCGGCGCGACTCGCTCGAGGCGATCGGCTTCGTGACTGCACGCGCCACCACGCCCGAGCTCCAGTCGGCATGTCTCGCGGCGCTGGTGCGCAAGACCGAGGTGCTGTGGCACCTGCTCGACTGCGTGCAGGCCTCGGCGAGCGGGCCCTCGTGATCGCGCTGGCGGCGCGGCCCCGCCTCGCCCCCAAGGCGCGCCTGCGAGTCGACCGGATCAGCGGGCGGAAGCTCCTCGTCTACCCCGAACGCGGGCTGGCGCTGAACGAGACGGGTGCGGAGATCCTCGACTTGTGCGACGGCGCGCGCAGCGTCGGCGAGATCATCGAGGCGCTCTGCGCGCGCCACGGCGGGAACGAGCGAATCGCCGACGAAGTGCGCGGCTTCCTGCAGGAGCTCGCCGACCGCAATCTGTTGCGCGGGCTCGAGCCGTGACGGCCGAGCGGCCCTACACGCTGGTTGCCGAGCTCACCTGGCGCTGCCCGCTGCGCTGCGCGTACTGCTCGAACCCGGTGCGCGTGCGCGAGCAAAGCGCCGAGCTCGATACCGCGACGTGGCGGCGCGTGCTGCGCGAGGCCGCGGAGCTCGGGGTGGTGCAAGTGAACCTGTCCGGCGGCGAGCCGCTCGTGCGCGACGACCTCGAGCAGCTCGTCGCCGAAGCCCATGCGAACGAGCTGTACACGACGCTCATCACCAGCGGCGTCCCGCTCCCGCGCGCCCGGCTCGCGGCGCTCGCGGTGCAGGGGCTCGACGCGCTGCAGCTCTCCTTCCAGGATGACCGCGCGGCGGAGGCGCGCCGCATGGCGGGGGTGGAGGCGCTCGAGCAGAAGCTGCGCGTGGCGGAGTGGGTGCACGAGCTCGGGCTCCCGCTCACGCTGAACGCGGTGCTTCAGCGCGACAACATCGCGCGCGTGCCGGAGCTGGTCGCGCTCGCAGAGCGGCTCGGGGCCGAGCGGCTCGAGCTCGCGAACACCACCTACCTCGGCTGGGCGCTGCTGAATCGCGAACGGCTCTTGCCGAGCGCCGCAGCGATCGAGCGCGCGCGGGTCGCGGCGCGCGAGGCCGCCGAGCGGCTCCGCGGCCGCATGGAGGTGCTGTTCGTCCTGCCCGACTACCACACCGACTTCCCGCGCCCGTGCATGGGCGGCTGGGCGCGCACGATCGTGCTGGTGGCGCCCGACGGCGTCGCTCTTCCGTGTCACCAGGCGCGCTCGATCGCGGGGCTCCGCTTCGACAACGTGCGGGACGTGGCGCTGGCGCAGATCTGGCGCGAGTCGCCCGGGTTCCGCGCCTTCCGCGGCGACGAGTGGATGCAGGAGCCGTGTCGCAGCTGCGAGCTCCGTCACAAGGATTTCGGCGGCTGCCGCTGCCAGGCGTTTGCGCTCCTGGGCGATGCCGCCGCCACCGACCCCGCCTGTCGTCTCTCGCCGCGCCACGCGCTCGTCGCCGCCGCGCGCGAGAACGCCGAGCGCGAGCCGGCTGGCGAGCTGGTGTACCGGCGCGCGCCCGCGGCGGACTGACGCACCTCGCTCGGGCCGGCGCGCCGGGTTACGATCCCGCGCGTGATCATCGTGATGAAGGCCGAGTTCGGCCCCGATGCGCCCGAGACCCGGCAGGTCGTGCGCATGGCGGAGCGGTATCCCGACATCCACACCGAGCTGCACGTGATCCGCGGCTCGACCCGGACGCTGACCGAGATCTACCTGCTCGGTCCCACCACGACCATCTCCTCGGAGCCGTTCGAGGAGCTCTCCGCGGTCGAGAAGGTGATCCGCATCCGCGAGCGCTACCGCACCATCGGCCGCCACGAGGGCCAGGCCGAAGCGCTCGGCTTCGAGTACAACGGCGTGCACTTCAGTCAGGACAGCTTCCACCTGTTCCCCGGCGTGTGCGCCGTCGACACGCGCGAGAACCTCGAGGCCACCTTCCGCGCGCTGCGCGCCGCCGGCGTCTCGACTACGCGCGCGGGCGCCTACAAGCCGCGCACCAGCCCCTACGATTTCCAGGGCCACGGCGCGAACTGTCTGCCCTGGGTGTTCGAGCTCGCCGGCAAGCACGCCATCCGGGTGATCGCGATGGAGGTCACCAGCGAGTATCACATCGAGGAGATCCAGGAGGCGCTGGCCGCGGCGGGCCGGCCCACCGGCGTGATGCTGCAGATCGGCACGCGCAACGCGCAGAACTTCGAGCTGTTGAAGAGCGTCGGCTCGCAGCAGGAGTTCCCGGTGCTGTTCAAGCGCGGCATGGGCATCACCCTCGAGGAGTCGCTGAACGCGGTCGAGTACGTCGCCAGCGGCGGCAACCACCGCGTGATCTTCGGCCTGCGCGGCATGAAGACGAACCTGGGCGATCCGCACCGCAACTTCGTCGATTTCGCGATGGTGCCCGCGGTGAAGCGCATGACCCGCATGCCGGTCTGCATCGATCCGTCGCATGCGGTGGGCAAGCGCACGACCGCCCCCGACGGCCTGCTCGACATCCACCACGTCACCGCCCAGGGCATCATCGCCGGCGCCAACATGGTGCTGGTCGACTTCCACCCGCGCCCCGAAGAAGCGCTGTGCGACGGCCCGCAGGCGCTCACGCCGGGCGAGCTGGAGCACTTCGTGCGCGACGCGCAGCTGGTGCGCGACGCGTACCTGCAGCGGCTGAAGCTGCGCGCCGAGCTCAGCCGCTCGTCGCGCTGACGGTCCGCACGCGCGTCGCCTGCCAGCGCAGCCGCTGCTCCGGCGCGGCGTCGCCGCAGGACCCGATCCCGGAGTAGCTGCGCCGCGCGCACGCGACCTCGAGCCGGTGCTCGGCGCCGCCGTCGCGGAACGAGACGCGCACCACCGCGCCGTCGGGGGCGAGCGCGAGCGCGCTCGCGCCGGGACACTGCGCGAGCACGGCCGCCTCGGCGACCTGCTCCAGCTCGCCCAGGCCGCTGCGCCCGCGGTAGCAGGGCGCGTACACCCGGTCGTGCCGGATGGCCTCGAGCAGCTCTGGCACGTCTCCCGCGGTCACGCGCCCGTAGAGCCGGCCCGAGGGCAGAACCAGACAGTTCGGCGCCAGCCGGTGACCGCCGAGGTGGCTCGACTCCGCGACGTCGATCTCGCCGCGCAGCGCGGCG
>Ga0318546_10000183_pt1 | contig 20719 bp, 16 predicted proteins | sample GRESIP169b2f19_FD_203514 | JGI IMG/M metagenome (GOLD analysis project Ga0318546, IMG submission 203514) | Tropical soil microbial communities from Luquillo Experimental Forest, Puerto Rico - GRE.SIPMG.169b2f19 | ecosystem: Environmental > Terrestrial > Soil > Tropical forest > Bulk soil...
GGAACCCGGCCAGCTCCGCCGCAGGCACCACCTGGTCAGCGCGCAGCAGCAACGCGGCCAGCAGCACCCGCTGCTTACCCGCCGACACCACCACCGGTGATCCCCCGGCGCGCACGACCAGCGGCCCGAGCAGGCCGAACTCCACCAGATCCTCCCGGACATGCAGCCCCGCCCCGCTACGCCCATGATAACCGGCGCATCACGCCCAGATCCGCCCATGTTCCCCGTAGTCGGGGCGATCGGCGCGTTCCGGATCCTGGTCTTCGGTTCACCATCGGGTAGCGGTCACGAGCCGCCGGGCCCCGGGTGCACGTATCCATCTTCCTGTTCCTCCGTCCTGTGGTCGGACGCGTTCAGATGGATCGTCGCGCCGCGGCCGCCCGGGGCGCCTGAGCCCGGGTGCTCGCCAAGCCTGAGCCCAAGTACTCAAATGGCGCACCCGCGGCCGCCGTATCGGGAAATGATCCCTGGCGGCGGCCGCGGGTGTCGCGGGGCATGCCCGGCGGCTACGGGCGGAGCTCGTAGACGATGTTGAAGGGCGTCTCGGCCACCCGGCGGAACCGCGCGTATCCGGCGTCGACGGCGAGCCGCCGTATCGCCTCCTCGCCGGCCTGGGCGCCCAGGGAGTAACCGCCGTCCTGGGACAGCGCGTTCGGGACGCACAGGAACGTGGAGAACGAGTAGTAGACCCGCCCGACCGGGTTGAGGTTGTCGGTCACGCAGTTGCCGGCGTAGGGCTCGACCACCATCCAGGTGCCGTCCGGGGCGAGCATCTCCCGGATGTGGCGGGCCGCGCCGACCGGGTCGCCCATGTCGTGCAGGCAGTCGAAGGTGGTCACCAGGTCATAGGGGCCGCCGTCGAAGGTCTGGGCCGATGCGACGTCGAACCTCACCTGGCCCGCCAGGCCCGCGTCGGCGACACTCTTGCGCGCCCGGGTGATCGACCCCTCGTGGTAGTCGGAGCCGGTGAAGCTCGACTCCGGGAAGGCGCGGGCCATCAGCGTGGTGGACGCGCCGTGGCCGCAGCCGACGTCGGCGACCCTGGCCCCCGCGTTGAGCCTGGCCTCGACACCGTCGAGGGCGGGGAGCCAGCTGGCGACCAGGTTGGCGGCGTACCCGGGCCGGAAGAAGCGCTCGCAGCCGGAGAACACCTCCTCGTCGTGCTCGTGCCAGCCGACGCCCGCGCCGCTGCGGAACGCCTCGGTGACCTTGTCCTGCGCCCGCAGCGCGCCGAGCGCGAGCTCGAACGCGCCGGGCGCGAAGACGGCCCCGTCCGGGTCGGTCAGCGCGAAGGCCTGTTCCGGGGTGAGCGAGTAGGCCTTGGTCTGCGGGTCATATTCCACGTAGCCTCCCGCCGCCTGGCCGCGGAGCCATTCGTCGACGTAGCGGGTGGCGGTGCCGGTGCGCTCGGCGAGCTCATACGACAGCATCGGCCGCTCGGCGAGCGCGCGATAAAGACCGAGACGATCGCCCACGAGCACGTTGCCCGCGGCCATCGTCGCGCCGAGGTCTCCCACGAATTTGTACAGGAAGTCCAGCAGCTTTCCCTCGTCGATAGCCATCGTTTCCTCCGTTGTGCGGCCTGACCGGTGCCGGGTCGGGCCAAGACGTTTTCGGCCTGATCCAGGGGTATGCCAGCCGGCAGGCACGCCGGATCCGCAGGCGCTACTGAACTCGGCGCGGCTGGCTACCGGTCCCGGGGCCGGGACCACGTAGCCTGGCGGCCGGCGGCTCAGATCCGGATGCGCTTGTTCCCCGGGTCGTACATCGGGCGCAGCGAGGCGACGGCCGGGTAGACCGCGGCGCCGATCTGTACCGTCCATTCGCCGGAGTCCAGGTAGGCCTGGTCGATGGGCTTGTCAGCGTCGATCATCGCCAGTCCGACGGCGCCGCCGAGGCTGAAGCCGTAGGACGCGGACCGGATGTACCCGGCGGGCTTGCCGTCGCGGTGCACCACCTCGGCGTGGAACAGCAACGGCTCGGGGTCGGTCAGCAGCACCTGGACCAGGCGCCGGCGCAGCGGGCCACGCTCCTTCTCCGCGAGCACGGCATCGCGGCCGATGAACCCGCCGGGCTTGTCGAGCGCCACCGCGAAGCCCAGGCCGGCTTCCAGCACCGTGTCGGTGTTGTCGATGTCGTGGCCGTAGTCGCGGTAGCCCTTTTCCATCCGCAGGCTGCTGAGCGCCTTCAGCCCGGCGTGCCGCAGGCCGACGGCCTGCCCGGCGCACACCAGCCGGTCGTAGACATTGACCGCGTGCTCGGCCGGGATGTACAGCTCATAGCCGAGCTCGCCCAGGTAGGTGATCCGGGTGCAGAGCACCCGGGCGAACCCGATGTCGATCTCGGCGGCGGTGCGGAACGGGAACGCCTCGTTGGACAGGTCCGCGGAGGTGACCGAGGCCAGCAGTTCGCGTGACCGCGGGCCCTGGACGTTGAGCTGCGCGTAGCCCGAGGTCACGTCGGTGACGAAGGCGTGGGCGTCGCCGATGTGGCGGCGCATCCAGGTTTCCGCGTGCCGGTGCGCGGTGTCGGAGGCGACCACCCAGAACCGGTCCTCGTCCAGCTTGGTCACGGTGAGGTCGGCCTCCAGCGTGCCCCCCGGGTTGAGCCACTGGGTATAGGTGATCCGGCCTGGGTCGCCGTTGACGTGGTTGGCGGAGATCTGGTCCAGCACCCGCCCGGCGTCACGGCCCCGCACGTCGAACTTGGCCATGAAGGCCATGTCCATCAGGATCACGCCGGTGCGGGCGGCATGATGTTCGGCCGCCCAGCAGCCGAACCAGTCCGGGCGCCCCCACGACAGCTCGCCGGGCTCCGGTTCGGCGCCCTCGGAGGCGTACCAGTCGGCGCCCTCCCAGCCGCTGACGTCTCTGAAGTAGGCGCGCTGCGCGACCAGCCGGTGGTGCACCGGGGACAGCTTCGCGCCGCGGGCGGTCCGCATGGGCCGGCCCGGGTAGTGGGTCGCGTAGACCAGCCCCAGCGACTCCACGGTGCGGGTCGCCCGGTACTCCGGGTTGGCCTGGTAGCGGTGCAGCCGGTCGATATTGATGCCGGTCACGTCGATGTCGGGCCGGCCGTCGGCAATCCAGCGCGCGACCACCCGGCCGATGCCGCCGCCGGTCAGGATCCCGATCGAGTTCAGCCCGGCGGCGACGAAGTAGTTCTTCAGTTCCGGCGCCTCGCCGACGATCGGCAGCAGGTCAGGGGTGAAGCTCTCGGGGCCGCAGAAGAGCTTCTTGATGCCGGCCTCGGCGACCACCGGGATCCGGGACATGGTGCGTTCCAGGTACGGGGCCATCCGGTCCCAGTCCGGGCGCAGCTCGCCGAACGAGAAGCCGGCCGGGACGCCCCCGACGCTCCACGGCGCGCAGACCGGCTCGAACAGGCCCAGCATCAGCCCGCCGCCCTCTTCCCGGTAGTAGCCGTAGTTAGCCGGGTCCTCCAGCACCGGCCAGTCGCCGTCCACTCCCTCGATGGGCTCGGTCAGCAGGTAGTAATGCTCGGCGGCCTGCAGCGGGATGCTGACCCCGGCCAGCTCGCCGAGCTCGCGCGCCCACATCCCCGCGCAGTTGACCACGTACTCGGTTTCGATGTCACCCTGAGGGGTGCGCACCCCGGTCACCACGCCGCGCTGGCGGAGGAACCCGGTGACCGGCACCCCCTCGATGATCCGGGCGCCTCGCAGCCGGGCCCCCTTGGCCAGGGCCATCGTCACGTCGACCGGGTTGACCCGCCCGTCGGCGGGGATGTAGAAGCCCGCCAGCACGTCGTCGACCCGTGCCATCGGGAACAGCCGGGCGACCTCGCGGGGGGTGATCTCGTGCACCTCCACCCCGCACAGCCGGTTGAACGCGGCCACCCGCCGGTACTCCTCCAGCCGCCCCGGCTCGATGGCCAGCTCGATGAGCCCGACCTGCTTCAGCCCGGTCGCCTGGCCGGTTTCCGCCTCCAGCCGGGCGTACAGGTCCCTGGTGTACATGCGCAGCTCGGTCGAGGTCTGTGAGGTCGACCCGAACGTGGCCATCAGCCCGGCCGCGTGCCACGTGGTGCCCGAAGTCAGCCGGTCCCGTTCCAGCAGGACGACATCCGCCATCCCCAGGTGCGCGAGATGGTAGGCGACCGAGGCCCCGATGACACCGCCGCCTACGACGACAACGCGGGCACGGTCAGGGAAGGCAGGGTCAGGCATGCTGCGACTTTACGTTCCGGCCGGCTCCCACCACCAAACCGCGGCCAGTTCAGCCGCGGTCCCCGGCGCCGGTGAGGCCCAGCTCGGCCGCGCGGGCCGCGGCGTCGCGCCGGGTGGCCGCGCCGAGCTTGTCGAGCACGGCGGCGACGTGGCTGTCGACCGTGCGGACGGAGATGACGAGCTCGCTGGCGATCTCGGCGTTCGTGTAGCCCCGGCCGACCAGGCGCAGCACGTCGACCTGGCGCGCGGTCAGGCCGGCCGGGTTGGCCCGCGTCTCGACCAGCGGCCCGCGCGGGATCCGGGTCACGCCGAGCTCGCGCAGCCGCGCGCGGACGACGCCGGCCAGCGGCCTGGCGCCCAGCTCGTCGAGCATCTCCAGCGCGGCCAGCAGGTGCCGCGGGTCCGGGCTCTCGGCCAGCGCCGCGGCGTGCTCGTACGGGCATCCCGCGGCCTCCCAGAGCGCCGCGGCCTCGCGCCACCGGCCGGCCGCCTGCACCGCGTAGGGGTGGTCGCCGCCCGCCTTGACCGGCCGCCCCGCCCTGGCCAGCCAGTAGCCGAGCTCCGCCTGGTACACGCGGTCGCCCAGCCGCTCGGCCTCCTCGTAGACCGGGCCGGCGATGGCGAGCGCGGCCGCGTGGTCGCCGCGCAGCCACGCCGCCTCGGCGCGCACGGCGGCGGCGGGGCCGAGCCGCTGCGGTTCGCTGGCCTTCACCGCCAGCGCCCAGGCGGTCTCGAGCAGGCCGGCCGGGTCCGGCTGCCCGAGCCGGACCTTGACCCGGCTCAGCACGGTAAGAGCGGCGCACCGTACCGGCAGGTTCGCGCTAACGCTGAGCTCGGCCAGGCGGACGGCCTCGTCCCACGAGCCCCGCGCGAGCTCCAGCCGCGCCCGCTCCACGTGCATGTAGGAGAGGAAACCGAGGAACTCGGTGTCCTCGGCGAGCTGGATGCTCTCGGCCAGGTAGCGCTCGGCCTCGTCCAGGCGGAACCAGTCCAGCAGCTGCCAGAGGATGTTGACGTAGGCGCGGCAGGCGTCCTCGACGTCGCCGATCTCCACGGCGGTCCGCAGTCCCTCCTCCATCGTCGGCTGCCCGGCCGGGTCGCCGAGCAGCCACAGGGACGTGCCGATGTTCGTCAGGGCGTGCGAGGCGACTGCCCGGTCGCCGGCCTCGCGGGCGAGCGCCACCGCGCGCTCGCCGTAGGCGACGCTGTCGGCGGGGCGGTGCGCGAGCATGTGCAGCTGTGACTGGCAGCTCAGGGCCAGCGCGAGCAGGGCGGCGTCCCCGGCCTGCTCCAGCACCTCGATCGCCTCGCGGCCGGCCTGCTCGGCCTCGCCGCGCTCCCCGGCCCACCACTGCATCCGGGCCAGCCACCGCAGGCTGGAGCCCAGCGTCCGCAGGTCGCCCCTGGGCCGGTTGAGGTCGACCACCTGCCGCTGCGCACGGGCCGCCCGTTCCGCCGCGCCGATCGTGTAGCACTCGATCGCGAACTCCTGGAGCAGGTCGGCCCGCTCGTCCGGGGCGAACCGCCGGTCGTGCTCGAGCACCAGCGCGAAGTGGGCGACGGCCTCGCGGTGCGCGCCGGCCCGGGCCGCGTCGCGCGCGGCGGCCGGGCCGTAACGCACGATGGCGCCGGTGTCACCGGCCTGCGCCGCGTGGTGAACAATCTGGGCCACGTCGGATCCGTCCCGGTTGACCAGGGCGGTGAGCACCCGCTCGTTCAGGTCAATCAGCCGGGCCGATGGCACCGAGCCGGCGATGGCGCGCCGGGTGAGCTCGTGGCGGAACGAGATCCTGCGGGTGGACACGGTGAGCAGGCCGCCCCGCTCGGCCGCCTCGAGCGCCGCCACCCGGCCCAGGGGGCCATCCGGCACGAGCTCGTCGACCAGCCAGCGCTCCAGCGCGGACGGGACGACGGCCAGCTGCTCGAGCACGTCCTGTACCGGCGGGTCCAGCCGCCTGACCCGGGCCAGGACGGCGTCGACGATCGTGTGCGGAACGCGCTCACCGTGCGCTGAGGCCAGCAGCTCGTGGACGAAGAACGGGTTTCCCGAGGTGAGCGCGAACAGGTCGTCGGCGTCGACCGGGCCGTCGGCGCCGAGCTGCCGCACCGCGTCGGCCGACAGCCGGCGCAGCGGCAGGTGCCGTACCTGGTCGCTGCGCGATGCCTGGCCGAGCAGGCCGTGCAGCGGGTGCTCGCGGTCCAGTTCGTCGTCGCGGTAGGTGAGGATCAGCACGGCCGGGACGTCGGCGATCCGCCGGGTGAGGTAGCGCAGCGCGTCCAGCGTCGCGTCGTCGGCCCAGTGGACGTCCTCGATGACCAGGACGGTCGGGTGCTCGGGCCAGGTCAGTTCCGCGCGCAGGGCGGCGAGCACCCGGTCGCGGTCGCTGCCGTCGGTCACGGCGCGGCTGAGCTCGGCTCCGACGCTGCCCACCAGATCACGGAACGGGCCGAGGGTCCGCGGGGTCGCGAGGTCGTCGCAGTAGCCGACCAGCATCCTGCCCTCGGCGGGCAGGTGCGCGCGCACCGCCTCGACCAGGCTTGACTTCCCGATCCCCGCCTCGCCGCGGACCAGCACGACGGAGCCGTGCCCGTCGGCCGCCGCCCGCACCGCGCCGGCGAGGACCGACAGTTCGACGTCGCGCTCCAGGATCCCCCGCCTCACAGCACGATTGTAAAAGGACGGTAAATGCTGCGGCGGCGCCTTAGCCGCGGCATAGCCCGGGAGGCCGCAGGAACACCCGCGTGGCCTCCCGGCGCGTCTCACCGGCCGGGCACGCCGGGCCCGCGGCGTGCTCGGGCTCTTCCCCGGGCATGAGCGCGATCTCGTAGAGCGCGGTGGCGGCGTCGTAGCCGACAAACCTCGCCCCGATGTTCCGTGCCAGCCGGGCTACCGCGACGTTGTCGGCCGCGGCCAGTGCGGTGAAGCGGCGGATGCCTTCGGCGACGGCGCGTTCTGACAGCTGCGCCACCAGCTCGGCGCCCAGTCCCCGGCCTTGCCATTCGTCGACAACGGTCACGGCGATCTCGGCCGAGTGCGTGTCTTCGGCGGACCGGATGTAGCGGGCGATGCCCACGCCGCGCCCGCCGGCGTGTTCCACCGCGCCGAGCGCCTCGTGGTCGTGATGGTCGATGTCGGTCAGGTAGCGCAGCTCGGCCGCGGACAGCTCCGTCTTGGGCGCCAGGAACCGCATCTGCCGCGATCGCAGGCTCAGCCGGGCGAAGCCGTCGGCCAGCAGCGGCGCGTCGGCGGCCCGGATCGGCCGGATCAGCACCTCGGACCCGTCGCGCAGCACGGCCGGCCGGCCGCTCGCCGGGTTTCGCGGCCGGCCTGGCCGGGGCCAGCGGTGGGCCGGCCCGTCCGCGCGCAGCTCTCTGCTCCGCTCTGCGGCCAGCGCGGCCTGGAGATGGTAGTTGAACACTTAGGTAGCCCCCTGAACACTGGTCGGTCCGCGAACGTTGTCGCTGGATCCAACCTGGTGCAGACAAGGCGGTCGGGCATCGGCGCTGGCTACGGATTCCGTGGACCGAAGTTACCGATTCTGGGGATTGCCCTACCGATGCACGGGCTACGCAAGCGATCCCGCAGGGTAATGCCCTCCGCGACCGATCGCTACGGGGCCAGCTACCGCTCCTCCGCAGTGATCCACTTCCGGGGCTCGGCCGTCCTGGCCGCCGCGAGGAGGCCGAGTGCCTCCTCGGCCGACTGGCTGCGCTGGATGAGATCCCGGCCGGGCGGCTTGAGCAGCCCGACATCGACCATCCGGTCGAGCTGGGCGATCAGCGGTTCCCAGAACCCGCCGACGTCGAGCAGGACGACCGGCTTGCTGTGCAGTCCCAGCTGGGACCAGGTGGTGACCTCGGCGAGTTCCTCCAGCGTGCCCAGCCCGCCGGGCAGGGCGATGAACCCGTCGGACCGGTCGTACATCAGCTGCTTGCGCTCGTGCATCGACGCGACCTCGTGCAGCTCGGTCAGGCCGGTGTGGTTGATCTCCCGGGCGAACAGGCCCGCCGGGATGACCCCGATGACCCGGCCGCCAGCGTCCAGCGCGGCGTCGGCCAGCTCGCCCATCAGGCCCACGCTGCCGCCCCCGTAGACCAGGTCGATGCCCCGGCGGGCGACCAGGGCCCCGAGGCCACGGGCGGCATCCCGGTACCGGGGATCCGCAGGCGCCGAAGACCCGCAGAATACGCAGACCGCGCGGACAGCCACCAGCGCAACCTATCCGATCCTGGGTAGCCGGCCGGTGCCCATCCGGTTCAGGGCTGCAGACATTAGCCTGAACCGCGAGAAGCACAGCTCGTGCCGGCCCGGAGGACGGAAGTCTTTCATCCGTCGTAGCCGGGCCAGCAGTACATGGACAGCCATGAGCAGGATGAAAAGGGTTCACTGCGTTGAGCGAACCGCGTGAGCCGGCCAGGCCTGCGCCGGAGGACAGCGGCCCGAGCCGGCTGCGGGCCGATTGCGCCCGCTGCTTCGGGTTGTGCTGCGTGGCGCCGGGGTTCTCGGTGTCCGCCGATTTCGCGATCGACAAGCCCGCCGGGCAGCCCTGCCCGAACCTGCGGCCCGGCTTCCGCTGCGGCATTCACGACGACCTGAGACGGCGCGGTTTCCGCGGCTGCGCGGTGTATGACTGCTTCGGCGCGGGCCAGTACGTCTCCCAGGTCACCTTCGGCGGGCGGGACTGGCGGCAGGCCCCGCACTCCGCGCGGCAGATGTTCGAGGTCTTCGCGGTCACACGGCAGCTTCACGAGCTGCTCTGGTACCTGTATGAGGCACTGGCCTCCCGGCTCGCGGCGCCGCTGCACGGTGAGCTGAGCCTCGCGATCGAGACCACCGAGGGCATGGCGCGCGGCCGGGCCGAGGACCTGCTGGCGCTGGACCTGCGAGCGCACTGGCGTGAGGTCAATGCCCTGCTGCTGCGGGCCAGTGAGCTCATGCGGGCCGGCGTCCCGGGCCAGAGGGTGAGCCACACGGGAGCTGACCTGGCCGGCGCCGGGCTGAAAGGCGCCAGCCTCCGGGGAGCCAGCCTGAGAGGGGCCTGCCTCATCGGCGCCGACCTGCGGGGCGCCGACCTGAGGGGCGCCGATCTGGCCGGAGCCGACTTCAGGGACGCTGATTTGTCCGGCGCCGACCTCACCGGCAGTATCTTTCTCGTCCAGTCCCAGCTCGACGCGGCCAACGGGGACGCCCGCACGAAACTGCCGCGATCGCGCATTCGCCCGGCGCACTGGTGAAGCGGCCGGGCCTTCAGGCGCTACTGGAGGATGGAGGCGCTCAACCCGGTTCGGCTGGCCGCCGCTGATGCTGGACGGTGAATCCTAGGTTCCCGAGCACCCTGACGGCACCGCTCTTCCCGCCCTCGAAATCACCGGAGGCAAGGCGCTGGCCCGTGGCAAACTCATAAGCCGTGCCCAAGATCGCTTTCGGCGGGTAACTACGCTCGTCCCAGAGCAGCTCATAAGTAGTGGTCGGAGCGAAACCATGCTCGGAGAAGAACTTCTGCGGCCCTAGCCGGTCGTATTCCTGTATCGCGCGCACCACGTCGGCGCGGCCCACCTGATCCCAGGTCACCATTGGCTCAGTCTCCTTTGTCTGGACGGTGTCCGGGCCTGGGCGGTCCGGCCGCGGATGTCAGGTCAGCGGCTCGCCGCCGTTGAGGTGCAGCGCCTGGCCGGTCGGGAAGGTATCGGTCAGCACCGATGAGGCCTCTGCGCTAATGGATAGAACGAGCCTGGCACATTACTTATGCCTATGACAAGAAGCCGAGAGTTTCGAAGAATTCATGGCGCTTATCGAAATCCCTAATGCCGGTATTCCCGACAGGGCCGTTAACGCGGCCCGGATTACGCCGCGCCGGCCGTGCCTGAGGAACGCCCAGCTGCGCCGGGATCTGGCAGGCGCGAGGCCGGGAGACCGCGCCGCTTCAGGTCGCCGACGAACCGCCGCAGCAGGTCATCGTGCGGCGCGGCGACGACCACGACCACGTCGCGCAGCTCGACCGGGTCAAGTGACCGGATCGTCCCGCCCGGCCGCGGGGTCAGCGCCGAGAACGGCACGATGGCCACGCCCATGCCGGAGGCGGCCAGTTGCGCGGCCGTGCGCGGGCTGCCCGTGCGCAACACCGGCTGCGGCAGCACCACGCCACGTTGCGCGGCGAACTGGTCGACCCACACCCCGTGCCCGTTGCCCGGGTTGTAGAGAACCAGTGGTTCGGCGGCCAGTTCGGCCAGCGGCACTGCGTCCATGCGCGAGAACCGGTGCTCCGCGGACGCGACCACCACGATCTCCTCGCGGCCGAGCACCTCGACGTGCTCGTCCGTCAGCGTGGGCGGCGGCCCCACGGCGATGTCCGCTGCTCCGGCGCGCAGCACCTCCAGCATCGTGTCCGCGCTGGTGTACTCCCTCAGGTCCAGTTCCACATCGGGGAACCGGCGCCGCCAGCTGCGCAGCACCGGTACCAGGACCCATGCCGTCATCGTCTCCGCGCACGCGATCCGGATCCGGCCGCCGGCCCCGGCCGCCACCCGCCGGCCCGCCAGCACGGCCCGGTCGGCCGCGGCCAGCGCGATCCGTGCCTCGGCCGCGGCCGCCAGCCCGGCGGCGGTCGGCCTGATCCCGCGCGGCAGCCGTTCCACAACCGCGGTGCCCAGCTCCCGCTCGATCGCCGCGATCTGGTGCGACAACGCAGGCTGCGACATGTGCAGCGCCGCCGCGGCCTTGGTCAGCGAGCCCTGGTCCACGATGGCGACCAGGCACTCCAGGGCCCTCATCGAAACCATCTCGGCGATCCAGTCCGGTGCATCAGGTCAGCGGCCCGCGGCCATGACGCGCGGGCCCATGCCTATTTCCTACCAGAGGCCCTGGCATCGTGGCATCCCGGGCGCTTCGTGACCTGTAGTGGCACCGGGGCCAGCCTTGCTGGCCGCCGCGGCTGGCGCCATGACCGTTATGGCTCTTGGTGGTCGCGGTAAAAACCGGTTCGTCCGGGGACGCCAGTCTCGTAGCCTCTGCGTGTGGCACGGGACGAACGCGGAGTGACTCCGCAGAGCGAAGACTTTTCGGCCTGGTACAACGAGCTCGTCTTCAAGGCCGAGCTGGTGGACCGGGGACCGGTCAGGGGCACGATGGTGATCCGCCCCTACGGCTACCGGATCTGGGAACTGCTCCAGGCCGACATCGACCGGCGGATCAAGGAAACCGGTCACGACAACGCCTACTTCCCGCTGCTGATCCCGGAGAGCTACCTGCAACGCGAAGCGGAGCACGTCGAAGGCTTCTCACCCGAGCTCGCCGTGGTCACCCACGCCGGCGGCAAGGAACTCGAGGAGCCGCTGATCGTCCGGCCCACGTCGGAGACGGTCATCGGCGAGATGATGGCCAAGTGGATCAGCTCGCACCGGGACCTGCCGTTGCTGCTGAACCAGTGGGCGAACGTGGTCCGCTGGGAGATGCGGCCGCGGATGTTCCTGCGCACGACCGAGTTCCTGTGGCAAGAAGGCCACACCGCGCACGCCGACGAGGCCGACGCGATGCGGGAGACGCTGCTCGCGCTTGATCTGTACGCGCAGGTGGCCCGCGAGATCGCCGCCATGCCGGTGGTCGACGGTGAGAAGACCGCGGCGGAGCGCTTCCCCGGCGCCCAGCGGACGTACACGGTCGAAGGCATGATGCGCGACGGGCGCGCGCTGCAGTCCGGCACCTCGCACTACATGGGCACCAACTTCGCCAGGGCCTTCAACATTCAGTACGCGGCGCCCAGCGGCGAGCTGGAGTACTGCCACACCACCTCGTGGGGCATGAGCGCCCGGATGGTGGGCGGCGTGATCATGACGCACGGTGACGACAAGGGGCTCGTCCTGCCCCCGCGGCTCGCTCCCTACCAGGTGGTGATCGTGCCGATCGGCCGCGGCGACCAGGCCGAGCAGGTGCTGCCCGCGGCCACGGAACTGGCCGGCAGGCTCCGCCGGGCGGGTATCCGCACGCACGTGGACAACCGGCCCCAGCTCTCCCCGGGGTTCAAGTTCAACGACTGGGAGTTGCGCGGCGTGCCGGTCCGGCTGGAGCTCGGCCCCCGTGACCTGGCCGAGGGCTCCGCGCTGATGTCGACCCGGCTCGGCGAGGGCAAATCGCCGGTATCCCTGGACTCGGCGCCTGCCCGGCTGGAGTTCGAGCTCAACGCGATGCAAAGCCTGCTGCTGCAGCGGGCGACCGACTTCAGGGACGCCCACACGGTCACGGTGAACTCGTGGGCGGAGCTGACCGAGGCGGTCAAGACGGGCTGGGCGCTGGCGTTCCACTGCGGCCAGCCGGGGTGCGAGGAGGACATCAAGGCCGCCACGTCGGCCACCCCGCGGTGCATTCCGGCGGACGGCGCGGCCGAGGAAGGCGTGTGCGTTCGCTGCGATCAGAAGTCCGCGTACGGGAAGCGGCTCATCTTCGGGCGGGCGTATTAGGTCACCCGCCGCGGACGATGAGCGGGCACCGGCACCGGGGTAGCGTGGCGGGCGGGTTGCCGGTCGACCATCGCGGGTAAGGCTGAAACAATGCCAGTTGATCATGTGAACGGGGCCCAGCTGTACTGGGAGCGCGGCGGCAGCGGTCCCCGGTTGTTGTTCTGCAACGGATCGGGCACCACCTTGCAGGCCGTCCGGCCGGTGCTGGATCTGCTGGCTGGCCAGTTCGACCTGCTGGCGTGGGACTACCGTGGCCTGGGCCGCAGCGTCCCTCTGCCTGGCCCTTATGCCATGGCCGATCTCGCCGCTGACGCCGCTGGCCTGCTGGAGATCGCCGGGTGGGATGCCTGCCGGGTGCTCGGGGTGAGCTTCGGCGGGATGGTGGCGCAGGAGTTCGCCGTCACCCGTCCGGACCAGGTGGAGCGCCTCGCCCTGGCCTGCACCTCGCCCGGTGGCGGCGGCGGGTCCTCCTATCCGCTGCAGGATCTGCAGGGGCTCCCGCCCGGGCAGCGGGCCGCCGCGCAGCTCACGCTGGCTGACAGCCGCTGGGATGAGCGCTGGCTGCAGGCCCACCCGGCGGACCGGGCGCTGGCCGGACGCCTGGCCGCGAACCAAGATCAGCAGGACCCGGCCGCCGCCGCCCGCGAGGCCCAGCTGGCGGCGCGCGCCGGCCATGACGTGTGGGACCGGCTCGGCGCGATCACCTGCCCGACTCTGGTCGGCTACGGCAACTACGACGGGATCGCGCCGGCTCAAAACAGCGCCGCGATCACATCACGCATCCGCGGATCCGAGCTGCGCGGCTACGAAGGAGGGCACTTGTTCCTGTTCCAGGACCCGGCCGCGCTACCGGACTTCGAGGCCTTCCTTCAAGCACCGTCGAGCTGATCCCGCGCGGCGGCCGGGGTCGCGGTCAGGAGACCGCGGCCTTGACCAGCTCGGCGATCTTCTTCTCGACCTCGGCGCTCCACCCCTTGAGCGCGTACGCCACCGGCCACAGGTCGCCGTCGTCGAGGTTGGCCGCGTCCTGGAAGCCCAGGGTCGAGTAACGGTACTTGAACTTCCCCGAGTCCTGGAAGAACAGGACGACCTTGCCGTCGGCGTCGGTGTAAGCGGGCATCCCGTACCACGTCTTCGGCAGCAGATCCGGGGCGGCAGCGGTCACCGTCATGTGCACGCGCTCGGCGAGCGCACGATCCTCCGGCGCCATCTCCGCGATCTTGTCGAGCACCTGCTGCAGCCCGTCGGCCTTCTTGGCGCCCTGCTTGCCCTCGGCGCGCAGCTCGGCGGCGCGCGCCTTCATCGCGGCGCGCTCCTCCGCGGTGAAGCCGTCCGGCTCGGTCTTGGCATTATCCGCAGGCATTCCCGCGCTCCCTTCCGGCGTCAGGCCTGGCATGATGCCGGCCATCTACAGGAAGGCTAGGCCCGGCGACACCGGTGACGCTTCTCGAATCCTGACCAGATCGAGGGCCGGCCCCGGCGTCATGAGCGGCGGCGCTGTTCAAGCGGAGGAAGCAGCTGGTCGATGAGGGTCCCGCTCAGCCATTGCTCGTACCGCTCGGGGGGCCAGCCCCGGTCGCCGACCAGCAGCCGGTAGACCTCGGGGGACATGAGCGCGTGGATGATGTCCGCGGCGTCGCCCTCGCTCAGCCCCGGCCGCAGGACGCCAGCGTCGGCGAGCACGCGCGCGATCCCGCCCTGGCCTTGCTGCCGCTGCCGCGTCTGCTCGGCGAGCAGCGCGGCCGCGTCAGGATCGGAGCCCGCCGCGCTGACCAGGATCCGGTAAACGGGCTCGGTCCTCGCCATGATGCCGCGGCTGATGCCGACGAAACCCGCTAGTTGCTTCCTGGGGTCCCGGTCCGCGATGAGCGCACGGACGTGCGGCCGGGCCTCCAGCGGGACGGCCTCGTCGTCGCCGGCTATCGAGACGTTGAACAGCTCCTTGAGGATCCCGAGCTTCGACGAGAACAGCCGGTACACCGTGGCCGGCGGGACGTCCGACAGGTCGCTGATGGCCTCGATCGTCGTCGCGGCGTAGCCGCGCTCGAGGAACAGGGCCCGCGCGGCCGCCACGACCGCGGCGCGGGCCAGGCGGGTCCGCGCCTGGCGGTCCCGGCCGTCATCCGGGCGGCGGCTGGCATCGGTAGCCATGCCGTGAGATTACTACTCTCGATTTGAGAGTGATACTCTCAATTTGAGAGCGCTAGCCGGGAGGAGGCACGCCGATGCCGAGCACCCAGAACCCGGCCGACCCGAACGCTGCCCGATCCGCGTCCACCGGGCTCGGCCGTCTCGCCGCGTGGTGCTACGACCACCGGCGCCGCGTGCTGGTCGGCTGGATCCTGGCCGTGGTGGCCATCGCCGCGCTCGCGCAGTGGGCCGGGAGCCGGCTGGACAACAACTTCTCCCTGGCCAGCTCGCCCTCGCAGCAGGCGCAGGACCTCCTGGCCAGCCGGTTCCCGGCGCAGCAGGGCGACAGCGCCGACGTGGTGCTGCGCTCGCCGAGCCCGCTCGACAGCCCGGCCAACGCCGCGGCCATCGGCCGGCTGGTGCGGTCCCTGCGGCCGCTGGCGCACGTCTCCAGCGTGCAGAGCCCGCTCGCTCCCGGCGCCGGCCGGCAACTGTCGCGCGACCACCGGACCGGCTTCGTGGTGGTCCAGTTCGACGCCGCGGCCGCCGGCCTGCCCGCGAGCGCCGTCCAGCGGGTGATCGACACCGCGGATCGCTTCGCCCGTCCGGGCCTGCAGGTGGCGGTCGGAGGCGCGCCGGTCGAACAGGTGGTCTCGGCGGCACCGGGGTCGAGCGAGATGATCGGGATCCTGGCCGCCGTCGTGGTCATGCTCCTCGCGTTCGGGTCGGTGGTCGCCATGGGCCTGCCGATCCTCACCGCCCTTGTCGGGGTCGGCCTGGGCTTCGGGATCCTCATGGCGCTCAGCCACCTGATCACCGTGCCGACCTTCGGGCCGGACATCATGATCATGATCGGCCTCGGTGTGGGGATCGACTACGCCCTCTTCGTCGTCACCCGCTACCGCCAGGGACTGGCCGAGCGGCGATCGCCCCGGGACGCCACCATCGTGGCGCTGTCCACGGCCGGGCGCGCCGTGCTGTTCGCCGGGGCCACGGTGGTCATCGCCCTGCTCGGGTTGTTCGTGGTGGGCCTGCCGTTCATGGACGGCCTCGCCGCGGCGACGATCGTCGCGGTCGGCCTGGTGCTGGTGGCCGCGCTCACCCTGCTGCCCGCGATCTTCGGCTTCGCGGGCCTGGCCATCGACCGGCTGCACGTCCCCGGCCTGCTCGCCAGGCCCGGCGCCACGACGGGCCGGGGGTTCTGGCGCCGCTGGAGCGAGACCGTGCAGCGGCGGCCCCGGGCCTGCGCGGTCGCCGCGCTGGCCGTGCTGGTGGTGCTGGCGGTGCCGCTGTTCTCCATGCGCCTGGCGTTCAGCGATTCCGGCAACGACCCGGCCTCGCTCACCACCCGGCAGGCCTACGACCTGCTGGCGGAGGGCTTCGGCCCCGGGTTCAGCGGGCCGCTCATCGTCGCCGCGGACCTGCGCGGCCCGAACGCGCAGGCCGGCCTCGCCCGGCTCGACGCGCGCCTGGCCCACGTGCCCGGCGTGGCGTCGGTCAGCCCGCCGGTCGTCAACGCCGGCCGGAACGCCGCGGTCATCGTCGTCTATCCCGCCACCGCGCCGCAGTCCGCGCCGACCGCCGGGCTGGTCGAACGGCTGCGCGGCCAGGTGATCCCGCAGGTCACCGCCCGCAGCGGCGTCACCGCCTTCGTCGGCGGCGAGACCGCCGCGGGAGCCGACACGTCGGCTTACCTGTCCGCCCGGCTGCCCTGGGTGATCGGGATGGTCGTCCTGCTGGCGTTCCTGCTGCTCGTGGTGGTGTTCCGGTCGCTCGTGATCCCGGTCAAGGCCGCGGCGATGAACCTGCTCTCGATCGGCGCGGCGTACGGCGTCATCGTCGCCGTGTACCAGTGGGGATGGCTGGACGGTGTCTTCGGCGCCAGCCGGGCCGGCCCGATCGACCCCTGGATCCCGCTCATGATGTTCACGATCGTGTTCGGCCTGTCCATGGACTACGAGGTCTTCCTGCTCTCGCGGATGCGCGAGGAGTGGGCCCGGACCGGCGACAACTCGACCGCGGTGGCGGACGGGCTCGCCGCCACGGCCAGGGTCATCACCGCCGCAGCCGCCATCATGGTGTGTGTGTTCGGCTCGTTCGTCATCGGCGATCCGTTGCGGATCCTCAGCGTGTTCGGCCTCGGCCTGGCGGTCGCCGTCCTGGTCGACGCCACCGTGGTCCGCATGGTGCTCGTGCCCGCCGTCATGCAGCTGCTGGGGCCCGCCAACTGGTGGCTGCCGTCCTGGCTCGGGCGGGCCACCCCGCGCCTCGCCATCGAGCCGGCCGCGGATCACCTGGCGGACCGCGGCCTGGCCGACGCCCGGAGGCGGTGATGCGCCGGACAACGGCGGCGGCCGTCAGCGGGGCGTGGGGCGTCGCCCTCGGCGTAACCTTCGGCGGGCTGCTTCCGTACCTGCTCGGCGACTGGCACTTCCACCAGCCCCTGCCCGACTGGGCCATCGCGCAGGCGGCGGGAGGGCTGTTCATCGGCGCGGGCCTGGTCCCGATCGTGGCGTCGTTCGTCGAGTTCACCAAGGCGAACGGGACTCCCGTGCCGGTAGCGTCGCCGCCGCGCCTGGTGGTGAGCGGGTTCTACCGTTACGTGCGCAACCCGATCTACGTCGGCTTCCTGGTCATGCTCCTGGGCGAGGCGCTGCTGTTCGGCTCGCTCGGCCTGCTGAAATACGCCGCGGTGGCGTGGTGCATCGGCGCGGCCGCGGTGCACTGGTACGAGGAACCCACGCTGGCCCGCAAGTTCGGGGCTGAGTACCAGGATTACCGGCGCGCCGTGCGGGCCTGGATTCCCCGGCTGCATCCGTGGACGCCCGGTCAGGCCGCCTCGGCCGGGCACGATGCGGCCGGAGGCCGCTAAGAGATCGCCAGACTCATTGGGAGGCGCACATGGCCCGCATCAAGGGGGTCTCCCCCGCCCAGGCCGGCCTCTACGTGCGGATCGCCTGCTACTTCACCCGGCGCAGCCTCGGCAAGCTCACCGGGCGGGAGCCCGAGCGGATGATCGAGCCCCTCGAGGTGTATGCGCACGTGCCCGTGCTGTTCAAGGGCTACGCCAAGCTCGAGCAGGCCACGGCCGCCGACGTGCCCGACGAGCTGTTCGGCCGGCTACGCCAGCATCTCGACGACGGCCAGCTCGTGGAGCTGACGCACCACATCGCCCTGGAGAACATGCGCGGCCGGTTCAACCTGGCGCTCGGCATCGGCCCGGCCGGCTTCAGCGACGGCATGGTCTGCGCGGTCCCCGCGGCGCAGGCCTGACGGGCCGGCGCCCGCTCCGTTCGCCCGGGAGCGAGCCAGGTCGCCAAAAAGAAGGAAGATTCTTTATTGACAGTGGCCGCCACCGCGTGGTCTCCTTGGATACATAACGAATATTCCTTCTCTTTGAGACCGGAGGCCGTCATGATCATCATCGCCTTCGTCGCCGGGCTGCTGGCCTTCCTGGCGACCAGATTCCGGCCCGGCGGCTCCCGCCGGGGCAACCCCTCGGCCGTCAACACCACGGCCGTCACCGCGGTGGTCTGCGTCGCACTCGGGGCCGTCACCGCGGCCATGGCGTCGCTCAACGTGGCGCTGCCGGACCTGGCGCGGTCCACCCAGGCCACCCAGACTCAGCTTGAATGGATCATCGACGCGTACTCGCTGGTCTTCGCGGCGCTCCTGCTGCCGGCCGGCGCTCTTGGCGACCGCTTCGGCCGCCGCCGCGTCCTGATCGCGGGCCTGGTCGTCTTCGGCGGGGCCTCCGCGGTCGCCATGACGGCGTCGTCGGCCAACGAGCTGATCTTCCTGCGCGGCCTGATCGGCGTCGGCGCCGCCCTGGTCATGCCGGCCACGCTGTCCACCATCACCGGCACCTTCCCGGCCGCCGAGCGCACCCGCGCCGTCTCGGTCTGGGCGGCGGTCGCCGGCGGCAGCGCCCTGCTCGGCCTGCTGTGCTCCGGGCTGCTGCTCGAGGAGTTCTCGTGGCGGTCGGCCTTCGCGGTCAACCTGGTCCTGGCCGTGATCGCGATCGCCGGCACGATCCGCTTCGTCCCCGAGTCCTCGCACCCGGGCGCCCCGCGGCTGGACACCGGCGGGGCCCTGCTGGCCATGGTCGGCCTGACCGTCCTGGTGTTCAGCATCATCGAGGCGCCCGAGGCCGGCTGGGCCACGGCCCGGACCATCGGCGGCATCGCGGGCGGGCTGGCCCTCCTGGCGGCCTTCGCCGGCTGGGAACTGCGCCAGCATCACCCGATGCTGGACGTGCGGCACTTCCGCAACCCGCGCCTGTCGGCCGGCAGCCTGTCCATCTTCATCCAGTTCTTCGCGTTCTACGGCTTCACCTTCGTCTCCCTGCAGTACCTGCAGGGCGTGCGGGGCGACAGCCCGCTGCTGGCCGCGGTGTCGCTGATCCCGCTCGCGGCGGTCATGATGCCCACCGGACGGCTCATCCCGAAGCTGGCCGCCCGCTTCGGCGCCCGTAACGTCTGCGTCACCGGGCTGGTACTGGTCGCCGGCGGGCTCGTCATCATCTCCCGGGTCACGACCGGCAGCCCGTACTGGCTCCTGGTGGCCGGGCTGATCCCGCTCGGCATCGGCATGGGCGCCGCGATGACCCCCGCCACGGCCGCGATCACCGAGGGGCTGCCCGCCGCGCAGCAGGGGGTCGGGTCGGCGCTGAACGACCTGTCCCGCGAGGTCGGCGGCGCGCTCGGCATCGCGGTGGTCGGCAGCATCGTGACCGCCGTCTACCGCAGCAACCTGCACCTGAACGGCGTCCCGGCGGGCCTGGCCGACAAGGCCCGCGGCTCCTTCGCCCTGGCCATCCACGCCGGCGGCCCGGTCCGGGCCAGCGCCGGCACCGCGTTCGTCGACGGCATCCACGCCGGGCTGCTGTACGCCGCCGGCGCGGCCCTGTTCGCCGCGGTCACCGTCGCCGTGCTGCTGTCCAGCACCCGGCGCTCCCGGCAGGCCGCCCGCCGCGACCAGTCCGAGCTGGCGCCGGCCGCCCGCTGATCACTACGACCTTACGCAACGGAAAGGCAGCCACTCATGACCAGGAACCCGAAACCCGGTCCGGGCCCCGCCGCCGGCGGCGCGCCGCGGGTGGTGGTCGCCGGAGCCGGGTTCGCCGGGCTGGCGGCGGTGCGCGCGCTGGCCGGGGCGGGGATGCGGGTCACGCTGATCGACCGCAACGTCTACGCCACGTTCCAGCCGCTGCTGTACCAGGTCGCTACCGGCGGGCTGACCAGCAGCGACGTCGCCTACCCGGCGCGCGCAGCGACCCGGCGGCACGGCGCGGTGTTCCGGCACGGCGAGCTGGCCGGCATCGACCGCACGGCCAGGCGGATCACCCTGGCCGACGGCGCGACGCTCGGCTACGACTACCTCGTGCTGGCCACCGGCGTCGCCGCCGCCTACCACGGCGTGCCCGGGGCCGCCGAGCACAGCCTGAGCCTGTACACCCGCCGGGACGCCATCGCCCTGCGCGACCAGATCACCGCGGACCTGGACCGCATCAGCCGCACCGGCCTGCGCGAGGACGTCGCGGTGACGGTCGTCGGCGGCGGCGCGACCGGGGTGGAGCTGGCCGGCACCCTGGCCGACCTGCGCGCCGTCACGCTGCCCGCGCTGTTTCCCGAGATCGACCCCGCCCGCGTGCGCATCACGCTCGTTGAGCACGGTCTCGCGCTGCTGGCGCCGTTCCACCCGGCGCTGCGCCACTACGCCCGCCGCCAGCTGACCGCGCGCGGCGTCGAGGTCCGGCTGGGCACGGCCATCGCCGAGATCACCCCGGGCAAGGTCGTACTCGCCGACGGCACCGCCCTGCGCAGCGACATCACGGTGTGGGCCGCCGGGGTGGCGGCCCCGGACGCGGTCCGCGGCTGGGGCCTGCCCCAGGGAAGCGGCGGGCGGCTCCGCACCGGCCCCGACCTGCGCGTCACCGGGCACGAC
>Ga0318546_10000189_pt1 | contig 20545 bp, 22 predicted proteins | sample GRESIP169b2f19_FD_203514 | JGI IMG/M metagenome (GOLD analysis project Ga0318546, IMG submission 203514) | Tropical soil microbial communities from Luquillo Experimental Forest, Puerto Rico - GRE.SIPMG.169b2f19 | ecosystem: Environmental > Terrestrial > Soil > Tropical forest > Bulk soil...
GGGCCGCGCCGCAGGTATCTCGCATCTCGGTATCCAGGCCGAGGATGAGGGCGAGCTCACTGACGTTTACGACCGGCTGAACCGGGCCGAGCGGCCGATCGTCGAAGCGAAAGGGACCACCTGCTGCTACGCCCAGTCGGACAAACAGTGGATCGCCGACCCGCAAGGCGTGCCTTGGGAGACGTTCTTCACTTACGGCGAAGCCACCGTCTACGGCGAGGGATCGCTCGCCAAGCTGAGGGAGGCGACCGAGCGCGCCCAATGCTGCGAACCGTCATTCTCGGAGCCTGCAACTGAGCCGGCGGCCGCGAAGACCTGTTGCGCCCCGTCCTGCTGCACCGGCTGACGGCGCCTTGTGACCGCGAAGACCTATAACGTCCTCTTTCTCTGCACCGGCAACTCGGCACGGAGCATCATGGCCGAGGCGCTGCTCGAGCATTGGGGAAAAGGACGGTTCAAGGCATACAGCGCCGGCAGTTTTCCCAAGGGCGCCGTTCACCCGCTGGCGCTCGAGCAGCTCGAAAACGCTCATCTTGATACGCGCGGGATTCGCAGCAAAAGCTGGGACGAGTTCGCCAAACCTGGCTCGCCAATGATGATTTTATTTTCACCGTTTGCGACCAAGCCGCCGGCGAGACGTGTCCGGTCTGGCCGGGGAATCCTGTGACCGCTCGTTGGGGCGTGCCGGACCCGGCCGCGGCGGAGGGTCCCGAAGCGCAGAAAATCCATGCGTTTCGTTACGCCTATCAGGCGCTCGAAACGCGCATCAAGATCTTCACCAGCTTAAGGCTCGAAGCCCTGGATCGTATGGCAATCAAACGCGAAGTCGACGAGATCGGCCATCTACGGATCGTCGAGGCGGGGGAACGGGCACCATGACGTTCCTGGAAATAGCCTCGCGCCGGCGCGCACTGAGCCGTCCCATTGTCTACGAGGCCTTGACCGAGCTGGTGGCGACAGCGTTTCCGCTCATCGCTGTAGTCGGGTCCGGCATCATGGCCGAACGCTTATGCAGTGGAATTGTCGGCCTCGCATTACTGGCGAATGCGATCGCAACGGGCGGCGCGCTTGTCGCGCTCATTCTCGCTTTCGGGCCGCAGTCGGGCGCCCATATGAACCCTGTTGTGACGCTGGCAGCTGCCGCGACTGAGGGCTTACGCTGGCACGCGGTGCCGGCCTACGTAGCGGCCCAGATCGGGGGCGCCATTCTTGGCGTATGGTTGGCGCATATCATGTTTGGTCTACCGATCTGGCAGCTCTCGCAACATGCGCGAACGGGGTTCCCGCAATGGGTCGCCGGAGTGATCGCGACGTTTGGCCTGCTGACAGTGATCTGGGGGTGCCGCGCGCACAAAGAGCCGGTAACAGCGTTCGCCGTCGGCGCATACATCACCGGGGCGTACTGGTTTACCGCTTCGACCTCCTTTGCCAATCCAGCTGTGACACTCGCGCGTTCGCTGACTGATACGTTCGCCGGAATTCGTCCCGTCGATGGGCCGGGTTTCATTATAGCGCAGTTGATAGCCCTTCTCCTGGCGCTCCCGCTTTTGCACCGGTACACGGCAAAAACCGTGTGATCAGGCGCAGTGTCGAACGCGAGCGATCTCAAGACGCGGCGAGCCACGGTGGCCAATGCGGGGACTATTGCGGCAATTTACAATGAAGGTATCGCTGATCGTATTGCGACGTTCGAGACCGAGCCGCGGACGGCCGAACAAATTGCCGAGTGGTTCACTGGACGGCAGCTTGTAAGCGTTGCCGAAGCCGAGAAGGCGGGAGCCGTCGCCTTTGCCGCTTCGTTTCCCTACAGCGATCGGGCCTGCTACAGCGGCATCGGTGAATTCTCGGTCTACGTAAGGCGGGATTTTCGCGGCCGCGGCGCCGGCCGCGTGGTCCTGTCTGCGTTGGTGGAGACCGCTGCTGCCGCCGGCTTGCACAAGCTCACCAGCCGGGTATTTCCGGAGAACCTCGCAAGCCGCGCCCTGTTGAAAGGCTCGGTTTCGACGAAATCGGAATCCATCGCCGTCATGGAAAACTGGATGGCCTCTGGCGTGATTGCGTGATCGTCGAGCGGTTGCTGGATACAGGCGGCGCCGAAGATCAAAGATGAAACGCCCGGTTGTCGTTGCGGCCCTTGGCACCGCGCAAACGCTCGCCTGGGGATCGAGCTACTATCTGCCGGCGATCCTGGCGGACCCGATCGCGCAAGGTCTCACCCTGTCGCGTACTGCTGTATTCGGCCTCTTCTCGGGCGCGCTGCTGCTGTCGGCCGTGCTGGGTCCTTCCGTCGGCCGGGCGATCGACAACCGTGGCGGTCGCGGCGTACTGACACTTTCTAATCTGGTTCTTGCCGCCGGGCTTGTCCTGCTCGGTGCCGTACAAGGATTTTTTACTCTGGCTATCGCTTGGGCTGTGCTCGGCGTCGGCATGGCGATGGGCCTTTATGATCCCGCTTTCGCCACACTGACCGGGCTCTACGGCCGCGCCGCCCGCGGACCGATCACTGGCATTACTTTGATCGCGGGTTTTGCGAGCACGGTCGGATGGCCGCTGTCGGCGTTTCTCGATGCGCAATTTGGTTGGCGCTGGGCATGCTTGATTTGGGCAGCGCTGCACATTGTGATTGGGCTGCCGTTGAACCGGTTACTGATCCCGCAGGCTCCGCCGCCGGCCCGAGCCTCGGAAATGGCGGCGGAGAGTTCGCCGGCGCCGCGGGGCGCGATGGTTATCCTCGCTTTTGTGTTTGCAGCGACTTGGTTTGTCACCGGCGCCATGGCGGCGCATCTGCCGCGCCTCCTCGAAATCGCCGGTGCCAGCACGACCGGGGCGATCGCGGCTGCCGCCCTGGTCGGGCCGGCGCAAGTTGCGGCGCGACTCATCGAATTCGGGGCGCTCCGCCCAGTCCATCCGCTGGTTTCGGCGCGTCTGGCCGCTCTACTCCATCCGGTCGGAGCGGTGTTCCTTGGGCTCTTCGGGCCGGGCGCGATCATCGCCTTCGCGGTATTGCATGGTGCCGGCAATGGCCTGTTGACGATCGCCAAGGGGACCGTGCCATTGGCGATCTTCGGACCGGCTGGCTATGGGCTGCGCAGCGACATTCTCGGAGCGCCTGCGCGTGCGACACAAGCCGCATCGCCGCTGCTCTTCGGTCTTTTGATGGACTACATGGGCATCGGGGTGATTGCCGTCTCGGCCGGCCTCAGTCTGACCGCGTTCGTCGCGCTGCTGCTGTTGAAGTCACGTCAGGCGACAGCTCCCGCGCCGGCCCAATAAGGCTGGCGTAGCTTCCTCTCTGCGGGGAACCCCTAGCTAGGGGCGCCGTCGCCAGACGTCACGCGACAGGAAAATCGTCGCGGCGGCGCCGGCCAGGCAAGCGAGGCCGCAGGTGCCAAAGCTCAGTATCCACGCCGCGAGCTGCGATGTTCCGCCGAATTTATCGAGTGTAACGCCGAACAGGAGCGTCCCGAGGAAGCCAGCGGCAAAGCCGACGCAGGAATACACCCCGATTGTTGCACCTCGGTGCCGCGGGACGGCGACGGCGAGGACACCCGACGTGAGATTGGAGAAGTTACCCTGCACGATGAAACCGGTGACTACGGACAGCCATAACACGGCGGTGTAGGGCAGCGCCGCTGCGAAGCCAAACAGGCCGCCCATAAGCATCGACAGCAGAAAGATTAGGGTGGCCGTGTTGCGCAAGCCGTGGCGGATCGATAGTTCGTTGCCAAGAAGGCCTGCGGGGACGCCGAGGAAACTAATCAGCGCGCCGATGACCAGGATGGTCCAGGCTTGCGCGGGAGCACTAGCCTGGTCCGCTGCGCAGAACGTCAGAAAGACAACGATCCACTGCCGCAATCCCACGGAACCCCAAATCGCTGCGGCATAGCCAATAATCAGGACGAGGGCGTCCCGGTTTGCAAGAACGGGACGAAATTCCAGAAGAGGCGGCGGCTCATTCGCCCCGCTGGCGACCCCTGTCCGCGGCATAATAGCCCAGGCAATGAAGACGCCGGCGGCACTGAAAATCCCGGCGAGAACAAAAGCACTGCGCCAGCCCAGGAGCGTTCCGACTCTGCCGAACAGAAACGACAGTGACGCACCAATGGTGAATGAACTGGTGTACCACGCCGCGATGCGGGCGCGCGTCGCCCCGTCGACACTATGCGTGAGAGCTTGCAGACCGGGCATGTACATGCCGGCCATTGCGATGCCGGCGATGGCCCGGAAGCCAAGCGCGGGGAGCAGACTGTCGCAAAGTGCCATGCCGAAATTGGACAAAACACCGAGCGTGCTGGACGCAAGATAGATGCGTCGGGCGGGCTGTCGATCGGTCAGGGTGACAAGAGGGACGACGGCGAGCATATATCCCGCCGACACCATTCCGGCGAGCCAGCCGGCCTGCGTGTTGGTCAAAGACCAGGCGTCGATGAACTGCGGCAGAAGCGCCGGGATCATGGAATATCCGAGCAGGCTGAGGATTTCGGCGCCGCATATCGCCGCAACGATTGTTGGCGAGGGTCTGGCAGGAGTGGAGCGGGCAAAACTCATGCTAAGGTGCGCTCACACCGGCTCCGATGCACCGTTCATTTGTGCGAGCATTCGGTAATAGCCGAAGATCCCGGAGTGGCGGGCGGCGGTCTTGAACCAGTCGAGCATTTGCGCAGTCGAGTCGACCTGGTCGTCGTGCTTGCCATTGGGGAACGTCGTCAGCTCGGCGAGGTATGGGGCGAGCCACGGCGCTGCCTCGGGCAAGTACACAAAGCCGTTCTCGATCATTGCAGTCTGCGCGTGCATCCGCATGATTTTGTCGCTCTGCGGCCGATAGCGGGTGACGGCGTGCAGGCCGTCGGCGAGCAATTCCTGGATCAGCTGCGTGCCCGAGGCCCTGTCCTCGATCAGCACGACGTCGGGGCGCAAGCGCTCGTATTGCTCGCGCACCGCGCGCTTCAATTCCGGGTATTCCATGCGCCGGCGTAGCACATCGAGCAGATAGAGGTTCTTGCCCGCCACGCCCCAGCTCGTGCACACGCTGAAATCGCTGAGCTCGCTCGCCTTGTTGGCGGTGTCCCAGCTCTGCACGATGCGCTCGAAGCGCGGCGGCAGCTCCTCCGGCCCATAGCGCGGGAACCAGACCGCCTTGACGAGGCCGCCGCCCAATGGCGCGGGCGCCTGCTGGTACTGGCCGGCAAAATTGTATTCGCCGATCGTGCGCCGGATGTGCTCGAGCACGGCCAAAGGCTCGCGCTCCGGCTGCAACGCCTCGCCGCGCCGGCGAGTGAAACATTGCGGCCCTAGCGCGGTGTCGGCACACAGCTCCTCGTCCGCCTCGGCGAGCGCCGGCAGGCGCACGACCTCCCATGCCTCCTGCGCCAGCACGTGCGCGGTCAGATCGTCCTGGTGCAGCCGGTGCATGATCAGCACGATCGCGCCGGTGAGCTTGTCGTTGAGCCGACTGTAGAGGGTGTGGTCGTACCAGTCGTTGGACGCCTGGCGCTGCGCCTGCGACAGCGCCTCCTCGGGTTTCAAGGGATCGTCGATGATGATCAGGTCGGCGCCGCGCCCGGTCAGCACGCCGCCGACCGAGGTGGCGAGCCGGCAGCCCTGCGCGGTCGTGTCGAATTCCGGCATCGCTGCGCGCTGCGGCGAGAGGCGCGTCCCCGGGAAGATCTGCCGGTACCAGCCGCTCCCGACGATGTGCCGGCAGTCGCGCGAGAGTTTGTCGGCGAGGTCCTGCGCATAGCTGACGCAGAGTATCTGCGCCGAAGGCTCGCGCCCGAGACACCAGGCCGGAAACGCGACCGAAGCCAGCAGCGACTTCAGATGGCGCGGCGGCAGGTTGACGACGAGCCGCCGGATTTTGCCCGCGCGCACTGCCGCGAGCTTCGCGGCGATCACCTCGATGTGCCAGCCCATCGCAAAGCGCGTCCGCGGGTTGAGCTCGCGGAAACAGCGCTGCGCAAAGCTGACGAAATCGCGGCGCAGCAGCGCGCGGTACTCGCCGAGGCTCAGTGTCTCGGAAGAAGGCTTTATGACAGTGGCACAGAGGACACAGAGAAGACGCCCGGTGGATTTCCGGGCTCCTCCGTGCTCTCCGTGTCTCTGTGGTGGATCTTCGCGAATTCGATTTGCCGCAGGCGCGTCAGCAGGTTGTCGACGACCTCCTCGTCCGCAGCGGTGGATGGCGACTCCTCCGGCGCGGGTGCCGTGCCGGCCCGCTTCTCGATGTCTTTCAGCAGGTCGATCAACATCTTGGTCGCGCGCAGATCGGCGCCCGTCGATTTATCGACGAGCTGCGCGATGACCGCCTCGCGTTTGGTGATCCAGCGGCTCTCGCCGCCCCTGGTGACGACGACCGGCTCGTTGAGCGCCGCGACGAGGAGCGCCGGCAGATTTTTCCGCGGGCCGCGGGGATTGCCGGACTGGCCCTTCTTGAACCGGGTGTGCAACGGCGGCTTGCCGCGGCCGACCCTGTATTCGCCATCTGGGTACTCGCCATCGGTCTCCATGCGATTACCACAATCCCTCTTGCCGATTGGAGGGCGGAAACTTACATCATAAATCGATAATTGTCAATTTATGAATGAGCAATTTTGGCGATGAACGAGTTTCCTGCCGTTTCCCTGCCGCGCGCCTGGCAGGGAAAATACTTTCCCTGCCGGGTAACCCCTCGCGAGGGGCGCAAGTCTCTGATCGCAACCGGTTTTATCGCCCCGCCGAGGGGTTGTTCAGCCCCGGCGGCGAAGTTTTTCCCTGTGTTTCCCGTGCGGCAGGGAAAATGCTAGGCGGCGGCGCGGATTGCGGCGTCTTTGACCTCGCTGCCGACGAACGGCTCGTATTCGCGGAAATTGGCCGCGAAGCGGCGGGTCAGCGCGCGCGCGGTCTCGTCATAGGCGCCTTTGTCGGACCAGGTGCCGCGCGGATCGAGGACCTCGCTCGGCACCTCGGGGCAGCGCTGCGGCACCAAGAGGCCGAAGTTCGGGTCCTGCCGCACCGGCGCCGCCGCGAGGCCGCCGTCGAGGGCGGCGCGCAGGAGGGCGCGGGTGTGCGCGATCGGCATGCGCCGCCCGGCGCCATAGGTGCCGCCCGACCAGCCGGTGTTGACGAGCCAGCACTGGGCGCCGTGCTCGCGAATGAGGGCGCCCAGCATCTTGGCATAAACCGCCGGGTGGCGCGGCATGAACGGGGCGCCGAAGCAGGTCGAAAACGTTGCCTCGGGCGCGTTGCTCAGCCCCTTCTCGGTGCCGGCGACGCGCGCGGTGTAGCCCGACAGGAAGTGGTACATCGCCTGCTCGGGAGCCAGCTTGGCGATCGGCGGCATGACGCCGAAGGCGTCGCAGGTCAGCATCACGACATTCTTCGGATGCGGCGCCACGCCCTTGGGGTCGGCGTTCGGGATGAAGTCGATCGGATAGCAGGCCCGCGTGTTCTCGGTCACGCTCGCATCATCGACCTCGGGCATGCGCGTCTTCGGGTCGAGCACGACGTTTTCGAGTACCGTGCCGAACCGGGTGATCGTGGCATAAATTTCGGGCTCGGCGGTCGGCGACAGGTTGATCACCTTGGCGTAGCAGCCGCCCTCAAAATTGAAGATCCCGTTGGGGCCCCAGCCGTGCTCGTCGTCGCCGATCAGGGTGCGCGAACTGTCGGCGGACAGCGTCGTCTTGCCGGTGCCCGAGAGCCCGAAAAAGATCGCGCAGTCGCCCTCGGGACCGACATTGGCCGAGGCGTGCATCGGCAATACGCCGCGCGCCGGCAACACGAAATTGAGGTAGCCGAAGACCGATTTCTTGATCTCACCGGCATAGGCGGTGCCGCCGATGAGCACCAGCCGGTCGGCGAAATTGACGAAGATGAAGGTCTCGGAAGTGATCCCGTCCTGCTCGGGAATCGCCAGGAATTTGGGGGCGTGAAGGATCGTGAACGCCGGCTCGAAACCGGGAAGCTCGTCCGCCGGCGGGCGGATGAACATGTTGCGCGAAAAGAGGCTGTGCCAGGCGCTGTCGGTCACCACCCGCACCGGCAGGCGGTAGGTCGGGTCGGCCCCAGCGTAAAGATCCTGCACGAACAGCTCGCGGCCCTGGAAATGGGCGAGCATCCGGTGGTGCAGGCTGCTGAACTGCTGCGGCGACACCGGCTGGTTTATCTTGCCCCACCACACCGTGTCTTTGGTGCCCGGCTCCTCGACGATGTACTTGTCGCGCGGCGTGCGGCCGGTAAAGAGCCCGGTAGAAACCGAAAAGCTGCCGCCCAGGGCTAGCTCGCCTTCGCGGCGTTGAACCGCATACTCGTACAGCACCGGCGCGGACTGGTTCCAATGCACGCCGCCGAGGTGGTGCAGCCCTTGCCGTTCGAGCCCGAAGCGGCTCTTGATTTCGGTCATCGGATCGTCCTCTTCACCGAACGTTTCCTCCCGTTGACATTAGGCCCCGGAACGTTTCAGGGCGCGACAGCCGACGCTACGCCGTAGCATAACACGAGCGATCCTGTCAAAATTCCCTCAACGGATGCGCTCTTCCTGCGCTTTCTCGGCGAGTTCGACGAGGGCCGCGCGCGCGGCCTGCGGCGTGAGCACCGGTGCGGCAAAATCCAGCCGGGCGGTTTCGCCGCCGCATCGCAAATCAATCCCCTCCGGATCGATGCCGGTCATTTGCCAGCCGGTACCGGTTCGGCCGAGCAAATGCCGCGCATAGTTTGCGATCGCCTCTGCGTGGTCCTCGTTCATGTGTTTCAGGATGGCCGGCTCCGCGGCCGCGAGTTCGCGGGCATCGACGTCGAACAGTAGGTCGCGGCCCTCGATCCAGTGAATCCGCCCGAAACCGGCGACGAGGTGTCCGCGTTCGACACGCACTCGGTAGAGGCGGAAATCGGCAAATCCGGAATAGGCGGAACTCGCCGGATGGTGCGTGGTGAAGCGAGCGAGACGGCGCGGGTCATCGGCCACCTCGGCCTGCCCGACCAAGGTGAGGCGGGGGCCAGTGAGCGGGTCCGAGTGATCTGCGGTCCCGTCGAGCAGCAACGAAACCCGAGGATCGAACGCGATGTTCCGGCTATGTTGGGCGAGATCGGACAGCAGTAAAATTGGGCTGGCGTCGAGATCGGCGACGAGCAGCACCAGCGAGACGAAAGGACCGCCACGCAGGCTGGTGGCGAGCGCAACGCGCTGTAACCGGCGTAATAACCGTCGGCCGAGTGCCTCCGGATCGCCATTCTCCGCTGCCCTTTCGCTCATCGGCAAAGTGAGCCTCTTCACCCCGATGCCGTCAAGCGTCGAGCACGTGGCGGGAACGGGTCTCGTGGTCGCGCCGGTCGCTCGCAGTCAATCACTGCCGCGGGTAGAAGATGAGCTGTCTGGCTAAAATAAGCGCATGGGTTTGCCTTTGCCGATGCCGGTCATATTTAACGGTGACAGAGTACGCTTGCCGTCTGGCCGCGCATTATGGGTTCTGGGGGGCGCAAGTTGCCGAACACGATCGCTCTCGTCGACGATGACCGGAACATCCTTACTTCCGTATCGATGGCCCTTGAAGCGGAGGGGTTCTTCGTTCGCTGCTACAGCGATGGAGCCGAGGCCCTCAAGGGGCTGAGTACGCAACCGGTCGACATCGCCGTCCTCGACATCAAGATGCCACGCATGGACGGCATGGAGCTGCTTGCTCAGCTGCGGCGCCATAGCAATATCCCGATCATCTTTTTGACCTCGAAGGACGATGAAGTCGATGAGCTCCTTGGCTTGCGCATGGGTGCTGACGACTACATCAAGAAGCCGTTTTCACAGCGGCTCCTTATCGAACGCATCCGGGCCCTGATCCGGCGCGAGGAGCTCGCGCGCGAGCGCGACAACGCCCAAGGAGAGCCGGTCATCGTGCGCGGGCAGCTGGTTCTCGACCCGGCGCGGCATCTGTGCACCTGGAAAAGCCAACTGGTCGAGCTGACCGTAACCGAATTTCTAATCCTCAAATCGCTTGCACACCGACCCGGGCACGTCAAAAACCGTGACCAGCTGATGGATGCTGCCTATGGGGAGCATATTTATGTCGATGATCGGACGATCGACAGCCACATCAAGCGCCTGCGGAAGAAATTCAAGGCGGCCGATGCCGATTTCGCGCAAATAGAAACACTCTATGGCGTCGGGTATCGATATCGCGACCGCTAAATCTGCTGCCGCGGCTTCTGCACCTTCGACCGCGTTCGCGGACCATCCCGGCGCCCCGCGATCACCCGCGCGACCTTCGAGCAGCCCCGGCCCCGGGATCGGTCTGTGGCCGAGAACCGGCGGAAGACGCTGGCCAGTTTCGCCGCTAACGCGCCGGATCCTCGCCGTCAACGTATTGGCGCTGGCTCTTCTTGCCGGCGGATTTCTTTACCTCGGAAAATATCAGGCAAGCCTCATCGGGCAGCAGATCGAGTCGTTGAAGACGCAGGGCGAGGTGTTTGCCGCAGCGCTTGGCGAAGGCGCTGTCCTCGACTCGGTGGATGAGGGCGAGATCCTGCTCCCCGATCTCGCTCGGCAAATGATGCGCCGGCTGGTCGAGCCGACTCGGACCCGGGCACGCCTCTTCGATATCAGGGGTGACATCATTGCCGATAGTCGCGTCTTGCGGGGGCCGGGCGACTCCGTTCAGGTGCACGAACTCGGGCCACCGGAAACGGAGGGCGCGATCCTGCGCGTCGCCGGTCAGATCTACGACTGGATCGTCAACCTGCTGCCGCGCCAAACAAGCTATCCAGTCTACCATGAGAGCGCCTCGCCGCGCGCCGAAGATTATCCCGAGGTGGTTCGCGCGCTACGAGGCGAGCTCGGCTCCGCGATCAGAAACGACCCGGCGACCGGCGGTCTCGTGTTCTCCGTCGCAATCCCGATCCAGCGTTACAAGCAAGTACTCGGCGCAGTCATGCTGTCGACCGGCAGTGGTGAGATCGAGGAGGAGCTGAAAACCGTGCGGCTCGAGCTGCTGCGGATCTTCGGGGTAGCGCTGCTGGTCACGGTGCTCCTGTCGTTCTATCTCGCCGGCACGATCGCTCGGCCCATTCGCCGACTCGCAGCGGCGGCAGAGCGTGCGCGCGGACGCCGGGCACGGGTAGAGATACCGGACTTCACGCGGCGCGGTGATGAAATCGGCGATCTCTCCCGCTCGTTACGCGAAATGACCGACGCGCTGTGGCAGCGGATCAGCGCGATCGAGAGTTTTGCGGCAGACGTTGCGCATGAGATCAAGAACCCGCTGAGTTCTCTGCGCAGCGCGGTGGAGACAGCGGTTCGGATCGAGGACCCGGCAAATCAGCGGAGACTGATGGAGATCATCCTCAATGACGTCGAGCGCCTTGACCGGCTGATCACCGATATTTCCGACGCCTCACGTCTTGACGCGGAGCTCGGGCGCGTCGATCTGGAGCCGGTTGATATCGCGGCCATGCTGGCCGCACTCGCCGATGTCCACGAGGCGACCCGAACCAATGGTTCCCCCCGTCTCGTGCTTGCGGTCAGCGATGGCGATCGTGAATTGATTGTGCCGGGGATCGAAACCAGGTTGTCTCAAGTTTTTCGGAATGTCATCGGGAATGCGGTGTCGTTCAGCCTGCCCTCCGGCGAGATCCGCCTGACGGCGCGACATGATGGCAGGGCCGTTCTCGTGACCGTCGAAGATGAGGGGCCGGGCATTCCCGAGGAGAAGCTGACCGCAATTTTTGACCGCTTTTACACCGAACGCCCGCTTGCCGAGCGGTTTGGTACACATTCCGGGCTCGGGCTCTCGATTTCGAGACAGATCGTCGAGGCCCATCGCGGCATAATCTGGGCCGAAAATCGCAAGGACGCGGACGGGAGCACGATCGGAGCGCGTTTTTCTGTTAGGCTGCCGGCGGCTTCATGACGGATGTTATGCTGGTTCACGCCACCGCGGTCGCGATCGACGGCAAGGCGACCTTGTTGCGTGGCCCGCCAGGGGCGGGAAAATCGGACCTCGCGCTGCGACTGATCGATGAAGGAGCAAACCTCATCGCCGATGACCAAGCCGAGCTGCGGCGCGCAGGAAACCACCTATGTGTAAGAGCGCCTGCGGCGATTGCGGGCCTCATCGAGATCCGTGGCATAGGCATTCTTCGCCTGCAAGCGCTGGAGGAGGCCCCTCTGGCGATGTGCGTCGATCTCCTGCCATTGGCCAAAATCGAGCGCTTTCCCCAGCGCCGCTTTGAGGAAGTGCTCGGGATTGCGGTTCCGTTGATCGCTGTGTCGGCATTCGAAGCTTCCGCAGCAGCGAAACTCCGCTTCGCCCTCCGCACGTTATCACCCGACCCATTGCCCGCTATACTCCAGCCATGACGATCGAGGTGGTCGCGGGAAGCGGAGCCGGACAACGGCGCCCGAAACTTCAGGCGTCTGTTCATCGACTGTGATGACGAGCGACTTCAACGGCGCTATACCGAGCAAACCTCTGGACAGCACCCGGCTGGAATGCTGAGTGATCTCCCCCTTGCGCGACCGCGCTGACCCGTGCTCGACCCCTCCAAACCGATCGCCACCGAATTGCAACGTGTACTGGTTGATCATTTTGGTGCCGAAGTGCGAGGTGTTGGCATTTTCATCATGGTTTATTCGTATCTTCCCGGGGTGCCGAGAGATGCCGATGTAGTCTTTGACGTGCTTGTTTCTCGACAACTCCCGCCGTGTCTCGGCGCGGCGATAGCTGACAAGGCCGGGCCGCGGGGTAGACGCGCATATCGGCCCGCCCCGGCGAGCTAGGCGCCACCGGGCTCGTTCCAGCAGAGGGATCTAATGATCGGTATGGTTTTGGTGACCCATGGTCGGCTCGGGGCGGAATTCATTGCAGCGCTCGAGCACGTCGTTGGGGCGCAGACGCAAATCTCGGCCGTCTGCATTGGTCCCGACGACGACATGGAAGAGCGCCGGAAGGAGATCTTGCGCTGTATTGCCGCAGTCGACACCGGAGACGGGACCATATTACTGACCGACATGTTCGGCGGCACACCCTCAAATCTGGCCATCTCGGTGATGGATCGCGCCAAGATAGAGGTCATCGCCGGGGTCAACTTGCCGATGCTGATAAAGCTCGCCAGTTTGCGCCAGAACGAGGGTCTCGAGCGAACCGTGCTCGGTGCGCAGGAAGCCGGTCGGAAATACATCAACGTCGCCTCGCAGCTGCTCGCCGACGCGCGACGATGACCGACCGATCGGCTGAGCATGGGCCGATGGGCGACGCGGATTCATCGAGCGGGACAGCCTGCCGGACGGCGACCATCTGCAATCAGCGCGGGCTTCATGCGCGCGCCGCGGCCCGCTTTGTCAAGATGGCAGGGTTGTTCGAAGCCGAGGTTTGGGTGCGCAAAAACGGCATCGAAGTCTCCGGCCTTTCGATTATGGGGCTGATGATGTTGGCGGCCGCGCCCGGTACGGTCGTCCAGCTGACCGCTTCTGGACCTCAAGCGGAGGCGGCGGTGACAGCCCTTGCTAGGCTGATCGAATGCAAGTTTGATGAAGATTGAGGAGAGTGCGGCGCCTCATCGACGAATAGCGGTTCCGAGCGCGGCGCTCCTCGATGGTTTCAGAGGCTGCGCCGAAAAAAGTAAGCATAATCAAATACAATAATCCAAAATTTATCCCTTTAGCAGGGAAAAATTTTTCCCTGCTAGCGGGCTTGGCAGGGAAATAGCAGGGAAACCGCGCACGGACGGCCTGCCGCTCTCATGCCGATGCACAGGATACTCGGCGATCTTGTTCTGATCATGGCGAAGGCGGCGCGTCTTAACCATTCTGGCAATTTACCAAGCCGGCATTTGCGCCGTATAAGAACCGACCGGAAAGGGAGACCATGCCGCAATCAAGCAGTAACCCCAACGCGCGGGGGTGGGACAATGGGGCGACGCTCGGCTTCGAGGCGAAGCTGTGGCAGGCGGCCGACGCGTTGCGCAACAACATGGATGCCGCCGAGTACAAGCACGTCGTGCTCGGCCTCATTTTCCTCAAATACATCTCCGACGCGTTCGAGGCGAAACACGCCGAGCTCGACGCGCAGCGCGGAGAAGGCGCCGATCCGGAAGACCCGGACGAGTATCGCGCGGAAAACATCTTCTGGGTGCCGCCGGAAGCGCGCTGGTCCTATCTGAAGGGCGCGGCACCTCAGCCGACGATCGGGCAGAGCGTGGATGATGCGATGGCGGCGATCGAACGCGACAACCCCTCGCTCAAATCCGTCCTGCCAAAGGACTACGCCCGCCCGGGCCTCGACAAGCAGCGCCTCGGCCAGCTTATCAACCTCGTCAGCGATATCGGGCTCGGCAGCCCGGCCGATCGCGCCCGCGACATCCTTGGCCGTGTCTACGAATATTTCCTGTCGCAATTCGCCAGCGCCGAGGGCAAGAAGGGCGGCCAGTTCTATACGCCGACCCATATCGTGCGCGTGCTGGTCGAGATGCTGGCACCCTATAAGGGCCGGGTCTACGACCCGTGCTGCGGCTCGGGCGGCATGTTCGTCCAGAGCGAGAAGTTCATCGAGGCGCATAGCGGCCGTATCGGCGACATCTCGATCTACGGCCAGGAATCGAATTACACGACCTGGCGCCTCGCGAAGATGAACCTCGCGATCCGCGGCATCGACGGGCAGATCGCGCATGGCGATTCGTTTCACAACGACCAGCATCCCGACCTCAAGGCCGATTATGTGCTCGCCAACCCCCCGTTCAACGACAGCGACTGGCGCGGCGAGTTGCTGCGCAACGACAAGCGCTGGGTCTATGGCGCGCCGCCGGCCGGCAACGCCAATTTCGCCTGGGTGCAGCATTTCATTCACCACTTGGCGCCGACCGGCACCGCCGGTTTCGTACTCGCCAACGGCTCGATGTCGTCGAACCAGTCAGGCGAAGGTGAGATCCGCAAAGCGATCGTCGAGGCCGACCTCGTCGATTGCATGGCGGCGCTGCCCGGCCAGCTCTTCTATGCAACGCAGATCCCGGTCTGCCTGTGGTTTCTCGCGCGCGACAAGAAGAACGGCCGCTTCCGCGACCGCCGCGGCGAGACCCTGTTCATCGACGCGCGCAAGCACGGCACGATGGTCGACCGTGTGCACCGCGAGCTGACTGATGCCGATGTCGCCAGGATCGCGGGTACCTTCCATGCGTGGCGAGGTGATAAAGATGCGGGCGAGTACGCCGACGTGCCGGGCTTCAGCAAATCAGCCTCGCTCAACAACATTCGCGCGCACGGCCATGTGCTGACCCCCGGTCGGTATGTGGGCGCTGGCGCGGCCGACGAAGATAACGAGGCGTTCGACGAAAAAATGCGCCGGCTGGTCGCGACTTTGCGCCAGCAACAAGCCGAGGCAGGAAAGCTGGACGCGACGATCGCCGCCAACCTGCGGGAACTCGGGTATGCGGAGTGAATGGCCCGAGGTCACGGTTGGCGAAATAGCCTCTTCGCGGCAGAACGCGCTGGTCGGCGGACCATTCGGATCAAATCTGGTGTCGCGCGACTACGTACCAGCCGGCGTTCCCATAATTCGCGGTCAAAATATGGGCCAACGATTCATAGGCGGTGAGTTCGCCTATGTATCAAGCGAAAAAGCCGAGGCCTTGTCAGCAAACCTAGCTCGACCAGGTGATGTCATCTTCACGCAACGTGGTACGCTTGGCCAAGTCTCCCTTGTTCCAAATGAGCCATTCGAACAATACCTTATTTCCCAAAGTCAAATGAAACTGACCGTGGAATCAAAAAAAGCCGATCCACTGTTTCTGTATTACGTCTTCCAAACTCCAGAACAACTGGAACACATACGAAATCACGCCATCCAGACGGGCGTCCCGCACACGAACCTTGGAATCCTGCGAAACACTCCTATCCCCCTTCCGCCTCTTGGCAAACAGCGAGCGATTGCTCGCGTCCTCGGTGCGCTTGATGACAAAATCGAGTTGAACCGGCGAACGAACGAGACGCTGGACGCAATGGCGCGGGTGCTATTCTGGGAATACTGTTACGAACGTCGTGTAACATTTGAGCGGAAAACAATCTCAGATTTTGTTGACCAGAAAGTAATAGTTATCGGGGACGGCTATCGGGCTAAAAACTAGGAATTAGGCACTCCGGGTCTTCCTTTTATCCGCGCCAGGGAATTGAACGATGGCTTTGATGTTGATAGCGCGGACTGCTTGGCTAACGCGAGCGTGGCATTTGCACGAGAGAAGTTATCCCGTCCCGGGGACGTGGCTTTCACCTCAAAGGGGACTATAGGACGCTTTGCAAGAGTAGGGGATCGGACGCCGAAATTTGTGTACTCGCCCCAGATATGCTTCTGGAGATCCGTTGACCCTTCACGACTCCGGCCATCACTGTTGTACGCCTGGATGCTAAGCGGTGACTTCTTAGAGCAGGTAAACCAGGTCTCACACCAAACCGACATGGCGCCTTACGTTTCATTGCGCGATCAGCGGAACATGACAATGCCCATGTTCGGAGCAGATCAACACCGCATCGCGTACGTTCTGGACTCTTTACTTGATCGCGCATCGCTGAATCTTGACCAGTGCAAGACCTTAGCCCGCTTACGAGACGGGCTACTCCCGAAACTCATCTCCGGTGAGCTGCGGGCGAGGGAGGTCGAGCGGGCCGTCGCCGAGGTAACCGCGTGACCTCGTCATCCACCGGGGCGGGGACAAAAGCCATGCGCGCCGGCCTTCCCCCGCGACACACAGGGGCCTGACGGTCATGGCAAGGCCGATCCCCTTTCTGTTTTGCCGCTACCACATTAGCCGCAATGGTCGCCCCCTTGGCTCTTCGGAGCAGCTTGCTGTATTAAACTCTATAAAAGGCCGCGTAGTCGCCTATAGAAAGGTTGATCCCAGCGAAGAAGAGCACGACACATTTGCGATGAAGCCATCCACTTTTAACCTCGGGCAGCGTAGCTGTCTGGTTTGGTATGTGGGATATTACGTTGGTATTCGCTCGGAGGCGGCATATAATCAAAGTGATGATGACATAATTGAGACGCTCGTAACAACGAATAGCATTAAATATACAAAATTCGTATCAGTTCCATCGGTAGGCGCTGTTGCCGTTCAAGATCAGACGGGTGACATACATTTGAACGCGGCATCCGGTATTGGCCGGTTAAAGGCTATCATCCGCTCATTGCCAGGGGTTACAGCCGAGATCGAGCTGGCAGCTTCAAATCAAGATGTAATGGGCGCGTTGAACACGTGGTCCATCGAACAATTTACGTTCAATCTTCGGCCATTCAATCCTACGGCACGTCGGATGGGACGTCTGTCGCATGATTTGTTTGTTGCTAATGATATAGGGAAAATGAGAGGCGTCGCGCAACCGAGCCACGGGCACTACATCCAAAATCCCTCAGAGGGTTTCGTCGGAGAGGCGATTGCGCTTGTTTCGGCGGGCTATGGTCAGATGTCGCTGAAAGGCAAGACGCCGAGAGGACAAGAGGCCTCTTTTGGAAAACCCGCGTTCAGCGAGTCCCGCGATGAAAACGCAAAGCGGCAAGAGCGACCCCGGTCGCTCAGGGTTTATTTCGAGCCGGCCGAATCAGAGAGCTTGCTAAACGGACAAGTGGCTCAGTCGCTGGTGGATCTCTATGCTTCAAGGACCTGAGCGTTATCAATTTCTGAAATCCTGGTTACAGGATCTCTCAGATAGCCTTGACGATGGATGGTATAACATCATCCCGTTTTGGCTTCTCCTGTGCATTTTTATAGGAGGAACGACCGCGTATTTCATGCCAGATGATTTTTGGACGCGGCGTCGTGACAACGCATCTGTCGTCTATGCCGCCATACTTACAATGAATGGTATCATCTTGGCGCTGAGTTGGGGTGCATTCGCAAAGATTTACGAGACGATCGGAACGCCGCATTTTTCGACGTTTCTCAAGGAAAACGGTGTATTGGACAAGTTTCTTTTCTTTGTATCGTACGTTCATACAAGTCAGATTCTGGCCCTAAGCGTTAGTGCGATTGCTTTGATGGTCACGCAGTTTGAAGATGCCGACTTAAGGTGGCAGCGCGTCGCGCTCGGAGCGACGATCGGCTTCGGCATGTACGCGGTTAAACAGGCGGCGGGTTCGGTTACCGTTATGCACGATTTGATCCGGTATCGCGCAATCTTCGACGCAGATAAAGCCACGCGTGCGGGAAGTGTGCGCTTGATTCGACCCGAGACTGACACCTGATGGTCAACTGGCGAACAAAGTCAAATAGCCCGATGGTCGCCTTGGGCGGGAAGTCAGACTCGGGGAGGTGAAGCCATCATGATCTCCGAAATCGCGATGCATCGCGAGGAATTGCGGGTGCTGTGCCGACGCTTTCATGTCCGGCGGCTCGATCTGTTCGGTTCGGCTGCGCACGGCGACTTCGACCCCGAGCACAGCGACTTTGACTTTATCGTCGAATTCGACCGGAGCGCACCGCAGCATCCGTTCAACTCCTGTCTCGGGCTAAAGGAAGAATTGGAGGCGCTGCTCGGTCGGAAGGTCGATCTGGTGGAACTGAGCGTAGTGCGCAATCCCTACTTGAAGGCGAGCATCGATACCGCGCGGGAGCCGGTCTTTGAGGCGTGATCCGAAGAGCTTGCTGTGGGATGCGCTATGAAGCTCGACATTAGCTCGCTCGGCAATGCTCTGCAGCGCCTTCGCGAAGGCATCGCTCGTTGGCAGCGCGAGCCTAAAGACGAGCAGATTCGCGACGGGCTGATCCAGCGCTTCGAGTTCACCTATGAGATTAGTCACAAGATGCTCAGGCGGTATCTCAAGGAAGCCGCGGCTTCCCCCGACGAAATCGAGCAAATGCCCTTTGCCGATTTGATCCGGAACGCAAATGCTCAAGGCTTGCTGCGGGGCGACTGGCCAGCCTGGCGGCGCTTTCGTGAAATGCGCGCGCGAACGAGCCACACCTATGATGCCAGGGTGGCTGAACAAGTCGCCTCGGCGATCCCCGCGTTCCTTGAAGAAGCCGAGCACCTCTACGCGGAGCTGCAGCGGCGGCTCGCATGACCCGACCCTTACGCATTGACTTGCCGGCGGATCATAGGCGGCTGGTGCTCAACATCCTTCGCGCACATTTGCCGCCGGGCACAAATGTGTGGGTGTTTGGCTCAAGGGCGACAGGCCTGGCCAGGCGTTATTCCGATCTCGATCTGGCTATCGACGCCGGACGGCCATTGACACTCGATGAGACCGCAAGGCTGGCCGAGGCATTCAGCGATAGCGACCTGCCCTACCGGGTTGATCTCGTCGATTGGCACGACATCGACAATCCTTGGCGGCAGACGATCGTGGCTGAGCGCGTAGCCTTGGCCGGGGCCGAATAAGGCATGTCCGCCGGGTTCGCCGAGTCGGACGCCGAAGAGGCCGCGCTCGGCTGGCTCGAAACCTTGGGCTACACGGTCAAGCACGGGCCGGAGATCGCGTACAACGTCGACGGCGGCGAGCGCACCGACGAGGGATACCGCGACACGATCCTGCAAAACCGGCTGCACAGGGCGCTCACTCGCCTGAACCCAGGTTTGCCGACGGCCACGGTTTTCGATGCTTACCGCAAATTGCTGCGGGTCGAGAGACCAAACCTGCTCGCCCGCAACCGCGCGCTTCACCGCATGCTCGCGGATGGCGTCAATGTCGAATATGCCCGATCGGACGGGTCGATTGCCGGCGCTCAGGCACAGGTCATCGATTTCGATCGGCCCGAACAAAACGACTGGCTAGCGGTCAATCAATTCACTGTCGTCGAAGGACAGCAAAGCCGCCGCGCCGACATCGTTATCTTTGTCAACGGGCTGGCGCTCGGTGTCATCGAGCTGAAAAACCCGGCCGACGAGGGTGCGACGGTGTGGGACGCCGTCCAGCAGCTCGAAAACTATCAGACCCTGATCCCGGCGCTATTCACCTATAACGCGGCGCTGATCGCCTCGGACGGCGTGCAGGCGCGGATTGGCGCGCTCGGAGCTGGCAAGGAATGGTTCAAACCGTGGCGCACGATCAGCGGGCGCGAGGATGCCGGGCCGGGCCTTCCCGAACTGCAGGTCGTGCTCGCCGGCGTGTTCCAGCCGCGCCGGTTCCTCGATCTCATTCGCCATTTCATTGTGTTCGAGGATCTCGGCGGCGCGCTCGCGAAGAAGATCGCGGGATACCATCAATTCCACGCGGTCAATGTCGCGGTGGAAGAGACGTTGCGGGCCGCCAATCTCGCGCCCGAGGCCGAGGAGGCGGCCGGAACCTATTTTGCGCGCCATAGCCCCGGCGGCGAGCCGGGAGACAAGCGGGTCGGGGTCGTCTGGCACACGCAGGGTTCGGGCAAGAGCCTGACGATGGCGTTTTATGCCGGAAGGCTGATCCTGCATCCGGCGATGGAAAATCCAACCATCGTCGTGATCACCGACCGCAACGATCTCGACGGCCAACTCTTCGCGACATTCGCCCGCTGCCGCGATCTGTTGCGTTGCGACCCGGAGCAGGCCGAGAGTCGCTCGGATCTGCGCGAAAAGCTGCGGCGGGGCTCGGGCGGCGTTGTATTCACGACGATACAGAAA
>Ga0318546_10000195_pt1 | contig 20448 bp, 18 predicted proteins | sample GRESIP169b2f19_FD_203514 | JGI IMG/M metagenome (GOLD analysis project Ga0318546, IMG submission 203514) | Tropical soil microbial communities from Luquillo Experimental Forest, Puerto Rico - GRE.SIPMG.169b2f19 | ecosystem: Environmental > Terrestrial > Soil > Tropical forest > Bulk soil...
GTGACGGCGACCGATGCCACGGGCAGCAGCGCCCGCAGCAGCCGCGAAGTGTTGCCGCCGACGCGCATCCTCGACGGCTTCGGTTCGTTCGGGCCGCCGCCCACGACCGCGCGCGCGGTGCCGGCGAACTTTACCGGGCGCGCGACCTTCGATCATCCGCCGGGGCTTTACGGGCCGCCCGAGGGATTGCTGGCGGTCAACGCGCTCGCGCCCGACGATCGGCTCGCGCCGCTCGATGTGTCCGTGCTCAACGCACGCCGGGAGGCCTACCGGATGAAAGAACCCGAAGATCTGCGCGGGCCCATCCTGCTGGGCGCGCTGGCGCTGCTCGCGCTCGATGCGCTCATCGTGTTCCTGCTCGCGGGCGGCATCGGGCAACTCGTGCGCCGGCGGCGGCCGGCGGTGAGCGCGCTCGCAATCGCAATTCTCGCCGCGGCGTTGTTGGCGTCGCCGCGGGCGTTCGCGCAGAGCGGCGACGAGCAGGCCCTGCGATCGACGCTCGAGACCCGCCTCGCCTACGTCGTCACCGGCGATGCCGAGGTCGACCGCATCAGCAAGGCCGGGCTTCAGGGCCTCACCTTGTTCCTCGCCCAGCGCACCGCGCTCGAGGCGGGCGAGCCGATCGGGCTCGATCCCGCGCGCGACGAGCTTGCCTTCTATCCGCTGATCTATTGGCCGGTCGTGCCGAGCGCGGCCAAGCCGAGCCGCGAGGCGCTCGAACACATCGACGCCTATATGAAGCAGGGCGGCACCGTCCTGTTCGACACCCGCGACGCCATCGAAGCGCCCGCCGGCGCCGGCGGCGACACCCGCGGTCCGGGCATGCAGGCGCTGCGCGCCATTCTCTCTTCGCTCGACATTCCCGAGCTCGAGCCGGTGCGGCGCGACCACGTGCTGACGAAGACATTCTATCTGTTGAGAGACTTTCCCGGCCGCTTCAACTCCGGCCAGCTGTGGGTCGAAGCGCTCCCGGCCGTCAACGACGACGAGCCGGCGAGCCGTCCAGCGCGCGCCGGCGACGGCGTGTCGTCGATCATCATCACGTCGAACGATTTCGCCGGCGCCTGGGCGATGCGCCAGGACGGCCAGGCCATGCTGCCGCTCGTCTCCGCCGAGCCGCGCCAGCGCGAATTCGCGTTCCGCGCCGGCGTCAACATCGTGATGTACACGCTCACCGGCAACTACAAGGCCGACCAGGTCCACGTTCCGGCGCTGCTCGAACGGCTGGGACAGTGAAGATGGCGTCGCTGCAAGGGCAGATGCGCTCGCAGTTATGGTCGTCATTGCCGGGCTTGACCCGGCAATCCATCGATCTTCGTAAGACTTCTTCCGAAGGGGATGGATGCGCGGGTCAAGCCCGCGCATGACGGGTGAGTTATCGACCGTAACCGGTCGCCGAAGAGGAATATGAACCGTTGAATCTCGGAATCTCATTCTCGCCTCTTGTCCCCGCTTCCGTCGTGTGGGCGGCGGTTGCGGTTGCGTTCGCGATCTCGCTCCTGCTCGTGTTCGCCCGCACCCGCGCCGCCTTGGTCCGCACGCTTGCGCTCGCGCTGTTCGTGCTCGCGCTCGCCAATCCATCGATCACCCGCGAGGACCGCGATCCGCTGACCTCGGTCGCCGCCGTCGTCATCGACAAGAGCCCGAGCCAGGAGTTCGGCGATCGCATGCAGCAAACCGAGGCGGTGCGCGCGGCGTTGGCGGAGCGGCTCGGCCGCATCGCCGGCATGGAGGTGCGCTTCGTCGAGGCCGGCCAGGCCGACGGCGAGACCGACGGCACGCGCTTGTTCACGGCGCTGTCCTCGGCGCTCTCCGACGTTCCCCAAGACCGCGTCGCCGGCGCCATCTTCATCACCGACGGACGCGTGCACGACGTGCCGGGTGAAGTCGCGGCGCTCGGTTTTGCCGCGCCCGTGCACGGGCTGATCACCGGTCACAAGGACGAGCGCGACCGCCGCGTCGTGCTCGTGACCGCCCCGCGCTTCGGCATCGTCGGGCAAACGCAGACCATCACCTTCCGCGTCGAGGATCAGGGCGCGTCGGCAGGCACGGCGCAGGTGACGGCGCGCCGTGACGGCGAGGTGATCGAAAGCCGCACCGTGCGCGTGGGTGGGAACGTCAGCATCACCGTGCCGATACCCCATGCCGGGGCGAACATCATCGAGATCGAAGCCTCGCCGCTCGAGGGCGAGCTCACCGGCGTCAACAATCGCGCGGTCGTCTCCATCGACGGCGTGCGCGACAAGCTGCGCGTCCTGCTGGTATCCGGCGAACCGCACGCGGGCGAGCGAACCTGGCGCAACCTGCTCAAATCCGACGCCAGCGTCGATCTCGTGCATTTCACCATTCTGCGCCCGCCGGAGAAGCAGGACGGCACGCCGATCAACGAATTGTCGCTGATCGCCTTCCCGACGCGCGAGCTGTTCCAGCAGAAGATCAACGAGTTCCAGCTCATCATCTTCGACCGTTACGCGCGCCAGGGCGTGCTGCCGATCATCTATTTCGACAATATCGCGCGCTACGTGCGCCAGGGCGGCGCGGTGCTGGTGGCGGCCGGGCCCGATTACGCCAGCCCGACCAGCATCTGGCGCACGCCGCTCGACGTCATCCTGCCGGCCGAGCCGAACGGCCGCACCACCGACGGCGCGTTTCGTGCGCAGCTCACCGAGCTGGGCAAGCGCCATCCGGTGACGCGCGGCCTCGAGGGCGCCGACGAAGACCCGCCGCACTGGAGCCGCTGGTTCCGCCTCGTCGACAGCCGGGCATCCAAGGGCACGACCGTGATGCACGGCCCGGACAACAAACCGCTGCTGCTGCTGTCGCGCGAAGGCGACGGCCGCGTCGCGCTGCTGCTGTCCGACCACATCTGGCTGTGGGCGCGCGGCTACGAGGGCGGCGGGCCGCATATCGACCTGCTGCGGCGGCTCTCGCACTGGCTGATGAAGCAACCCGACCTGGAGGAGGAAGCGCTTCGCCTGCTCGTGCGCGGGCGCGACCTCACGGTGCAGCGCCAGACCATGTCCGACACCGTCAGCGACGTCACGCTGACGACGCCGTCCGGCAAGACCCGCACGCTCACGCTTTCTCCCGCCGAGCCGGGCGTGTGGCGCTCGACCATCGAAGCGAACGAGCTCGGGCTCTGGCGCGCGACCGATGGCACGCTCAACGCGCTCGCCAATGTGGGCCCCGCCAATCCGCGCGAATTCACCGAGGTGACGTCGACCACCGAGGTGCTCGCCCCGCTCGCGAACGCCACCGGCGGCGACGTGGTGCGGGTCGAGAACGGCAGCGGCGTTCATCTGCCGCGCATCGTCGCGGTGCGCTCGAGCGACACCTACCACGGCGGCGATTGGCTGGGACTGCGCACGCGCGAGGCGAGCGTGGTGCGCGGCATCGGCGTGCTGCCGGTGTTCGGCGGATTGATCGGGCTGCTGCTCCTGGTCGGCAGCCTCGCCGGCACTTGGATGCGCGAAGGCCGCTGACGCGCCAGACACGTTGCAGTTGCGCCGTTCCCTGTAAATAACAGGCCGGAAACAATGAAACTGAGCCCGCGGTCATTCTGTACAGCCGCGGGTTGGTGCTTCGCTCGGCCAGCGGCCGCACACGAATGCTGGGTCGCTCTTGTGTCCCGGGCGCAGCGCAGCACGAAGTGGTGCGCTGCAGACCCCGGACCGTTCCAGTCTGTGGCGGTCCCGGATCTGCGGTGCACCGCTCCACTTCGTTACGCGCTGCACCGCGTCCGGGACACGCGATAGCGTCGGACGCGTTCGTAGCCCTATTCACTTTTCAAACAGCCCATCTCGTTCCCGCGGCGCATTTTTGCGCCCGGGGTTTGCATCCTTGCTTCGCTCACCCGAATCGAGGGTGGGCGGAGCGCCGAGAGTCGTTCGGGTGCTCGGCGGAACACCCGTGAGGCGTGCACATAACGCGGCACGCCAGGCGCTTGCGAGGCGCCTTGCGTCCCATGACGCGGGACGCTCGCCTCTCGGCGCTCCACCGTGGCGATTTTTCACCCGGGGCCGCGCTTCCCTCACCGGCATTCGCGCCGGATCGGTTACAGCGAGCTCCTCGCAGCCAGGTCGTAGTGCCTGGCGGGCGACTTCCCGGGCCTCCCGGGGCGAGCGGTTACAAGCCGTCGCCGCAGGACGCCACGCCTCGCTCCGCATTCAGGATCGTCTCTAGAACACGCCCTCAATGAGCGAGGCTGACGATCTTCTAGCATGACTTCGGTACGTAGTCAATAGTGTAGTTGGTCTGTAGCCATAAATAAACCGCTGGAATTCTCCCGGCTGGCCTGCGCCGCAACTGCCCGCATCACCGTATCACTACGGCTTGATGCCGGCGAACTTCACCACTTTGGCCCACTTCTCGGTTTCGTCGCCCATAAGCGCCCCAAACTGGCTGGGCGTCATCGGCATTGGATCGGCGCCTAGACCTTTGATCCGAGCCTTGAGCTGCGGGTCGGCAAGTCCGGCAGTGATATTGCTGTTGAGCTTGTCGATGATTTCGGCGGGGGTGCCCTTGGGCGCACCGATCCCGATCCAACCGCTCGCCTCGTAAGCTTGGACAAATTCCGCGACCGCTGCCACGTCCGGTAGCTCGGACGAGCGCGATGCACCGGTAACCGCCAATGCCCGCAGCTCGCCCGCCCTGATGTAACCGATTGCAGCCGGCAAAGCGACGAACATCACCTGCACTTGGCCGCTGATCAGGTCAGTAAACGCGGGCGCTGGGCCGCGATAGGGCACATTAACGATGTTAATTTCAGTCATCATCTTGAATAGTTCGCCCGCAACATGGGGGCCGCTCCCGTTACCCGGCACCGCGATGTTCACCTTGCCGGGATTGGCCCGGGCGTAGGCGATGAACTCGGGAAGAGTCTTGGCTGCAAGCGATGGGTTGACCAGCACGACCAGAGACATCCGGAGCAGTCCTGCGACCGGTGCGATGTCGCGGATGAAATTGAAATTCAGCTTCTCGTAGAGCGTCGCATTGATCGCGTTCGCAGTAACGCAGGTAAGAAGCGTGTAGCCGTCCGGGGCTGCACGTACAACGGCCTCGGTAGCGACATTGCTGCCAGCACCGGGCCGGTTCTCGATAACAAAATGCTGCCCCATCCGCTCCGACAGCCAGTGACCGATCAGACGCGCGGCGAGGTCGGCTGAGCTACCGCTCCCAAATCCTTCAAGCACCCGCACCGGCCGCGCGGGATACGCTTGCGCCCGCGCGCAGCGAGAGAATGCCGGCAGCGCGGCAGCAGTCGCCACCAGATGCAGACATCGACGGCGGGAAAGCTTCATGGCGTCCCTCTTCGTCATTCATTCGCGCCAAAGCCAGCGACTGAGGATGACCGCTGCGACCATTCCCGCAAACTGCGAGACGATGAAGGCCGCTACCCCAGCGGGCGCAATTCCGGTGAACGTGTCGGACAGCGAGCGGGCAATGGTGACGGCGGGATTGGCGAACGATGTCGAAGCCGTGAACCAGTAGGCCGCCGTGATGTAGAGGCCGACGGCGTAAGGAATGGACTCGGGCCGCCGCGAGACGCAGCCGAAGACGGTGAGTAGAAGGCCAAAGGTCGCGACAGCTTCCGCCAACCATTGTCCCGGACCTGTGCGCTGGGTGATCGAGAACTGCCATACCGGCAGCTCGAACATGAGGTGCGCCACCCACACGCCGACGAGGCCGCCGAATACTTGCGCCACGACATAAATCGCGGCCGTCGACCATGGCAACTCGCCGCGCAAGGCGAAGGCAAGACTGACGGCCGGATTGAAGTGCGCGCCCGAAAGCGGGCCGAATACCAGGATCAAGACGGCGAGGATCGCGCCGGTCGGGAGCGTATTGCACAGGAGTGCAAGCGCGTCGTCGCCTGTGAGTCTTTGCGCCATGATGCCGGAGCCGACGACCGCCGCGAGCAGAAAGGCGGTCCCCAACCATTCGCAAAATGCGCGTTGTCCGAGCGAGGGCATCAGCTCGGCTCGGTCACCTTGCCCGTCGCTCCCTGCATGCGGCCGATCTCCTCGAGCCGCCGTTGCAAGCTCAGCCGATCGAGGCCGCGGATCGGCAGCGCCGTGAAAACGCCGATGCGCTGATGCAGCATCCGGTACGCATCCTTGAACGCGAGCGCGATCTCGGCCGGCGAGCCTTTGGCTTCGGCGGGATCGGGAATGCCCCAATGCGCGGTCATCGGCTGGCCCGGCCACACCGGACAGACTTCGCCCGCCGCGTTGTCGCAGACGGTAAAGGCAAAATCGAGCGGCGGGGCGCCAGGCTTAGCGAACTCGTTCCAGGATTTCGAACGAAAGCCCGACGTGTCGTAGCCGAGACTCTGCAAGAGCCGGATTGTGTGCGGGTTCACTCGGCCCTTCGGCTGGCTGCCCGCGCTGTAGGCATGGAATTTACCGGCGCCGAGCTTGTTCAGGATGGCCTCGGCCATGATCGAGCGCGCCGAGTTGCCGGTGCAGAGAAACAAGACGTTGAAGGGATGGGCCATCGCTACCTCCTGCGACGAGCGAACTATCGGGGATCATCCAAGCGCCGTTTCGCGCCGGCGCGCAGGTTTGAGAGAATCGCGCTCGTGAGCAGCGAGGCGTGGGTCAGCGGCAACAGGTGGTTCGCGCCTTCCACAACGGTGCGCGCGCTCCCCGGCATGAGCGCGTGCAGCGCATCGACCAGGGAGCGCATGGGGCGCGGGCTGTCACTGCCACGCACCAGCAGCGTCGGCACGGCCAAGGCGGAAAGGCGCGCTCTACCGGGATCGGCCGCAAACGAGGCTTGCCAGTCGAGCACGATCTTGTCGGCCGCCTTCAGCATGCTCGCACGGGCGTCCGCCGATAATCCCATCCAAGCATCGTTGCCCGTCCAAAAATCGACAAAGCGACGCATCGCCGACTCGCGATCGCCCCGCGCGAGCGCTGCTACGAATTCATCGCGGACGCGGCAAAATTCAAAGTACGAGCTCCAATCGCCGGCATATTTCAGCGCGGCGAAAAATACCGGCTCGATCAACGTGAGGGACTGGACCCGTCCCGGATCTGCGAGCGCCAGGTGCAACGCCAACACGCCGCCGTATGAATAGCCCACCAGATGCAATGTGTCGGCACAACACTGCAACGATTGCTCGATCGCGCGCAGTTCGGCCTCGAGACTGAATGCAGCCTGTTGAGACCAAGCCGCGGAGCTACCGTAGCCGATCAAATCCGGCGCGATACAGCGATACCGCGCCTGCAAGGCGGCCTTGGCGTGGCGCCATAATCCACTGCTGCTCGCCGACCCATGCAACAGAACCACGGTTTCGCGATCCGTGCCGACGTGCGCCGGTCTGACGTTGGCATCCACGCAAATTGGCGCTTCGCAGCCCATGTGCCTCGGCTCCCCGAGTGACGAGAGCGTGACGTTGCATTCGCCGCGTTACGTGTTGCAGCAGGCAGACGTGGCAGCAGCGGCGGCTTGCCGGGCGCGCACGCCATGGGCCACGCGCGGATCCTTTTCGACGCTCACGCCATAGTCGGTGCTCTCGCCCGTGGTGAAGAACGTCTCCCAGGAGATCCCCGCGGGATCGTCGATCCATGATTTTTCGGACTTGGCGTAGCAACAGGTCGTCTGTCCCTGCTCGACGATCGTGCCACCGGCTTGGCGCAGACGCGCGTAGACGTCGCCCAGCTCGTCCTTGCTTTCGACCTGGATGCCGAGATGATCGAGCCCCGGCCGTTTGCCGCGCGTCGAGATCGCGAAATTCACGCGCGGATCATCGAGCATCCATTTGGCATAGTCCGGCTTCACAACGGCGGGCCGGCTAGCGAACAGCGCTGAATAAAATCCGATCGCATTCTCGAGGTCTTCGACCCCGACGTGCACATGCATGCGTTTCATGGCGCAACTCCTTCAAGCAGGAACCTTGCTGCGTTTCTTGCGCGCGGGCCTGCACTCCGCCGCGGGGGCGCACGCACCCTTCGCGCCTTTGCAGCAGTTTTCAGTGAGATAGCCGAGCAGCGCATTCATCGTTTCGAAGCGCGCCGCGTAGATCATCGAGCGGCCGTCCCGGCGCACGGTCACCAGACCGGCTCCACGCAGCCGGTCAAAGTGAAACGTCAACGTATTCGGCGCGAGCTTGAGCGTTGCCGCCACTTGGCCTGCCGGCAGACCGTCCGGTCCCGCCTGCACGAGAAGCCGGTAAACGTCGAGGCGATTGTCCTGCGCGAGCGCGGCCAATGCGGCAACAGCGTTTGACTTTTCCATATTTCAACGAATATAGAATTATCGCTTGCCTGTCAACAATTATTTCGAGAACGATTGAAATGAGAATTTCATGCCCGCGCTGACCGGACGAGCCTTGGTCGCCGCGATGTGCCTGGGCCAGGTTGGAAACCTGCTTCCCCACGTCGTCGTCCCTGCCATCATGGCGCAGCATCTGATGCCGCTCTGGGACCTCAGCGCAGCGCAGGCTGGACTCATGGCGAGCGCCTATGCGTTCGGCTACATGCTGGCGGTTCCGGTGCTCACCACGCTCACCGACCGTATCGACGCGCGTCGCGTATTGATGGTTGGCTCGGCCGCGAGCGGCATCGCCACCGCGTTGTTCGGCTTGGTCGCCGATGGTCTTTGGTCGGCGACCTTGATCTGGGGTCTCGCCGGGATCGCCTTTGCAGGCGCCTACATGCCGGGCCTGAAAGCTCTCGCCGACAGGCTTCCGCCTGGCGACGCGTCGCGCAGTATCACCCTCTATACCGGCAGCTTCTCGATCGGCGTCGGTCTCTCGTTTCTCGTGTCACAACTCGTTGCGGACGGTGCGGGCTGGCGCGCGGCGTTTTATGTCACGAGCGCCGGTCCGTTCATCATGGTTGGCGTGTGCCTCTGGCTCGCGCGATGCAAACCGGCGCCTGCGCACGGACACCTCCTCGATTTCCGGCCGGTTCTGCGCAATCGCGCTGCGCTCGGCTACATCCTCGGTTACGGCGCGCATTGCTTCGAGCTTTACGGCATGCGCACCTGGATCGTCGCCTTCTGGACCTTTGTCGTGGCGCAAAGCGACGACAGCGCATTTGTGGGTCCTATCACCGTAAGCGTCATCGTCACGCTGCTGTCTCTGCCCGCGAGCATGCTCGGCAACGAAGCCGCTTTGCGCTTCGGTCGACACCGCGCCATTACGGCCGTCATGGTCGCGTCGGCGGCCGTCGCACTAGCAATCGGCCTCAATGTGGGATCCTCGCCTCTGCTGTTGCTCGCGCTCGTCCTTATCTACGGCTTCACCATTCCCGCCGACTCGGGCGCACTTACCTCCGGCACGACCGCAAGCGCCACGCCGGCCTATCGCGGGGCGACGCTGGCACTGCATTCGACGGTGGGATTCGGCCTTTCGGCGCTGGGTGGCTGGGGCGCCGGTGTAGCGCTCGATGCGGCGGGAGGGCCGCGGCAGCCGGCAGGATGGTCCGCCGTGTTCGCACTGCTCGCAGCAGGGGTTCTTCTCGGTCCCATCGCGTTGCGATGGTCACGGCAAGGACGCAGGATTGCATCATAGCCGTCAGGCTCGACGGAGCGGGTGTTCGCTGCTCCCCCGCTGGCGGGTGGCTAGAAAGTGCCAGAGCGCCGCGAAAACGAGGAGCACCGAAACGACGGCGGCGATCAGGCAGTAACTACAGAGTTCGCGGATAAAGCGCAGCTGCAGGTATATGAAGTACATCGAAGAAATGGCGCCCATCGCGGCGTAAAGAATCGCACGCAAGCGCAAGCTCTGCGCGAACGGCTCGAACACGAGACGGACCGCCAATGCGAACATGTACAAAAAATAGATGAAGCCGAAATACGACATCGGCACGCCGAAGACGCGCGAATACGGGCTGTTAACGACGGCGTTGCATCCGTCGAGGATCGGACACCACAGCGACTGGCCGGTGTAGTTCCCGTGCGCGACGTAGAGCGCGGCCCCTATGCCGATGAGCGCCAGCGCGAGCATGGAGTACGCTGGAAGGGTGATCTTCCAACTCCTGGATAGTCCAGTCGCCTTCTCCGCCGCGTCTGTCATTGCCTGAGTCCATCAGGCCCAAGCCAGTCAGCCATCTCTCGTTTCCTAGGCCACGGGAGAGTCTGAGGACACGCTTTGACCTGGATCAAGTTTTTCCAACTGTTTTGTTCGCTTTGTCGTGCGCTCTGTCGTGGGGCCGTGTCGAGGCCGGACCGTGCAACGTGCGCGATTGGCGGATTCCCCGACCCGATGGTCACCAGAAACTTGATGGGTTACATTATACCGTCATGCTGCCGGCGTGGATCGCGTTGGCCGCAACGAGATCAATGTCCTGACCCGACGATGAGGTGAGAGTCATGTTCACGACCGATAGACGCTCCTTGATTTTAGGCTCGGCCGCGGTGGTCGTCTCTTCGGCGCTGAGCCGCAGCTATGCGCAAGCGCCCACCGGACCATACAAGCTCGATCCCCTGCCCTATCCCACCAACAAGAACGAACCGTCGATCGACGCCCAGACGATGGAAATCCATCACGACCGGCATCACGCAGCCTATGTCAACAATCTCAACGGCGTCATGGCTCAGCAACCCGATCTCGCGAAACGGCCGTTGCTCGAACTTTTGACGCGTCTCGACAGCGTGCCGGAAGCCGTTCGCACGGCGGTGCGCAACAATGGCGGAGGTCACGCCAATCATACGATGTTCTGGCAGATCATGGGCGGTGCCGGCGGCGAACCGAAAGGCGATCTGAAGGCCGCCATCGATCGCGACTTCGGCGGGCTCGACAAGCTTCAGGACCAGTTCAACACGGCCGGCACGCGCGTCTTCGGCTCGGGCTGGGTGTTCGTCACCGTCGCAGGCGATGGCAAGCTAGCGCTCGTCACCAAGCCCAATCAGGACACGCCAATCATGGACGGCCAACGCGCGCTGATGGGAAACGACGTGTGGGAACACGCCTACTATCTGAAGTATCAAAATCGGCGTCCTGATTATCTCAAAGCGTGGTGGAACGTGGTGAACTGGGACAAGGTCTCGGAACGCTATTCCGCGGCCAAAGCCGGAACGCTCGCCATCTAGCCACTATGAGCACATTCCGGTCGGTTTGGTTCAGCATTCCGCACCCACGTGCGTCACCCGCGGGCTTGACCCGCGGGTCCATCATTCTTCGCAAGAACCTTTTGCGAAGAGGATGGATTGCCGGGTCAAGCCCGGCAATGACGAAATGGGTCAAGACGACCGGAACATGGTCTAATATTTTGGAGCGGCACGACGGCTCCGAGACCATGGGGTGAATTCGTTCATCAGGCCCAGTCACAGCGATGGCCACGGACGAAAGCCGGCTAACCAGGAGCAGAACGCCACTGGACGCCCGCGCCAGCCGACCATGTTGCCGCGAGCGTCGTAGGCCGGCACGCGGAACCAATAGCAGTTGGGCCCTGGCAGCGGTTCATAATAGGCGGGATAGTACACATAGCCGGGGGGCGCGATTGGGTATTCGACGCCGCCGATCCCGCAGCCGATGCAGCGCTCCTGCGCAGTGGTCGGCACGGCGGCGGTCGCAGTTGCCAAGGTCCCGGCCGCAACTAGAGCAGTGAGAGTTTTCGTCATCGGAGTCTCCTTGAGCGTCGAATCGCCCGCCCGGAGCCGGCGTGGGCGTCAACTTCAAATTCGAGCCGAACGGGACGTCGTCGAATAACCTCCCGGAATGCCATTCCGCCTTCCTTATCGAATCCGGCAATCGTCATCACTGGCCCTACATTTTCATGCCCGGCATATCGTGGCCATGGCCAGGTTCCCCACCCATGGCGCGCACCTCGTACTCGACGCTCACCGTGCCGGCCTTTTCGAACACCAGTGTTGCGTTGACACGATCGCCTGCAGCGAGCGGCTTCTTCAAACCCACAAACATGACGTGCAACGCGCCGGGTTTGAACTCGAGGGTGTCGCCCGGCTTGATTTCCAAGCCCCCCTTGATCGGTCGCATCTTCGCAACACCGTTCTCCATCTTCATCTCGTGCATTTGGAATCCGGATCCGACGTCCGAGGAGCCGCTGATCAGCCGATCGGGCGTGGACCCAGTATTTTTGATCGTCATATAGCCGGCGGCAACGCTCGACCCTTTCGGCGTCGCGCGCGACCATGGGTCGGCAATCTCCAACGAGCCCGCCTTGTAGTCGCGGGCATGGGCCGCGGCGAGAGCCAAGCCGAAGAGGCCGGCAAAGAGGAAAGCGAGGAGGCGCATTGTCAGACTCCTGAAGCGAGTTGAATGAGCGGCCACGCGCCCTCAGGCGCGGCCGACATACACTAAGGAGCGCGCGAGGCGCTCAGCTTAGGATTGAATCGGAGGCGCGCGCGATTCTTGCGGCTGATGCCGTGGTTGCAATGACGGCGCTTCGACCGGCGACGTCAGACGCTTCGGTCCAGCGGGAAAAGGCACCAGCGAGAACGTCACGCTTGCAGGAACCAGAGCCGGCGAACTGCCACAGGCGGCGAGACAAGCGTCGCAGCCGCTTCGGTGTTGCGGTAGCGAAGGGGCGTGGTCTCCCGGACTGTCGGCCGTGCAGATGATTGCGAATGGGTCAAAACCGAAATGGCCCGCGGGCGCAAAACCCCACAGCACGGCTTGCAGTGCAATCGAATAGACTGCAACCAGCGCCGCGGATTTTCGCATCAGCCATGCCATGGCGAGACATCCTAATGCCGCGCGCTGCAATCGGTCCAGATGCAAGTTTACAGTGCTTTTCGGCGATCAAAGTCGAGTGATTCAGTTGACCGTCGTTCGCTTTGGTGTAACAGCGGGGCAGGTGCAGACGTCCCTGCGGCTCCGCGTTGATCTTCATGCTCCCCGTGAGCGCACATCGTCCCCACCGTCGCGATCCCGTGTATGAACACGCCGATCATGACCAGCACGGGCGCGCCCATGTCCACGCTCGCGCGAGCTTCGGCATGGCCTTCGCCATCGGCATCGGCCTCAACCTGACGTTCGTCGCGGTGGAGTTCGTCTACGGCGTGCTCGCCAATTCCGTGGCGCTGATGGCCGACGCCGGGCACAACCTCTCCGATGTGCTGGGGCTCGCTATTGCCTGGATTGCGAGCGTCCTGACCCGGCGCGCGCCTTCCTCGCGTTACACCTATGGCTTGGGCGGCTCTTCTATTCTCGCGGCGCTGTTCAACGCCGTGCTGCTGCTGCTCGCGGTCGGCGCGATCGCTTGGGAAGCGGTGCTGCGGCTCTTTCATCCTGAACCGGTGGCGAGCGGCACCGTCATGATCGTGGCCGCGGTCGGCATCGTCGTGAACGGCGTGACCGCCGCCCTGTTCGCCTCCGGCCGCAAAGGCGACCTCAACATTCGCGGCGCGTTCCTGCACATGATCGCGGACGCCGCGGTCTCGGCCGGCGTGGTCGCGGCCGGCCTGGTCATCCTTTACACCGGCTGGTTCTGGCTCGATCCGCTCACCAGTCTGGGGATCGTCGCCGTGATCGTATGGACGACCTGGAGCTTGTTGCGCGACTCGCTTGCCATGTCGGTCGACGCGGTGCCGGCATCGATCGATCCGCACGCGGTGCGCAGCTATCTTTGCTCCTGCACCGGCGTTACCGCCGTGCATGACCTGCATATCTGGCCGTTGAGCACGACGGACAACGCCCTGACCGCGCATCTCGTCTTCCCCGGCGGCCATCCCGGCGACGAATTCCTGCTGGCGGCGGCGACGGAGCTGAGGCAGCGCTTCGGCATCGGCCACACGACCCTGCAGATCGAAATCAGCGAGGAAACCGCCTGCCACCTCGCGCCCGATCACGTCGTGTGAACCGTTGTCCCAATGCCGCGATCCGGGCGGCGGCCGATCGCTGCGAGCAGTTCGGCTAAGCCGCATTCGTGTGAAATGGAATCAACGCAAGCGGCGAACCCGGCCTGTTCCCTCCCGCGATTGCTCGGAGATCGTTTGCCTGATGTCCGCTTCCCCCCGAAAGCGGACAAACAGCAGACGTCTCGCCATATCCGCTTTGTGCCACAAGCAGACACCCAACCCGACGAATGGCGCGGCGCCGCAACGCGATGAGATGAGCCGTGTCCCAGATCATAATCCATAAAAATTCGCGCAAAACGTTGCGGGAAAACCACACACGCAAAACAATCGTCGTTGCGCGGCCCGAAGACCTTTGCCTTGGACCCCGCATAGGCAAAGTTGGCAGGCCGGTTTCTGCGTTGATTCGGCAGCGGGCAGCAAGGTGCGCACACATTTATTGAGCACGGCCGCGGCTGCGGCATTGCTCGCGGCTACATCCGCACACGCGATCGACGGCACCTGGGAAGGTCCTGGAGTGCAGTGGACGACGGGCTTCAACTGGAGTTCCAGTCCGTTCGTGCCCAACAATACTGCGACGTTCACCAACAACGGCGCCCCCACGTCGGTGCTCATCTCGGCCGACAGATCGATCAACACGATGGTGTTCACCGCCGGAGCGCCGGCCTATACGTTCATTCCCATTTTCTCAAACTTCACAATCGCTGGCACCGGCATCGTCAACAACTCTTCGAATGCCCCGAATTTTTTCATAACTTTCGCATCGCAATTAGCGTTCACCAATAATAGCACTGCCGGCAATGCCGCCATCACAACCGGCTTCGGCGGATCCGCGTTGTTTAGCGATAACAGCACTGCCGGCAACGCGGCCATCACAAACAACTTTCTCCTCAGGTTCACCGGCACGAGCACGGCCGACAATGCCACCATCACCACCACCTCCGGCGGATACACGTCATTCTCTGGGTTCAGCACCGGGGGAAACGCCACGTTCATTACCCAAGCGGGCGGCATATTCGACATGTCAGGTCTGACCGCGACCGGAATGACCGCCGGCTCGATTGAGGGCCAAGGGACTTACTTCCTCGGCTCCGCAACTCTCACTGTCGGCGGCAACAATTTGTCGACCGAAGTCAGCGGCGTAATTCAGGACGGCGGCGTGTTCGGGGGCGTGGGCGGCTCGCTCGTGAAGGTGGGCACTGGGACGCTGACGCTGTCCGGCGGCAATACTTACACCGGGACGACGACGGTGAACGCCGGCGCGCTGATCGTGAACGGCTCGATCGCGTCGTCCAGCCTGACGACGGTGAACAGCAGCGCCGCACTTCTTGGCAGCGGCACCATGGGCTCGACCGTCGTAAACGCCGGGGGCTTTCTCGCTCCCGGTTCGGCGGGAGTGCTCGGCACGATGACCATCGCCGGTAATCTCGCGCTCCAGTCCGGCGCGTTCTATGTCGTGCAGGTCAATCCCACGACGAACTCGACCACCAATGTGAGCGGCACCGCCTCGCTTGCCGGCACCGTCGGTGCGATCTTCGCGCCAGGCACATATCTCTCGCGCAGCTACACGATTTTGACAGCCGCCGGCGGGGTGACCGGCACCTTCGACGCTGGCGCCGTTCGCGGATTGCCGGCAGGTTTTCGGCTGGGCTTGAGCTATACCGGCAATACCGTAGTGCTCACCCTCACAGGGCACCTCGTTCCCGGACCTACGCCCCCTATCCTGTCGACGCCGACAGGCCCCCTTAGGCTGTCGACACTTCCGTCCGTGCCGGGGCTGCCCGATTTGCCCGACCAGCTGTCTACGGCGGCGCAGCCGTCTACGCCGCTGCCGCCCTTCACCGCCAACCAGCTCAACGCCGGCCGTGCGATCGACAACTTCTTCGACAACGGTGGCGCGATGCCGCCAGCATTCGTGTCGCTCTATGGCCTCACCGGCAGCAGTCTCACCCGTGCGCTGGACCAACTTTCCGGCGAAGCCGCAACCGGCGCGCAGAAGGTCGGCTTCCAGCTCACCGACCAGTTTCTCAACCTGATGCTCGATCCCTTCGTCGATGGGCGCAGCGGAGTCGGCGGCGCCGATCACCCGGCGCTCGGCTTTGCGCCCGAGCGCGAAACCATGCCGCCGGACATCGCGCGCGCCTATGCCTCGGTGTTCAAGGCGCCCCAAGCGCCGGCGTCAGTCTATGAGCCGCGCTGGACCGCGTGGGGCGGCGCCTATGGCGGCAGCAACCGCACCACCGGCGATCTCGCCGTGATCGGCAGCCATGATCTCGCCGCGCGCGCAGTCGGTTTTGCCGCCGGCCTTGATTATCGCCTGACGCCCGACACCGTGGTGGGCTTCGCGTTAGCCGGCGGCGGCACCGATTGGAGCCTCTCGCAGGGGCTGGGCGGCGGCAAGAGCGATGCCTTCCAGGCCGGCGTCTACGGCGCGACCCGCTCCGGCCCGGCCTATCTCGCCGCGGCCTTCGCCTTCGCCAATCACTGGATGTCGACCGACCGCTTCGTCGTTGACGACCACCTCACCGCCAACTTCAACGCGCAGAGCTACGGCGGGCGGCTCGAGGGCGGCTACCGCTTCGGGACGCCCTACGGCGGCATCACGCCCTACGCCGCAATCCAGGCGCAGAGCTTCCACACGCCCGCCTACACCGAGACCGACGCCATCGCGAACGGCTTTGGGCTTGCTTTCGCCTCCCGCGACGCGACCGACACCAGGAGCGAGCTGGGCGCGCGCTTCGACCGCGTTCTGGCGGTCTACTCCAACGCCGTGCTGGCGCTGCGCGGGCGCGTTGCCTGGGCGCACGACCGGGTCAGCGATCCCACGCTCGTGCCGGCGTTCCAGGCGCTGCCGGGGGCGAGCTTCATCGTCGACGGCGCCACCCCTGCTAAGAACTCTGCACTGACCTCCGCCGGCACCGAGCTTCGCCTCGCCAATGGCGTCACCTTGCTCGCCAAGTTCGACGGCGAGTTTTCCTCGCACTCCTCCACCTACGCCGGCACGGGCACGTTCCGCTATCGGTGGTAGCGTAGCGCGGAGAGATGTTTCACTACATCCGCGTTTCCAGACACGCCTTCGATGTCCGCTTTGGGTCAGGAGCGGACATTGCCCGCTTGTTTACCAATGTCCGCTTTCCCCCCGGAAGCGGACAAACAGCAGACATCTCCATTTGTCCGCTATGTGCCAATAGCGACCTAGCGCGCTGCACAAAAAGCACCGTTATTCGATCACCTCGTCAGCACGAGCAAGGAGCGTCGTCGGCACTTCGAGACCGAGCGCCTTCGCGGTCTTGAGATTGATGACCAACTCGTACTTGGTCGGCGCCTGCACCGGGAGGTCCGCAGGTTTCTCGCCCTTCAAGATGCGATCAACGTAGCCGGCCGCCCGACGATACTGATCGATCGTATCGGGACCATAAGACATCAGGCCGCCATCGGCGGCGAAGTAGCGATAAGGATAAATCGCAGGCAGGCGGTTCTTTGCCGCAGCGGCGATCACCATATCGCGATCAAACGCGGTTCCGCCCACCGTCACGATCAGCCCGCCATTCGGCGATGCTGCGAAAGCGGCTATCCGCCGTGTCTTCGTTTCGGTCGGATCGTGCGCATTGATGGGCGTGAGTTCCACCGCGTGGGGCCGCGCCATCGCTTGGATCACCGCGAACTGGCCGATGCCAGGTCCGCGTGTTGAATCACGAAGCACCGCTACCCGCGTGACGCGCGGCGCAACCTCCTTGAGCAATTCCAGCCATTTTCCGGCTAGGCTGTATTCAAACTGGGTAAAACCGGTGACGTTGCCGCCGGGCCGCGCCATGCTTTCGACAAAGCCCGATCCGACCGGATCGATGACCTGCGTAAACACTATCGGGGTTGTAGGAGCCGCTTGCAGCATCGGCGCGAGCACGACGTTGCTGGACACGAGGACAACGTCCGGCGCGAGCGCGGCGATCTCCGCCGCAAGTTTCTGGGTACGGGCAGCGTCGAATGCGGCCCAACGGTAGTCGATGCGAATATTGCGCCCCACGGTCCAGCCCGAGGTTTGCAGCGCATGCTCGAACGCCGCACGGCGGGCAACCGATTCCGGATCGTCCCCGGCGAGAGCACCGACGACGCCGATGCGCCTCATCCGCTCCGGCTGCTGCGCGCGCGCCGCAATCGGCCACGCGGCAGCCGCACCGCCGAGTAGGGTGATGAATGCGCGCCTCCTCACTCGATCACCTCGTCCGCAAGGAGCAGGAACGCCTCTGGGATCGCAAGTCCCATCGACTTAGCAGTCTTGAGGTTGACGACCAGCTCGTAGCGGGTCGGCAGCTCAAAAGGCAGGTCGCCAGGCTTTGCACCCCTAACAATTCTGTCTACCAATCGGGCCGACTGGCGGTAGAGCTCAGGGAGATTGGGGCCATAGGACATTAGACCGCCCGCATCCGCGAACTCGCGCTAGCCATACACAGCCGGCAACTTGAGGCGAGCCACCATAGCCGTGATTTGTGTCCGGGCTGAAAGCCAGAAAGGGGCAACCCCGACAAACAGCCCTTGTACATTCGCGCGCATGACCTGTTCGGCTGCGGCGTCGAGGTTGCCAAGGTCGCGGACCTCGATGACCTCTGTGGTCACGCCGACGGCGCGCGCGGCGGCCGGCAATGGCGGAATTTGGACGGCGTCGGCGGGATCGTCGGGATTGAACATGACGCCCACACGCGCGAGGCCGGGCACCGCAAGCTTAAAAAAATCGAGCTTCTTGCCGACCAAGACGTCGTCGCCAAGGTTCCACGTTCCGGTTACATTTCCGCCCGGCTTTGTGAGGCTCTGCGCAAACCCTGCTACAACCGGATCTTCCGGGATAATTGCGATGATCGGAATTGTCCGCGTTACGGTGTACGCAGCCAAGGCACCGGAGGTCGCACCGGCAATCACGACGTCCGGATTGAGCGCGATCAGTTCCCGGGCAAGTGACGGCATACGTTCGGCTGATCCGTCGCCATAGCGAAGCGCCAGTGTCACGTTGCGCCCTTCCACGTATCCGAGGTCGCGCAGCGCGGATCGAAGTGCTGCGATGTTGCGGCTTGCGGCTACGGCTGAGAGCGGCGACAGCACGCCTATGAGCGGACGCACCGGCGAAGGTTGAGCCTCAGCTGAAAGCGGCCACGCGGCCGCCGCGCCGCCGACAAGCGCGATGAAATCGCGACGTTTCATGGGTTTTCCCGAAGGCCAAGGATCACAGACTGAGTATAGCAGGTCGGGGCCGTGCATCGCAGCAAAAGCGGCCACTCATGTCCGCTTTGGGTCAGGAGCGGACATTGCCCGCTTGTTTACCAATGTCCGCTTTCCCCCCGAAAGCGGACAATTAGTAGACCATCTCGGCAGGTCCGCTTTGTGCCAAAAGCGGACATTCGCACTGCAGCACCCGCCATTCGCCGAACGGGCGTTACGGAATATTGGATCGGGGGACTGCCGCGTCAGTCCGGCTTGATGTTGGCCGCCCGAACTACCTTGCCCCACTTCTCGGTTTCTTCGGCTATGAGCTTGCCGAAGTCGGCAGGCGAGCCCATCATCACCGTGCCGCCCAGGTCGGCAAGCCGTGCTTTGAGCTTGGGGTCGACGAGGCTCGCGTTGATTGCCTCGTTGAGTTTATCGATCATTTCGGCAGGCGTGTTCTTGGGCACGCCGATGCCATGCCACGAAGTCGCTTCGTAGCCCGGCAGGAAATCGTCCATGGTCGGGATGTCCGGCAGCGCCGGCGATCGCGTCGCGGTCGTCACCGCCAACGGTCGCAGCTTGCCGGCCCTGGCGTATTCGATCGTTGTGGCCATGGCATCGAAACTGACGTGCATTCGACCGGCGAGTAGGTCGGTAACCGCCTGCGTCTGATTGCTATAAGGCACCTGAATGATGTGGGCGCCGGACATCATGTTGAATAATACGCCGGAGAGCTGGACCGTGCCTCCGTTCGGCCCACCAGAGTTCAGCTTTCCCGGATTGGCTTTGGCATATGCGATGAGGTCCGGAATCGTCTTGACCGGAAGCGAGGGATTTATCGAAACGAGATTGGGCAGGCGGATGATGCCGCCCACTGGCGCGATATCGCGGATGAAATTGAAGTTGAGCTTGTCGTAGAGGGTCGCGTTGATCGCGTTCGCTGTAGTGACATACAGGAGCGTATAGCCGTCGGCAGGCGCACGCACGACCGCCTCAGTGCCAACATTGCTGGCGCCGCCCGGTCGATTTTCGATGATGAAGGGTTGGCCGAAGCGCTGCGATAGCCATTCTCCTATCAGGCGCGCGACGATGTCCGGCGCGCCGCCAGGGGCATAGCCTAGGATCAAACGCACCGGACGCGTCGGATAGGTTTGCGCCCAAGCAACGTGGGATACGGTCGACAGCGCAGCAGCGCCTGTGGCCAGATGCAGAAATTGCCTTCGGTGGGGAAGTTTCATTTTGAACCTCCCTTCACGTCATTCAATCACCTCGTCGGCGCGGGCGAGCAGCGTCGCCGGCACGGTTAGGCCGAGCAGCCTAGCGGTCTGGTGATTGATGACCAGCTCGAACTTGCTCGACTGCACGACCGGCAAGTCTGCGGGCTTCGCGCCCTTAAGGATGCGGCCGACGTAGACACCGGCCTGACGGTGCGCATCGGGCACACTCGCTCCGTAGCTGATCAGCCCACCGACTTCGGGATAGAAA
>Ga0318546_10000197_pt1 | contig 20408 bp, 22 predicted proteins | sample GRESIP169b2f19_FD_203514 | JGI IMG/M metagenome (GOLD analysis project Ga0318546, IMG submission 203514) | Tropical soil microbial communities from Luquillo Experimental Forest, Puerto Rico - GRE.SIPMG.169b2f19 | ecosystem: Environmental > Terrestrial > Soil > Tropical forest > Bulk soil...
GTGCCACGTTCTCCAGCACCGTCATCCCCTCCAGCAGGTTGAAGAACTGGAAGATGATGCCGATGTGCTTGCGGCGCAGCCGGGCCAGGTCGTCCTCGCCGCGCCCGGTCACCTCCTCCCCGGCGACCATGATCGTGCCCTCGTCGGCCAGCTCGAGCCCGGCCACCAGGTTCAGCAGCGTGGACTTGCCGCAGCCCGACGGCCCCATCAGGGCCACGAACTCGCCCGCCGTCACGGTCAGGTCGGCTCCGCGCAGAGCCCGCACCGGAGCGTTCTCAGCCTCGAAGGTCTTGCGTACGCCGCGCACGGTCAGTGCGGGCAGGTTCTCGGTCATGGCCCCCCCAAGGGCGTTCATCGGTTAAGAAGATGCGGGTTCCGCGGCCGTCACCGCGGTGCCGGCGGCGCGAGCTTGTACGCGTTGATGGGCGTGTCGCGCCCCTTCACCAGCTGGGACCCGAGCGCGATGGTATCCGCGGGCACGGACAGGCCCCTGGTGGTGGCCTCGGAGAGCACGGTCTCGCCGGCCGCGGCCAGATTCTGCAGGCGCTGGGACAGGTTGACCGTGTCGCCGACCAGCGTGTACTCCAGCCGTTCTTCCGATCCGAGCAGCGCGGCCGCGACCTCACCGGTCGACAGCCCGATACCCAGGCCGAACGGCTGCAGCCCCTGGGCCGCCCAGTCGGCGTTGATCCCGGCCTGCAGCGCGTGCATGCCCGCCGCCGCCGCCACGGCCCGGTCGGCGTGGTCCGGCTGCGGGAACGGCGCGCCGAAGACCGCCATCACCGCGTCGCCGACGAACTGCATGACCGTTCCCCCCTCCCCGAGGATCGCACGGTTCATGGCCGCGCGGTGGGTGTTGAGCTGACCGGCCAGCTGGCTCGGGTCGGCGTGCTCGGCGATGGTCGAGTAGGACCTGATGTCGCTCATCAGCACGGTCACGACCACGGTCTCGGTCTCGCCGATGCGCTGCTTGCCGTCGCGGAGCTTCTGGGCCAGCCCGCCGGGCAGCAGCCGGGACAGCGTCTCGCCCTGCTCCTCGCGGTCGACGATGGCCTGGTGCAGCATCCGCAGGCGGTTCAGCGCCGCCGGGTTGCCGGAGGCCACGCCCGCGGCCAGCTTGACGAAGACCGCTTCTACCTCGGTGTCGATCGCCTCGGGCGGAACCCGCCGGGCCGCCGCGATGGCCTTGATCGGCTTGCCCTCGGCGATCATGCCCAGCAGCTCCTCTTCCGCGGGGGCCAGCTCGCCGGGCGAGATGACCGGCCGGACCAGCGCCTCGACGATCGTGGGATCGAGGGCGGTGCCGCCGGTGGCCACGCTGCGGATGGCGTCGGCCAGCTGGTTGCCCTCGGCGACCCGGTCCTTCAGCAGGTAGCCGTATCCGGCCGAGCCCTCCGCCAGCAGCGAGACCGCGTACTCGGGGTCGTCGTACTGGGACAGCACCACGACCCCGGTCCCCGGGTGGCGCTTGCGCACCTCCTTGGCGGCGTCGATGCCCTCACGGTGAAAGGAGGGCGGCATGCGCACGTCGGTGACCAGGACCTGCGGCTCGGCGGCGGTGGCGCCCGCGACGACCTCGTCGTAGTCGGCGGCCATCCCCACCACCCGCAGATCGGGGTGACGCTCGATGATCGCGCGCACTCCCTCGCGCACGATCAGGTTGTCGTCTGCGAGGAAAACGTCGATGGCGCGCTCCCCCGGCGCGGCGATGTCGTTCACGAGTAATTTCTCGCACACTCGGGCCGCGGCGGCCAGTGGGGGACCACCCGAAGCGGTGGTGGTGCTAGGCACACCTACTCGCCGCGCAGGACCAGGGCCGGGCTGGTCCGCGCCGCGGATTCGCCCGGCGGCGCGGCGATCGCGACGGCCAGCGCGATCGCGGCCGCCGAATGATCACCCGCGCCGCGAGCCTCGCGCAGGCACCCGCGGCGCCCGTGGTGGTAGTACACCCCGGACAGACGCCAGGCACCATGCTGGCTGCCCGGCCGCGGCGGGTAGACGATGGGCCCATGCGATACGAAAGCTGTGTCACCTCAGTGTCCTGGATTCCGTCGGAAGCGATCAGGGGCGCCACCCGGATGCCCTTCGACGCGGGGATCACCCACTACGACGACCCGCCGCCCGGCGAGCTCGGCGACATCGAGGCGCTGCGGGCGGCGGACCGGTTCCGGTTCGCCAACGTCCTGCGAGCCTGGGTCGAGACGGACAGCTCGGGCCAGATCACCGGGTCGGGCTACAGCGGGGACGGCCTGATGGGCACCAGCCTGGTCCGGCTCGGCGGGCTGGCCTACCGGTTCCAGCCGGTCCAGCTGCCGCTGCTGCAGCCTGACCCCGAGCACGGCGGCGGCTGGGTGCGGTTCGTGCAGACCGCGGGCGGCCGGACCGGGATCCCCGCGCCCCGGCGGGTGCGGCGCAAGCCGTTCATCCAGTGGCAGGCGCCGCTGGCCTGGACCACCCTGTCGCTCACGCTGTACGCCGACGGTAAGGCCGAGTCCGAGATGACCGGGGCCAGCCCGTTCCCCCGGCACTGGGTCTACGACGCCGAGGGCCAGCTCTCGCACAAGTCCGGCCTGATCGACTTCAGCGACTGGTACCGCAAGTCGTTCGGCCGGCACAGCCCGTGGGGTGACCAGGACTCCAAGGCCCTGGTCACGGCCGTGGAGACGGCGCTGGAGCGGCAGCTGTCGGTGCAGCTGATGCACGGGACCGGCAAGCCGAAGATCCGCCGCCTGAAGGCCGGTGACGTGCTGGTGCGCCAGGGCGAGCCCGGCACCGACATCTACCTGGTGCTGGACGGCGTCATCCGGGTCGAGCACGACGGGGAGCGGCTGGCCGAGTACGGCCCGGGCGCCATGCTGGGCGAGCGCGCCCACCTGGAGGGCGGGGACCGGACCTCCACGCTGGCCGCCGTGACCACGTGCCGGGTGGCGTCGGTCGACGCCAGCCAGCTCGATCGCGAGGCCCTCGAGGAGCTGTCCGGCGGGCACCGGCGCGAAGAAGCCGGACAAGGGGCCATAGGGTAGGCCGGGTGCGCCTGTATCTCTGCGGGGTTCGCGGTTCCACCCCGGCGCCGGGCGCGGATTTCCTCCGCTACGGCGGCCACACTTCCTGCGTGGCCCTGGCCCACGACGGCGCGGCCCGGCCCACGCTGGTCCTGGACGCGGGCACCGGCCTGCGGCAGGTCACCCCGCTGCTGGGCGGCCAGCCCTTCGACGGCACGATCCTGCTCACCCACCTGCACTGGGACCACGTGCACGGGCTGCCGTTCTTCACCGGGGGCGACTGCGTCGGCTCTCGGGTCAGCCTGCTGCTGCCCGAGCAGGAGGACGGCGTGAGCGCGCAGCAGGCGCTGGCCAAGGGCATGTCGCCACCGCACTTCCCGATCGGGCCGGGCGGCCTGCGCGGAGCCTGGACCTTCGGCACCGTCGCGCCGGGCCAGCTGAAGGCCGAGGGCTTCACCGTCGAGGCGCGGAAGATCCCGCACAAGGGCGGCGCGACCCACGGCTACCGGGTCAGCGACGGGAGCAGCGTGATCACCTACATGCCCGATCACTGCCCCACGGTGCTCGGGCCCGGCCCGGACGGGTGGGGCGAATACCACCCGGACGCGCTGGACCTGGCCAGCGGCGCGGACCTGCTCATCCACGACGCCTTCCTGATGCCCGAGGAGGTCGAGGCCGAGGCCTTCTTCGGCCACGCCGCGGCCGACTACGCGATCGCGCTGGGCCGGCGAGCCGGGGTCCGGCGGGTGCTGCTGACCCACCACAAGCCGGCCCGCACCGACGACGCGCTCGACCGGCTGGCCCGCCGCGTCGCCGGAGGGCCGATCGAGGTCACCGTGGCCGCCGAAGGCGAGATGCTCGTCCTTTGACCTCCTCCAGCGCCGCCGCGGCCCCCGTCGACGCGATCGTCGTCGGCTCCGGGCCGAACGGGCTGGCCGCGGCCGTGACGCTGGCCCGGGCGGGCCTGCGCGTGCACGTCATCGAGGGGGCGGACACCCCCGGCGGCGGCTGCCGGACCGAGGAGCTGACCCTGCCGGGGTTCCGGCACGACACCTGCTCGGCGGTCCATCCGCTGGCCGGCGCCTCGCCCTTCTTCGCCGGCACCGACCTGGCTGCCCGCGGGGTCAGGCTGCTGACCCCCAAGGTGGCCTTCGCCCAGCCGCTGGACGGCGGCCGCGCCGCGGCGCTGGCGGGCTCGGTGGACGAGACGGCCGGCGGGCTCGGGCCCGACGGCGGCGCCTACCGGCGGCTGGTCGGGCCCCTGGTACGGGACACTCCGCTCATCCTGCCCACGATCCTGGCGCCGTTGCGGTCGCTGCCCGGGCATCCGCTGGCCATGGCCCGCTACGGCCTGGAGGGCCTGCCGCCCGCCAGCGTGCTGTCGCGGCGGTTCCGCGGCCCGGAGGCCCGGGCGCTGCTGGCGGGAGCGGGAGCGCACGCCATGCTGCCGCTCTCCGCCCCGCTCACCAGCGCCTTCGGCCTGCTGTTCCTGATGACCGCGCACGCGGTCGGCTGGCCGGTAGTGGAAGGCGGCAGCGCCCGGATCATCGACGCGCTGACCAGCGAGCTGACCTCGCTGGGCGGCCGCGTCGAGACCGGCCGCTGGGTCCAGGACCTGGACAGCCTGCCCCCGGCCCGGGCGGTCCTGCTCGACGTGACTCCCCGGCAGCTCATCGCCATGGCCGGCGACCGGCTGCCGGCCCGGGACCGCCGGGCGCTGGCGCGCTTCCGGTACGGTCCCGGGGTCTGCAAGGTCGACTGGGCGCTCAGCGGCCCCGTGCCCTGGCAGGCCCCGGCCTGCCAGGAGGCAGGCACCGTGCACGTGGGCGGCGAGTTCGGCGACGTGGCCCGGAGCGAATCCGAGGTGGCCGCGGGCCAGCACCCGGAGCGCCCGTTCTGCCTGATCGCCCAGCCGGGCGTGGTTGATCCCAGCCGGGCGCCGGCCGGGAAGCACACGCTGTGGGGCTACTGCCACGTGCCGCCCGGCTCGGCGGTGGACATGTCCGGCCGGATCGAGGCGCAGATCGAACGGTTCGCGCCCGGGTTCCGCGACCTGATCCTGGCCCGGTCGGTCCGCACGGCCGCCGAGATGGAGCAGCACAACCCGAACTACATCGGCGGCGACATCAGCGGCGGGCTCGGGAACCTGCGGCAGACGGTGTTCCGGCCCACGGCCCGGTGGAACCCGTACCGTACCGGGCTGCCCGGCGTCTACCTGTGCTCGGCCTCCACCCCGCCCGGCGGCGGGGTGCACGGAATGTGCGGCAACTGGGCGGCCCGCACGGCCCTGGCCGACCTGGGCGTGCGGCCCTGAGGCGGTAGTGCCCAGCTTGTCCAGGTCGGAGATCAGGTCGATCGCGGCGATCCGGCCGTGGACCACGGTGAACCCGATCACCGCGATCGGGTCGCCGGGCCTGCCGAACAGCGCGCCGGCCGCGCCGTTGATGGTGACGAGGCTGGCCAGGCCGGCGAACCGGGGGGCGACGGCGAGGACGTGCCGGGCGACCGGGCGCGCGCCGTGCAGGGGCTGACGCGGGCTGCCAGGGCCGAGGTCGGCGCGGAAGACGACATCGGGGTCGAGGACGGCGACCAGCGCGTCGAAATCCCCGTGCCGGGCGGCGGCGAGGAAGGCGTTCACGGCCCGGCGCTGCCGGCCGGGGTCGGGGTCGGGCACGGGCGCTCGCTGGATGCGGCGGCGGGCCCGGCTGGCCAGCTGCCGGGCCGCCTGCGGCGTGCGGTCCACGACCGGGGCGATCTGCTCGAACGGTACGTCGAACACGTCGTGCAGCACAAAGGCCAGCCGTTCGGCCGGTGTGAGGGCCTCCAGCACCACCAGCAGCGCCAGGCCCACGGAGTCGGCCAGCACAGCTTGCTGCTCGGGTCCCTCGGCCGGGTCGGCGCCGATCATCGGCTCGGGCAGCCAGCTGCCGGCGTAGTACTCACGGCTGGCCTTGCGGGAGCGGAGCATGTCCAGGCAGACCCGCCCGGCCACGGTGGACAGCCAGGTCCGCAGGTCGTTGATGGCCGCGGCGTCGCTGCGGTCCAGGCGCAGCCAGGTTTCCTGGACGGCGTCGTCGGCCTCGCGTAGCGAGCCGAGCATCCGGTAGGCCAGCGCGCGCAGTTGCGGCCGGTACGCCTGGAACCGGTCGGCGAGCCAGTCGCGCTCGCTGGTTCGCGCATCCGGCCGGGAGAGCTCCATACCGGTGAGGACGTAACCGGCCGACCGGATGTGACCGGCGCGGGCCCCGGTCACATCCGGACGCCGGCGTTCGTCTTCAGGTGCGCCGAGGTCCAGCCCGGACCTTGGCCACCAGGAGGCAGATCATGAAGTTCCTGTGCCTGGCCTATCTTGACCGCGGCCTGGCCCCTCCCCCCGGCGTGGCCGCCGAATACGGGGCGCTGGGCGAGGCCATGCGGGCCGCGGGCGTCTTCGTCGACAGCGGCCAGCTGAGTCCGGCGGACGGGTCCCGGCTCGTCCGGATCACCGCCGGGCAGGCCGAGGTCAGCGACGGGCCGCCACCCGGCGCGGGACAGCCGCCCGCATCCTATTTCGTCATCGACTGCGCGGGCCTGGCCGAGGCCCTGGACTGGGCGGCCCGCATCCCGGCGGCCGCCTACGGCTCGATCGAGGTAAGGCCGCCCCGGTAACAGGAAGGAAACCACCATGCTTAACTTGAAGATCATCATCGGCAGCACCCGCCCCGGGCGGGCCGCCGACCGCGTCCTGCCCTGGATCACCGGGCTAGCCAAGCAGCACCCGGCCTTCACCGCGGAGGTCCTGGACCTGCGGGACTGGCCGCTGCCGTTCTTCGCCGAGACGTTCCAGACCGTCGGGGACCCGCGCGACCCGGCCTACTCCGACCCGGCGGTCCGGCGCTGGAACCAGCGCATCGCCGAAGGCGACGCCTACCTGTTCATCACCCCCGAGTACAACCACAGCGTGCCCGGCGTGCTGAAGAACGCCATTGACAGCGTCTTCGCCAGCTTCGCCTTCCGCAACAAGCCCGCCGCCTTCGTCGGGTACAGCGGCGGCATCGCCGCCGGGGTCCGGGCCATCGAGCACCTGGCCCACATCGCCATCGAGGCGGAGATGGTCCCCCTGCGCAGCACCGTGCTGCTCCCCGCCGTCGGCGGCGCCTTCGGCCAGGACGGTGAGCCCAACGACCCGGCGGCGGCGGTCGCCGCCGGCATCATGCTCGACGACCTCGCCTGGTGGGCCGCGGTGCTGCGCCAGGCCCGCCAGGACCACCCGCTGCCACCGGCGGCGCTGCGCAAGATGGCCGCCGCCCGTCACTGAAAGGCAGGATCATGCCCGCCTACATCGCCCTCCTCATCGACATCCACGACCAGGCCGCGTTCAGCGGTTACGCGCGGGCCGCCGCCCCGACCTACCCGGCTTACGGCGGCGGCGTCGCGCTGCGCGGCCCGATCGTTGACGTCCTCGAGGGAGCCCTCCCGGTCAGCGACGACACCCGGCTGGTGGTGCTCGAGTTCCCGTCCGCCGAGCGGGCGCGCGCCTGGTGGGACTCCGACAGCTACCGGCCGCTGGTCAAGCTCCGGGAGCCGCCGGTCGCGGACAGCCGCGCGTTCCTCGTCCAGGGCATCGACCTCGGAGGCCACCGCTGAGCCCGCCCCGCCGGCCCGGCGGCCCGGGCCGTCCCGGGCCGGCCTCATCACGCCTCTGCCGGCCCGCTTGATCCGGCGGGGCCGCGGAGCCGGACCAGGTGGTCCCGGATCACCTGCTCCATCAGGCCGTAGAAGTCCACGATCAGCCGCAGTTCGTCGTCGGTGTACTCGTCGACCACCCCCTGCCAGGCCTGGATCAGCGGCAGGAAGACCGGAGCGACGTCGCGCAGCGCGCTCTCCAGCACCAGCCGGATGACGACCCGGCGTCGGTCCTTCGGGTCGCGCTCGCGCCGCACGTAGCCGGCCTCCTCCAGCCGATCGGCCACCCCGGTGATCGAGGCCGTGCTGAGCCCGGTCTGCTTGGCCAGTTCGCCGGCGGTCATCTCGCCGCTGAAGCTCAGGATGTTCAGGCAGTTCAGGTCGGTGGCGTTGAGGCCGACCCGGTCGGCGGCGGCCTGGCCCATGAGCTGCATGAGGGAGCCCGTCTTGCGGAAGCCCTCTCCGAACTGCGCCGCCAGCCGCGCGCGCTCGGGCTGATCGGCGCCGATGGCTTCGATCCACGGCACGTCCCAGTCGTGCTGGCCCGCGCCCGGCGGGCCGGGCTCCGGCTGGCCCGCCCCAGGCGCGCCAGACCCGTGCTCACCAGCCTCGTCCGCTGGCCCCGGCGACTCTTCGGACATGCTTAAGCTCCCTATTCATTAAGTTACCTAGACAATAGCAGGCCAAGATGTTAAGTTACCAAGAGTGTAGTCCGGATAACCTCCCTGGAAGCGGAGATCAACATGACATCCGACGCTCAGATCCTGGCACCTCCCGAGGGCGAAGGCGATGGCGTCGACCCGCGGCGCTGGCTGACCCTGGTCATCCTGCTGCTGGCCGCGTTCATGAACCTCCTCGACGTGTCCATCGTCAACATCGCGATCCCGTCCATCCAGCGGGACCTGAACGCCAGCTACGCCGACGTGCAGTGGGCGCTGGCCGGGTACACCCTGGCCTACGCGCTGGTGCTGATCACCGGCGGCAGGCTCGGCGACACCTTCGGCCGCAAGCGGCTGTTCCTGATCGGCGTGACCGGCTTCACGATCATGTCGGCCCTGTGCGGGGCCGCGCAAAGTCCCGGGATGCTCATCGCCTGCCGGGTCGCGCAGGGCGCGATGGGCGGGATCATGGTCCCGCAGGTGCTGGCCGTCATCCAGGTCATCTTCCCGCCCAACGAGCGGATCAAGGCGCTGGCCGGGTTCGGGGTGACCGCCGGCCTTGGCACGGTCAGCGGGCCGCTGCTCGGCGGCCTGCTCATCCAGCACAACCTGCTCGGCCTCGGCTGGCGGCCGATCTTCCTGATCAACGTCCCGGTCGGCATCATCGCCGTGGCCGCGTCCGCGGTGCTGGTCCGCGAGTCCCGGGCCCCGCGCCCGCCGAAACTGGACCCGGTCGGCGTCGGCCTGATCAGCGCCGCGCTGCTGCTCCTGCTCTACCCCTTGGTCGAGGGGCGCCAGCTAGGCTGGCCGACCTGGACGTTCGTCTCGATGGCGGCCTCCGTGCCGGTGCTCGCCGCGTTCATCGGCTACGAGCGGGCCAAGGAGCGCCGGGACGGCTCCCCGCTGGTGCCGATGGGCCTGTTCCGCGAGCGCGGGTTCAGCGCCGGGATGGCCATCGCGATCGTGTTCTTCCTCGGGATCGCCTCGTTCGGGCTGGTGCTGACCCTGTTCCTGCAGCTCGGGCTCGGCTTCACGCCGCTGCACGCGGGCCTGACGTTCCTGCCCTTCTCGCTCGGCATCCTGCTCTCCTCGGGCGCGGCAGCCCGGCTGGCGCCGCGGTTCGGCCGCGGGGTCACCATGGCCGGGGCGCTCATCATCGCCGGCGGCATGGCTGCGCTGATCGGCATCGCGCACCACTACGGGCCGGCCGTGACCACCTGGGAGCTCGCGCCCGGCCTGATCGCCGCGGGCCTCGGCCTGGGCGCGGTGATCGCGCCGCTGGCCGACATCGTGCTGGACCGGGTGCCGCAGCAGGACGCGGGCTCGGCGTCCGGCGTGTTCAACACCGGCCTGCAGCTGGGCAACTCGATCGGCATCGCGCTGATCGGCGTGATCTTCTTCAGCTTGCTCGGCAGCCAGTCCGGGCCCGCGGCCACCGCGGTCGCGCCCCAGCTGCGCACCGGACTCGTGGCGGCCGGCGTCCCGGCCCAGTACACCGGGCGGATCGAGACCCAGTTCCGCACCTGCCTGCACGACCGGCTGGTCGCCGCCGACCCGACGGTGACCCCGCCCTCGTGCCGGCCGGGCCCGGCCGAGCGGGCGCTGCCCGCTGCCGCCCACCGGGTCATCGCGGGGGCGGGCGGCAGCGCGGTGCGCCAGGACTTCGCGGCCACACTGGTCCGCACGCTGTGGTTCCAGGTCGGCGTGTTCCTGCTGAGCTTCCTGATCATGCTGGCCCTGCCGCGCGGGGCCGGCCGCCGGCCGGCCGAGGAGCTCGCGCCCGGCGAGACCGTGGCCGCTTCGGCGCCAGACGCACAGGTCGTGACCCGATGACCGCCACCGAGCGAGCGCCGTCAAGGCGGCCCGCCGATCCGGAAGGAGAACACCGATGACCACACAGCGACTCCCGGGAACCGAGGCGGCCCGGCACGGCACCGGGGACGCCGACCTCACCGTCATGATCGCGGCGCACGACGCGTTCCGCCGCGACCTGGTCCGCCTGGCCCGGGCCGCAGCCGCCGCGGACCGGGCGGACCCGGCCCGGCGCGAGCAGGTCGGGCGGGGGTGGGAGGTGTTCAAGCGCCAGCTGCACTTCCACCACACCGGCGAGGACCGGCTCATCTGGCCCAGCCTGGGCGAGCGCCTGGCCCGCAGCGAGAGCGCCATGTCCACCCTGCAGGCCATGGAGGAGGAGCACGCCAGGGTCGACCCGCTGCTCGACGCGGTCGGCGCCGCGTTCGCCGATCCGGCCGGCGACCGGCTGGCCGGCCGGGTCGACGAGCTCGTTACCACCCTGCACGGCCATCTCGCGCACGAGGAGCGGGACGCGCTGCCGCTGATCGGGACCGCGCTCACCGCGGCGGAGTGGCGCGCGGTCGGGCTGCGGCTGGGCCGGCAGAACGGGCTCTCCGGCAGTGCCGAGTTCTTCGCCTGGATGCTCGACGGCGCGGCCGATGACCGGGCCGCCGCGGTGCTGGCCGGGCTGCCGGCGCCGCTGCGCCTGGTGTACCGGGTGGCGTGGCGGCCGCGCTACGCCAAGGTCAGCCGCTGGTAACCGCACCGACAGGAGGAACCGCCATGCAGATCGCCATCCTGGGCGCTACCGGGGGCATCGGCGGCCACGTGCTGGACTGGGCGCTGCGGGCCGGGCATCCGGTGCACGCGCTGGCCCGCGACCCGCAGGCCCTGCCCCCGGCGGCGGGCCTGACGGTCACCCGCGGCGACGCCCTCGACGAGACGGCGGTGGCCGAGGTGATCGACGGGGCCGACGCGGTGGTCTCCGCGCTCGGCCCGCGGGGCGCGAAGGCACCCGGGCTGCTGGCCGGGGCGGCCAGCCATACGATCCTCGCGATGCAGAAGACCGGCGCCAGCCGCCTGGTCTGCGTGTCCGCGGCCGGCGCCTACGTCACCGGGGACCCGAACATGAACTGGCTGGTCAAGGCGATCTTGCCGCGGGTCCTGGCCAAGCAGTTCGCCGACGTGCGCGCGATGGAGGACGTGATCCGGCCCTGCGACCTCGACTGGACCCTGGTCCGGCCGACCAGGCTCGTCAACCGCCCCGGCACCGGGTGGTACCGGGTCAGCCCGGACTACTCGCCGCCGGGCGGCGGCAAGATCGCCCGTGCCGACGTGGCCCACTTCATCGCCGCCGTGCTCACCGAGGACGGCTGGCCCCGGGCCGCACCCGCCCTTGCCTACTGACCGGACTTCCCGCGGCCGCGCGTCCGGTCACCAGCACCCAGAGGCTGGACCCCGCGGCGGACGGCGGCCAAGCCCGGAGCCAGATCCAACCTGATTGCTACCATGGTAGGAACTACCCGAGTAGGAATCCCGGTAGGCTGCAGGCATGAAGGTCGACAAGCTCAGCATCTCCTTCGACCCGGAACTCGGCGACGCCGTGCGGGCGGCGGCCGCGCAGGCGGGCAAGCCGCTTTCCTCGTGGCTGGCCGAGGCCGCGGCCAGCAAGCTGCGCGCCGAGGCGCTGGCCGACTTCCTGGCTGGCTGGGAGGCCGAGCACGGCGTGCTGACCGCCGAAGAGATCGCCCGGGCCGAACGGGAGCTTGGCCTGGCCGCCGGCGAATCCGCCGCGTGAGCGCGCTGATCCTCGACGCCGGCGCGCTGGTCGCCGTGGACCGCGACGACCGGGCGATGGTGGCCAGGCTGCGCGCCGCCCAGCGGCATGGGCTGGAACTGCGCAGCAACGCGATGGTCATCGCCCAGGTCTGGCGCGATCAGCGCGGCCGCCAGGCCAACCTGGCCCGGCTGCTGCGGGCGGTGGACGTGCGCGCGGTGACCCACCAGGACGGCCGCCAGGCCGGCGCCCTGCTCGGCGCGGCGGGCACCGCCGATCCGATCGACGCCACCGTCGTGGTGCTGGCCGCGCCGGGCGACCGGATCCTGACCAGCGACCCGGCCGACCTGACCCGCCTGGCGGCGGCCGCGGGAAACCGGCCGGTCATCGCTGCCTGCTGACCCCGGCGCGGACGTGCCGTGACGAGCCCATCAGGCCCGCGGGTCCCCGAGCCAGGCGGACCAGTCGCGGCCGGGATACCGCTGTCCCATCCCGGTCACGGTCTCGGAGGTCCAGAACGGGTGGCCCGGCGGCGGGAAGCCGAACAGTTGCAGCTGGCGCGGCGACGCCCTGGCCACAAAGCGGTACCAGGCCGGCTCGTGACTGCGGTCGGGCCACCCGTGGCGCTGGCCCCACTCGGCCGCGGCCGGGCGGAAGCTGAGGTGCAGGGTGTACCGGGCGCCCCGTGGTGCGGCGAGCGCGGTGCCCCGGTGGAAGGTGCCCGGCGTCCACGCCACCACGGTCCCGGCCGGGCCGGCCGCGGAGGCTTCCGCCGCGTAAAGCTCCGGGTGGCCGCTGACGGCCACGAAGCCGCCCTCGCCGTCGGATCCGTCCGCGCGCGGGTACCAGTTCGGCCTGGCCGGCAGGCCGGCCGTGCGGGCCCGGGGCACGAAGTGCGGGGGGCCGAGCTCATCGGGCACGTCGACCAGGTAGACGAACATCTCCAGCTGCTGGTAGGCCGGCGCGGTCGTCGGCCCGCCAGGCCCGGCCGGGTTCGCCACCGTCCATGGCCGCAGCATGCCTGCCCGGCCGGGCCGGCCGCAGCCCATTTTCTGGGCGTCCCGCTCCTCACGGGACCTGTTGCTGTTTGACCTGCTTGAAGCCGGCGGGGACCGGCACGTTCAGGTTCGCCAGGTTGGCCTTGGTCGGAGGCAGCCACTCGAACGTGGTATGCGTTTGCGTTCCGGGATAGTCGGTGTACTCCATGGCGACCGGAAGGTAGGTCGACGGATCCACCCAGACCGTCTGGGGGCGATACCCGCGCTGTCGGCTGGGGACGTCGACCAGCCTGATGGTCTGCGCTCCGTCGAGCCGCTGCTGCCCGGCGACCCGGAACTGGCCGCAGGCCAGCACCGCCTTGAAGTACTTCGCCCAGACGCGCGGCGATGCCCCGGCCTGCAACAGGATGCCGCCAGTCGTGGGAGGCATGTAAACAGAACAGTAGGCCGGCGGGGGGGCCACCGGGCCGCCTGCCGGCACCGCCAGGCCCCCCTGATCGCCGCCGGGCGTGATCCGCATGACGGTTCTGGCCGGGTAATCGACGTTGACCGCCCGGATCGACAACAGCCCGGCGACCATGGTTATCCCCGTGTCCCAGTACGGTTGTCCGCCCAGCGAGTACTCGGTGCTCCTGATGCTTTGGCGGTAGGACCAGACGACGGTCAGGTTCCACTGCCGCCCCATGGAGCCTGCGGGAGTGTAGGTGGTGCGGGTGTGCACCATGTCACCGGACACCTGCGCCAGGGCGCCGCTGACGCGGCTGGCCACGTAGGCGGTGGTCTGCACCTGCGGGCTCGCCGCTCTGGCCTCCGCCAGCGCGGTCGCCGCGCCCGCCACCGCCACCGCGGTTCCGGCGACGGCGAGCGCCCGGACCGTGCGGCGGCGCCTGCGGTAGCGCCGGTAGGCCCGGGCCGCCAGGCCACTCGGATCCCGTGCCTCGACGCGTTCCATGCCGGCCCGGAGCCGCTGTTCCAGTTCCGTGGTCATGACGTTCTCCCGGTGGCCTGGGGCGTGTCGTCGCGGATGCCGTGCTGGATGCCGCTGAGCTCGCGGAGTCGTTGCAGGCCGCGCGAGATCGCGGACTTGACCGTGCCCGGCGAGCAGCCCATGACGTCGGCGGCCTCGGCCTCGGTCAGTTCCTCCCAGTAGCGGAGCACGATCGCGGTGCGCTGCCGCGGCGGCAGCTGGCGGAGCAGCCTGACGAGCTGGTCACGCTGGTCAACATGGTCCGTGGCGTCCGCAGTGATCCCGGCCTGGCCGAGCAAGTGCAGCCTCGCGCGCCACCGGCTCTGGCTGCGCCAGCCGTCAGCGGCCAGGTGGTAGAGGGTACGCCGCAGGTAGCCCTCGGGGTTGCCCTCGATCTTGCGCCAGTGCCGGTATACCCGCTCGAGCGCGCCCTGCAGCAGGTCCTCGCCGGCCTCCTGGCTGCCGGCCAGCATCACCGCGGAGCGTAATAGCGGCTGGCCGCGTTCGGCCAGGAACTCCTCCAGGACCGTGACGGCCTGGCCAGGTTCCATGCGCACCTCCCGTCCGGGTTCATCCACAAATACGCGGGACGGGACGGGAAAGTTGCCTGGCACGGCTAGGAAGTTGCCCGGGCTTCAGAGGCTGAGCCCGGCGAACCTCGCGAAGTTGTCGCCGAGCAGGCCGTCGAGCTTGCGCTGCGGGATCGGCTCCAGGCCGAGGGCCCCGGCCTCCTGATTGACCGAGCGCACCTTCTCCGCCAGCGCGACCGGGTCGTAGAGGAAGCCCGGGTAGTCGGTGCCGAAGAACAGCTTCTCCAGCGGTACGAACATCGGCTCGCACCGGTGCAGCAGCAGGAACAGGTCCCGCCGGGTCATGCTCGCCAGCAGGTAGGACAGCTCGCCGTAGAAGTTCGGGTGCTTGGTCAGCAGGAACAGCGCCTCGTCGACCCACGGGTGCCCGCAGTGCGCCACGATCACCCGCAGGTCGCGGAAGCACCGGCCGACGTCGTCGAGCAGGGCGGGCCGGCCCAGTTCCAGCGCCGCGTCGATCCGGGTCGACCCCGCCTGGTGGATCATCACCGGGAGGCCGAGCTCGCCCGCGGCCTGGTAGAGCGGGAAGGCGAGGTCGCGGTCGGCCGGCGACCAGTGCTGATACATCGGGTACAGCTTCAGCCCGCCCAGGCCAAGATCCATAACGGCCCGGCGGAGCTCGGCCACCGCCGCCGCCGGCCCGCGGAAGGCGGGGTTGACCGATGCGAAGCCGATGAAGCGGCGCGGGTCCGCCTGGACCACGGCGGCCACGTAGTCGTTGCATCGCTCCGGGTCGGGCGGCCCGGGCACGCCCAGCGCGCCGCCGGTATCCACGGTGCCGATCAGCCGCCCGTCGAGGTACTGCGGCGAGACCGCCAGCACCACGATCTTGTCGAACCCCGGATGGTCGCGCAGCGACTCCGCCGGGCCGATCACCGGCCAGCCGCGGCCGGAGTAGCCGCTGGCCTCCCACTCGTCGTCGGCCGGCATCCGGTGCGAGGGCAGCAGGCCCATGCTGCGGAAGATGCACAACGACCCCTCGCGGCCGTAGGCGGCGGTGAACTCCGGGTCGGCCGCCAGGCTCAGGATGTGGCTGTGCGCGTCAATCAGCACCGCGACCGCGTCCCCGTGTGGGCGAGCCCGGCCGGGCTTCAGCGTCCGCTGATGTCGGGGACCACCATCTTGTCCAGCACCCGGATGAACGCGGCGTTGGCCTTCTCCAGCACCGCCGGCTCGTCGACCGTGGTGATCCTGCGTCCCTCCATCACGATCTTCCCGTCGATGATCGTGGTGTCTACGCAGCTGCCGTTGGCCGCGAACACCAGGTGCGAGAACAGGTGATCGGCGTTGCCGGGCATCAGCGGCGTGAACATCTGGCTCTTCAGGTCGACCAGGATCACGTCGGCCTTGTGCCCGGCGGTGAGCTGGCCGGTGTCGTGGCCCAGGGCGGCGGAGCCGTTCCTGGTGGCCATCCGGACCACGTCCGGGGCCTGCTGCAGGCTGGCGTCCACCCGGGTGGCGCGGTGCATGAGCGAGGCGAACTTCATCACCTCGAACAGGTCCCGGCTGTTGTTGCACTCGGCCGCGTCGTGCCCCAGCCCGACGTTCAGGCCGGCGGCCAGCATCTCCGGCACCCGGGCCACGCCGTTGCCCAGCTTGGCGTTGGACGAGGGCTGGTGCGAGATCTGGGTGCCGGTCTCCCGCATCAGCGCGATCTCGGTGTCGGACAGCCACACGCAGTGCGCGGCGATGGTGTTGCGGCCGAGGATGCCGCAGTCGTAGGCCACCTCGGTCGGCCGCCGGCCGAACCGTTGCTTGGAGTTCTCCACCTCGGTCAGCGACTCGTTCAGGTGGATGTGGATCCCGGTGCCGAGATCGTCGGCCAGGGCCCGGGTGTCGCGCAGCAGCCCCTCGGAGGCCAGCGGCAGCCACTCGATGCCGACGTAGACCTCGATCCGGCCGTTGGCCTTGCCGTGGTTGGACCGGTACGCCTGCTCGTTGATCTCCAGGGTGTCCAGGTCGTGCTCGTCGTCGGCGATGTCGTTGGACAGCACCGCCCGGATCCCGACTTCCTCGGCCGCCGCGGCCAGGGCGTCGAGGCGGCGGTACATGTCGTTGACCGTGGTGACGCCGCACCGGATCGACTCGGTGTAGCTGGCCAGCGCGGCCCAGTACGCGGCGTCGTCGTCCAGCGCGCGGATAATCGGGTACCAGCACGTCTCGAGGTACTCCCACAACGGCAGGTGATCGCTCCATCCCTTGCCGAGCGCGGTGTGGTAGTGCAGGTCGACCAGCCCGGGCAGCACCGCCTTGCCCTCGGCGTCGATCACCTGCGCGCCCTCGGCCGTCCGGCGCCCGGCCACCTCGCCGGCCGGGCCGACGTCGGCGATCCGGTCACCCTCCAGCACGACCGAGCCGCCGAAGTGGACGTCGCCCGCGTCGTTCATCGTGACGACGGTGCCGTTCTTGATCAGGATCCTGTCGGGCATGGCTGCTCCGTTCAGTTCGGGACGAGGACCTGGCGGCCGAGGACGCTGCGGCTGCGCAGGGCGGACAGGGCGTCGGAGATGCCGTCCAGGGGGTAGCGGCCCGCCAGCGGGACGACCAGAGCGCCGGCCGCCGCCATGGCGATCGCGTCGTTCAGGTCGGTCCTGGTCGCCGCGACCGTGGACACCAGGCTGGTCTCGGACAGGATGAAGTCGATCGGGTGGATCTCCAGCGTCTGGTCGGTGTAGCCGGTGCTGACGAACCGGCCGCGCGGGGCGAGCGAGCGGATCCCGGCTCGCATCGTCGCGGTGGTCCCGACGAGCTCGAAGAACACGTCCGCGCCCCGCCCGCCGGTCAGGGACCGTACGGCATTGGGCAGCGCGGCGTAGTCCTCACCCGGAGCCAGAACGATCACGTCCGCGGCGCCGTGCGCCCGCGCGAGCTCAGCCTTGTCCGCGGAGTCGGCCACCGCGATGACGGTGGCCCCGGCGCGGCAGGCCGCCTGGATCACCAGGATGCCGACGCCGCCGACGCCGTTGACCACGGCGGTCTGGCCGGATTTCAGCCCGGACATCCGGGTCGCGTGCACCGCGGTCATCCCCGCGCAGGTCAGCACCGCGGCGGTGGCGAAGTCCACCGCGTCGGGCAGGACCGCGAGGTTCCGCTCCGGGGCCAGCACGTAGTCGGCGTCGCCGCCGTCCCGGTTGAAGCCGAGCTGGCCCGGCTCGGTGGTGCACAGGTTCTGCCGTCCGAACAGGCACTGCGCGCAGGCGCCGCAGAACAGCTTGTTGAACACCGCGACGCGGGTGCCGGCGGTGATCGCGGTGCCGGAACCGGCCTCCACCACGATCCCGGCCGCCTCGTGGCCGAGGGTCATCGGGTAGGAGTCGGGCCTGATCATCCCGTCCATGATGTGCAGGTCGGTGCCGCAGACCCCGGCCGCGTGCACCCGGATCAGCGCCTCGCCCGGGCCGGGCCGCGGTGTGTCGACCTCGCCGCAGCGCACGGTGAGGTCCTGCTGGACCTGGATCGCTCGCATCGGTGCCCTACCTTTCGTTCGTGGCCCGGCCGCGGATCAGGCGGCGGCGTACGCCATGTCCCAGAACTCGCGCTCGTACCGGATGGAGATGCTGAACACCTCTGACAGCCGGGCCCACAGCCCGGCGTCGGCTGTATCTCCAACCACGGGATCTCCAGCCACGGGGCCGGCCAGCCGGTCGAGCAGGCCGGTGGTCTCCGCCACCAGCGCGTCGTAGGAGGCATTGCCGAACATGCGGATCCAGTCCGCGTACACCGGGTCGGCCGGCAACGCCGCCATCAGCGGCTGGGCGACCTCGCCGTAACTCCACTGGCACGGCAGCACCGCGGCGAGCCCCTCGGCGCAGCTGCCGGCCTCGCAGACCTGCAGCAGGTGGCGGGTGTAGCCGTAGGTGACCGGGTGCAGCTCGCCCAGTCCCGGCAGGCGGCTGGCCGAACCGCCGAGCCGCTCCAGGAACGCCAGGTTCGCGGGGATCTCGGTCGCCACGATCTGCCGCAGGAACCGCGACAGCACGTCGAGCGCGGCGGCGTCCGGCGCCTTCGCCGTGGTCAGCGCGATCGCGCGGGCATAGTCCTCCAGGTAGCGGACGTTCTGCTCGAAGTAACCGCGGAACGTCTCATGCGGCAGCGTCCCCGCCGCGATGGCGGCGACCATCGGGTGACTCACCGCCGCGGCCCACGCGCCGCGCCCGGCGTCACGCAGGGCGGCCGACGCTGTGACCGGCAATACCGCGGGACTCACGGCGGGCTACCCGATCCGGGCAGCGCGCGCAGCTGGTTGTCGCGCACGCTGCGGATGTGCTCACGCATGAACTTCTCCGCCGCCTCGAGGTCGCGGCACTCGATGGCCTCGTAGATCTGGGCGTGCTCGCGGACCGACGCCGCGTTCCGGCCGGGGATCTCGCCGGCCAGCAGCCCGATGCGGGTCAGGTGGTCGGCCAGGTTGTCGAGGATGGCCCGGATCCGCTGGTTGCTGACCTCGCCGAACAACACGGTGTCGAACTCGAAGATCAGCCGGACGAGCTCGGGGCCGCCGCCCTGGTGGTTCAGCCGCAGGCATTCCCGGGCGATCCGGCCGAGGTCGGCCAGGCCCTTGTCGGTCATGGACTCGGCCGCCGAGCGCGCCGTCGCCACCTCGATGATCTCGCGGAGCTCGTAGATCTCCCTGAGGTCCTGGGCGGTGTACCGGGTGACGACGGCGCTCTTGAACGAGCTGAGCTCCACCAGGCCGTCCTGCTCGAGCCGGGCCAGGGCCTCGCGCACGGGCGTCTTGCTGACGTTCAGTCCCTGGGCCAGGGCCGCCTCGCGCAGCCGTTCGCCCGGCGGGATCCGCAGCTCCACGATGGCGGCCTTGAGCTGGTCGTAGGCGACGTCGGTCATCGTCCGGTGCTCGGAGAGCGCTCCGAACGGCGACGGGACATCAGCGTGAGCGCGGCCGCCGTAGGCGGGGCGAGTCATCGGTTACCTCCGGCAAATGAAGGCGGGGTCGACGAGAACGGCGGGGGGGACGAGATATGGGACATGACGTCGGCGAACGCGCGGACGGTGGCCATCCGGTCGTCGCCCAGCGGGAACACGTGCACCGAGTCCACTCCGGCCCCGAGCACGTCGCGGATCCGCCCGGCGGCCTCGGCGGAGTTCCCGGCCAGGGCCATCCTGCGGACGAAGCCGTCGGGGAGCAGCCGGGCGGCGGACCCGGCCTCCTGGAACTCGCCGCCCGCGTAGCTGGCCCGGACGGCCCCGGCGATGTCGGCGGGCAGCCCGGCCAGCGTGCACAGGTGGGGGGCGGTCTGCGGGAACCAGGCGGCGATCGAGCGGCCGGCCGCTAGCGCGGCGCCGGAGTCGTCGCTGATCGCCCCGTAGGCGAACAGCGCCGTGTGCGGCCGCGCCCGGCCCGCGGCCCGGGCGCCGCGGTCGATGCGCTCCAGCGCCCAGGTGACCGCGTCCGGGAACAGGCCGATGAGCAGGATCACGCCGTCGGCCAGCCCGCCCGCCAGTTCCAGCGTCCGCGGGCCGCTGGCCGAGACGTAGATGGGCAGCCCCGGCCGGGCGTCGAACCGGAGCCGGGCGTGGTCCAGGGTGAAGCCGGGCGCGGCGACCGTGACCTCGTCGCCGGACCACAGCGCGCGGATGGCCTCGATGGCGTCCGCCAGGTCGGCCGGGGCGCAGGGCTTGTGGCCGAGGGCGAGCAGCGGCCGGTCGCCGGCGCCGATGCCGAGGATGGCCCGCCCGCCCGACACCTCGTCCACGGTCGCCGCGGCGGCCGCGGTGATCGCCGGGTGCCGGGTCACCGGATTGGTGACCGCGGTGCCGAGGCGGAGCCGGGAACTGCTGACGGCGGCCAGGGTCAGGTAGGCGTAGCAGTTGCGGGCGTGCAGGGAGGAATCGGTGACCCAGAGATGGTCGAAGCCGAGCGACTCGATCTCGGCCACCATGGCCGTGAAGGCGGCCGGCGGGTCGACTCCCTGCAGCGCAACGCCATAGCTCGGGC
>Ga0318546_10000206_pt1 | contig 20213 bp, 20 predicted proteins | sample GRESIP169b2f19_FD_203514 | JGI IMG/M metagenome (GOLD analysis project Ga0318546, IMG submission 203514) | Tropical soil microbial communities from Luquillo Experimental Forest, Puerto Rico - GRE.SIPMG.169b2f19 | ecosystem: Environmental > Terrestrial > Soil > Tropical forest > Bulk soil...
CCAGTACAAGAGCCACAGCCTCAACCGCCATATCACGACCACCTGGCGGCTGAGCCCCCTGCTGGACAACTGGATAGCGACGGTCCCGGCGCAGCAGCGGCTCGGCCCGCGCTGGCAGGCCGGCTCGGCGGATGCGATCTATCAGTCGCTGGACCTGATCTACGGCGACCGGCCCGACCTCGTGGTGGTCGTGGGGGCCGATCACGTGTACCGGATGGACCCGGGGCAGATGATCGACCAGCACCTGGCCTGGGGCTCAGGCGCCACGATCGCGGCGATCGGTGTCCCGAGGATGAACGCGACGAACTTCGGCCTCGTGCGGGCTGGGCCGGACGGCCACCGCATCGAGGCGTTCGCGGAAAAACCTACCGACCCCCCCGGCACCCCGGGCCAGCCGGACCAGGCGCTGGTGTCCATGGGTAACTACGTGTTCGACAGCGACCTGCTGGTGGAGGTGCTGCGGAAGGACGCGGCCGACGACGGCAGCCGGCACAGCATGGGCGGCGACATCATCCCGAGGCTGGTGCGAGAGGGCGCCGCGCACGTCTACGACTTCCGGCAGAACAAGGTCCCCGGTACCCAGGCGTGCGAGCAGAGCTACTGGCGCGAGGTCGGGACGCTCGATTCCTATTTCGCGGCGCATATGGACCTGTGCGCGATCGAGCCGATGTTCAACCTGTACAACGACCGGTGGCCGATCCTGACCCAGGTGCCCGCGCAGCCGCCGGCCAAGTTCGTACATGACGAGGGCGACCGGGTCGGGCACGCGATCAACAGCGTGATCAGCAACGGCGTGATCGTCTCCGGCGGCCTGGTCCGCGACTCGGTCCTCTCGCCGGGAGCCCGGGTGGACAGCTGGGCCCGGGTGGAGCGTTCCGTGATCATGGACAATTCCCGGGTCAGGCGCCACGCCGTCGTCGAGAACGCGATCCTGGACAAGAACGTCGTCATCGCGGAGGGCGCCACCGTCGGGGTGGACAAAGAGCATGACCGGGCCCGCGGCCTGGTCGTGTCCCATGGCGGCATCACCGTGGTCGGCAAGGGACATGTCGTGACGCCCTGACCGGGCTTACGGCCCTGGCAGCGCGGGCCAAGGTCCCTTTCATCCGGGACATGAGGACCTGGACCGGCCGGGGACCGATTGTAACGGTGAGATTACGAACGGCAGACCCAGTGTCATGTCTGCCTCAAGCCCGGGAGAGGTCATGAAGAAGGACACCGAACCCGCAGGCGGCCTCGCTGCCGCGGCCGATGCGGCCGAAGCAGCGGCCGGCCTGCTGCCCCTGGACATGCTCGCCGCGGTAGCCGATCTCGTCGACCCGGCCGTGGTTGCGCGCGAAATGCCCTGGCTGGCCGGAGAACTGGCCAAGATCGCGCTCGGCCGGTCGGACATCGCATTCGACCAGCGCGACCAGCGGTTCACCGACCAGGCCTGGGGAACCATTCCCTACTTCCGCATCCTGGGCCAGTCCTACCGGCTGTTCGAGCTGTGGATGAACCGGATGCAGGTGTCCGTGGACGGCTCCTGGCAGGCCAAGGCGCGGGCCCGGTTCGCGGCCGACGTCATCACCGCGGCGCTGGCGCCGGTCAACTATCTGGGCACCAACCCCGCCGCGCTGCGGAAGGCCGCCGAGACCGGCGGCATGTCGCTGATGCGCGGCGCCCAGAACATGCTGCGTGATCTGGCGCGCGGCGGGATGCCCTCCACGGCTGACCGCGAGCACTTCGTCGTCGGCCAGAACCTCGCCTGCACTCCTGGCGCCGTGGTCTACCGGGAGGAGATGTTCGAGCTGCTGCAGTACACGCCGACCACGCCCCGGGTCCGCGCTGTTCCGCTGCTGATGATCCCGCCGCAGATCAACCGGCACTACATCCTGGATCTGTCGCCCGGGCGGTCGCTGGCCGAGTTCGCCGTCAGCCAGGGCATCAGGGTATTCATGATCGTCTGGCGGAACCCGGATACCCGGCTGGGTCACGGAGCCTGGGGCCTGGACGACTACCTGGCCGCCGAAGAGCGAGCCAACGAGGTGGTCAAGAACATCGCGCGCAGCGACCAGGTGAACCTGCTCGGGCTGTGCGCCGGCGGCATCACGCTCTCGTATGTGCTCGCGCACTATGCCGCCATCGGCGACGAGTCGGCCGGGTCGGCCACCTTCGTCGTGACCATGCTGACCGGCGAGAAGGCCAACGTCGTGGGCATGCTGGACACCAGCCAGGCACGGGCCATGCTCGAAGGGGCCGCCGCGGCCGCACAGATCGTTCCCGGGAACGCGCTGCGCAGCCTGTTCGCCATGTTGCGACCGAACGACCTGGTGTACAACTACCTGGTCAGCGGATGGCTGATGGGCGAGTCCCCGGCCCCGTTCGACGTCCTGGCCTGGAACGACGATGCCACCCGGACGACGGCCAGGTTCGCGCTCGAGTCCACGAAGCTGGCCATGGACGGATGGGACGGCAACGGCCCGGTCCTGCTCGGCGTGCAGACCGACTTCAGCAAGGTCAGCTGCGACAGCTACCACGTCGGGGGTTATACCGACCACATCACGGCCTGGCGGGCCTGCTACGACACCGCCCACCTGGTCGGCGGCAGCGACAAGGAGATGACCCTCGTTCGCTCGGGCCACATCCAGTCGGTCGTCTACCCGCCGGACAGCACGCGCTACGACCGCTGGTACGGGCCGTCCACCCCGACCGATCCCGACGAGTGGCTCGCGACGGCTGCGGTGGAGAAGGGCTCGTGGTGGCGGCCCTGGACCGAATGGCTGACCGCCCGCTCCGGTCCCGAGCGGCGGGCGCCCGCCACGCTCGGCAACCGCCAGTACCCGCCGCTCGGCCCGGCCCCCGGCAGATACGTCTACGAGTGATCCGCTGGAAGCCGATATGGGCTCAGTTTCCTACACGGCGCTGACACCGCTGTCGTTCCTGGAAAGGTCGGCCCGCGTGTGGCCGGGCAAGACGGCGGTGGTCTACGGCCGTCGGCGCCTCACCTACTCCGAGTTCGCGGGCGAGGTCGCACGGGTGGCGAGTGCGCTGCGAGCCAGCAGCGTCGAGCCCGGCGACCGGGTCGCCTACCTGATGCCGAATCTGCCCGAGATGCTCATCGCCCATTTCGCGGTGCCGTTGGCGGGCGGGGTGCTCGTGGCGATCAACAGCCGGCTGACCGCTAACGAGGTGTCGCACATTCTGCGGCACTCGGGGGCAAAGATCGTGGTGGCCGACGCCGCGCTGCTGCCCACAGCGGCCGCGGCCGCGGACGGCTCCGGAACGGTGGCTCAGCTGGTGGTGGCCGCCGACACCGAGGCCGACCCGGCCGGCGCAGGCCCAGCGACCGCAGATCCAGCGGCCGGGCCACGGCTGGTGAGCTACCCCGAGTTTGTCGCCCGGCAGGCCAGGAACCCGCTGCCCTGGTCGGTCGGGGATGAGCTCGCTCCCATCGCGATCAACTACACCTCCGGCACCACGGGCCTGCCCAAGGGCGTGATCTACACCCACCGGGGCGCCTACCTGAACTCGCTCGCGCAGATCGTCCACTCCCGGCACGACGAGAACAGCGTCTACCTGTGGACCCTACCGATGTTCCATTGCAACGGCTGGTGCACCCCGTGGGCGCTCACCGCCATCGGCGGCACGCACGTGTGCCTGCGCGAGGTGCGCGGCGACGCGATCTGGCAGCAGCTGCGCGAGCACGACGTCACTCACCTCAACGCGGCACCGACCGTGGTCAGCGCCATCCTGACCGCGAGCTCGGCCGGGCCGCTGACCCGGCCGGTTACCATCACCACCGCGGGCGCGCCGCCCAGCCCCACCACGATCGCGGAGATGGAGCGCACGGGGTTCGAGGTCGTGCACGTCTACGGGCTGACCGAGACCTACGGCCCGTTCACTGTCTGCCAGCCTCAGCCGCAGTGGGCCGGCCTTCCCGCCGGCCAGCGCGCCGCGCTGCAGGCTCGCCAGGGCGTCGGCATGATCCCGACCGGGGGCCTCCGCGTCGTGGACGACAAGATGACCGACGTTCCCGCCGACGGCCAGACGATGGGCGAGATCGTCATGTGCGGCAACACCGTCATGACGGGCTACTACCTCGATCCGGAGGCCACCGCGGAGGCATTCCGCGGTGGCTGGTTCCACAGCGGTGACCTCGGCGTCATGCACCCCGACGGGTATGTCGAATTGCGCGACCGCGCGAAGGACATCGTTATCTCTGGCGGGGAGAACATTTCCACGATCGAGGTCGAGCAGGCCCTGATGAGTCACCCCTGTGTGCTCGAGGCGGCGGTCATCGGGGTGCCCGACGAAAGGTGGGGTGAGCGTCCCAAGGCGTTCGTGGTGCTGCGCTCCGGCACCAGCGCGACACCAGCGGACCTGATCGCGCATGTACGCACCAGGATCGCCGGCTACAAAGCGCCCCGGGAAATCGACGTCACGATGGAGCTGCCGAAGAACTCGACGGGAAAGATCCAGAAATACATGCTGCGCGAAAAAGAACGGGCCGGTCAGGCTGGCCCTCGATGAGGTGCTGGAAGCCGTCCATGATCCCACGACGTCCCACCCGGAGTTCCGGGCCTCGATCGTGGCCGCCGAGATAACCGAATTCATCCCCGGGGTCGGGCCGTCGCCGCACGGGATCCCCAGCTTCACGGCGCAATCATTCCAGCATTGCCGGCTCGGCCGTCGGCGGCCGCGCTGTCGGCGACCAGCCGGAATCCGGTGACCACGTCCGCGTGGATGGCAATGACCTGGTCCTTCGCGCCGCTAACCCAAGGACGCAGCGCCTGGCGGTAGGCGGCCGCATCATCCGGGTCGATCACCCGGTGCGCTACGCCCACGACGACCACGCTCCAGCCGAGGTGCTCCGTCGTGTCGATCGCGTCGGCCTCATAGGCCACGACGGTGCCGGTGCGGGCCCTCAGCTCCGAGGTGATCGCGGCGTCGCGGTCGGTGCGGATGATGACATGGTCACCATCGACCAGATGGGTGACCGGCCGGATGGCGGGAAGCGCCCGGGCGGTGAAGACGACCCTGCCCAGCGAGACGCTGCCGAGCAGCCTCATGCACTCCTGCACAGGCAGCTCTTCGAGATTCCGCCGGTCACCCGTCGCCGGTCACCCTCCCTGCGCTCTCGCTCCCGGGTGCCGCCGGACAGGCGGCTTCCCGGCGGCTGCCCGACCACAGCCGCAACTTGCCTTAGGGTCACGCCGCCGGGGATCGCAGGGACAGAGACTTTCTTACGCTCGTCCCGGGACCTTAGTCCCGGCTTGCGGGGGTCGGACCGGAGATCAGCGCAGCCTGCGCAGGTAGGGATCGGCCGACTGGGCCGGCAGGACACGCACCCGGGTGTCGACCACGTGCGCACCATCAGGACGGGCAATGACCGGGTTGAGGTCGAGCTCGGCCACCTGCGGCAGGTCGTCGGCCAGCTGGGAGATGCGCAGCAGGATGTCCTGCAGTGCGGCTAGGTCGGCGGGCGGCGTGCCGCGATGGCCGAGCAGCAGCGGGGCGGCGCGGATGGACCGGACCAGCGCGGCGGCGTCGGTGTCGGTCAGCGGGGTGAGCCGGGCGGACCGGTCGCCGAGCACGTCGGTGGCGACCCCGCCGAGGCCGAACACGACCAGCGGGCCGAACACCGGCTCCTGCACCACCCCGATGATCACCTCGGTCCCGCCGCCGATCATGGGCTGGACCAGCACGGCGGACAGCCGGGCGCCGAACCTCCCCGCCAGGGCTCGGTAGCCGGCCCGCACCTCGTCCGGGCCGTGCAGGTCAAGCTGAACCGCTCCGGCGTCGGTCTTGTGTACCAGGCCGGGCACGTCGGCCTTGAGCACGACCGGGCCGCCGAGCCGGGCGGCGGCGGCGACCGCTGCTTCCTCGCTGGTCACCGGCTGAGTCCTGGCCAGGGGTATGCCGTAGCACTCCAGCAGCTCGGCGGTCTGGTCGGGGGACAGCCAGCCTCCGTCTGGCGAGCGCTCCAGGAAACCGCCGACCAGGTCCTGCGCCTCATCGGCCCGCAGGTCGCCGAACGCCGGGACCTGGCCGGGGACGCGGCCGCGCCAGGCGCCGTACCGGGCCGCGTGCGCGAGCGCGCGGGCCGCGCTCGCGGGATAGGCGTAGGCCGGAACCAAGTCAGGGCTCCCGGAGCCGCGCGGCCGCAGCCGGACCGCTTCGGCCTGGTCAAGCACGGACAGGGCGAGCGGTTTCGAGATGGCGGCCGAACACGCCGCGGGAGCCGGGTCGGCTACCGCGGTGGGCACGGTCAGCGCCAGTATTGCGTCCACGCCCTCGTCGGCTGCGACCTGCTCCAGGCAGCGGCGGAAGACATCCGGCGGCACGGCCGCGGTGGTATCGACCGGCCCGGCCACGGCCGCGCCCGCTGGCAGCAGCCGGCGCAGCTGGTCCTGGACCTCGCTGTCCAGCACCGCCACGTGCAGGCCGACGTCGCCGCAGGCGTCGGCGGCCAGCACCCCGGCCCCGCCCGCGTTGGACACGATCGCGACCCGGCCGCCGGCGGGCACCGGCTGGCTCGCGAGCAGCGCGGCCGCGTCGATCAGCTCGCCAAAGTCGCGGGCCGCGACGATGCCGGCCTGCCCGAACAGCGCCTCGCGGGTGACCACCGGGCTGGCCGCCGCCGCGGTGTGCGAGGCGGCGGCGCGCTGGCCCGCCTCGGAGCGTCCCGCGTCCACGGTGAGGACCGGCATGCGGGCGCCGACCTGGCGGGCGGTACGGCCGAACTTCCGCGGGTTGCCGAACGACTCCAGGTACAGCACGGCCAGCCTGGTGGCCGGATCCTGCTCCCACCACAAGAGCATGTCGTTACCGGACACGTCGCACTTGTCGCCCAGGGACGCGAACGAGGAGACGCCGATGCCCAGCCGGGTGAGCTGTCCGAGCAGCGCGATGCCCACCCCGCCGGACTGCACCGCCAGGCCCGCCGTCCCCGCCGCGGGGTGGCTGGCCGCGAACGTCGCGTCCAGGCCGATGGCGGGCACGGCGACGCCGAAGCAGTTCGGGCCGACCAACCGCATTCCGTGCTGGCGGCAGCAGCCGAGCAAGGCGGCCCGGCCGGCCGCATCGAGCCCGGAGGTGATCACGACGAGCGACCTGATCCCGCGCTTGCCGCATTCCTCGGCGGCTTCCAGCACCGCCGGTACCGGGACGCAGATCACCGCGAGGTCCACCGGCTCGGGCAGCGCGGCCGGCGACGGCGCGCACGGCACGCCCTCAAGCTCGACGGCGTGCGGGTTCACCGCATACACCCGCCCGGCGTAGCCGCCAGTGACGATGTTGCGCAGGATCGACCGGCCGACCGATTCCGGCTTCCGGCTGGCGCCCACCACGGCCACCGACGCGGCGGCGAGCACGTGCCGCAGGCTGGCCACGTCGGCCCGGCCCTCCCGCTGGGCCACCGCGTCCAGGTACGGCTCCCACGCGGGGTCGGCGTCACCCGCGGGCAGGTCGAAGGTCAGCTCGGTCAGGCCGTCCGCCGACGTGCGACGGCCCCGCAGCCCCGCGTCGGCGAATACCTGGAGCATCGAGGAGTTCCCGGCCAGGACCTCGGCGGTGAACGCCCGCACCCCATGGTCGCGGGCGGCCGACACCAGGTGCTCGAGCAGCAGCGTCGCCACGCCCCGGTGGTGGACATGGTCGGCGACGGCGAACGCGATCTCTGCTGTTCCTGGCGATCCTCCCACCTCATAGCTGGCGACGCCGACAAGCTCCCCCGCCAGCCAGGCCAGCAGCGCGCCATGGTCAGCCCCGGGCTCCCGGCAGACCCGCTGCGCCTCCCGCTCGGCCGCCGTGCGGCTCATGCTGAAGAAGCGCAGATAGATGTTGTCGGGCGACATGGCAGCGTGCATGTCGCGCACGGCGTCGAAGTCAGTGACGCGGACCGGCCGGATCTCGATCGTGGTGCCGTCGGCGAGCAGCGCGTAGACGCGGCCGGCCCGTGCGCTCATGCCGTCCCGCCGGGCTCGATCGCCGCATCAGCCCGCCGCAGCGCGGGTCCTGCCTGTGCCCGCATCGGCACCTCCTCGGCCATCGCTGTTGGCACGCTCCGGTACGTTCATTGTCGGTCAGCGAGACGGGCGGGCGCAGCGGGCCAAAGGTCCCGAGCGGCGCCGACATCCGGCCCTGCCACGGCGGGCGCTGAGCACCCAGGCTGGCGGAGCGTACGCCAGGACCTTGGCCAGCGCGGGAAGAGACAGGGGGCCGCTCATGAAGACCGTTGATGACCTGGAGGTATCCGGCCAGCGCGTCCTGGTGCGCGCCGACCTGAACGTGCCGCTTGACGGCACCTGCATCACCGACGACGGCAAGATCCGCGCTTGCCTGCCAACGCTGAGCGCGCTGCTGGACCGTGGCGCGGCCGTGATGGTGTGCTCGCACCTGGGCCGCCCGGCGGGCACGCCTGATCCCGGCTACACGCTCGCGCCGGTCGCCGCGCGCCTCGGCGAGCTGCTGGGCCGCACCGTGGTCCTCACGGCCGACACGGTCGGGCCGGCGGCGCGAACGGCGGTGGCGGGCCTAGCGCCCGGCGAGGTGGTCATGCTCGAGAACCTGCGCTTCAACGCGGGCGAGACCAGCAAGGACGAGACGCTGCGGGGCGCGTTCGCCGACGAGCTGGCGTCCCTGGCCGACCTGTACGTCGGCGACGGGTTCGGGGCCGTGCACCGCCGGCACGCCAGCGTCTGCGACGTGGCCGCGCGGCTGCCGCACGCCGCCGGGTTCCTGATCCAGGCGGAGACGGCCGCGCTCCAGCGGCTGACCAGGGACATCCAGCGGCCGTACATCGTGGTACTGGGCGGCGGGAAGGTGGCCGACAAGCTCCCGGTCGTGGGGGGCCTGCTGGGCCAGGCCGACCAGATCCTGATCGGCGGGGGGATGGCGTTCACGTTCCTGGCGGCGCAGGGTCACAGTGTCGGGTTGTCGCTTCTGCAGGGCGACCTGGACGTGGCCCGCAGCTACCTGGACCGGGCGGCGCGATCCGGGGTGGATCTCGTGCTGGCCCCCGATGTAGCGGTAGCTGGCCGCCGTGACGCCGCCGGCCCGCGCGTGGTGGTGCCCTCCGCCGCGATCCCGCCCGACAAGATGGGCCTGGACATCGGGCCGGAGTCCGCGAGGCTGTTCGCCGCCAGGCTCGCCAACGCGAAGACCATCTTCTGGAACGGCCCGATGGGCGTATTCGAGATACCGCGCTTCGCCGACGGCACCCGGGCGGTCGCCCGGGCGCTGGCCGACAGCAGGGCCTTCACCGTGGTCGGCGGAGGCGACACGGGGGCGGCCGTGCGCGCGGTCGGGTTCCCCGACGATGCGTTCGGGCACGTCTCCACCGGCGGCGGGGCCAGCCTCGAATACCTGGAGGGCAAGACGCTGCCCGGCCTGGCCGCGCTGCAGGCCGACGACCAACCCGCCGTGCGGAGCGCCGGGTGAGCGTGAATGACCCGACCCCCGGCCACCCGGCCGACGGCACTTCGTTCCGCCTGGTGCTGCCGCGGCACGGCGAGAGCGAGTGGAATGCGCAGAACCGGTTCACCGGCTGGGCCAACCCGGCCCTAACCCAGGCCGGGGAGCGGGAGGCGGTCCGCGCCGGGCAGCTCCTCGCCGCCCGTCGGCTGCTGCCCGGCGTCGCGCACACCTCGCTGCAGCGGCGGGCGATCCGCAGCGCCGAACTCGCCCTGGCCGCCTGCGACCGGGACTGGATCCCGGTCCGCCGGTCCTGGCGCCTCAACGGGCGCCACTACGGCGCGCTGCAGGGAAGAGACAAGGGTCAGGTGCTCGCGGACCACGGGGAGGAGCAGGTGCTGCACTGGCGCCGTTCCTCTGCGGTGCCGCCTCCGCCACTGGCCGCCGACGCCGAGCACTCCCAGTTCGCCGACCCCGCGCTACGCTACGCTGCCCCCCGAGGCCCGGCCGACCGGCGAATCTCTTCGCGACGTCACCGCCCGGCTGCTGCCGTACTGGTACGACGTGATCATCCCCGACCTGCGCGCTGACGGGTGCGTCCTGGTCGTGTCGCACGGCAACACGCTGCGGGCGCTGATCAAGCATCTTGACGCGATAGCGGACGACGAGATCACCGCGCTGAACGTCCCCAACGGCGTCCCGCTCTTCTACCGCCTGGGCCGCGACATGCGGCCTTTGACCAGAGGCGACCGCTACCTGGACCCGCAACCAGGATTAGAGGGCGCGCGGCGCCGTCCGCGACCGCGTGCCGCCAGTCGCAGCGGGCCCGCGGACCTTGGTCCCTACCCGGTCACGATTTCCGGCGTTATTTTCGGCCTCAGCCGTCCCCGTGAGCGGGCAGGAACCTCGTCAAGGAGATGCCATGACTAAGACCATTGTCCTAGCGGTGGACGTGGCCAGCGATCTTCCGGCGCGCAACGTCGCCGCCGCCGTCGAAGTGACCCGCGAGCTCGCCCGTGACACCGGGGACCGCGTCGTCGTCCTGCACGTCCATGAGTTCTCCGTCGGGCGATACGGGCGCATCCAGGTGGATTGTTTCGAAACAGATGGCGACAAGCTCGTCGCCGACATCGTCGCCGACCTGAAGAACTCCGGCGTTGATGCCGAGGGCACCATCCGCGAGGCGGAATACGGCCACCTCGCCAGGCGGATCCTCACCGTCGTCGACGAATACGACCCCCGGGTGCTCGTGCTCGGCGCCCGCAGCCGTACCGACCTGCCGCTACTGCCGTTCGGCAGCGTGTCGCACCACCTGCTGCACCTGGCCAGGCGCCCGGTCCTCATCGTGCCCAGGCACACGGATGCGGCCGGAACGTCTGCGGCGCCCGAGGCGGCCGACGCCGCCATGGACTAGCCGCCGCCAGGAGCGTCGCCGGGCGGGCCGCCGCGCAGCTGAGCCACGCCCGCAGCCCGGTGGCGATCGTCCCCGGCCGACGAGCGAGACCCACGGCGAGTGTGCGTGAGACTGCAATGCGATACAACGCATCAGAAGCCTCAGCAGGGCCACTCAGCCGTCACTGCCAGTTCACGTCCTGGCCATGTCCACGCTCTATAAGCTTTGGTTGTGACCGAACATGTAGCGGGACGAACAGAACGACGGGAATTTGACCGCGAGCTTGACGCCATCGAAGCTCAGGTCATCGAATTGTTCACCATGGTCGCTGATGACCTGCCCCAGGCGACCGATGCGCTGCTGAGCGGCAACAGCGACGCGGTCCGGGCGCTGACCGATCGTGACCTGGTGATCGACGCCCTCTACCCGAAGATCGAGGACCTGGCCGACAGCGAGATCGCGCTGCAGCAGCCCGTTGCCTCAGATCTGCGCCTGCTGATCTCCGTGCTGCGGGTGGTGCCCGAACTGGAGCGCTCCCACGACCTTATCGTCGACATCGCCCGTCGGGGCAACCTCATTCTCAGCGAGGACATCTCGCCGCGCACCCGGGCGCTGATCGAGCATATGGGGAACCTCGCATCCGACATGTGGCACCAGGCGGTCGACTGCTGGCGCCAGCGCGACCGTTCCGCCGCCGCTGTGCTGGATCAGCGTGATGACGAGATGGGCGAGCTGTACGCCAGCTTGATGGCCGAGCTCGCCTCGGGACGGATGACGCTGCCGGTCACGATGGAGCTGACGCTGGTCGCGCGCTGCTACGAGCGACTGGCCGACCACGCGTTCAACATCGCCCGCCGGGTGATCTACCTCGCAGGACATGCGGCCTGGCAGGAGTGATGGCCGGCCCGACGCCTTCGCCGTCTACGGCATCGGCCGTTACGCGTCACGGCGGCGGTGGCGGCGGACGGCGAGCCCTCCGGTGTTGCCGAGCGCGAACACGCTGATCCTGTCGCCGGGAGCCAGCACCATCGCCGACAGGAAGCCGGGCACGATGCCGGTCTTGCCGACGGTCTGGTGACCGCCCTCCTCACCAAGCTCAAAGCCCAGGCCCCTGCCGGGCAGGCGCGGGTCGGGCTGGAAGTGCGGCTGGAACATCGAAGCCAGGGTGGCGGCCTGCTGGCCCACGCCATGCTGACCCGGACGGCGACCCCTACTACCTGACCCGGATAATGCTGGCGGAGGAAATCGTCCCGCAGGTTTCTTGCGCCACCGGCTGACCGGGAGGTCCCGGGGAGTAGCCATGAGGAGGGCTCAGTCGGTCGGTGAATTGTGGGGGGCCTGCCCATGCTCTTCGAAAACCCTGGCGGCGTACGCGGCGGCCTGGGTGCGGCGTTCCATGCCCAGCTTGGCGAACAGCGCGGAGACATAGTTCTTGACCGTCTTTTCGGCCAGGTACATCTGCTCGCCGATTTGCCGGTTGGTCAGGCCCTCTCCGATCAGCTCCAGGATCCGCCGCTCCTGCCCGGTCAGCGCGGCCAGCGGGTCGGCGTGGGCGGCCTGGTCCCGCATCCGGCGCATCACCCGGCTGGCCGCGTCCGGGCCGAGCAGCGACTGGCCGGAGGCGACCGTGCGGACCGCGCCGACCAGGTCGGTGCCGCGGATCTGCTTCAGCACGTAGCCCGGCACACGCTCACCCCGTCGCCGTCGGGCAGCCGGACGTCCAGCACCGCCACGTCCGGCCGCAGCGCCGGGATCCGGGCCAGCGCCGAAGCCGCGGTTCCTGCCTCGCCCACCACCGTGATATCCGGCTCGGCCTCCAGCAGCTCCCGGACCCCTCTGCGGACGATCTCGTGATCATCGAGCAGGAACACGCCGATCTTGCCTTCGGGCGCCGTCCCGCCGCTCCCCGGCTGGCCTGTGTCCATCATCTTCAGCCGTTATCCTCTGCTTCGCTCGCCCGGGCGGCTCCTGCCGTCCTGCAGCCACCTTAACCCCCGCTTCCGGGCATTTCCCGGATCATGGTCTTGCCGAAGTCAGCTCGACGCGGCCAGGTCAGGCTGGCTGACCGATCCAGATCTCCCGCTGCGGCGACACCCTCACCCCGTTGGGGTCCAGCATCGTCGCGCCCGCCGCTGCGAGCGCACGGCGGGATCGGCGGTAATGGTGGCCGCACAGCAGCAACTCGGTGGCGTGCGGCCGGTCCGGCGACGCCGGCATGATCACGATCACGGCCGGGCGTGCCGAGCAGCAGCAGGCACGGTCAGCGAGGCTGACCGCCCGCCAGTCGGGACTGTCGCGCGCAGCGCGGTCGCTGGCCGGCAGGCCGACGTGTTCGGCGGTGTCCCCCGGCACGTTCGTGACCATGCATCCAGCATCGGGCGGACCACTTGGTACCGGGCAGGGTCATTGCGCCTGGGCGCGAAGGACGAATGGCCCGGGAGCAGGGGACGTTCCGGCCGACCTTCATCCAGGACGTTAGCCTCTGCCTTCCGGCGTGGTGGCCGGGTAATTCTGGCTGCATGGGGCCCGGCGCCGCAGCGCCGGGCTCGCAGGGCGACATCAGGGAGGCGACACTCATGAAGCTGGTTACTGCGATCGTCAAGCCAGGCAAGCTCGACGACGTCATGCGCGCCGCCACCGACGCCGGAGCCCGCGGGCTCACGGCTACGGAGGTCCGAGGCTTCGGCCAGCAGTACGGCCACCTGGAGCCGTCCGTCCGGCAGGTCGAGCAGAAGGCCCTGGTGCTGCCCAAGCTCCGGATTGACCTCGTCGTCCCGGACGAGATCGCAGACGCAGTGGTCGGCGCGATCGCGAAGTCGGTCAGCACTGGCAGCATCGGCGACGGGAAGATCTGGACCAGCACGGTGGACAGCGTGGTCCGAGTCCGGACCGGCGAGCGCGGCCCCGACGCCGCGTGAGCTACACCCCCACGGAACCCTTGCCAGACAGCGATCTTGGTCGATGCAGCTCTGGCACGGGTTCCGTTGCTGCTCTTAGCCGGCTTGCCCGCCCAGCCCGGGCCTGACTACATGGCCTTGAGGCTGGCGGCGCCGCTGACAGGTGCGGCCTCGACGCCGGTCTTGTCAACCACGTCGACCACGCCGTCGATGTCCCAGATCAGCCTGACGGCGACCGGGATCAGGTCGTGGTGGTCCTGCGGCCCGGGCTGGCCGAACAGGGTGACGACCCCGCCGTGCACGACCACCCGGACGGTCTGCGGATCCGCGAACAGGATCTCGGCCAGCAGCTCCCTGACCTCGGCCTCGATCTGGGCATCCGGACGCAAGAACACGCTCAGCAGGTCCCGCCGGGCCACGATGCCGATCAGCTTGCCGTCCGGATCGACCACCGGCAGCCTCTTCACGTGGTGATTACGCATCACCGCCGCGGCCCGCGGAATCGGCGCGTCCGGGTGGATCGTGATCGCCGGCTTGGTCATCAGCTCCTCGGCCGTCCGCTTCGGATGCTGTGCGGCCCGGCGGCGTGTCCGCAGCAGCCCGGTTGTCTTGTTCCTGGCCTCACGCGCGGCCTCGTCCTGCGCGGCCAGCAGGTCGGCCTCGGACACCACCCCGGCCACGTGCCGGCCCATGATCAGCACCGGCACCGCGCTGATCTTGTGCTTGGCGAACAGCTGGGCGATCTCCTTGTACGAGGTGATCCGGTCCACGGTCACCACGTTGGTGGTCATGACGTCACGGACCGTGCTGTGCCACCGGCCATGGTGATGCGCCTCGGCCGGCGGCGTGCCCGCCTGCTTCTTGCCCGGGCCAGGCCGGGCGGCGGGCTGCTCGGCCATCGACTCCTCGATGGCGGCGCGCGCCCGCGCCACATCCGCGGCGCTGGCCCGGCCGTGCAACGACTCATAGTAGGCCGCGCCGAGGTGTCGGAGCATGGCGTCCAGTTGCGCTTCACGGCTTGTCATGCTCGTTCCCCTCCTCCTTGATCTCGGGTCCACCCCGGCCGGGCCTGCCGACCCGGGTGCTCTCAGTTCCCGTCATCTTCAGCGTTTCGCACCGCCGGCCAGGCTGGTCACGGCTGAATGTCCCCTCTGACCAGGACTTCCGTCACCAGCGGATGGCGCCACCGGGATCCCGGCGGCGCCATCCATCAGCCTCCTTGTGGTCAGGACTTGCTGATCGGGATCTTCTTGGCTGTCTCCTGCTTGGGCTCGGGGACCCGGATCTCCAGGATCCCGGCCTCGTAGGCGGCCGTGATGTCGGACTCGGTGGTCCCCTTGGGAAGGGGCAGCGCCCGCGAGAGCGAGCCGTAGCGCAGCTCGCGGCGCAGGTAGCCCGTTTCCTCCCGCTTCTTTTCCTCACGGCGCTCGGCGTGGATGTACAGCATCCCGTCCGACACGGTCAGCTCGACATCCTTGTCCGGGTCGATGCCGGGAAGATCCGCGCGCACCACTAGGGTCCCGTCCTCCCGGAACTCCTCGATCGGGAGTAGGTCGTCCATGTCGTGCCAGTGCGGGAACGACATCGCCCGGAATGGCAGAATCCTGGTCCACTCGTCGAACATGCGGTCGAAGCGGCTGAAGAACTCGCCGACCTCGCCGCGCGGGTCATGCTTCATTAGCCCTGGCATGCTCTCACCTCCTAACTCCAGCGGATGGCGTGGCCTGGCCGGGCGCTAGGGCCTTTGGTCCGCTCTTGCCCGGGCGAGCCCAGCGGGGTCGCGAGACCGGCGGCACCGGCGGCGGTGTCGACGGCGAGCTTGGTGAGGCGCGCGTACTCTTCCCCCCGGACCAGAGGGAGGTCATGGTCGGCGTCGACCTCGATGACGTGCGCGCGCAGTGCCTCGGCCAGTTCCCGCTGCTTGGCCGGGCGCACCAGGCGATCGCGGGTCGTGATGACCATGGCCGCGGGGAGGCCCAGCTGATCCGCCCAGGGCTGAGCGTCATAGCGGCTCAGCGCGCGTCCGGCGTCCGCGAGCTCGCGCGCGAGGCCGCGCTGGAACTCCGCAGCCAGCCACGGCCAGTAGGTACCGAGCTCGGGCGCCTCCTCGATGGCCTGGCGGAGGATCCGTTCGACCAGGCCTGCGCCGGCGCCGAGCCGCAGGCTCAGCTCCAGCACGGCCAGCAGGCGCCAGACCATTCGGTCCCGGGCTGTACGGCGCCATTCCAGCGCCGTGGCCTGCATGACCAGAGCCTTCACCCGGCCAGGATGCCGCCGGGCCAGCAGCATCCCGACCGGGCCGCCCATCGAGTACCCGACCACGATCACGTTCTCGGCCCCGACCTGGCCCAGGAGCGCGGCGGCGTCGTCGGCGCAGTCTTCCAGAGTGAATGGTTCGGTCGACCGCATCCCGCGCCCGTGCCCGCGCAGGTCCAGCGCGATCACCCGGTAGGACTCGGCCAGAGCGGCGTAGGCCGTGAAGAAGTTGAGGTCAGCGCTGGCGGTCCAACCGTGTAGCAGCAGGACAGCAGGATCGGCGGGCACGCCGCCGGAGTCGCGGACGAACACCTCCCCGCGGCCAGGCAGGTTGACCACCCGGCCGGGCGGGAGGTAGGGCGGCACCGGCGCCCGCGGCAGCGTCATGCCTGACCGCAACGGCCGGGCAAACCGGCCGACTCGCTGCGCCTCCCGCCGGACCGCGGGATTCGCGGCGAGGGCGGCGATAGCCGAGGCCGCTGCTCCCGCTACGGTCATGGTCAGAGCCCGCGCCCTCCCGATCATCTTCCTCACCCACTTCTCCGGCCGGGTAGCCATCTGTGGCGTCGATGGCCCTCAGACAGGCTTCCTTTCCATATGGACAGTAAAGAAGCGTCGATGGTCCCTGGCCGTCAAGCCGCGACCCGGCCGCTGGCGTCCTCGTTATGGCGTCTTGGTCACGGCAGTCGACGCAGGAAGGCATCGGTGGGCTCGGCCGCCTGGACGCGGACCCGGCCGGCGACGGCCCGGGCGCCGTCCGGGCTCGCGAGCACCGGGCTGAGCTCTAGTTCGGTGATCTGCGGCAGGTCGTCGGCCATCCGGGAGACCCGGAGCAGCATGTCCCTCAGCGCGGCGAGGTCGGCGGCCGGAGTGCCGTGGTGGCCATGCAGCAGCGGCGCGTTGGGCACCGTCCGGATCAGGTCGTCGGCATCAGAGTCGGTCAGCGGAGCGATCCGGGCAGCGCGGTGAGCCAGCCCGCCGGCATCGTCGGCGGCCAGCCCGAACAGCACCAGCGGGCCGAATACCTGTTCCTGCAGCACGCTGACTGTGACCTCGACGCCGGCGCCGCCGGCCGTAGCCGCGGCGCCGTCAGTTAGCGGCACGCCGTAGCAGCCGAACAGTTCGGCGGCAGAGTCACGGGGCAGCCAGCCGCCTCCCGGGACGTTTGCCAGAAACGCTGTAACCAGCTCTTTGGCCCGGTCCTGGCGCAGGCCCGCGAATTCCGGCACGCGCCCGGGCGGAGTCGCCCGCCAGAGGCCGTAGCGCACCGCGCGGCCCAGGGCCCGCGCGGCGGACTCCGGATAAGCGTAGGCCGGGACGGCGGGAGAATCCTCATCCGGTCCCTGGAGCAGCCGGACGGCTTCGGTCTGGTCCATCACCGCCGCGGCGGCCGGCACCGGCAGCCGCGCGGCGGCCACCTCGGGAACCAGGTCGCCTGCGGCGGTCGTGGCCGTTACGGCCAGGACCACATCGACGCCTGGGTCGGTCCCGGCCAGTTCCAGGCAGTGACGGAAGATGTTCGGCGTGGCCAGCACGGTAGTGTCGACCGGCCCGGCCACCCCGGCCTCGCCAGGAAGCAGCTCACGTAGCGCCTGCTGGGTGGGCTCGGCCAGTATGGCCACCTGCAGTCCCGCGTCTCCGCACGCGTCGGCGGCCAGCAGCGCGCCGCCGCGGGTATTGGATACCACGGCGACCCTGCCTCCCGCGGGCACCGGCTGGGTGGCCAGCAGCACCGTGGTGTCGAGGAGCTCACCGAGGTTAGCGGTGGCGATCACGCCCGCCTGCTCGAACAGCGCCTGCCTGGTGAGCAGCGGGGTGGCTGCTGCGGCGGCGTGAGCGGCGGGCAGGCGGCGGCCTGCGGTCACGGTCAGGACCGGCATGGTACGGCCGACCGCGCGGGCGGTGCGGGCGAATTTGCGGGGGTTGCGGATGGTCTCCAGGTACAGCACGGCCAGCTTGGTCGCCGGGTCGGACTCCCACCACAACAGCATGTCGGTGCCGGACACGTCGTCCTTGTCGCCGAGCGAGACCGTGGAGGAGATCCCGACGCCCAGCCGGGACAGGTGCTCCAGCAGCACGACTCCGACCCCCCCGGTGGCCTGCAGCGCCAGCCCGGCCCTCCCTGGCCCGGGATGGCGGGCCGCGAACGTCGCGTCCAGGCCGATGCCGGGGTTGCCCACGCCGAAGCTGGACGGCCCGACCATCCGCATGCCGTGGCGGCGGCAGATGCCGAGCAGCTCCGCGCGGTCGGCGACGCCGAGCCCTGCCGCCATCACGACCAGGGCCCGGACTCCCCGCTGCCCGCATTCCTCGGCGATGCCGAGCACGGCCGCGGCCGACGCGGCGATGACCGCCAGGTCGACCGGCTCGGGCAGCGCGGACACCGACGGCAGGCAGCGCACGCCCTCCAGCTCGCCGCCCGGGTTGACCGCGTAGACCGCGCCGGAGAAGCCGCCGGTGACGATGTTCCGCAGGATCGCCCGGCCGGCCGAGCCGGGGCGCCGACCCGCGCCGATCACCGCGACCGACGCCGGGGCCAGCACATGGCGCAGGCTGGCCACGTCAGCCGACCGCTCCCGCTCGGCGACCGCGTCACGATAAGCGCTCAAGGCGGCGTCGGCCTCGTCAGCGGGCAACGGGAACTTGAGCTCGTACACCCCGTCCGCCAGCGCACGCTGCGCCTGCAGCCCGGCATCGGCGAACACCTTCAGCATGAGCTCGTTCTCGTACAGCGTTTCCGCGACCAGGGTGCGTACCCCCTGGGCGCGGGCCAGCGAGATCAGGTGCTCCAGCAGCAGCGTGCCGACCCCGCGCTTATGCATGTCGTCGACGACCGCGAAAGCGACCTCCGCCACCGGATGGCCGCCGCCGAACCCCTCGTAGGTGCCGTAGCCGACCACCTCGCCGTCCAGCACCGCCAGCAGCGCGGCATGATCTGGTGCGGGCTCCCGGCATATCCGGCCCGCCGCCTGCTCTCCCGCGGCCGCGCTCAGGCTGAAAAAACGCAGGTACAGGTTGTCGCGGGACATCTTCTGGTGCATGTCCCGCACCGCATCGAAATCACCGGGCCGCGCAGGCCGGATCTCCACCGTGGCCCCATCGGTCAGCAGAGCGTAAGCGCTCCCCCCCGCCTGTACTCCCAACGCCGCCTCCTCGGTCTGGCCGACACCCAATACCGCACCTGGCCGCATTATCGTTCACGAAGGTGAGCTGGCGCCGGCTGCCGAATGGCCTTGCCAGTCCGGGAACAACGCCTCTGGGCCAGGCACCCGCCATGGCCGCACGCTGATCTGGTCATGACCGGACAAAGGGCGGTACATGCAGGCCACGGGCCAGCAGCCTTGAAGCGGCGCGGCGCACCGGGCGCGACCGAACCCGGCAGACCCGAGGTGGCTGGCACCGCTGAGGCCGGGATGGTGCCGGTGGCCGACCCGGTTGAGCCGCTGGTTCAGCTGTTCCGGGACCTGCGCAGTTCAGCGGAAGGGCTGCCGGGCCGAGAGGCGGCGCGCCGCCTGGAGGTCTTCGGCCCGAACGAGTTGTCCCGGCGCGGGGGACGACGCTGGCCGGGCGAGCTGGCCCGGCAGTTCACCCAGCCCCTGGCGATCCTGCTGGCGGTGGCGGCGATGCTGGCGTGGTTCAGCGGCACCGCGGCTGGCCATCGCCATGGCTGCGGTGATCTTCCTGAACGCCGGCTTCGCGTTCGCCCAGGAAATACAGGCGGAACGGGCTGTCGAGGCTCTGGCCGCGTTCCTGCCCGAGCGCGCCCGGGTGAAGCGCGACGGGTCGCCGCAGGACATCGAGGCCCGGCTGCTGGTGCCCGGCGATGTCCTGCAGCTCGAAGAAGGGAAAGCATCTGCGCGGACGCGCGGCTGATGACCGGCACCCTTGAAGTGGACATGTCCACGCTCACCGGCGAATCCGTGCCGGTGACCCGCTCCGCCGGCCCGGCCGACACCGGCGTGCCGCTGTTGCTCGCCAGCGACGTGGTGTTCAGCGGCACCGCCTGCACCGGGGGCCAGGCCGAGGCGCTCGTGACCGCGACCGGGATGCGCACCGAGCTGGGCCGCATCGCGGCGCTCAGCCGCGGGCCGGATCAGAGCCCGCTTGAACTGCAGATCAAGCGGGCGACCCGGCTGATTGCCTTCGTCGCGGTCGGGGCGGGCATCGCCTTCCTGCCGGCCGGGCTGGCGGCCGGGCTCAGCCTGGCGGCGGCCGCCAGCTTTGCGATCGGCTGCTGGTAGCCAACGTGCCCGAGGGATTGCTGCCCACGA
>Ga0318546_10000214_pt1 | contig 19956 bp, 16 predicted proteins | sample GRESIP169b2f19_FD_203514 | JGI IMG/M metagenome (GOLD analysis project Ga0318546, IMG submission 203514) | Tropical soil microbial communities from Luquillo Experimental Forest, Puerto Rico - GRE.SIPMG.169b2f19 | ecosystem: Environmental > Terrestrial > Soil > Tropical forest > Bulk soil...
CAGCCTACCGACAAGGCCGAAGGGGCCTTAGCCCGCAACCTCCGGGTGCGGCCTCGGCGGAGCCGATCGAAAGGGCCCCAACAGGGCCGGTGGAACTTCCTCGTGGAGGGTCAGGTGCATATGACGCCCAAGCGCGTTGGGTTATACAACCCCGCGTTCGAGCACGATGCGTGCGGGGTGGCCATGGTCGTCGATATGCACGGCCGCCGCAGCCGTGACATTGTCGACAAGGCGATTACTGCGCTCCTCAACCTCGAACACCGCGGTGCTCAGGGCGCCGAGCCGCGCAGCGGTGACGGCGCGGGCATCCTGATTCAGGTCCCGGACGCCTTCCTTCGGGAGGTCGTGGATTTCGAGCTGCCGGCTCCCGGCCGCTATGCCACCGGTATCGCGTTCTTGCCGCAATCGTCCAAAGACGCCGCGGCGGCCTGCGCCGCGGTGGAGAAGATCGCCGAAGCCGAGGGCCTGCACGTGCTGGGCTGGCGAAACGTTCCCACCGACGACTCGTCGCTGGGTGCGCTGTCTCGCGACGCGATGCCGACCTTCCGGCAGGTGTTCATGGCGGGCGCGTCCGGTATGGCGCTGGAACGCCGCGCCTACGTGGTCCGCAAGCGCGCCGAGCACGAACTGGGCACGAAAGGACCGGGCCAGGACGGGCCCGGCCGCGAAACCGTTTACTTCCCAAGCCTTTCGGGCCAGACGTTCGTTTACAAGGGCATGCTGACCACCCCGCAGCTCCGGGCGTTTTACCTTGACCTGCAAGACGATCGGCTGACCAGCGCGCTGGGCATCGTGCACTCCCGGTTCTCCACCAACACCTTCCCGTCCTGGCCGCTCGCGCATCCATTCCGGCGCATTGCCCACAACGGTGAGATCAACACCGTCACCGGCAACGAGAACTGGATGCGGGCCCGCGAGGCGCTGATCAAAACCGACATCTTCGGCTCGGAGGACGACGTCGAGAAGTTGTTCCCGATCTGCACGCCGGGCGCTTCCGACACCGCGCGTTTCGACGAGGCGCTCGAACTGTTGCACCTGGGCGGGCGCAGCCTGGCCCACGCGGTGTTGATGATGATCCCCGAGGCCTGGGAGCGGCACGAGTCGATGGATCCCGCACGGCGGGCGTTCTATCAGTACCACGCCTCGCTGATGGAGCCGTGGGACGGCCCGGCGTCGATGACGTTCACCGACGGCACCGTTATCGGCGCCGTTCTCGACCGAAATGGCTTGCGCCCCTCCCGGATCTGGGTCACCGACGACGGCCTAGTGGTCATGGCCTCCGAGGCCGGCGTGCTCGACCTGGACCCGGCCAAGGTGGTCCGCCGAATGCGGCTGCAGCCGGGCCGGATGTTCCTGGTGGACACCGCCCAGGGCCGCATCGTCTCCGACGAGGAAATCAAGGCGGAGCTAGCGGCCGAGCACCCCTATCAGGAGTGGCTCGACAAGGGCTTGGTCCCGCTCGACGGCCTGCCGGCCGGCAAGTACGTCAGGATGCCCCACGAGCGACTCGTCAAGCGGCAGTTGGCGTTCGGCTACACCTACGAGGAACTCAACCTGTTGGTGGCGCCGATGGTCCGCGCGGGGGCCGAGCCGATCGGCTCGATGGGCACCGACACCCCGGTTGCGGTGTTGTCCGAGCGCCCGCGGATGCTCTACGACTACTTCCAGCAGCTGTTCGCGCAGGTGACCAACCCGCCGCTGGACGCCATCCGCGAGGAGGTGGTGACCAGCCTGCAGGGCACCACCGGCGGCGAGCGCGACCTGCTGAATCCCGACGAGCACTCCTGCCACCAGATTGTCCTGCAACAGCCGATCCTGCGTAACTACGAGCTGGCCAAGCTGATCAACCTCAACCCCGAGGACGAGGTCAACGGGCGTCCGCACGGCATGCGGTCCAAGGTGGTTCGTTGTCTGTACCCGGTCGCCGGGGGCGGCTCCGGGCTGGCCGCGGCGCTGGAGGAGGTGCGCGCTCAGGCGTCGGCGGCGATCGCCGACGGCGCCCGGGTCATCATCCTGTCCGACCGCGAGTCCGACGAGGTGATGGCTCCCATCCCGTCGCTGCTCGCGGTTTCGGCGGTGCACCACCACCTGGTGCGCGACCGGACGCGCACCCACGTCGGCCTCGTCGTCGAAAGCGGTGACGCCCGCGAGGTGCACCACATGGCGATGCTGATCGGCTTCGGGGCGGCCGCGATCAACCCGTATCTGGTGTTCGAGTCGATCGAGGACATGCTCGACCGCGGCGTCTTTGACGGTTTCGGGGACGGGATAAGCCGCAACACGGCCCTGAACAACTACGTCAAGGCGGCCGGTAAGGGCGTGCTGAAAGTGATGTCCAAGATGGGCATTTCGACGGTGGCCTCCTACACTGGTGCGCAACTGTTCCAGGCGGTCGGCATCTCCGAGGACGTGCTCGACGAATACTTCGCCGGGCTGAGCTGCCCGACCGGCGGGATCACCCTGGAGGACATCGCCGCCGACGTCGCCGCTCGGCACAAGCTGGCCTACCTCGACCGGTCCGACGAACGCGCCCACCGTGAACTGGAGGTGGGCGGCGAATATCAGTGGCGCCGGGAGGGCGAGTACCACCTGTTCAACCCGGAGACGGTGTTCAAGCTGCAGCACGCGACCCGCACCGGGCAGTACAAGATTTTCAAGGAATACAGCCGTCTCGTCGACGACCAGAGCGAGCGGATGGCGTCGCTGCGTGGGCTGCTCAAGTTCCGCGGCGATGTGCGGCCACCCATTCCGCTGGACGAGGTCGAGCCCGCCAACGAAATCGTCAAACGCTTCTCGACGGGTGCGATGAGCTACGGTTCGATCTCGGCGGAGGCGCACGAGACGCTGGCCATCGCGATGAACCGCCTGGGCGGCCGATCCAACTGCGGTGAAGGCGGCGAGGACGTCAAGCGATTCGAGCGCGATCGCAACGGGGACTGGCGCCGCAGCGCGATCAAGCAGGTCGCCTCCGCCCGGTTCGGGGTCACCTCGCACTACCTGACCAACTGCTCCGACCTCCAGATCAAGATGGCTCAGGGCGCCAAACCCGGTGAGGGAGGCCAACTTCCGGGAAACAAGGTGTACCCGTGGATTGCCGAGGTCCGGCACTCCACACCCGGCGTCGGGCTGATCTCGCCACCGCCGCACCACGACATCTACTCCATCGAGGATCTGGCACAACTGATCCACGACCTGAAGAACGCCAACCCGTCCGCGCGGGTGCACGTCAAGCTGGTCTCCGAAAACGGGGTGGGGACGGTCGCGGCTGGTGTTTCCAAAGCGCACGCCGACGTGGTCCTGATCTCCGGACACGACGGCGGCACCGGAGCCACCCCGTTGACCTCGATGAAGCACGCCGGCGCCCCATGGGAACTGGGGTTGGCGGAGACCCAGCAGACGTTGCTGCTCAACGGATTACGCGACCGCATCGTGGTTCAGGTGGACGGCCAGCTCAAGACGGGTCGCGACGTGATGATCGCCGCGCTGCTCGGCGCCGAGGAATTCGGCTTCGCCACCGCACCGCTGGTGGTCTCCGGCTGCATCATGATGCGGGTATGCCACCTGGACACTTGCCCGGTCGGCGTCGCCACCCAGAACCCGGTGCTGCGGGAGCGGTTCACCGGCAAGCCCGAGTTCGTCGAGAATTTCTTCATGTTCATCGCCGAAGAAGTGCGGGAATACATGGCGCAGTTGGGCTTCCGGACCCTCAACGAGGCCGTCGGGCAGGCGGGAGCGCTTGACACCACGCTCGCGCGCGCGCACTGGAAGGCCCACAAGCTGGATCTGACGCCGGTGCTGCACGAGCCGGAGTCGGCGTTTATGAACCAAGACCTGTACTGCAGCTCCCGCCAGGATCACGGCCTGGACAAGGCGCTCGATCAGCAGCTGATCGTGATGAGCCGCGAGGCGCTGGACTCCGGCACACCGGTTCGGTTTTCCACCACGATCGGCAACGTCAACCGCACGGTGGGCACCATGCTCGGGCACGAGCTGACGAAAGCCTATGGCGGCCAGGGCTTGCCGGACGGAACCATCGACATCACCTTCGACGGGTCCGCCGGCAACAGCTTCGGCGCGTTTGTGCCCAGGGGCATCACGTTGCGCGTCTACGGCGACGCCAACGACTACGTCGGCAAGGGCCTCTCCGGTGGCCGGATCGTGGTGCGGCCGTCGGACAACGCGCCGCAGGACTACGTCGCCGAGGACAACATCATCGGCGGCAACGTGATCCTGTTCGGCGCCACCAGCGGGGAGGTGTACTTGCGCGGCGTGGTCGGCGAACGGTTTGCGGTCCGCAACTCCGGCGCCCACGCCGTGGTCGAGGGCGTCGGCGATCACGGTTGCGAATACATGACCGGAGGCAAGGTCGTCATCCTCGGCTACACCGGCCGCAACTTCGCGGCGGGCATGTCCGGCGGCGTGGCCTACGTGTACGACCCGGATGGCGAGTTGCCGAACAACCTCAACGCCGAGATGGTCGACCTCGAGACGCTCGACGAGGACGACTTGGAGTATCTGCATGCCACCATTCAGGCACACGTCGATGCCACCGATTCCGCTGTCGGCCAGCGGATCCTGGCCGACTGGCGTGACTTGCAACGGCACTTCGTCAAGGTGATGCCGCGCGACTACAAGAAGGTGCTGCAGGCGATCGCCAGGGCAGAGCGTGACGGCGTCGACGTCGACAAGGCGATCATGGCGGCCGCGCATGGCTGATCCCGCCGGCTTCCTGAAATTCACACATCGGGAATTGCCGCAGCGCCGGCCTGTCCCGCTGCGACTGCGCGACTGGAACGAGGTCTACGAGGACTTCGACGAAGAGACCCTGCGCCACCAGGCAACCCGTTGCATGGATTGCGGTATTCCCTTCTGCCACAACGGGTGTCCACTGGGGAACCTGATCCCGGAATGGAACGACCTGGTACGCCGGGGCCGTTGGCGCGACGCGATCGAACGGCTGCACGCCACCAACAACTTCCCGGACTTCACCGGCCGGCTGTGCCCGGCGCCGTGCGAGCCGGCGTGTGTCCTGGGAATCAACCAGGACCCGGTCACGATCAAGCAGATCGAGCTGGAGATCATCGATCGCGCCTTCGAGGAAGGCTTTGTCGTGCCGCGGCCGCCGGACAAGCTGACCGGAAAGACGGTCGCCGTGGTCGGTTCGGGGCCCGCGGGCCTGGCCGCCGCTCAGCAGCTGACCCGCGCCGGTCACAGTGTGACCGTCTTCGAGCGCGATGACCGCATCGGTGGGCTGCTGCGCTACGGCATTCCGGAATTCAAGATGGAGAAGCGCGTCCTGGACCGGCGGCTGGAGCAGATGCGCGCCGAAGGCACCGAATTCCGGCCGAACGTCAACGTCGGGGTCGACATCACCGCCCGACAGTTGCGTGCCGACTTCGACGCGGTGTTACTGGCCGGCGGCGCCACCGCCTGGCGCGACCTGCCTATACCGGGCCGGGATCTCAATGGGATCCACCAGGCGATGGAATACCTGCCGTGGGGCAACCGCGTGCAGGAGGGCGACGACGTCCTGGGCGCGGACGGGGAGCCGCCGATCACCGCCAAGGGCAAGAAGGTCGTCATCATCGGCGGCGGTGACACCGGGGCCGACTGCTTGGGCACGGTGCATCGGCAGGGTGCGATCGCGGTGCACCAGTTCGAGATCATGCCGCGTCCGCCGGACGGGCGCGCCGAATCCACCCCGTGGCCGACCTATCCGCTGATGTACCGGGTTTCGGCGGCGCACGAAGAGGGCGGCGAGCGGGTGTTCTCGGTCAACACCGAGGAGTTCGTCGGCAAGGACGGACACGTGACCGCGCTCAAGGTTCACGAGGTGACCATGCAGGACGGGAAGTTCGTGAAGGTGGAGGGTTCCGACTTCGAACTCGACGCCGACTTGGTGTTGCTGGCGATGGGATTTGTCGGCCCCGAGAAGCCGGGCCTGCTCACCGACCTCGAAGTGCAGCTCACCGACCGAGGCAACGTCGCGCGCGGCGCCGATTTCGACACCTCGGTTCCCGGGGTTTTCGTTGCCGGCGACATGGGTCGTGGCCAGTCACTGATCGTTTGGGCGATAGCTGAGGGCAGGGCCGCGGCGGCGGGCGTGGATCGGTATTTGATGGGTTCGACGGCGCTGCCGGCACCCATCAAGCCGACGGCCGCACCGCTTCAATAGTCACACCAGTCACAGTGGAAACACGTTTGAACCAATTCGGCGTTTCTGCCCACGTTTGCCAGCCGGTTGTTGTCTAATAGATCCCTGTGGGCCCCATCCCGGAGAAATCACGGGGGAGGCCAGCTGGAACCGACCGATCGCAGGAAGTGATCACTGTGCATGTCAACCCAGTACCTCGGTCGAAAATGGGTCGAATCGCCTGGTTATGGCTACGTCACCCGATGAAGAGCCGCGAGTTTCCCGCAAAGCAGGAACGCCTGATCACCGCCGAAGAACTGCTGCTGTTCGGGGTGTAAGCACCAAGTTCGAGCGCAACCGGCGCGCACCTTAGTTTGCTCAGCGTTGCCCGTCCCACAGCCCCGAATCGCGGATCGCCTCGGCCAATGGTTCCAGGACGACGGGATCGTGCGGTGGGGTGATGTAGACGATGCCCAGGTCCAGGCCTTCGGCGGCCAGCCCCGCCGCGTCCTCGATGACCTGCCCGTAGTCGCGGTCTTGGTCCAGGCGGAGATGGGCTGAGCGGATGATCTCTTTCGGGTCGCGTCCGATGTCCGCGCAATGTGCGGCCAGCACGTCGCGCTTGCGCGCGAACAAGTCAGGCGGACCGCCGGCGAAGTTCCAGTGCTGGGCGTACCGGGCGGTGATGCGCAGTGTGCGCTTTTCTCCACCGCCGCCGATACAGATAGGCGGGTGTGGCCGTTGCGGGCCTTTGGGCTCGTTGCGGGCACCCTTGAGCTGGTAGTACTTGCCGTCGAAGTCGGTGCTCTCTTGGCTGAGCAGGCTGGTCAGGACCTCACAAGCTTCTTCGAACCGGTCGAAGCGTTCTTTGATGGAGCCGAGCTCGATGCCGTAGGCGCCCGACTCCTCTTCGTTCCACCCGGCGCCGATCCCAAGCTCGAGGCGTCCGTTGGAGATGATGTCGAGCGCTGCGGCCATGTTGGCCAGCACCGCGGGATGACGGTAGTGGATGCCGGTGACCAGGGTGCCCAGCCGCAGCCGCTTGGTGGCCTGCGCCAGCGCGGTCAGCGTCGTCCAGCCCTCCAGGCACGGGCCGTCGCTGTCGGAGAAGATCGGATAGAAGTGGTCGAAGGTCCACCCGGAGTCGTAGACGTCGATATCGTCGGCGGCCTGCCAGACGGCGAGCATGTCTGCCCAGGTGGTGTTTTGCGGTGACGTTTTGAAGGCGAATCGCATGAACTCGACGGTAGTCCAACTTTATTAAGCGCAACTAAACTCGTCCGGGACGATGACTAGCGCGCTTGGAATCGACACGAAGATCACCCTGCTGGCGGCCGGGCTGATCTTCCTGCTCGCACTTGTTCTCGGAGTTTGGAAGTACCGACAGATAATGATCGCCGACGACCATCGCGCGCATCCCTACGTCGACATCGCGCACCGCGCGGCGCTGCTGTACTCGTTCGCGACGCTGCTCATCGCGGTCTTCGTCGAATTCAGCGCTTGGCCAGCCTGGGTCAACCTGAGCGCGGCGATGGTCGCCGTGTTCTTCTTCGTCGCCGCTATCGGGTCCTACATCATGCACGGTGCGCGACGCGACACGGAGAACCAATTCGAACATCCGCCGCGCGGAACCGGTCTGTCGATGGCAATGCTTATCGTCGGCGAAATAGGCGGCTTTTCAGTGGTTTTCGCCGGCTTCATAGTGGGGCAGCTATGGACCCGGTAACCGCATTGCGCCAGATCGCCTACTACAAGGACCGCAGCGGCCAAGACCCCCGACGGGTAATGGCGTATCGCAACGCCGCCGACATCCTCGAACGTCTTGACGAAGCGGCACGCGAACGTCACGGCCAGGCCAACAGCTGGCAGTCGATTCCGGGTATCGGGCCCAAAACCGCGAAGGTCATCGCGCAGGCCTGGGCCGGGCGCGAACCCGACCAGCTGATCGAATTACGGTCCGAAGCAACCGATCTCGGTGGCGGCGACGTCCGCGCCGCGCTGCGCGGGGACCTGCACCTGCACTCCAACTGGTCGGACGGGTCGGCGCCGATCGACGAGATGATGGCGACGGCCGCCGCGCTGGGTCACGAGTACTGCGCATTGACCGACCACTCGCCACGCCTGACCATCGCCAATGGGCTCTCGCCGGAGCGGCTGCGTAAACAGCTCGACGTCATCGACGAGTTGCGCGACCGGTTCGCGCCGATGCGCATCCTCACAGGGATCGAGGTCGACATCCTCGACGACGGCAGCCTGGACCAGGAGCCGGAGCTGCTGGAGCGTCTCGACGTCGTTGTCGCCAGCGTGCACTCGAAACTGTCGATGGATTCCGCGGCGATGACCCGACGCATGGTGCGCGCGGTATCCAACGGCCACGCCGACGTGCTGGGCCACTGCACCGGCCGGCTGATTGCGGGCGACCGTGGCATCCGGCCCGAATCGAAGTTCGACGCCGAAGCGGTGTTCTCCGCTTGTCGTGACCATGGGACAGCGGTGGAGATCAATTCCCGTCCCGAGCGCCGCGACCCGCCGACCCGTCTGCTCAAGCTGGCACTCGAGATCGGGTGCGTGTTCAGCATCGACACCGACGCGCACGCGCCCGGTCAGCTGGACTTCCTCGGTTACGGCGCCCAGCGCGCGCTGGACGTGGGCGTGCCCGTCGACCGGATCGTCAACACGTGGCCGGCCGACAAACTGCTGGAGTGGACGGGATCATAGGGCGGCCGCCCCATGAAGGGGCGTCACCGCCGTTCGGGGACCGTTGCCGCAATTGGCGCCTGCCAGTCGGTGGTGCTATCCCGCATCGCTATCGGCCGCCCCCGCCGCCAGCCCTCAGTGTCGTGCGGCGGACGGGTGGACCCACATCGGCCGACGCCACCTCGGCGATCGCCTCGGCGAATGCGACCAGGTCCATGCCCTCGAGATGGTCCATGACGTGGCGGCGGACGCCGGTCAGATGAATCGGCCATGCCTGCTTCAGCCGCTCCAGGCCTGCGGGCGTGAGCACCGCCATCTGGCCACGGCCATCGCTCTTGGCCCGAACCCGCTCAACGAGCCCTTGGCGTGACAGCCGCTCCACAGCTCGCGTCAGCCCGCTGATGCTGATCGAAATGAAGTTCGCCAACTCACTCATTCGCAGCGAATGATCAGGGGCCTCGGACAAGTTCATCAGAACGTTGTATTCGGTCAGGTTGAGACCCTGAGCCTCCAGCAGCTCGGCGTCGAGCACCCGGGGTATCACGAGCACCGCTCGGGCCAGTGCGCGCCACGCGGCCTCCTCCTGCGGCGTCAATGGTGCGATCTCGGTCACAAGACCCAATGTACTTGCTTGACGCAACAAACTGGATTATGTTTGCTTGCACAGACAAATATATCGTGGCTTGCTACACACGCCGCGCGTACGGACGGAGGACCGATATGAATGAAGTTATGGCCGGCACGGTGGCGGTCGCCGACTACGTGGTGGTCGGCACCGGCTCGGCGGGCTCGGTGGTCGCCGAGCGGCTCAGCGCCGACCCCCACAACCGGGTCTTCGTGCTCGAGGCGGGCGGAAAAGACACCGACCGGCGCATCAGAATGCCGGTGACGTGGACGCAGCTATTCCGGAGCCCCATCGACTGGGACTATCTGACCGAGCCCCAGCCAGAGCTGAACGGGCGGCGAATGTATTGGCCCAAGGGCAAAACCCTGGGCGGCTCGTCGTCCATGAACGCCATGTTGTGGATCCGCGGATTCGCCGCCGACTACGACGAGTGGGCCGAACACGCCGGGGCGCAGTGGTCGTTCAACCGAATCGTCAAATACTTCAAGCAAATCGAAAACGTTGAAGGCGCACGCGAAGCCGACGAGGGAGTCGACGGGCCGATGCACATCTCACACCAGCGCAGCCCCCATCGTTTGACCGCGGCCTGGCTGCAGGCGGTCCAACAAACCGGCCACGCGATCGAACGGCCGAATCTGCCGCAGCCCGACGGGTTCTGCCGAACGATGGTGACCCAGCGTCGCGGAAGCCGGTGGAGCGCCGCGGACGCGTGGCTGCGCCCGGCGCTGCGCCGCAAGAACCTGACCCTTATCACCAACGCCACCGTCAACCGCGTCATCTTCGTTGACAAGCAAGCGGTCGGGGTGGAGTTCGACAACAACGGCAGACGCCAGTTCATCCGCGCGCGCCGCGAGGTCCTGCTGTGCGCCGGAACGGTGAATTCACCCCAGCTGCTGATGCTTTCGGGCATCGGCGACCAGGAACACCTCCAGCGCCATGGCATCGAAGTGGTCCACAACTTGCCCGAGGTCGGACAAAACCTGCAAGATCACCTCGCAGCGGTGCTCAACTTCGGTGTCGATCGCTGTACCCTTTTCGCCGCCGGCAAGCCCTTGTCGACCGCCAACTACCTGATGCGGCGCCGCGGCATGCTGACCTCACCGGCTGGCGAAGCCTACGGATTCGTCCGCAGCCGTCCTGAGCTGGCCCTTCCCGACCTCGAGCTGATCTTCGCGCCCGGCCCGTTTCTCGACCAGGGGCTCGGCCAACCCCAACGGCACGGGGTCGCGTTCGGGCCGATCCTGCAAAAACCCCACAGCAGCGGACGAATCTCGCTGCGCTCGGCCGACCCGAACGACAAGCCGATCATCGACCCCCGCTACCTGTCCGATCCGGGCGGGCTCGACCGCGCCGCGATGCTCGAGGGCCTGCGGATGTGCGCCAAAATCGCCGATGCACCGGCCTTGGCCGGCGTGCTGGGGCCGATCATCCGTCCCATCGGTGCCACCGATATCAGCGAAGCCACCCTGGAAAAGGCGCTATATGAGGAGGGGCAAGGCTTTTTTCACCCGGTGGGCACCTGCCGGATGGGCACCGACAGCGCCAGTGTGGTTAATCCCGAGCTCGAGGTTCGCGGAGTACGCGGGCTTCGCGTCGCCGACGCCTCGGTCATGCCGATCATCACCCGCGGGCACACCCACGCACCCAGCGTGCTCATCGGTGCCAAAGCCGCCGACCTCATCGCCGAGACCAACCCACAACAAGGGAGAAAGTCATGGTAGGTCAATTCGAGGGCCGAGTCGCCTTGATCACCGGGGCCGCGCGTGGCCAAGGCCGGTCGCATGCGGTTCGGTTCGCAGAAGAGGGCGCCGACATCATTGCGGTCGACATTTGCGATCAGATCGATTGTGTCGGCTATCCGATGGCCACACGCGAGGATCTCGACGAGACCGTCAACCTCGTGGAAAAGACCGGGCGCCGCATCGTCGCGAGCCGAGGCGACGTCCGCGACTTCGAGAGGCTGAAAACCATCGCGGCCAACGGTGTGGCCGAGCTGGGCCGTGTCGACTTCGTGCTCGCCAACGCGGGCATCGGGCCTCTAGTCGGTGAGCAGCGCCACGATATCGTCGCCTATGTAGACGCGGTGGACGTGATGCTCACCGGGGTCTACTACACGATCGAGGCCACGCTGCCGGCGCTGCTCGACCACGGCGACGGCGGCGCCATCGTGATTACCAGCTCTACGGCCGGTTTGAACAGCCTGTGCCCAACGTTCAGCGTTCGAAGCCACGGTTTCGCCGGCTATCACGCCGCCAAACATGGCGTCGTCGGGCTGATGCGGTACTACGCGACCTCGCTGGCCGAGAAAAACATCCGCGTCAACTCGGTGCACCCAACCGGCGTCGCCACCCCGATGATCCTCAATGAGCCCGCCGCGCAGCACATGGCCGAACACCCCGAAGGCAACTCCGCGTTCGAAAACTTGTTGCCGGTCGAGCTGATCGAGCCCGCTGATGTTAGCGAGGCGATGGTCTACCTTTGCGGGCAATCCGGCCGCTACATCACCGGGATCACCTTGCTGGTCGACGGTGGGCTCACCGTCAAGTAGGTACCGACGTTGTCCATTGAGTGGACATGCGCTGGCGCCATGGCGCGCGGCTTCCGACCGTCCGAAATCGTCGGCAGCGACGAACGTGACAGCGCTGACACCAGCGTTGCCCGCCAGCGGGATTATTAACCGAAGAAATGGAGGAAACATGGCGAGCGAGCAGATGCAGCAACTGGCTTCGCTGTTTGGTTCGGGCCGCGAACGGTTTTCAAGGAACAACGTAGGCCTGCAAGATGTCCGGGACATCTGCGAGGGGTTGCATGCCGCCAGCGCCGAACCTGAGGGCGTCACGTACGCCGAGGTCAACGCCGGTGGCGTACCGGCTCTCTGGTGCATCCCGGCCGAATGTGATGCGAACAGCGTCCTGCTGCACAGCCACGCGGGCGGCAGTGTGGTGTTCTCGATGCACACCGACCGCAAGACCGCAGGTCACCTGGCCAAGGCTGCCGGCGTCCGCGCCCTCGTGCTCGACTTCCGGCGATCACCAGAACACAAATACCCCGCCCAGCACGAGGACGTGGACACTGCATACAGCTGGTTGCTCGCCGGTGGCTACCGGCCCGACAAGGTCGCCATCGGCGGCCACTCTATCGGCGGCAATCTGGCTGTGGGTGTCTGTATTAGGTTGCGGGACAAGGGCGCTCCGCTACCTGCCGCCATCTTGGCTGTGTCGCCGTTTTTCGATTTCGAGCTGAAAAACCCGACCGTCGACGGTAACGCCGAGACCGACAAGCTGTTGTCCAGACCGCTTCTGGAGTTCTTCCGTGAGTGCTGGCTCGGCGGTACAGGCGTGGGCTACGACGACCCAGGCGTGAATCCGCTGTATGCCGATCTGGCGGGCCTGCCACCGGTGAGCGTCTATTACGGCGAACACGAGCTGCTGGCCGGTGAAGCGATCGAGTTCGCCGCGAGCGCGAAAAGCGCAGCGCTCGACGTCGCTATCAACCGGATTCCCGACGGGCAGCACTCATTCATCCTGGGCGCCGGGCGTGTGCCCGAGGCCGACCAGGCGATCCAACAGATCGGCCGGTGGCTGCGATCCAAACTTGGCCTGGCGGTTGACCCAGCAGACGAAATCGATTAGCCCAATGAAGCGTCTTGACATCACGTTTCCACCAAGTAAGGAACCCGGCACTGCAAGAGTTCCGTGCGTCGTGATGGCCAACGGAATCTCGCTAACTCGCCACGACGGGCTAACGCTATACGCCGAGGCGCTCGCCCAAGCCGGCGCGGCTGTCTTGATCTATGACCACCGCCACCTCGGAGATTCTGGCGGTCAACCCCGCCAACACATTCGGTTGTCCGGGCTGAAGACCTACTGCCGCTCGGCAGTGGAATACGCCCGCAGGCTCGACGGAGTCGACGCGCAGAAGATCGTCCTGTGGGGCTACTCACTGAGCGCCGGGACCGCGGTCGCCGTCGCGGCAACCGACACCCAACTGGCCGGCATGATCCTGATGTGCCCGTTTCTCGATGGCTTATCACGCATGATGGCCAACATTCGCGACGATCCGGCGAATATGGCGTGGCTGCTTCCGCGCGTCATCAAAGATTCACTGGGCAACCACACCCTAGTGCCAGTGACCGCACAGCCAGGCAAACGCGCCGCAATGACTCTCCCCGGTGAGGCCGACGGGTTTGAGTCGGCCACCGCCGAATCATCCTGGGTCAACCTCATGTCGCCAGGGCTTTTGGCCACGGCGCCATTCTTCCGGCCAATCACCAAAGCCAAAAAGCTTGCCTGCCCGATCCTCGTGCAATTCGCAGACCGCGATATCACTGTTCCGGCACGTGCCGTCAACAAACTCGCACAGGTCGCACTCCGGGCTGAATTGAAACGCTACGACGTCGACCACTTCCAGCCGCTATATCACAGCAGCCGGGAATGCATAGCAGCCGACCAAGCCGAGTGGTTGCGACGCAACATCCTGTAAACGAGTCCAGGCCAACCATTTACACCTGCGGGAGCACAGTTTGAGTCGTCGGACCAACGCTTGGGAGGCCGTCGTGTCGTCGCGGCGGGGGCATTGCCAGCTAGATCTCCGCGCAATCCCGTCAGTCCGGTAGGTGCGGCATCTCGATGCCCGGCTCGCGGCCGACCAACACCCCGCGGGTGAGCGCGGACTTGCCGTAGCGCCGCCGCACCCGGTCGACCGCTGCCTCGATCGCCAGCGGCTCGGCCTCGCCGAACGGGAGCATCAGCTGCTGGGCGCCGCTGCGGTCGATACCCGACACCGCGAAACCCACCAGGGTCAGGCCGCGCTGGGCGATCAGGGGCGCGGCGGACGCGACGAGCTGCCTGGCGGCCGCCAGTATGGGCTGCGTCGACGATGTGGCCCATGGCAACGTCCGCGACCGGGTGGCCCGGCTGAAGTCGTCGAACCGCAGGCGCAGCACCACCGTGCGACCGGTGCGCCCGGCGGTGCGCATCCGGGCGGTGATCCGGTCGATCAGGTTGACCACCACCGCGTCGATCTCGGCGGGCGACATGCGATTGCCGGCGCGGCCCAGCGCGCGCTGGGCACCCACCGAGCGGCGGCGCACGCCGGTGGTCACCCGGCGGCGGTCGATGTTGCGGGACAACGCATACAGCTGCCGGCCCATCGCGGCGCCGAGCAGCGAGGCCAGGGTCGACTCGGTGAGCTCGGCGACGTCGGCGACGGTCACAAGGCCGTGCGCATGGAGCTTCTCGGCGGTCACCGCACCCACGCCCCACAACCGCCGGACGGGCAACGGGTGCAGGAACTCCAGCTCCCCATCGGGCGGCACCAACAGCAGTCCATCGGGCTTGGCCTGTTGGCTGGCGACCTTGGCGAGAAACTTCGTCCGGGCGACCCCGACGGTGATGGGCAGGCCGACGCGGTCGCGCACGTCCGCGCGCAGCCGCTCGGCGATCTGGACCGGCGAGCCGGAGACCCGGCGCAGGCCGCCGACGTCGAGGAAGGCCTCGTCCACCGACACCGCCTCCACGATTGGTGTGCAGTCGCGGAAGACCTCGAACACGGCGTCGCTGGCGCGGGTATAGGCCGTCATTCGGGGCGGCACGACCACGGCGTGTGGGCACAGGCGTCGAGCCTGCGACCCGCCCATCGCCGTGCGCACGCCGTACGCCTTGGCTTCATAGCTTGCCGCTAGCACGACCCCGCCCCCGACGATCACGGGGCGGCCACGCAACGTCGGATCGTCGCGCTGCTCGACGGACGCGTAGAACGAATCCAGGTCCGCGTGCAGGATGGACGCATCACACCGCACGAACATATGTTCGCACCGGGTTGTGACAATTAGCCAGATTCGCCGTAGATGCTGCTGACCCAGATGTGCACCAGCGTGTCGAGCAGTTGCTCGTTGGGCACCGAGGGTCGCTCGTCGGCGAAGGAGGCGAGCATCACCTTCTCATTGAGCAGGTTCAGCGCCGCGGACAGATTGTGGGCCGGTAGCGTCACCGGCGCCGCACCGCGAGCGCGTTCGGCCTCGATCACCGCGGTGATGTGACCGACCCACTTCTGCATGAACCGCGACCACAGGTCGCGGAGATCCTTGTTGGTGCGCGCGGCGTCGGCGGCCAGTGACACCGCGCGGTGCGCCCCGAATGTCTCGACGAACACGTTGATACCGATGCGCCAGAGCGCTTTCAGGTCGGCGGGCGGATTGGAGGCCATGCCCTCCAGTGCGGAGTCCGCCTCGACGATCACCCGCTCGAACAGGGTGAGCAGCACCGCGTCCTTGGACGGGAAATAGAAGTAGAACGTGGGTCGAGATAGGCCGGCCCCCTTGGCCAGGTCGTCGACCGAGATATCGGCGAGCGGGCGTTCGGCCAGCAGCCGCTCGGCCGTGGACAGGATGGCCAGTTCGCGGTCGTCACCCGAAGGACGCGTCGAACGCCGGACCCGAGGGGCACGGGTGGAACTGGCGGTAGTCACGGCCACGAGTCTACACACTGTTGAGAATTTCAACACAGTGTTGACTAGTTCAACGTGGCGTTGATAGCGTGGCCGCATGACTGAGCACCTTGACGTCGTCATCGTGGGCGCCGGCATCTCCGGCGTGAGCGCGGCCTGGCACCTGCAGGACCGCTGCCCGACGAAGAGCTACACGATTCTGGAGCGCCGCGACGATCTGGGCGGCACCTGGGATCTGTTCAAATACCCGGGCATCCGGTCGGACTCGGACATGTTCACCCTCGGGTTCCGCTTCAAGCCGTGGCGGTCAGCGAAGTCGATCGCCGATGGCGCCGACATCAAGAAATACATCAAGGAGGCCGCGGTCGAGAACCAGATCGACCGGCACATCCGCTACCGCCACCGCGTTGTGGCCGCGGATTGGTCGGACGCCGACAACCGCTGGACCCTGACCGTGGAGAATGACGGCCAACAGTACGAGATCACCTGCTCGTTCCTGTTCGCCTGCACCGGCTACTACAACTACGACGAGGGATACTCGCCCACGTTCCCCGGTTCCGAGGACTTCGAGGGCGCGATCGTCCATCCGCAGCACTGGCCGGAGGACCTTGACTATGCGGGCAAGAAAATCGTCGTCATCGGGTCCGGCGCCACCGCGATCACCCTTATCCCGGCCCTGGTGAACGCGGGCTCCGGCCACGTGACCATGCTGCAGCGATCGCCGACCTACATCGGCTCGCTGCCCGGGGTCGATCCGTTCGCCGTGCGGGCCAACCGGATGCTGCCGGACCACCTCGCGCACATGGCGAACCGCTGGAAAGCCATCGCGTTCAGCACCTTGCAGTACCAGCTTTCGCGGAAAGCCCCCGCCTACATGCGTAAGACGCTGATGACGATGGCGGAACGGCGCCTGCCGAAAGGCTACGACGTCGAAAAGCACTTCGGGCCGCGGTACAACGTGTGGGACCAGCGGCTGTGCCTGGCCCCCGACGGCGACTTTTTCCGGAGCATCCGGCACGGCAAGGCCGATGTCGTTACCGACACCATCGACCGGTTCACCAAAACCGGAATCAAGCTGGCCTCGGGTGAGGAGTTGCAGGCCGACATCATCATCACCGCAACGGGATTGAACATGCAGTTGCTGGGCGGGGTGAGGCCGTCCAGGAACGGTGAGCCCATGGACCTAACATCGTTGATGACCTACAAGGGCCTGATGTTTTCCGGGGTCCCGAATTTCGCCATCACGTTCGGGTACACGAATGCGTCGTGGACGCTGAAGGCCGACCTGGTCTCCGAATTCGTCTGCCGGCTGCTGAACTACATGGACGCCAAGGGTTTTGACTACGTGGAGCCGCAGCATCCGGGCGACGCCGTCGATGAGTTGCCGTTCATGGACTTCAGCCCGGGCTACTTTCAGCGTTCGATGGACTTACTTCCCAAATCGGGATCGCGCGCGCCGTGGCGACTCAAGCAAAACTATTTCTTTGACATGCGAACGATCCGGCGCGGCAAGGTCGCCGACGAGGGCCTGCACTTCGCGAAAAAGCCTGCGGCAGTACCTGCTTAGAGGTCAGACTACGACGATCCCGTCATCGTCGCAGTAGGCGATCTCGCCGGGAACGAACGTCACCCCGCCCAGGGTGACCTCGACGTCGCGCTCTCCGGCCCCGGTCTTGGAGCTCTTGCGAGGGTTGGTGCCCAACGCCTTGATGCCGATATCGATGCCCCGCAGCGCGGCGGCGTCACGCACCGCGCCGTTGACCACAAGGCCGGCCCAGCCATTGGAGCGGGCCAATTCGGCGATGACGTCCCCGACCAGCGCAGCGTGCAGGGAGCCGGCACCGTCGATCACCAGGACCCCGCCGGCGACCGATTCCGAGAGCACCGATTTCAACAACGCGTTGTCCTGGAAGCAACGCACCGTGGTGATCGGTCCGGCGAATTCGGAACGGCCGCCGAACTGACGGAATTGGAGGTCGCAGCTGCGTACGTCGGGCCCGATGCTGTCGACGAGGTCGGCCGTGGGCTGGAATGACACGGTCACGTTCAGCGGCGCCGCAGTTGCCGGATCAGCAGGATGGCCAGCAGGCTGAGCGTCAAAGCAACGATCAGCGGCACTGGTAATTGACTCGACGATGACGCCGTAACTTCGGGCGTAACCGGGTTGTTTGCCCCTTCGACCGTCGATTTAGCTTGTGCGGCAGCATCTTTGGCGGCAGCACTGAGTTGACCGTTGGTTTCGATCCGCTGCTGTAGGCCAAGCGGCTGCTCGGCCGGCTTCGGTGGTGCGGGCTCGGGGCTTTTAGCCGGGGCCTTTTTGGCGGGCGCCTTTTTGGCGGGCGCTTTTTTGGCCGGCGTCTTTTTGGCGGGTGCCTTCTTCGCAGGTGCTTTTTTGGCCGGCGCCTTCGCCGTCTTCTTGACGGGCTCGGCGGGGGGCTTCTTTTCCGGCGGGGTCGGCGGGGTCGATGCGCCGTCGGGTCCGCTGTCGGGTTGATCCTGCGGGTCTGCCATGCGTCCCATCATGCCGGACGGGTGGCGGCGTCTCGGTGACCAGGGGCGGTCACGACCTGCGCCGCACCGCCCATAGCGCGCCCGCGGCCACGAGCGCGGTTGCCACGACGACAAATGGCCAGACCGGGATGTCGCCGCTGGTGCCGCTGGCGCCGGCGCCGGGTCCTGGCGTGCCGGTCCCGGGCACCGTCAGCCGAAACGACCAGGACCCGGATACCACGTGGCCGTCCGCGGAGGTCACCCGGTAGTTGACCGTGTAGGTCCCCGCCGGTCCGAGCGGTCGCAGGCCGATGCCGACGACCGCGCCCCGCACTGTCGGCTCCCCGGTGGACCAAATGTTGCCGTCGGGCCCGACGACCGTCATGGCCGCGAACGTGGTCTGCAATTGTTCGTTGAAGGTCGCGCTGACCCGCTCGGGACTGGTCGTGAGAACCGAATTGTCGGCGGGCTCGGCGGACACCCGCCAGGCGTGGGCGAACGCCGGTTGCGCGTTCATGGTCGCGGTCAACACCATGGCGGCCAGCAGTAGAGCTCCCCACGCGATAGCCGCCAGGCGTTTCATGCCCTTCGACGGATCAGCGCAAGGCCCACACCCAGGGCGGCTACTACGAGAGCCGCCCCACCCAACACGCGGGCGGTGTTGTCCGGCGATTTCGACTGCGGCGCAGCGGCGTTGTGGTCGGCGGGCGTAGCGGAAGGGTGATGCTCATGCGGTGCGGGCGGCCCCGCGGAAAGCGTGAGCATCGGGGCCGGGTGTTCGGGCTCACCGCCGCCGGGCACTGGCGGCTGGTCCCACTTCACGACGGCCCCGTCGGAGTAGGTCTGCGTGGCAGGGAAGCTGACCGTGTCGGTGTCCGGCAATTGCACCGAAATTCGGAACAGCGCGAATTGGTCCGCTCCAATCCCGCCGTTGGGCGCCGCCGTCCACGTCACCGAGCGGACGGCGCCGGAGGCCGCGTCGCGATCGAGCTTGGTCGTCCACCCCGGCATGCTTTCGACGCTGGCCGATGCCACATTGGGAGCCGATTCCACATTGGGAAGTGTGACGGCCAGCGCGGTGGTTGCCGCGCCGGTGTTGGATTCGTTGGGCACCTGGAAGGTGACGATTGACATGGCGCCGCGCACGGGGTTGTCGCTGCTGGCATGGACGTGCGCCCACGCCGCCGGGGCGCCCGCCGCCGAGCCGAGATAGAGCGCGACGGTCGCAGCCACCGGAATCAGCATGCGGAGGATCCGCCTGTCGTGGGATGGCATGTCAGGTCGCCGCGGTCAGGTCAACCCGAGGCGGGCCATCAGGTCCGCCTCGATGCCGTCGAGCTGCGACGAGATTGCGGCGTGGGCCGCCCGGCGCCGCGCGGCCGGCATATTCTCCGCGGCAGCCACCGCCGCCGACAGATCGGAGAGCCGTTCGATGATGGCGGAGACGAACTGCTTGGTCTCGGCGTCCTTTGGCTTCTTGTCTTGCACCATCAACAGTGATTTTTCCGCCCCGGCGATCCGGGCCGACAGCTGGGCGCCGTGGGCGGAGAACTGGCCGACCTGC
>Ga0318546_10000219_pt1 | contig 19781 bp, 10 predicted proteins | sample GRESIP169b2f19_FD_203514 | JGI IMG/M metagenome (GOLD analysis project Ga0318546, IMG submission 203514) | Tropical soil microbial communities from Luquillo Experimental Forest, Puerto Rico - GRE.SIPMG.169b2f19 | ecosystem: Environmental > Terrestrial > Soil > Tropical forest > Bulk soil...
CGAGGGGCTGTCGTACACTTGCGTCGCACGTGACGCAGCCGACGCCGACGATCGAGGCCCCCGCAGACGCCGGCGCGGACGCCGGACGCGACACCCGCCTGGGCTGGTGGCACCTCGGCCTGCTCGCCCTGATCGCGTACGTCCCGCTCCTCTACACCCACCCCGGGTGGATCGCAACGGACACCAAGGCGTACCTCTACCTCGACCCAACGCGTCTGCTGCGCACCGCCCGGTACCTCTGGAACCCCGACGTCGCGATGGGGACCGTCACGCACCAGAACATCGGGTACCTCTTCCCGATGGGGCCGTGGTACGGGCTCCTCCACGTCCTCGGGGTGCCGACCTGGATCGCGCAGCGGCTCTGGCTGGGCACGCTGACCTTCGCGGCGGGGGCCGGGGTCCGGTACCTGGCCCGCATCCTCGGGATCCCCGCGTGGGGGCAGCTCGCCGCGGCGCTCCCCTACATGCTCACGCCGTACGTCCTCGACTACCTGGCGCGGACGTCGGCGATCCTCATGCCGTGGGCCGGCCTCGGGTGGCTGGTGGGGTTCATGATCATGTCGGTGCGCCGCGGCGGGTGGCGCTACCCCGGCCTGTTCGCGCTCGTCGTCGCGCTCATCGGCGGCGTGAACGCGACATCGGTGCTGCTGGTCGGGCTCGCCCCTGCGATCTGGTTGGTGCTCGCAGGGCTCACGAACGAGGCGCCGTGGCGGCGCATCGTGACGGCGACGCTCCGGGCGGGGACCCTCAGCGTCGCGGTCTCGCTGTGGTGGATCGCGGGCCTCTGGGCCGAGGGCGCCTACGGGATCAACGTGCTGCGCTACACCGAGACGTTCCCCACCGTCACCATGACGTCGCTCGCGTCCGAGGCGCTGCGCGGGCTCGGGTACTGGTACTTCTACGGCAACGACAAGATCCAGCCCTGGACCCAGGCGTCCTCGGGGTACATGCTCCACTCCCTCGGGATCCTCGTCAGCTTCGCGCTGCCGTTGCTCGCGCTCCTCGCGGCGGCGCTCGTGCGGTGGCGGTACCGGGCGTTCTGCGTCCTGCTCGTGGCGGTCGGCACCGTGCTCGCGGTGGGCGCGTACCCCCTCGCCCACCCGACGCCGGTCGGCACCGTGCTGCGCGCGATCGGCGAGAACTCGACGGTCGGTCTCGCGATGCGGTCGTCGAACCGGGTCCTGCCGATCATCGTCCTCGGGCTGTGCCTGCTGCTCGGCGCGGGCGTGGACGCGCTCCGCGCGCTCCGCCCCAGGCTCCCGGCGCTCGCCGCGACGCTCGTCGGGGTGCTCGCGGTCGTCAACCTCGCGCCGCTCTTCGAGGGGCACATGGTGGCGACCAACCTCATGTTCCCCGAGACCCTCCCGCGGTACGTCACCGACGCCGCGACGTACATGAACCGCCTCGGCGACGAGCCGGTGCTCGGGCTCCCCGGCGCGGACTTCGGGTACTACCGGTGGGGCGTCACCGGCGACGCCGTGTGGCCCGGGCTGCTCACCCGGCCGTACATCCAGCGCCAGGCGGTGCTGCAGGGCGAGCCCGCGAGCGCCAACCTGCTCCGCGCGCTCGACGAGTCGATCCAGGACGGCGTGCTCGACCCCGCGACGGTCGCGCCGATGGCGCGGCTCATCGGGGCCTCGACGGTGCTGCTGCAGTCCGACATGCAGTACGAGCGGTTCGACACCCCGCGCCCCCAGGTCCTCTGGCGCTCGCTTCGCCCGCTGCCCGCGGGCATGCGGTTCCTGCGCGGCTTCGGGCCAGCGCGGCCGCTCGGGACGCTCGTCGGGCCGATCATCGACGAGACCCAACTCGCGGTCCCGACCGGCGCGAAGTACCCGCCGGCGCTCGCCGTCTACGAGGTGCGCGACCCGCGAGGGCTGCTGCGGACCGAGTCGATGCGGGACCCGATCGTGCTCGCCGGCGACGGCCAGGGCGTGCTCCTCGCCGCGGGCGCGGGGCTCCTCGCGGGCGCGCCGCGCGCGATCGTCTACGCCTCCTCGGTCACGCCGCACGAGCTGCGGTCGCTCGCCTCGGGGCCGGGAAGCGAGCTGGTGCTGACCGACACCAACGCGCGCGAGCTCGACACCTGGGGGACGCTGCACACCACGTACGGCTACGTGGAGACGCCGACGGAGCGCGCCGCCAGCTACGACCCCGCCGAGCAGGCGCTCTCGATCTTCCCGCACCAGACCGCGTCCGCACAGACCGTGCGCTTGCTCGGCGGGGTCAAGGAGGTCACCGCGTCGGGGTACGGGAACCCCGTCGCGAACGCCCCGGAGTCCCAGCCGCTCGCGGCCGTCGACGGGGACCCGCGCACCGCGTGGACGGTCGGGGCGTTCAGCGACCCTCGTGGCCAGTTCCTGCACATCGAGCTCCTGCGGCCGGTGCGCCTCTCGGCCGTCCGCCTCCAGCAGCCCCAGATCGGCGTCCGCACCCGCGTCATCACGAAGGTGCGCCTCACCTTCTCCGACGGCTCGAGCGTCGTCGCCCACCTCGGCTCCGCCTCCCTCGGTGCGGGGCAGGTGGTCCACTTCACGCCGAGGTCGAGCTCGTCGCTCAGGATCACGATCCTCGACATGACGGGGTCGCACACGGACTTCTCGGGGGCGAGCGGCGTCGGGTTCGCCGAGGTCCACGCGCCCGGCGTCGGCCCGGTCACCGCCTCGCTCCGGCTGCCGACGAACCTCCTCGGCCCGGCGGGCGCCGCCTCGGCCTCCGCCCCGCTCGTCATCCTCCTGCACCGGCTCCGCGCCGCCACGGTGCCGCCGCGGACGGACCCCGAGCTCGCCATCTCCCGCACGTTCACGCTCCCCTACGCGCGGACGTTCAGCGTCACCGGCACGGCGCGGCTCTCGACCCTCGTCCCCGACGCCAAGGTCGACGCGCTCCTCGGGCGCGGCCCGGGGACCGGGCTCCACGTCGTATCGTCGGCGGCCTCGACGACCCTCACCGGCTCGCTCACGAACGAGTCGTGGGCGGCGTTCGACGGCAACCCGATGACCTCGTGGTCGCCGGCGTTCCTCGCGCCCGGCGCGCAGTGGGTGCAGGTCACGCTCTCGGCTCCGACGACGATCGACCAGGCGACGATCCGGATCGTCGACGACGGCCGTCACAGCCTCCCGACGTCGGTGCGCATCACGACGGACACCGGCGCCCACCGGCTGGTCGCGATCCCGAAGCTCGCCCGCGCGACGCTGCGGGCCGCGCAGGGGCGCGTCGTGGTGGCGAGGCTCCACTTCCCAGCGATCTCCGGCACGACGATCACCTTCCAGTTCCCGACTCAGGAGACCGTGAGCACCGTCGACCACGTCTCCGGCCTGCGCGTCGCCCTGCCGATCGGGATCGCCGAGATCACGATGCCGGGCGTGACCCCCGGGTCGACGCCGCTCGTCCTCCCGTCGGGGTGCATCGCCGGCCTCCTCTCGGTCGACGGCCGCGACGTGCCGGTGCGGATCTCGGCGGCGACGAGCGACGCCGTCAAGCAGCGGGCCGCCGCGCTCACCGCGTGCGGCGCCCCCGTCCACCTCGGGGTGGGCCCGCACCTCCTGACCTCCGCCCCGGGCGACGTGACCGGATGGAACATCGACACGCTGGCGCTCTCGAGCGCGGCGGTCGGGCCGACGCCGCCGGTGACGGGCGGCACCGCCGCGGTGACCGACGCGCGCTGGACGAGCCCCGTCGCGCTCACCGCCAGCGTCGGGCCGCAGACTGCCGCGTCGTGGCTCGTCCTCAACCAGAGCTTCTCGTCGGGGTGGCGCGCCAGCGTCGGCGGGCACGACCTCGGCGCGCCGGTCCTGCTCGACGGCGGGTTCACCGCGTGGCGGCTCCCCGCGCGGAGCTCGGCGGCGACCGTCTCCATCACCTGGGCGCCCCAGCGCACCGTGGACCTGGCGCTGCTGCTCAGCCTGGTGGGGCTCGTGGTCGCCGTGGCGTGCGTCGCGATCGGCGGCCGGCGACGCGCCGAGGACCCGTCCGCAGCGCTCGTCCGCCGCGCGGCGCTCGCCTGGCCATGGACGTCGCGCACCCGGCCCGCGCTGCTGCTCGCGGCCGTCGCGACCGTCGTGGCCGCGCTGATCGCCGGCCCCGCGGTCGCGCTCGTCGTCGTCCCCCTGCTCGCGCTCGCGTGGTGGCGCCCCTCGCTGCGCGCGCTGCTCGCTGTCGGGCCCGCGGCGCTGCTCTCCCTCGCCGCGCTCTACGTCGTCGAGCAGCAGCACAAGTACCACTGGCCCCACGACATCCAGTGGCCCGCGCACTTCGGCCTCGCCAACACCCTCGCGTGGGCCGCGATCGGGCTGCTCCTCGTGGACGTCGCCGCCTTCGACCGCGTCGTGGCGGCGGCACCCGCCGCCGAGCAAGAGCCCGAGCCGGAGCACGCGCCGGCGCCCGCCCCCGCGGCCCCGCCGGAGCGGCCCGCCGAGAAGGAGCCGGTCGGGAGCGCGCGGGTCGTGCCCACCCGGCTGCTCGGCTCGGCCACCGCCCTCGTCACCCGGCGCCGCCAGGAGGAGGACGACCGAGGGGAGCAGCCGACCATCGCGCTCCCCGCGTCCGGGCTCGCGAGGTCGTTCGCGCTGCTCAGGGCGTTCCGCCGCGAGCAGGACGACCCCGACCTCTTCTACCGGACGATCGCGCTCGACACCCTCCACCGGCTGACCGGATCGGTGCCGCTCTTCAACCGGCGCGTCGTTGACGTGGGCGGCGGCGCGGGCTACTTCGCCGAGGCGTTCCGCGATGCGGGGGCGCGGGTCATCCTGGTCGAGCCAGAGGCGGCCGACCCGATCCCGCCCCCCGCCGGCCCCGACGAGCCGCTCGATGCGCGGACGCGGCACGAGCGCGCGGTCTGGCCGGGCCGGCTGCTCCCGGGCTGGACCGTCGCGGGCGACGGGCTCGCGCTGCCGCTCCCCGACGGCGTCGCCGACCTCGTCTTCAGCTCCAACGTGCTGGAGCACGTGGCTGACCCCGGCCGGTTCGTCGACGAGGCGGTGCGCGTGACCCGGCACGGCGGGCTGCTCTACCTCTCGTTCACGGTCTGGTCCTCGCCGTGGGGCGGGCACGAGACCTCGCCGTGGCACCTCGTCTCGGGCGGGTACGCGAAGCGTCGGTACGCGCGCAAGTACGGCCGCGAACCGAAGAACGTCTACGGCGAGTCGCTCTTCAAGATGCGCGTGGGCTCGGCGCTCAGGATGGTGCGCGGTCGCGGCGACGTCGAGATCGTCTCCGCCGAGCCGCGCTACCTGCCCACGTGGCTGCGGTTCGTGGTCCGCATCCCGCTCGCGCGCGAGCTGCTCACGTGGAACCTGGTGCTGCTCCTCGAGAAGGTCTGAGCGCCGGGTCGATCAGCGAGAAGAGCATCGCGGCGGTCCGCTCCCATGAGAGCTGCCGGGCGCGCGCCCGGGCGGCGCGCCCGAGCTGTGCGCGCAGCCCGTCGTCGCAGAGCACCCCGGCGATGGTGCCGCCGATCGCGGCCTCCGCGACGAGGAGCCCGGTCTCCTCGTGGCGCACCGCGTCGCGGTGCCCGGCGATGTCGGTCGCGACGGCCGGGGTGCCGCACGCGGCGGCCTCGGTGAGCGTCATCCCCCACCCCTCGCGCAGCGACGAGGACGCGACGAGCCAGGCGGAGCGGTAGAGCGCGAGCAGCGCGCGGTCCTCGAGATGCCCGGGCAGCTCGATCCACGCCTCGGCGCCGAGCTCGCGACGGACGGCCTCGAGCCGGGGCCGCTCGTACCCCTCGCCGACGACAACGGCACGCAGCGGGGGGACGGTGCGCCGCGCCTCGGCGAGCGAGCGGAAGAGCACGTCGTACCGCTTGACCGGCACGAGCCGGCCGACGGCGACGACCAGCGGCTCGGCGCTGCGCCGGCCGCCCGGCCCGAACCTCGGGTCGACCCCCGGCTCGACGACGTGGACGTGCGACGCCGGCAGCCCGAGCTCGTCCACGATCTCGTCCCGCGACGACGCCGAGAGCGTGGCGACCGGGGTGGCGCGGTAGGCGAGCGGGGCGACGTGGCGCTCGACCGCGTCGCCGAGCGCCGCGGCCAGCGGCTTGAGCGCCATCCGCCACATCTCGCCGTGCACGTGGTGCAGCAGGGCGAGCCTCGGGCCGCGGAACCAGAGCGGCGAGAAGAACGGCATCCCGTTCCAGATGTCGACGACCGCGTCGGGCCGGGCGGCCCGGAACCGGTACGCCTCGGAGGCCACCTGCGGGAACACCTCGTACCGCCCGCCCCACCGCACGACGCGGTACCCGTTGCGGTCGATCTCGCGGGCCTCCCCCGCGACCATCGACGTCCGCAGCTCGACGTCGAGGCCCGCGGCCGCCCAGCGCGAGGCCACCCGGTCCGCGTGGAGCTCGGACCCGCCGGCCTCCGCGTCGTCGAGGTCCCGCCAGGCCACCATCCGGACGCGGCGGATCGCCGAGCCCTCGACCAGCGCGGCGAGATCGGGTGCGCCCGCTGTCACGGGGCGGGCTCCGCGACGGGGTCGGGGACCCGCTCGTCACGGCGGGTGGCGAGCGCGGCGAGCGTCGCGAGCACGAGGCCGCCGGCGACGACGAGCTGCGCGACGAGGTCGTGGACCGCCGTCGCGTGCCACGCCCCGTGCGCGGTCGCCACCCACCAGTACGCGAGGGCGGTGCAAACGACCAGCCACCCCGCCACCGCGCGGAGCCCGCGGGCGAGCAGGTACGTCGCGAGCAGGAACGAGAGCCCGAGCATCGCCATGGCCGCCACGAGGACCGCGAGCGAGCCGGACGCCCCGAGCAGGTGGGCGGGGTAGATGAGCGAGAGGAGCCTGCGGGGCGCCACCGCGGCGACGAGGAGGAGCACCCCGCACGGCACCGCGTACAGCGCGAGCACGACGCCGAGCTGGCGCCGCGCGTGGTGCCCGGCCCGGTGCCCGATCGAGGCCTCGGGGAGCAGGTAGTAGGAGAGGACGATCGCGACGTAGACCAGGGTCTTGGCCACGACCGCGATGGCGGCGTACCGGCCCGAGCCCTGCGGGTACAGGCGGCCGACCACGAAGACGTCGACGTACTGCAGCAGCGCCAGCATGGCGAACGCGACGGCAGAGGCCGCGAGGTCGGTCCCGAGCTCGCCGCGCGGCGGGGTGCCCGGTGCGGACCGGGTCACGTCCGGGACCGCGCGGGTCGCCGCCCGCCACGCGTGGCCCCAGGTGACGAGCTCGGCGAGCAGGATCCCGAGGACCGCGCCGGTGACCCCGGCCACGACCGCGCCCGCGAGCACGGCGGCGGTCCTCGCGACGCCCTCGAGGAGGAAGTTCGCCGCGAGCGGCGGGTACCGGCGGCAGGACTGGAGGAACGCGCGCTCGACGGCGATCGCGACCCAGCACCCCGCAGCGACGGAGGTGATCACGACGGCGAGCCAGCTTCGTCCGCCGAGGCCCTGAGCGACGAGCGGCGAGACCACCGCCGCGAGCACCGCGAACCCCAAGAGCACCTGGACCATCCGGCGCGACGCGCGCCGCCGCCAGGCCTCGAGCTCGGCGTTCCCGCCGTGGGCGAGCCACCACGACGACCGGCGCACCACCGCGATCGCGATGGCCGAGCCGGGCAGCGACACCACGATGTAGAGCCCGACCATCTGGAGGAACGCGCCGTACGCGGCGTTGTGGTCCCGCGCCGGGAGCAGGCGCGCGAGCCCGATGGTGACGACGAGGTTCAGCCCGTTGGCGACCAGGCCCGCGACGGCGACGACGAGCGCGTCGCGGACCGAGGTGCCCGTGGACGGCGCACCGGGGTCGCGCACGCTCGGCGCCTCAGCGCTCACGGGCGGCCGCCGAGGACGCAGGGCGCGAGCGTGCCCGGGCCGACGCTCGCTGCCAACGCCGCACACCGGCGGGCCGCGGCGCGCGTCACCAGGTGCGGCGGTGGGAGGACGGCCGTCGGACCGAAGACCCACGCGCGCCCCTCGACGACAGGCGCGAGCCCGAGCACCTGGGTGAAGAACGCCGCCGCCCACGGGCTCGGGGCGCCGGTCACGATCGGGCGACCGCGGAGCGTGACGGGGACCACGACCTCGGTGACGCCGTCGCGCACCACCATCGCCCGGACCAGCCGCGCGTTGGCCGGCGTCGCGGTCGGCCGGTCCGGCCACGCCCTGTCGTCCGGGCACCCCGGCACCGTCACCGGCCGGTGCCGGGGCAGCCCCGGGCACCCGATCGAGAGCGCGTCGAGCACCGCGGTCGCCGCAGCGTCCTGCCCCGCGCGCGCCACCGTCCCCTGCGGGCCGCCCCCGCCGAGCTGGGCGACCGCGAAGGCGCCGTGGGCCTGCCAGGTGAGCGGCGCCTGGAGGAGCGGGCTGGCGTAGGGGTAGGCGAGCACGACCCCGGGCCCGCGCACGGTTCGCCACCACGTCGGCACGCCCACGTGCACGGTCCGCAGCGGCAGCGACTGCGCGACGGGCACGGCGACGGGGACGATCACGACGGCGAGCGCCGCGGCGGCGGCCACGGCGCCGGCTCGGCCGCCCCGCGCGAGCACGCCCGCCCCGCGCGCGAGAACCACGAGCGCCGCGATGAGCGCGAAGACGACGATCCGGAACTGCAGGATGTCCTGGAGGACCGGGAGCCGTCCGATCCACTGCCACGGCGCCCAGCTGACCGAGAGCGGGCTGAGCGCGAGGACCAGGCAGCCGAGCGCCGTGAGCGCCGCGGCGCGGACGACGCCGTCGCGCCACCGCCAGACCGTGATCGCCGCCGTGACGACGACCAGCCCCCACCCGACGAGCTGGATCTGGACGACCGGCGGCCCGGTGTACCCCGAGAGGGCGGTGAGCCCGCCCCCGACGGCGTGCGGGCGGAGCAGGTCCCGCCAGGAGCTGCCGCCGGTGTCGGGGTTGAACCCGGGCCCCCAGATGTTGCCCTTCAGGCTCCGCGGCCCCCACAGCGCGTAGGCCGCGGGCGCGGCGAGCAGGACGACGCTCGCCCCCAGCGGCCACGCGAGGCGCCGTGCGGCAGGCCACGCCACATCGGGGACCCGCCAGGTCACGAGGGCCGTGACCCCGAGCACGACGGCGAGCACGACGACCACCACCGCCGCGAGGAGCAGGAGCTCGGTCGAGAGGAAGAACTGGACGACGAGGGCGGTGGCGAGCAGCACCTGACCGCGGATCCGTCGGCCGCGGTCGTCCGCCACCGCGTCCACGGCGCCGAGGGCGATGAGCGGGAGGACGGCGATCCACGCCGTCATGAGGTGGCTGACCGCGAGGCTCGCGACCACGTACGGCGAGAACCCGTAGAGGAGCGCGCACGCCACGCGCACCGGGACGACGTCGGTCGCGCGGCGGAGCAGCAGGTCCATCGCGACGACGGCCGTCGGGACCGCGAGCAGGAGGGCGAGGTTCTGGGTCAGCACCGGCCCGAAGAGCCAGGTCGCCGGCGCGAGGACGACCCCGAGCGCGAGCACCGAGGTGTTGGCGAGGAGGTTGACGCCGTCGGGATGGAAGAGGTCCCGGGAGAACACCAGGCTGTGCCCGGTCGTGATGGCGTGCGCGGGCCAGGCGAGGAACCACTGGAAGAGTGAGGGGTCGCCGCACCCGCACACTCCCCGCGTCGTCGGCGACGTGGCCCAGAGGCGCCCCCAGACGGCCGCCGAGCCGAGCAGGGTCACCACGCCGAGCGCGACGGGCTCGCGCCATTGGCGTCCTCGGTCGGCCCGGCTCACCTCGCGGGGGCCCGCGGCGGGAGCACCGGCGCGTCGCGCCCGGTGCCGCCGCCGGCAGCGGAGCGCGACTCCTCGTGGTACTCCTCCTCGACGTTCACCGACCAGATGTCGTGGTGCGCGCCGAACAGGTTCTCGACGGTCAGCATCGCCGTGTACATCGAGTGGTCCTGGTTGTTGTACCGGTGCATGCCGTTGCGACCGATGAGGTGCAGCCCGCGCGCGTGGTCGTCCAGGTACGCGACGATGCGTGCGACGTTGCGGCGGTACTCGGTGTCGTAGTACGGGTACGCCTTCGGCACCCGAACCACGAACCCGCGCTCGACGTCCGGTGCGTGGACGAGGCCGAGCGCCTCGAGCTCCTTGGAGGCCAGCGCGATGAGGTCGTCGTCGCGCATCGACCACACGTCGTCTCCCTCGAAGACGAAGTACTCGAGCCCGAGGCACGCCTTCCCGTCCTTCACGAGGTACGGCGACCACGAGCCGAAGTTCTGGATCCTGCCGACCCTGACGCTCTCTGCGTGGATGTAGATCCAGTTGTCCGGGAACGCGGCCTCCTGCGGCACCACCAGGGCGACCGTCAGGAAGTCGCGGTAGTGGAGCGCGTCGCCCGCTGCCCGGATCTCGTCGGGGACCGGCGGGTCGATCGCGGCGACGAGCTCGCGCATCGGCATCGTGGAGATGACGGCCTTGGCCGGGGTCGTGGTCGCCCTGCCGTCGGCGGACCGGGTGGTGACCGCCGTCACCTCGCCGCCGTCGGCGTGGACCGCCACGACGCGCTCCCCCATCCGCACCTCGCCGCCGGCCGCGGCCACGAGGTCACGGCACCGCTCCCACATCATCCCGGGGCCGTACTTCGGGTACTGGAACTCCTCGATGAGGCTCGTGATCTCCTTCTGGTTGCGTCGCGGCAGCAGGGAGTTCGTGATCGCCTTGCCGAGCGAGAGCGCCTTCACCCGCTGGGCGGCCCAGTCGGCCGGCATCTGGCTGACCGGCACGCCCCAGACCTTCTCGGTGTACGTCTTGAAGAACCGCCGGTAGAGGCGCCACCCGAACCGCGCGACGAGCCAGCCCTCGTAGTTGCTCTGGTCCTTGGGCGGCCGGACGCGCGCCCACGCGTACGACCCGACGCACCGCGCCGCCTCGAGGACGCCGAGGTTCCGCAGGGCGTTGGACGCCCGGAGCGGGTACTCGTAGTACTTCCCGTCGTAGTAGATCCTGCTCATCCGCGGCCTGAGCAGGAACTCCTCATCAGGCAGGATCTCGTGCCAGAGCGCCTCGACCGCGGGGACCTTCGTGAAGAACCGGTGCCCGCCGAGGTCGAACCGCCACCCGTCGCGCACCACCGTTCGGCTGATCCCGCCGACGACGTCGTCGGCCTCCAGCACGACGACCGGCGCCCCGCGCCTCACGAGCTCGTAGGCGGCGGTCAGCCCCGCGGGCCCCGCACCGATCACGACGTACGGGGCGGCGCCGGCCGACGCCCGGTCGTCGAGGGCCACGCGTGAACTCTATTTGGGCAAGTTGTGTGTCAACGAGCCCGTCGGCGTCACCGCGGCGCGTACTCCAGCAGGTTCATCGACTGGTAGTAGACGAGCTTCCGGCCCTGCACGAGCTGGGTCGGCGGGCGTCCCGAGGCGTCGGCGAGCTCGCCGCGCAGCTCGGCGCACGTCCGGTGGAACCCGTACCCGACCGCCCAGACGAGGTAGAAGGGTTTGTCACCTGCCTGGTGCACGACGCGCTGGGCGAACGCCGCGGGCGACGTCGCCGCCGCCGCGCGCTTGTAGTCCACCCAGTTCACGATCTCCGGGCTCGTGTAGCGCGGGTACCCGACGTACCCGTACGTCGACGCGCCTGCGTACCGGAGCAGGGACGGCCCGAGCTGATCCGGGCAGACCACGACGAGCGAGCCCTTGGGGACCGTCCCGTGCAGCACGGTGGCGACCTTCCCCGCCTGGGACCGCTGGACGTGCGCGCCCCAGTGCGTCGTCCAGAGCGCGAGCCCGCTCACGAGCGCGAGGACCCCTACCTGGATCCACCTCGACGGCATGGCGGCGATCCCGAGCGCGACGAGGAGGGCGAGCATCGGGAAGACCACCGATCCATACCGCGGCTGGAACGCCGTGCCCGCCTCCCGGCTCGCCACCCACCCCACCGCGAGCGTCCCGATAGCGATCCCGGCGAGCACGCGGGCGCGCGGCTGGCCGGTGAGCAGGACGTCGAGGTGCGCGCGACCGACGGGCACCGCCGCGAAGCCGATGATCAGAAGGACGAGGAAGCAGAGCAGCGCGATCTCGAGGTGCAACGAGAGCGTCTCGCCCTGGACGGACTGGTTCTCGACGAACCCGGCGAACCAGCCGAACGCCGCCGCGAGCGTCGGTGCGGCGGACCAGGGGGTGCCGGTGTGTGCGCGCTGGTAGAGGAACGTCGGGACCCATGGAACCCACGACACAAGGCCGGCCGCGAGGGCGCCGAGCCCGAAGCGCGCACCGCGCCGCCGCGCGCCCGCGCAGCGGAGCGCCACGAACGCCAGCCACGCGCCGACCACGACGAAGAGGTACAGCGCCCAGTAGTGCGTGTAGAGCAGCAGTGCCGTGATGAGCGCGAGCAGCGCGGCGCGCGGGACGGTCGGCCTCGAGAGGAGCGCCTGGACCGCGCCGATCCCCGCGGTCGCGAGGAGGACCATGAGCGAGTACATCCGCGTCTCGGTCGAGAAGTAGGCCGCGAACGGCGAGGACGCCACGACGGCCAGCACGGCGATCGCCTCGATCCGCCCGAACCCCCGGCGCGCGACCCACCAGATGAGCGGCAGGGTGAGGACGCCGAAGAGCCCGGAGAGCGCGCGGATCGAGGCGTCGGAGTGACCCGCCACGCCGATCCAGACGTGGAGCAGGTAGTAGTAGAGGGGCGGCGCGCCGTCCGCGCGCAGCGCGTGGCCGATCGAGCGCAGCGGGAAGCTCGCGATGTTGACGGTCTGGGCCTCGTCGAGCCACATCTTCGACGTCGTCGTGAACCGGTAGTAGACGCCCACGACGACGTCGACGGCGGCGATGGCGACCATCACGGCGATCGCAACGCGAGCCGAGCGACCTGGTGTGTCGTCGACCGTCGCGAGCCCGACCCGAGTCGCTTCCTTGCTCGCGTCCTCCGTGATCGTCACGCGGAGATCGTACGACGTCGCAATGTGCCGCCCGATCTGGGTGTCAGGTTTGCCTTGGCTATCCTCACCAGAAGCACAACCGGGGGGATGCCGTGGCGAGGTACCTGGCGACGAGGCTCGCAGCCCTCTTGGGCATCGTCTTCATCATCTCGATCTTCTGCTTCCTCCTCGTCCACATGCTGCCGGGGGACCCGTCGCAGTCCATCCTCGGGTTCAGCTGGACCCCGCAGTCGGGCCATCAGTACGACGCGCAGAACGGGCTGACCGGTCCGCTCGTCCACCAGTACTGGTACTGGCTGCAGCACGTCCTCCACGGGAACCTCGGGTCGAGCATCTACGGCACGCCGGTGTCGACGCTGATCGGAAGCGAGCTCAAGGTCGACGCGGCGATCATCCTCTACAGCCAGGTGCTCGCGTTCCTCGTCGCGATCCCGCTCGCGGTCCAGGCGTCGAAGAAGCCCGGAGGCGCGCTGGACGCCGGCTCCAGCTCGATCACGTTCGCCTTCTACTGCCTTCCGGGGTTCATCCTGATCACGTGGTTCCTCCAGCTCCTGACGGTGCAGCACCACATCTTCCCGGGGGTGGACTCGCAGCCCTTCCCGCCCGGCGCCGGGTTCTTCACCGATCTGTGGACGTCGCTGCAGGTCCTGTTCCTGCCCTCGTTCATCGTCGCGCTCGGGACCCTCGCGATCTACTACCGCTTCCTCCGGGCCGAGATGGGCAACACCCTGCAGGAGGACTTCATAACCGTCGCGCGCTCGAAGGGGCTGACGACCAACCGGATCCTCTGGGGACACGCGCTGCGACCGTCGTCGGTCCCGGTCCTCACCAGCACCGGCAACAACGTCGCGCTGCTCATCACCGGGCTCTTCATCGTCGAGTACAAGTTCGGGCTCCAGGGGATCGGGTCCGAGCTCGTCCAGGCGGTGGGGAGCAAGGACTTCCGGGTGGTGCAGGGGATCGCGCTCGTCTCGGCGCTCATCATCGTGATCGTGAACTTCGCGATCGACATCATCACGACGTTCGTGGACCCGAGGATCGCCCGTGCGTGACGAGGTCGCCGCCGCCTACGCCGGGACCATCCCGGCACCGGAGCGGGCGGCCGGCGTCGTCCCCGCACCGGCGCCGGAGGAGGCGCCCAAGCCCAGGGCCAAGCGCAAGCCGCTCGGCGTCACGTTCTGGGTCTGCATCGGCTGGCTCAGCCTCATCGTCTTCGCCGCCGTCTTCGCGCCGCTGCTCCCGGTGCAGGACCCGAACGCCCTCAACCTCTTCGCCGGCCCGAACCAGGGACCGTCGTGGCACCACCTGCTCGGCACGGACCAGCTCACCCGCGACGTGTTCGCCCGCGCCGTCTTCGGGACGCGCACGTCGCTCACGATCGCCGTCTCGGCCACCGTCATCGGGATGACGGTCGGTGCGACGCTCGGGATGCTCTCCGCCTACGCCCGGGGTCGGTTCGACGCGGCGCTCTCGTTCTTCATGTACTGCGGGCTCGCGTTCCCGGCGATCATCGCGGTCATCGCGATCCTCGACTTCTGGGGCCGCAGCCAGCTGCACGTGATCCTCGTGCTGAGCCTGTTCAGCGTCCCGCTGATCTACCGGCTGATCCGCGCGGCGACGCTCTCGACCGCGACGAAGGAGTACATCACGGCGGCCCGGTCGCAGGGCGCCACCTCGCCGCGGGTGCTCTTCCACGACATCTTCCCGAGCGTCGCGCCGTCGATCCTCGTCTACACGATCTTCACGCTCGGCGGGCTGATCGCGGTCGAGGGGGCGCTCTCGTTCCTCGGGTTCAGCGTCTCGCCGCCGACGCCGTCGTGGGGGAACATGATCAACGACGCCGGCAACGACCTGGGCGCGACGCTCGCCTTCAAGCTCGGGCCTGCGCTCGCGCTCTTCCTCACGCTCGTCGCGCTCTTCACGGTCGGGGCGCGGCTGCAGGCGCGGTTCGACCCGGGCGAGGCACGGCTGTGAGCACGAACGGGGCCCAGACCCCCGCGGCCGCCGGTTCGCACCGGCTCCTCGAGGTGCGGGACCTCCGGACGACGTTCCAGACCCCGCGCGGCCCGCTCGTCGCGGTCGACGGCGTCTCGCTCGACCTCGACCGCGGCGAGACGCTCGGGATCGTCGGCGAGTCGGGGTCGGGCAAGACCGTGCTCTCGCGGTCGATCATGGGCCTGCTGCCCGGACGGGGGACGCTGCTCGAGGGGTCGGTCCGCTTCGACGGGCGCGAGCTCGTCGGTGCGAGCGAGGCGACGCTGCGCTCGATGTGGGGACCCAGGATCGCGATGGTGTTCCAGGACCCCATGACGTCCCTCAACCCCGTGCACCGGGTCGGGCAGCAGATCGCCGAGACGCTCCGCCTCCATCTCAAGCTCTCGAAGCGCGTGGCGAACGAGTCCGCGGTCACGCTCCTCACCCAGGTCGGAATCCCGGAGCCCAAGATCCGCGCGCGGTGCTTCCCGGTCCAGCTGAGCGGCGGGATGCGCCAGCGGGTGATGATCGCGATCGCGCTCGCGTGCGGCCCTGAGCTGCTCCTCGCCGACGAGCCGACGACCAGCCTGGACGTGACCATCCAGGCGCAGATCCTCGACCTGCTCGACGAGGCACAGCGGATCCGCCGGATGGCGATGATCCTCGTGACCCACGACCTCGGCATCGTCGCCACGCGGACCGACCGGATCATGGTGATGTACGCGGGACGCGTCGCCGAGCTCGCGCCGACCAAGCGGCTCTTCGCGAACGTGCGGATGCCCTACACCGAGGCGCTGCTCTCCTCGACACCGAGGATGGCCGACGCGAGCCACACCCGGCTCCGCGCGATCGAGGGCCGTCCGCCCGACCTCGTGCGGCGGCCCTCCGGGTGCGCGTTCTCCCCGCGCTGCCTGTACGCGACGGACCGGTGCCACGAGGAGGCGCCGCCGCTCGTCGCCGACCCGGGCGAGCCCGACCACCTCTACGCGTGCTGGCACCCGAGGGGTGTCGCGCCGGTGACCCTCACCGCGGGGGCGTCCCGTGTCGGCTGAGCCCGGGGCACCCGCCCGACCGCTCCTCGAGACGCGGGACCTGCACGTCAACTTCACCCGCGGCGGGCACACCGTCCACGCGGTGTCCGGGATCTCGCTCGGGCTCATCGAGGGCGAGACGCTCGGGCTCGTCGGGGAGTCCGGGTGCGGGAAGTCGACGGCCGGCCGCGCCATCGCGCAGATCATCCGGCCGACCTCGGGGACGGTCCGGCTCGGCGACGTCGAGCTCACGACCTGCCGGTCCCGGGCGCTCCGCCGCGAGCGCACGAGGCTCCAGATGATCTTCCAGGACCCGATCTCGTCGCTCAACCCCCGCAGACGCGTCCGCGACATCGTGGCCGAGCCGCTCGACATCTGGCACTCGGCCAAGGGCGCGGAGCGCACGCGGATCGTGGACGAGATGCTCGAGGCCGTCGGCCTCGACCCAGGGATCGTGGCGATGAGCTATCCCCGGAGCTTCTCGGGCGGCCAGTGCCAGCGGATCAGCATCGCGCGCGCGCTCGTCATGCGGCCGAAGGTGCTGATCTGCGACGAGATGGTCTCCTCGCTCGACGTCTCCATCCGGGCCCAGATCCTGAACCTCCTCGAGGACCTCAAGGCCAGCTACGGCCTCACGATCCTCTTCATCGCCCACGACCTCGCGGTCGTGAAGAACGTCTCGGACCACGTGGCGGTGATGTACCTCGGTCGGCTCTGCGAGGTGGGGACGGCCGACGGCCTCTACCGGTCCCCGCGCCACCCGTACACGGGCGCGCTGCTCGCCTCGGCGATCGAGCCCGACCCCTCGCACGCGCACCAGCACGCCCCGCTGCAGGGCGAGCCGCCGAGCCCGATCGCCCCGCCGTCGGGGTGCCGGTTCCGAACGCGGTGCCCGAACGCGCAGGAGCGGTGCGCGGTCGAGGTCCCCGAGCTGCGCGAGGTCGAGCCGGGTCACCGGGTGGCCTGCCACTTCCCGCTGCCGGTGCGCAACGGCGCCGTGCCGGCGGCCACGCCGACCGCCGCGACGTCCTAGGACGTCGCGGGCTCCTCGCCGGCTTCGGCGTCGACCGTGTCGACCGCATCGCCGACCACATCGTCGACCGCATCGCCGACCACCGCCTCGCCGGCGCCCTCGGCCGGCTCATCGCCGTCGTGGGCGCGCGCCGCCTCCTCCTGGGCGTAGTCGGCCCAGGCGGCCTGGGCCTCGGTCTCCGGGGTGAACTCGAGGTCCGAGTAGTCGTGGGCCCCGATGTAGTTCCCCTCCTCGTCGTACGCGTGGGCGCCGAACGCCTCGCGGTACTCCTCGGAGACCTCGCCGCCCTCCAGCGCCTGCTTGATCGAGAGGCTGATCCGACGGCGCTGCGTGTCGATCTCGATGATCTTCACCCAGAGCTCCTCGCCCGGGCTCACGACCTGCTCGGGCGCCTCGACGTGGTGCGCGGCCATCTCGGAGATGTGCACGAGCCCCTCGATCCCGTCGCCGACCTGGACGAAGGCGCCGAACGGCACGAGCTTGGTGATCCGCCCGTAGACGAGCTGGCCCACCTCGTGGGTGTTCGCGAACTCCTGCCACGGGTCGATCTGGGTCGCCTTGAGCGAGAGGGAGATCCGCTCCTTCTCGAGGTCGACGTCCAGGACCTCGACGTCCACCTCGTCGCCGACCGAGACGACCGACGACGGGTGCTCGACGTGCTTCCAGCTGAGCTCCGAGACGTGGATCAGGCCGTCCATCCCGCCCAGGTCCACGAACGCGCCGAAGTTCACGACCGAGGAGATGACGCCGCGGCGCCGCTCGCCCGGCTTCAGGTTGGCGAGGAAGTCGCCGCGCTGCTCGCGCTGGGTCTCCTCGAGCCACGCGCGCCGGGAGAGGACGACGTTGTTGCGGTTCCGGTCGAGCTCGATGATCTTGGCCTCGATGACCCGACCGACGTACGGCTGGAGCTCGCGCACCCGGCGGAGCTCGACCAGGGAGGCCGGGAGGAACCCGCGGAGCCCGATGTCGACGATGAGCCCGCCCTTCACGACCTCGATGACCGGGCCGTTCACGACCTCGTCGCGCGCCTTCAGCTGCTCGATCGTCGTCCAGGCCTTCTCGTACTGGGCCCGCTTCTTGGAGAGGATGAGCCGCCCCTCCTTGTCCTCCTTCTGGAGGACAAGGGCCTCGACGTGCTCGCCGAGGCTCACGACGTCGGCGGGGTTCACGTCGTTGCGGATCGAGAGCTCGCGCGCGGGGATGACGCCCTCGGACTTGAACCCGATGTCGAGGAGCACCTCGTCCTTGTCGATCTTGACGACGGTCCCCTCGACCACGTCGCCGTCCTCGAACTGCAGGATCGTGTCGGCGACCGCAGCCTCGAGGTCCTGGGCGGAGAGGTCGTCGAGGGTCACGGCCCGCGGCACGTAGTGCCCCTCGGCGTCGAAGCTGCCCATTGGCTCCTTGGACAGCAGGCTCGTCTCGGACAATCTGGCTCGCTTTCGGTGGGCGCGCCAAGGGCGCGCGAGCGGGTCGCAGGCCGCGACCCAGGGGGTCGAGGCTACCACCGGGCACCGCGCCGCCCGCCGGCACGGCGTCAGGTGGCTCAGGCCTTCGCCTCCGCCCACGACGCGCCCCACCCGAGCGAGACCCGCAGCGGGACCTTGAGGTCGACGACGCCGGTGAGCGCCTCGAGCGTCGTCTCGGTGACCGCGTCGTGCTCCTCCGGCGGCGCCTCGACGAGCACCTCGTCGTGCACCTGCAGCACGATCCTCGCCGTGAGGCCCCTCACGGCGAGCGCGGTGTCGAGCCGCACGAGCGCGAGCTTGAAGATGTCGGCGGCGGTGCCCTGCGTGCCAGCGTTCATCGCCTGGCGCTCCGCGGCCATGCGCGCCGCCCTGGTGCCCTCGATGAGCTCGGGGAGGTGGCGGACCCGGCCGAAGAGCGTCGTCGTGCACCCCTCCACGCGCGCCTTGGAGACGGTCTCGTCCATGTACCGCCGCAGGCCCGGGAACGCGTCGAAGTACTGGTCCATGAACGCCCGCGCCTCCCCCACCGAGATCCCGAACCGGCGCGAGAGCCCGTAGGCCTCCATCCCGTAGGCGAGGCCGTAGGAGACGGCCTTGGCGCGCTCGCGCTGGTCGTGGGTGACCTCGTCGGGGGGGATCGAGAACACCACCCCGGCGATGAACCGGTGCACGTCGGTGTCGCCCGAGAACGCCTCGACGAGCCCGTCGTCGCCCGAGAGGTGGGCGATCACGCGCAGCTCGATCTGGTCGTAGTCCGCGACGAGCAGGGACCAGCCGCCCTCGGGGAGGAACGCCCGGCGGAACCGCCGCCCGTCCTCGGTGCGCGTCGGGATGTTGTGCAGGTTCGGCTGCTCGGAGCTCAGCCGTCCGGTGCGCGCCACCGTCTGGCGGAACCGCGCGTGGATCCGTCCGTCCTCACGGACCTCGGCGGCCAGGCTCTCGCCGTAGGTGCTGCGCAGCTTGTCGACCTCGCGGAACCGGAGCAGCATCTCGACGACCTCGTGCTCGGCGCGGAGCGTCTCGAGGGTGGCGGCGTCGGTCGAGTACCCGGTCTTCGTCTTGCGGCCCTTGGTGAGCCCGAGCTCGTCGTAGAGCACGCCCTGGAGCTGCTTGGTGGAGTTCACCTGGAACTCGTGACCGACCGCCGCGTAGATCGCGGCCTCGAGCGAGCTCGCCTCGGCGCGCAGCTCCTCGGCGATCCCCCGCAGGACCTCGGCGTCCACGCGGATCCCGCGGTCCTCCATCCGCGCGAGCGTCCGCAGCAGCGGCAGCTCCATGGTCTCGAGGAGCGCGCGCTGCGCGGGCTCGGCGAGCCTCGGCGCGAAGACCCGCTCGACCGTCGCCACCGCGGCGGCCCGCTCGCGCAGCGTGGCGTCCCCGAGGTCGGGGTCGTCGAGGAGCGTGGCCGGCTTCGCCGCGTCCATCCACGGCGCAGCGAGGC
>Ga0318546_10000226_pt1 | contig 19546 bp, 18 predicted proteins | sample GRESIP169b2f19_FD_203514 | JGI IMG/M metagenome (GOLD analysis project Ga0318546, IMG submission 203514) | Tropical soil microbial communities from Luquillo Experimental Forest, Puerto Rico - GRE.SIPMG.169b2f19 | ecosystem: Environmental > Terrestrial > Soil > Tropical forest > Bulk soil...
TCAGGTCCCCGACCGGGATGCCCGTCGCACCATGGTCGTCGTAGAGGAAGTCGGTCCAGAACAGGGCACCGCCAGCCAGCCGGCCCGCGCCGCAGGTGCGCGGAAAATCCTCGCCGAACGGCCATTTCGCCGGCGCGGGCAGCTGGGGTTCGGGGCGTCGCGCCGCTGGCGGGACGCCCTCGGGCATCCCGTCGACCACGATGAGCTCGGCCGGTGGCGCGGGTGCGGGCGAAGTGGGGTGGAGCACCGCATCGACGACATGGCCGGCGATGCGAATCGGAAGCAGAGTGAGGTCCAGGATTGACACCACGCCCAACCTACGCGGCGTGGCTGACGCGCCCGTTAACGCACGGGAACAACGATCAGTCCGTGCGGACGGCTGTTGACGGCCAGGGCGCCGTCCTCGGTCACGACCACGATGTCCTCGATTCGGGCACCCCACCGGCCCGGAAAGTAGATGCCGGGCTCGATGGAAAAGGCCATGCCCGCGGTTAGCGGCAAGTCATTGCCGGCGACGATGTACGGCTCTTCATGAACCGATAGCCCGATGCCGTGCCCGGTGCGGTGCACGAAAGCCTCCGCGAGCCCGGCCCCGGCCAGCACGTCGCGGGCGGCCGCGTCGACCTGCTCGGCGGTGACGCCCGGTCGCACGGCGTCAAAGGCCGCGCGCTGGGCTCGTTGCAGCACCGAATACTGTTGCGCCACATCGGGTCTGGGCTCACCGATGCTGTAGGTGCGGGTCGAGTCGGAGTGGTATCCGGGCTCATATGCGCCGCCGATGTCGACGACGACGATGTCGCCCATCCTTAGCTCTCGATCCGAATAGCTGTGGTGCGGGTCGGCGGCGTGCGGGCCGGAGCCGACGATAATGAACGCCACCTCCGAATGTCCTTCGGCGACAATCGCTTCGGCGATGTCGGCGGCGACGTCGGCCTCCGTGCGGCCCGGGCGCAGAAACTCGGGCACTCGGGCGTGCACCCGGTCGATGGCCGCACCGGCCTTGCGCAGCGCATCGATCTCGCATTCCTCCTTGACCATCCGCAGCCCGCGCAGCACGTCGGTCGCCAGAATCGGCAGTACGCCCAGCACCGTGGCCAGCGGCAAGAGGTGCAGCGCGGGCATGGAATCGGTGACGGCAGTCGCGGCCGCGCCGCCACCCAAGGCGGCGCTGACCAACTGATACGGGTCCTCGCCATCTACCCAATCCCGTACCGGCAGGCCCAGTTCGGTAACGGCCGACCCCTTCAGCGAGGCCAGCTCCAGCCGCGGCACCACGACCGTCGGGTCACCGGAGACCGGCAACACCAGCGCGGTCAGCCGCTCGAACGTCTGGGCGCGCGAGCCGACGAGGTAGCGCAGGTCGTAGCCCGGGGTGATCACCAGGCCGGTGAGGCCGGCCTCGGCGGTCGCCACGGCCGCCGTAGCAAGGCGTCGGGCATACACCCCGGCATCGAATCGGCGAGAATCCATGGCAGCCAGGCTAACCGCGTCGAACGTCGAGTCGTTGTGCCGGTTCCGCGCAGGAGTCAACAACAAGTCGACGTTCGGCGACGTGAGACCATAGCCGGCATGCCCGCACCCCTGTTGCTGCTCGACGGCGCCAGCATGTGGTTCCGGTCGTATTTCGGGGTGCCGTCATCGATCACCGCCCCCGACGGGCGCCCCGTAAACGCCGTGCGCGGGTTCATCGACTCGATGGCCGTCGTGATCACCAAGCAGCGGCCCAGCCGGCTGGTGGTGTGCCTCGACCTGGATTGGCGGCCGCAGTTCCGGGTGGACCTCATACCGTCCTACAAGGCGCATCGGGTCGCCGAGCCCGAACCGGCCGGCCAGCCCGACATCGAGGAAGTGCCCGACGATCTGACGCCGCAGGTCGACATGATCATGGAGCTGCTGGACGCCTTCGGGATCCCGGCGGCGGGCGCACCGGGATTCGAGGCGGACGACGTGCTGGGCACGCTGGCGGCACGGGAACGCAGTAACCCGGTCGTGGTGGTCAGCGGGGACCGCGACCTGCTCCAGGTGGTAGCCGACGATCCCATTCCGGTTCGGGTGCTCTACCTGGGCCGCGGGCTGACCAAAGCCACCTTGTTCGGACCCGCCGAGGTGGCGGAACACTATGGCGTGCCGGTGGATCGCGCCGGGCCGGCCTACGCCGAGCTGGCGCTGTTGCGCGGCGATCCGTCCGATGGCCTGCCGGGTGTGCCCGGCGTCGGCGAGAAGACGGCAGCCACCCTGCTGGCCCAGCACGGTTCGCTGGACCAGATTTTGGCGGCCGCCCACGATCCGAAATCGAAGATGGCCAAGGGCTTGCGCGCGAAGTTGCTGGCAGCGACCGACTACATCGAGGCCGCCGGCGCGGTGGTGCGGGTAGCCACGGACGCGCCGGTCACCCTGTCGACGTCAACCGACGAGCTACCGCTGGTGGCCGCCGATCCGAAACGCACCGCCAAGCTGGCGAGTGAGCTGGGCGTCGGGTCGCCGATCGCCCGCTTGCAGAAGGCGCTCGACTCGCTGCCCGCGTGAGGATTATTGCGGCCGGCCGACCTCGTAGGTGCCCTTGTTGTCCTGGAAGGTCACCGTCACGTGCTTGGAGGCGCCGTCGATGCTGACGTCGCAGTCGAAGGTGCCGCCCTTCTTGACAACCGGGTTTTGGCCGTGGTTGCACTTGACGTCTTTGACGTTCTTCGCGCCGTAGCCGTTCGTCTCGTCGGTGAGGACCTGCTGCACGCCGGCCTGGGCCTTGTTCACGTCCAGTTGGGTGGTGACGAAAAACCCGGGCTGCCAGAAACCGAGCACCAGCACGACCGCGATGAGCAGAAATGCGATCACGCCGGCCACGCCGCCGATCAGCGCCATTGAGCGCTTCTTACCCTGCTGCTCGTACGGCTGATACTGCTGCGGGTATTGACCTGGCTGGCCGTATTGACCCGGCTGGCCGTACTGGCCGGGCTGGCCGTATTGGCCGGCCTGGCTCGGCTGGCCGTACTGGTCGGGCTGGCCGTACTGGCCGGGCTGGCCGTACTGGCCGGGCTGCCCGTACTGCTGGGGCTGCGCACCGAACTGCCCAGGTCGCCCGTAGCTGGGCTGCTGGGGGTACTGCGGCTGGTATGGCTGCTCGCTCGGCTGCTGATACGTCGGATAGTCGGCGGGCGGCGTGTACGCGGGGGCCTGCCACGTCTCGTCCTGGTTCGGCTGCTGCTGCCAGGGCGTTCCCACCTGGGTGGGTTCCGAGGACCGATCGCCACCCTGACCGGGCGGCTGCCACTGCTGGCCCGGGTCCGATCCCTGCGGTCCGCTCATTCTTTCTCCTCAGTTCCCTTGCGTCCTGGCCTTGTAACGGTAGCTCGGGCCCAGCCTACCCGGCGTCAACTGCGACGACGCCGCGCCGAACGTCATTGATAGCGCGCTTGGCGTTGGCCCGCAGTTCTGCATCCGGTGCGGCGTTGCGGACCTGGTCCAACAGGTCGAGCACCTGCCGGCACCATCGCACGAAGTCCCCCGCCGACAACGGCGAACCCGTGCCGGCCGCATCGGCGGCGGCCAGCGCCGCGGCCAGATCTCCGGTCCGGGCCCAACGGTAGATGACGTTGACAAAGCCGTCGTCGGGTTCACGACTCGGGGCGATCCGGTGCGTCTGCTCGTCGGCGCGCAGCGCGGTGGACAGCCTCGACGTCTGCTGCAGCGCCTGCCGCAATCGCTGCGTGGGCACCTCGGCGGCAAGTGCGGCGCCGGGTCCGTCTCCGCCCCGTGACTCGTAGAGCACGGCCGACACCACGGCTGCCAACTCGGCCGGTTTCAAATCGGCCCACGCTCCGGTGCGGAGGCATTCGGCGACCAACAGGTCGCTCTCGCTGTAGATGCGGGCCAGCAACCGGCCGTCGTCGGTGACGTGGGGATCCGTGGCCGGGCCTCGGATGAAGCCACGTTCGGTGAGCAGCCCGACGATCCGGTCGAACGTGCGGGCCAGCGAGTTGGTGGCGGCGGCCACCTTTTTCTCCAGTTGCGCGTTGTCGCGCTCGATGCGCAGGTAGCGCTCGGCCTGGCGGATCTGGGATTCGAGGTTGGGGCTGCTGTGTGCGGGGTGCCGACGCAACTGCGCCCGCAACGACGCCAGCTCTGGATCGTGAAACCCGCCGTCCTTGTCACCGTCGCCACTAGCCCTTCGGCGGTCCCCGGTAATGGTGAGCCCGGCGGCGGCCGATCGCAGCGCCGAGGCCAGGTCGCGCCGGACTCGTGGCTGGCGGTGTTCCACCCGCTTGGGCAATGACATGGAACCGACCGGCTCCGACGCGCCCGAATAATCCGCCGACGAAATCCGTCCCGCCCATCGGTGTTCGGTGAGCACCAAGGGGCGTGGGTCGGAGCTGTCGCGGGCCGACTCCAGCACCACCGCCAGCCCGCCGCGCCGGCCGTGCGTGATCGTGATGATGTCGCCCCGACGCAGCGCGGCCAGCGCATCGCTGGCCGCCTGCCGGCGCTGCAGCCGCGACGCGCGAGACTGCGCACGCTCCATCTCGGAGATCCGCGCCCGCAGGCGGGCGTATTCGAGGATCGGCGCCTCCGGTCCGCCAAGGTCGGCGGCGATCTCGTCGAGCATCTGTTTGCCGCGCTCGATGCCTCGGATCAGACCGACGACGGAGCGGTCGGCCTGGTACTGGGCGAAAGACTGCTCAAGCAGCTGGTGTGCCTGCTCGGGGCCCATCTGGTGCACCAGGTTGATCGTCATGTTGTATGACGGGGCGAACGAACTCCGCAGCGGGAAGGTGCGAGTGGAGGCCAGGCCGGCCACCGCGGACGGTTCGGTGGTGTCCTCGCTGGGATTCCACAGCACCACCGCATGACCCTCGACGTCGATGCCGCGCCGGCCGGCGCGCCCGGTCAGCTGCGTGTACTCGCCCGGCGTCAGTGGCACGTGCTGCTCGCCGTTGAACTTCACCAGCCGTTCCAGCACCACCGTGCGCGCGGGCATATTGATGCCGAGCGCCAACGTTTCGGTGGCGAACACCGCCCTGATCAGGCCCGCGGTGAACAGCTCCTCGACCGTGTGCCGGAACGCCGGCAACATCCCCGCGTGGTGGGCCGCCAAACCGCGCAGCAACCCCTCCCGCCACTCGTAGTAGCCGAGCACCGCCAGGTCGGAGTCGGCGAGATCCCCGCAGCGGTGGTCGATCACCTCGGCGATCTGGGCGCGTTCCTCCTCGGTGGTCAGCCGCAGCGGCGACCGCAGGCACTGGGCGACTGCGGCGTCACAACCGGCCCGGGAGAACACGAACGTGATCGCCGGCAGCAGCCCCTGGGAATCGAGGATCGCGATCACGTCCGGCCGCGACGGCGGCCGGTAAAAACGCGGCCGGGCGGCGGCTCCGCGCCCACTCCTTCTTCCCCCGTCACGACGCGGGCCACGCCAGTCCGACATTCGGTCCGCCTCGCGCCGGTGTGCGATCTGGCGCAGCAGGTCCGGGTCGACCCGGAACTGGCGTGTGGTGGAGGGCGGGCCGGCGGGTTCGTCGGCGTCATGGTCGAACAGGTCGAACAGCCGCTTGCCCACCAAGACGTGCTGCCACAGCGGCACCGGCCGGTGCTCATCGACCACCACAGTCGTGTCGCCGCGCACGGTCTGGATCCAGCCGCCGAATTCTTCGGCGTTGCTCACCGTCGCCGACAGGCTGACCACCCGCACCTCCTCGGGCAGGTGCAGGATCACCTCCTCCCACACCGGGCCCCGCATCCGGTCGGCCAGGAAATGCACCTCGTCCATCACCACATACGAAAGTCCTTGCAGTGCGGGCGAATCGGCGTAGAGCATGTTGCGCAGCACCTCGGTGGTCATCACCACCACGGGCGCGTGGGCGTTCACCGACATGTCGCCGGTGAGCAGCCCGATGCGGTCGCGGCCGTAACGCAGGGTCAGGTCGGTGTGCTTCTGGTTGCTCAGGGCCTTGAGCGGCGTGGTGTAGAAGCACTTGCCGCCGGCCGCCAGGGCCAGGTGCACGGCGAACTCGCCGACCACTGTCTTGCCGGCGCCCGTGGGCGCGCAGACCAGCACGCCATGGCCTCGTTCCAGCGCCGCACAGGCCCGCTGCTGAAAGTCGTCGAGCGTGAAACGCAGCTCCGCGGTGAACCGGGCCAGCTCGGCCAGCTCCGTCACGCCGCCCCGCACCGACGGCTAGGTGACATCGTCGTGTTGCCCGGCGCTAAACGAGGGCTCAGGAATCGGCGAGGGCGGCTCGATGACAGACGCTTCGTCGTCGGGGATCGCGGCTTGCGCTTCCCGCTTGGCTTTCCGCTTGTCGTGCAGTCGGGCGATCTGAATGGCGAACTCGAGCAGAACCGACAGCGCTACGCCGAGTGCCGTCATGGAAAACGGATCGGATCCGGGCGTGAATACCGCCGCGAACACGAACATCGAGAAGATCAGGCCGCGCCGCCACGATTTGAGCCGCTCGTAGGTCAGCATGCCCGCCATGTTGAGCATGACGATCAGCAGCGGGAATTCGAAGCTGACCCCGAACACCACCAGCAGATTGATCAGGAAGCCGAAATACCGGTCCCCGGACAGCGCGGTCACCTGCACGTCGCTGCCGACCGTCAACAAGAACCCCAGCGCCTTGGAGAGCACAAAGTAGGCGAGCACGGCACCGCCGACGAAGAGCACCGCGGCGGGGATCACAAACCCGACCGCAAAGCGGCGCTCCCTCTGATAAAGACCGGGCGTGATGAACGCCCAAAGCTGGTAGAACCACACCGGACAGGCCAGCACGATCCCGGCCATCATGCCGACCTTGAGCCGCAGCATGAATTGGTCGAACGGCGCCGTGGCCAGCAGCCGACACTGCCCGTCGGCGCTGATATTCGCCCGCGCCGACTGCGGCAGCGCACAATACGGATGGCGCAGCCACTCGCCGAGGCTCTCCAACCCCAAGATCGAATGCGAGTACCAGACGAACCCGAAAATCGTGGTGACCAGGATGGCAGCCAGCGCGATCAGCAGCCGGGTGCGCAGCTCGGTCAGGTGATCGACGAGCGACATCGTCGCGTCCGGATTGGTGCGGCTGCGCCTGTTACGAGGGTTGAGCCGCTTCAGCAGGCCGACGGTGCGCGCTGAAGCCTTGAAACGTTTCACGACGCTCGGTCAGTGACGCTCGGGCACCGCGTCAACGCGGCTAGTGGAGCGGCTGCGCTTCGCCGTAACCCTGCCCGGTGGCCGCCGGCGGGTCGACCCGCTGCGACTGCACGGGTTGCGGGGGTTCCGAGGAAGTTTGCAAGGACGGCGCCTCGGACTTGCCTTCGGTCTGCATTTCACGGATCTCGGACTTGAAGATGCGCATCGACTTGCCCAACGAGCGCGCGGCATCGGGGAGCTTCTTGGCGCCGAACAGCAGAACCACTACGACAGCGATTACCGCCCAGTGCCACGGACTAAGACTGCCCACTTTGATTACCTCCAGACGTCCACCCGATGTTACCGCAGCGAGACGATGCCCCGGTGTGCCCGCGCCGCGGGATGCCAGGCCCTCGACGGCGTCACCCTTGTGCCGCGACCTGGTAAGACACCAGGGCCGCCGCCGCGGCTTCCCGTACACGCTGCGCGAGCAACTCCGGTTCAAGCACCCGCACGGCCGGCCCGAATCCCAGCACCAGGCGCGTCATCCAGTCCTCCGAGGCGTAGGTCATGACCGCCTCACACGCCCCATCCGGCAACTCGCGCACCTCCCGCATCGGGTAATACTCGAACATCCACGACGCCGAGGGCGCCACCCGCAGCTTGGCCGACGGCAGCGACGGGTCGCCGTCGAACAGTGACGTGTCCGGTGGCGCGTGCAGCGCCGGTTCGGGGGCAGCGGCCGGCTCGTCCAGCTCGGCGGCGTCGACGATCCGGTCGAAGCGGAACAGCCGGACCCCTTCGGCCTCGCGGGACCAGGCCTCCAAATAGCTCTGGCCGCCGATCAGCAGTACGCGAATGGGGTCCACGATCCGGCTGGTAAGCGTGTCGTGGGAGGCGGCGTAGTAGTCGATGGCAAGTGCGTGTTTGTACTGCACCGCCGTCCGCACGGCGGCCGCGGCCCGACTTTCGACGGGCGCGGGCTCGCCGACGGCCGCGACCGAATCTGGGGCGTCCTGGCCGACGGCGCCGGCGGCGGCCTCGATCTTGGCGATCGCGCTGCGCGCCGCTTGGGGATCGACCACGCCCGGAATGTCGGCCAGCGCCCGCAACGCCACCAGCAGGCCGGTGGCCTCGGGCGACGTGAGCTTGAGCGGCCGGTCGATGCCCGCCGAGAACGTCACTTCGATCGTGTCGCCAGAGAACTCGAAATCGATGAGATCACCCGGGTAATAGCCGGGAAGACCGCACATCCACAGCTGGTTGAGGTCCTCCTCGAGTTGCTTGGCCGACACCCCCAAGTCGGCGGCGGCCTTGGCCCGGGTGACCTTCGGGTTGGCCTGGAAGTACGGCACCATGTTGAGCAGCCGGATCAACCGGGTCGATACGGGCGTCATGAGCGCTCCACCTCTGCGACCCCGCGCAACCGGGCCAGCACATCCTCGCGCAGGGGTTCGGGCTCCAGCACGACGGCGTCGGCCCCGTAGCCGCTGATGTCGCGCGCCAACCGGTCGGTGGATCCGATGTCGAGTTCGATCACCTCGCCGTCGCGGCCGGCCAGCCGTCGCGCAGCTACCGACCTTCCGGCGCGCCGCAGCGCGGTGGCCTTTTCGTCGGCGACCCACACCCGGGCCCGAGCGCCCGTCGGCGTTTCGGCGACCATGTCGGCCACGATCTTGCGCAGGTCGACGCCTTCGGGCACGGACACCGCGCCGGCAGGACCGATCGGCGTGACCTCGGCGGCGATCCGCGAGAGCCGGAAGGTGCGGGTGGCATTGCGGTCGCGGTCATGGCCCACGAGATACCAGCGGCCCTTCTCTGTGACGACGCCCCACGGCTCGACGGTGCGAGTGGTGTAGGGCTCGGCCCGCGACGGCCGGTGCGGGAACCGCACCACCTGACGGGAATCAATCGCCGACAACAGGATTCCGAGGACGTCCTCCGAACCGCGAAGTCCTGGCACCCCGGCCGGAGACGCGATCGCCACCGGGGCCCCTGCATCGAAGGGATCGACGTCTACCCCGGCGGCGCGCAGCTTGAGCAGCGCGCCCTGGGTTGCGGTGATCAGTTCGGGCGACTCCCACAGCTGCGTGGCGACGGCTACCGCGGCTCTTTCCTCGGGGGTGAGCTCGACCGGCGGCAGCGAGTAGGCGTCGCGGTTGATGCGGTAGCCCTCGGCGGGGTCCATAGCCGACACCCTGCCGATCTCGAGCGGGATGCCGAGATCACGCAATTCGTTCTTGTCGCGCTCGAACATCCGCGAGAACGCCTCGGCGCTCGGGCTCTCGGAATACCCCGCCACGCTGGACCTGATCTTTTCAGCGGTGATGTAACCGCGAGTGGACAACAAAGCGATGACAAGGTTGACCAGCCGCTCGACTTTCGAGATCGCCATTTACAACAGGTTATTCGATGGTCCGCGCCCAGCGCTTCCGCCGGGCGGCCATGCCGCACCAATCACAGCGGCCACACCAGTCACCAGCTTGGCGGTGCCACTGCCTCTCCAAACGTGATAGCGCCCGCGCTATCACGTTTGCGACTCGAGTATGAGCAGCCGCGACGGTGCCGCTGTGGCTGCTGTGACCGTTGGTGAACCGATCGCGGCTACATGCTGGCGATCAGCCGCTTGACCCGCTCGTCGACCGCTCGGAATGGGTCTTTGCAGAGCACAGTGCGCTGCGCCTGGTCGTTGAGCTTGAGGTGCACCCAGTCGACGGTGAAGTCGCGCCCCGCCGCCTGAGCCGCGCTGATGAATTCCCCACGCAGCCGGGCGCGGGTGGTCTGCGGCGGGTGGTCGACGGCCTCCGAGATGTCCTCGTCGGTGGTGACACGCGCCGCCAGCCCCTTGCGCTGCAGCAGATCGAAGACGCCACGGCCGCGCTTGATGTCGTGGTAGGCCAGATCGAGCTGGGCGATCTTCGGGTCGGACAACTCCATGTTGTAGCGGTCCTGATAGCGCTGGAACAGCCTGCGCTTGATCACCCAGTCGATTTCGGTGTCCACTTTGGCGAAATCCTGGCTTTCGACGGCGTCGAGCTGACGGCCCCAGAGGTCGACGACCTGTTCGATCTGCGCGTTGGGCTCCCGGGTCTGCAGATGCTCGACGGCCCGGCTGTAGTACTCGCGCTGGATGTCCAGCGCGCTGGCCTGACGACCGCCGGCCAGCCGCACCGGCCGTCGACCCGTGATGTCGTGGCTGACCTCGCGGATGGCGCGGATGGGGTTGTCCAGGGAGAAGTCGCGGAAGGGAACGCCGGCTTCGATCATCTCCAGCACCAGCGCCGCGGTGCCCACCTTGAGCATCGTGGTCGTCTCGCACATGTTGGAGTCGCCGACGATGACGTGCAACCGCCGGTACTTCTCGGCGTCGGCGTGCGGCTCGTCGCGGGTGTTGATGATCGGCCGGCTGCGAGTGGTGGCCGAGGAGACGCCCTCCCAAATGTGCTCGGCACGTTGGGAAAGGCAGAACGTCGCGGCCTTGGGGGTCTGCAGCACCTTGCCGGCCCCGCAGATCAGCTGGCGAGTGACCAGGAACGGCAGCAGCACATCGGAGATCCGCGAGAACTCGCCGGCCCTCACGATCAGGTAGTTCTCGTGGCAGCCGTAGGAGTTGCCCGCGGAATCGGTGTTGTTCTTGAACAGGTAAATGTCACCGCCGATGCCCTCGTCGGCGAGCCGCTGCTCGGCGTCGACGAGCAGGTCTTCCAGCACCCATTCGCCGGCCCGGTCGTGGGTGACCAACTGCACCAGGCTGTCGCACTCGGCGGTGGCGTACTCGGGGTGGCTGCCCACATCGAGGTAGAGGCGGGCGCCGTTGCGCAAGAAGACGTTGGAGCTGCGGCCCCACGACACCACGCGTCGGAACAGGTAGCGCGCTACCTCGTCCGGGGAAAGCCGACGGTGACCGTGGAACGTGCAGGTGACACCGAACTCGGTCTCGATGCCCATAATTCGCCGCTGCACGTAATCGAGGGTACTGGTTGTCCCACCGCCACGGTGGGCAAGCCGCGCCCACGGATGCTATTGGCCGGATCGGGTCGGTCGTGCCGGGGATTACTCCGAGGATTCGCCGTTCGCTTCCGGCGCTTCTCCGCCGGATTCTGCGTCCTCAGATTTCGGGGCGTCCTGGTCCCGCAGCAGGCTTTCCAAGGTCGAGCGGTTGATGCGCCGAAACGCGCGCCGCGGCCGGTTGGCGTCCAGGATGGCCACCTCTAGGCTGGCCACGCCGAGGGTCGGCTGATCGCCGTTCGAGGTGTCGGCGCTACCGGCTCGCAGCGCCGCCACCGCGATCCCCAACGCGTCGCGCAGGTCGGCGTTTTCGGCGTAGGAATCCTTGAGCGCGGTGGTGATCGGCTCGGTGGTCCCGCCCATCACCACGAAATGCGGCTCGTCGGCGATCGACCCGTCATAGAGGATCCGATACAGCTCAGGCGGTTTGGTCTCGCCGTAGTGTGCGACCTCGGCAACACACAACTCGACCTCGTACGGCTTGGCCTGCTCGGTGAATATGGTGCCCAGCGTCTGGGCGTAGACGTTGGCCAGTTGCCGGCCGGTGACGTCGCGGCGGTCGTAGGCGTAGCCCCGGGTGTCGGCGAACTGGATTCCGCCGCGGCGCAAATTGTCGAATTCGTTGAACTTGCCCGCGGCCGCAAAGCCCACGCGGTCGTAAAGTTCGCTGATCTTCTGCAGCGACCGTGACGGGTTCTCCGCGACGAACAGCACGCCACCGGCATAGGCCAGCGCTACCACGCTGCGGCCCCGCGCGATGCCCTTGCGTGCGAGCTCGCTGCGCTCGCGCATCGCCTGCTCAGGCGAGATGAAATACGGGAAACTCACTTATCCCCCCGCGGCTCGGCGTCGGAACCGAAAGTGTTTGCGCGCGAGCGACTTTCGATGACTTCCCGGGCCAGTTCGGCGATGCGGCTCTCCGGCACGTCTGCCGCGCCCTCGGCGCCGATGGTGACCGCCGTGGGATAGATACCGCGGACCAGATCCGGTCCGCCGGTGGCGGAATCGTCGTCGGCGGCGTCGTAGAGCGCCTCCACCGCTACGCGCACCGCGGAATCGACATCGGTGACTTGCGAATACAACTTCTTTATCGACGACTTGGCGAAAATCGAGCCCGACCCCACCGACTGGTAGCCCTCTTCCTCGATGTTCCAGCCGCCGGCGGCGTCGAACGAGACTATGCGCCCAGCGCTTTCCGGGTCCGGCGCATGAATGTCATACCCCGCAAGGAGTGGCACAGCCACCAGCCCTTGCATCGCGGCCGCCAGGTTTCCGCGCACCATGATCGCAAGCCGGTTGACCTTGCCGGCAAAAGTGAGCGGCACGCCTTCGAGCTTCTCGTAGTGCTCGAGTTCCACGGCGTACAGGCGGGCGAACTCGACGGCGATCGCAGCCGTCCCGGCGATGCCGGTGGCGGTGTAGTCGTCGGTGATGTACACCTTCTTCACGTCACGCCCGGCGATCATGTTGCCCTGCGTCGAGCGCCGGTCGCCGGCGATGACCACACCGCCGGGATATTTCAACGCGACAATCGTCGTCCCATGCGGCAGCTGGGCACTGGCGCCGCCCGCGGCGCCGGGTTGGGCACCGCCGCCGAGGCTTGCTGGCAGCAATTCCGGCGCCTGGCGGCGGAGGAAGTCGGCAAACGAGGACAGGTCTACAGCCGGGATCCCGGGAAGTGCGGAGTTAGTGGACAGGCGATCGGAGAACGGCCAGGTCACTGTCCGCCCTTTTGGACATACGCGCGGACAAAGTCCTCGGCGTTTTCCTCAAGAACGTCGTCAATCTCGTCGAGCAGGTCGTCGGTGTCCTCGGCCAACTTCTCGCGGCGCTCTTGGCCCGCGGCCGCGGTGTCGGCGAAGTCGTCATCGTCGCCGCCGCCACCGCCACGCTTGGTCTGCTCCTGAGCCATCGCCGCCTCCTGCTTTGTTATCGGCCGCGTCACACGCCTGCCGGTCTTGTACTAACCCTACCGGTCGGCACCGACGTTTCCCTGCTTAACGATGTTTAGCTGGTGAGTTGTTCCACCAGTTCGACGGCGCTATTCACCGAATCCAGCAGCGCTCCGACGTGCGCTTTGCTGCCCCGCAGCGGCTCAAGCGTCGGGATTCGAACCAGCGAATCGCCACCGAGGTCGAAAATCACCGAGTCCCAACTGGCCGCGGCGATGTCGGCGCCGAACCTGCGCAGGCATTCGCCGCGGAAATAAGCGCGCGTATCGGTCGGCGGATTGTCGACGGCATTGAGCACCTGGTGTTCGGTGACCAGGCGCTTCATCGAGCCACGCGCGACCAGCCTGTTGTACAGACCCTTGTCGAGCCGCACGTCGGAGTATTGCAGGTCGACGAGGTGCAGCCGCGGCGCCGACCAGCTGAGGTTCTCCCGCTGCCGGAAACCCTCGAGGAGTCGCAGCTTGGCCGGCCAGTCCAGCAGCTCGGCGCAGTCCATCGGGTCGCGCTCGAGCTGGTCGAGCACGTGCGCCCAGGTCACGACGATGTCGGCCGCGCGAGGGTCGGGGTCGCGGCAGTCGACCAGCTTTGCCACCCGGTCGAGATAGATCCGTTGCAGCGCAAGGCCGGTCAATTCGCGACCGTCCGCCATGGCCACGGCGGTTCGCAACGACGGATCGCGGCTGATCGCGTGGACCGCGTGCACCGGCCGGGCCAACGTCAGGTCGGTCAGGTCGATCCCGTGTGCCGGGCCTTCTTCGATCAAATCGAGCACCAGCGCCGTGGTGCCCAGCTTCAGGTAGGTCGAGGTCTCGGCGAGGTTGGCATCTCCGATGATCACGTGCAGCCGCCGGTACCGGTCGGCGTCGGCGTGCGGTTCGTCGCGGGTGTTGATGATCCCGCGCTTCAGCGTGGTCTCCAGCCCGACCTCGACCTCGATGTAATCGGAACGCTGGGACAGCTGGAAGCCCGGCTCGTCGCCGGCGGGCCCGATGCCGACCCGGCCCGAGCCGGTAATCACCTGCCGGGACACCAAAAATGGCGTCAGCCCGGCGATGATCGCCGAAAACGGCGTCTGCCGAGACATCAGGTAGTTCTCGTGCGACCCGTAGGAGGCGCCCTTGCCGTCGACGTTGTTCTTGTAGAGCTGCAGTTTCGCGGCTCCGGGCACGCTGGCGACGTGCCGGGCGGCGGCCTCCATCACACGCTCGCCGGCCTTGTCCCAGATCACCGCGTCCAGCGGGTCGGTGCACTCAGGCGCGGAGTATTCCGGGTGCGCATGGTCGACGTATAACCGCGCCCCGTTGGTCAGGATCATGTTGGCCGCGCCGACCTCGTCGGCGTCGACCACCGGCGGGGGCCCCGCCGAGCGGCTCAGGTCAAAGCCGCGGGCGTCCCGCAGCGGCGATTCCACCTCGTAGTCCCAGCGGGTGCGTTTGGCGCGCTGAATGCCGGCCGCGGCCGCGTAGGCCAAAACCGCTTGCGTCGAGGTCAGGATCGGGTTGGCGGTCGGGTCCGACGGCGAGGAAATGCCGTACTCGACCTCCGTCCCGATAATCCGTTGCATGACTTAAAGACTAGGCGAGGTGCGGAATTGACCTTCTCGCGGGAGACCGCAGGGGATCGACCAGGCCGCCGTGATGGATATCGCCGAACGGGCCACCGAACAAATCCTGACCTGCATCGACAATGGCCAACACGGGGGCTGATCCGGCACTAGGGTGAGCCCGCATGGACCTTTCCCTGCGCCGCCGGTCGGGTCGCCGAGCTGGAGGTAGCGCCCGCGTGCGAGGGACGGCGGGCACGGCGGCCGAAAGCTGGTTCTTGGAGCGCGGTTTGCCGTCCGTGCTAACGAGGCGAGCCCGATGGCGACGGCTCTGGCCGCGGTCCGCCCCCATCCTGGCGGCGTACGGGGCGCTGCAGGTCTGCACGCTGTCGCTCTACTTGATCACCGGCGGCCACGACGTGATTATCACCGGGGAACCGACAACGTCCGAATTGATAGTGCTGACGATAATCGGGCTCGCCCTCCCGCTGATGGCGGTCGTCGGCTGGCTGGTGTCCCGCTCACGAAGCGGCCGGACTCGCGCGGGCATAGCGACCATAGCGGTGGTCGTGGTGGCATGCGTCGCAGCCACCGTCGGTGGACCCACCCAACTGCTGCAGGAAGCCGTCGTCGTGGCGGCAGTGCTGATCTTGACCGGCTGTGGGGTCGGATCGGTCGTCGCGTGGGCGGTACGCATGATGCTTTCGCACCTTGCGACGGTGGGCGCCCTGGTCGTCCGGGCTCTGCCGGTGGTGCTGCTGACCGCGTTGGTGTTCTTCAACACCTACGTCTGGCTAATGGCCGCGACGATAAGCGGGAACCGGCTCGGGCTGGCAATGGCATTTCTGATCTCCATCGCTGCCGCCTTCGTCATCTCGGCCACCCGAGAACGGGTCAAGCCGATGCTGCAGTCGACGACGGCGCAGCCCAAAGACGCTGAAAGGCTTGCCGACACGCCCTTCGCGGCCATTCCGGATACCGCCGACTGCGCGCCGCTGAAACGGGGCGAACGCCTCAACGTGATCTTTGTGCTGGCCACCTCACAACTGGCACAGATCCTGGTGGTGGCGGTTGTCACCGCCAGCATCTACTTGATTCTGGGCCTGATCGTCCTCAACCCATCGCTGCTCAACGAGTGGACCCACACCTACAAAAGCGCCGCGACGGTGCTGGGCTTTACGCTGCCGGTGCCCGACTCGCTGATCCATATGACTCTCTTCCTCGGCGCGTTGACGTTCATGTACATCAGCGCGCGAGCGGCCGGCGACGCCGAGTACCGCTCGACTTTCCTCGACCCGCTGATCGACGACATGCACACCACCCTGATAGCGCGCAACCGGTACCGCGGTGCTATCGGGGCGGCGTGTGATGTTGACGCCACCCAAGGCAGTGACTAACTTCACACTGATGTCCGACTTGGCTGGGAAGCGTTACGGCGAAGTGCTTCTCGTGACCCCCGGCGAGGCCGGCCCACAGGCAACGGTTTACAACAGCTTCCCGCTGAACGACTGTCCCGCCGAACTGTGGTCCGCACTCGACCCCCAGGCCATCGCCACGGAAAACGGTGCCGCGACAGCCCTGCTCAACGGTCCTCGCTACTGGCTGATGAACGCCATCGAAAAGGAGCCGAAAGGCCCGCAAATAACGAAGACCTTCGGAGGGATCGAGATGATCCAGCAGGCCACCGTCCTGCTGTCCACGATGAATCCGGCGCCCTTCACCGTCAACAAGGTGAGCCGCAATACCGTGTTCGTCTTCAACGCCGGCGAAGAGGTCTACGAACTCATCGACCCCCGAGGGCGGCGCTGGGTCATGCAGACCTGGAGCCAAGTCGCCGACCCCAACCTGAAGAGGGAAGACCTGCGCGGGCTCGCCGGCCGACTCGAGCTGCCGGAAGGGTGGAACTACCAGCCGCGCGTACTCACGAGCGAGCTGAGGGTGGACACCAGAAGTCAGGCCGCCCAAGTGCTGCAGGACAACCTGACCAACAGCTATTCGCTCGAGACCGCCTGATCCCATCGAGACTTACGCCACGGCGACATCGTCCGGCGCGTCGTGTGCGTGGCTTCAGTGTCGCGGCGTGGAGACCGACTGACCTCAAGCCCTACAGGTACTGGCCCAGGTTGGATTCGGTGTCGATGGCGCGCGACGCGCTCGACGACTTGCCGGTGACCAGGGTGCGGATGTAGACGATCCGCTCACCCTTCTTGCCCGAAATCCGCGCCCAGTCATCGGGGTTGGTGGTGTTGGGCAGGTCCTCGTTCTCGGCGAACTCGTCGACGATCGAGTCCAGCAGGTGCTGAATGCGCAGCCCCGGCTGGCCGGTCTCCAGGACCGACTTGATGGCGTTCTTCTTCGCGCGGTCGACGACGTTCTGGATCATCGCCCCGGAGTTGAAGTCCTTGAAGTACATGACTTCCTTGTCACCGTTGGCATAGGTGACCTCCAGGAACCGGTTGTCGTCGATCTCGGCGTACATCCGGTCGACGACCTTTTCGATCATCGCCTTGATGCACGCCGACCTGTCGCCGTCGAACTCGGCGAGGTCGTCGGCATGCACCGGCAGAGCCTCGACCAGGTACTTCGAGTAGATGTCCTGCGCCGCTTCGGCATCGGGCCGCTCGATCTTGATCTTCACGTCCAGACGCCCGGGGCGCAGGATCGCGGGGTCGATCATGTCCTCGCGGTTGGAGGCACCGATCACGATGACGTTCTCGAGTCCCTCGACCCCGTCGATCTCGCTGAGCAGCTGCGGAACCACCGTCGTCTCGACGTCCGAGGAGACCCCGGTGCCGCGGGTGCGGAAGATCGAGTCCATCTCGTCGAAGAACACGATCACCGGCGTTCCTTCCGACGCCTTCTCGCGGGCCCGCTGGAAGATCAGCCGGATGTGCCGCTCTGTCTCGCCGACGAACTTGTTCAGCAGCTCGGGGCCCTTGATGTTCAGGAAGTACGATTTCGCCTCGCGGGAATCATCGCCGCGCACCTCGGCCATCTTCTTGGCCAACGAGTTGGCCACCGCCTTGGCGATCAAGGTCTTGCCGCAGCCGGGAGGACCGTAGAGCAGCACACCCTTGGGCGGGCGCAGCGCGTACTCCCGGTAGAGCTCCTTGTGCAGGAACGGCAGCTCGACGGCATCGCGGATCTGCTCGATCTGGCGGGTCAGACCACCGATGTCCTGGTAGCTGACGTCGGGCACCTCTTCCAACACCAGGTCTTCGACTTCGGCCTTGGGGATGCGCTCGAAGGCATAGCCGGCCTTGGTGTCGACCAGCAGCGAGTCGCCCGGGCGCAGCTTGCGGGGCTTGGTGTCGTCGTTCAGCGCGTCCGGAACGCCGTCCGGCAAGTCCTCGGCGACCAGCGGGTCGGCAAGCCAGACGATGCGTTCCTCGTCGGCGTGCCCGACAACCAGCGCCCGGTGACCGTCGTTGAGCACCTCGCGCAGCGTGGAGATCTCGCCGACGGATTCGAACTTGCCGGCCTCAACGACGGTAAGCGCCTCATTCAGCCGGACGGTCTGCCCCTTCCGAAGCAACGTGACATCGATGTTCGGTGAGCACGTCAGCCGCATCTTGCGACCGGATGTGAACACGTCGACCGTTTCGTCGTCGTGCGAGGACAGCAGGACGCCGTAGCCGCTGGGTGGCTGTCCGAGGCGGTCGACTTCTTCGCGCAGCGCCAACAGTTGTTGGCGGGCTTCTTTAAGAGTTTCCATTAATTTGGAATTGCGGGCCGCAAGGGAGTCGATACGGGCTTCGAGTTGATGCACATCGCGCGCGGAGCGGGCGCCGCCGTGGGACCCAACCGCATGCTCGAGTTGCTCACGCAGCACAGCTGCCTCTCGGCGTAATTGTTCCAATTCGGCAGCGTCGCCGCTGGACATGCCAGTTTCAAGGGGGTTGCCGAATGCTTCAGAACGCTCTGAGTCACCCATGTTGCGCTCCTTTCCCGCCCCGAATGGCGGTGGATACTTCAAAGCTACCGGCCATCGCCGGTTCGCGTGCGTAGTCAAATACCCACGAAAAGTTAAGTTTTTAGTCACGCTGGTAATCTCGGCCACAAATCGGGCTGATCGAAAGGGCGCCGTGACCGCAAAACGCCTCGCCACAGGCTTAGCCGGCATCGCGATCGTCGGGGCGGCCGGCGCCGGTGTGACTTCGATTGCACCCGTTGGCCCGACCGCAGGCATGGCCGCGTAGCCCAGCCCTGCTAGATGCACCGACACCTGTGCGTTGCGTTGGGCGCCGCCACCGCGGTGGCGATGTTGGGGCTCTCGGGATGTTCGCATAGCGGACCCAGGGTTTTGTCGTCCCCGACGTCGGCGATCCACGCCACGTCGAGCCCCCTCATAATCGCGGCTCCCCCGACTGTGCCCCTGCCGGCGGCCGAGGCCCTCGTCGACGTGTTGAACCGGCTTGCGGACCCGAACGTTGTGGGCGCCGACAAGATGAACCTCGTCGAGGGCGCAACCCTCGAGAGCGCGGACAACCTCGACAAGTTCACCGCCGCCTTGCGGGACAACGGCTACCTGCCGATGACCTTCGCCGCGAACAACATCGCCTGGTCGGACAAGAACCCGTCCAACGTGATGGCCACGATCAGCGTCAAGACCTCGCAGGCCAAAAACCGCAACTTCACGTTCCCGATGGAGTTCACACCCTCCCAGGGGGGTTGGCAATTATCGCGACGAACTGCGGAAATGCTTCTGGCCCTGGGCAACTCACCGGCGCCGAGTCCCGCCCCGGCCCCATCTCCGACTCCCCCGGGCTGATCCATGTGGATCGGCTGGCTCGAGTTCGACGTGTTGTTGGGCGACGTGCGGTCACTCAAACAGAAGCGCTCGGTGATCCGTCCCGTTGTCGCCGAGTTGCAGCGCAAGTTCAGCGTGTCGGCCGCAGAGACCGGATCGCAGGAACTGTACCGTCGAGCATCCATCGG
>Ga0318546_10000228_pt1 | contig 19510 bp, 18 predicted proteins | sample GRESIP169b2f19_FD_203514 | JGI IMG/M metagenome (GOLD analysis project Ga0318546, IMG submission 203514) | Tropical soil microbial communities from Luquillo Experimental Forest, Puerto Rico - GRE.SIPMG.169b2f19 | ecosystem: Environmental > Terrestrial > Soil > Tropical forest > Bulk soil...
AGAGCACTGCAGTGCGCCCGAGAGGGGTGTGGACAGCAGCAACTGGGTTCGAGAAACATCCCATCCTGCGAGGATCGCTGTTACGTTATTAGGCAGATTCGAGATGGACCACCTAAGTAGATTCCCATGGACGATGATAGAGAGGATACTGATTGCCACCAGGAAGACGATCGTCTGCGGGGCCCCGGCTCTTGACCAAGGTTTATGGTAGGTGGTAGGTCGGAAACGGGCCGTCCCGTTGCCGACCGCCACACTACGCAATACTTAAGGGGCAGGCGCAGGCGGGTTTGGAAGGACAGGAGGCTGTACTTGGCCGATCTCAGTTCCAATGGCGGTGAATAGTTTGTTGATACCACCACCGAGCGCGGTTGCGCCGACTGCGACGGCCAGGGCGATAAAGACGAGGAGCATGGCGTATTCTGTGGCCGTGGCCCCGCGCTCGTCCCGACGAAAGCGGTTGATGACACTGCGCATTGTAATGTCTCCTTTAAGGATGGAGCGCGGCCGGAGTGCCAGTGTGTGGCACTCGCGATTGCCACTCTGCCGATGCGCAGCTTAACCGTATTCCATCAATGCACTGTCCAGTGTAGCGTCAGAATGGCGTCCCTAGGTGCAATTTTATTAGATTTTGACGCGATTGCCGGTCAGTTTGTCAGTTTCAGTAATGACCTCATTGTGGATTGGCGCTGGCTCGGCAGCGCTTAAGACGGAATGGTGGTTGCCCAGCCGGATAATGGCCCACTGCATGTGCGAAACGGTGGGCATCGGGCGATGAGTTATGCGCTGAACGGGCTAGGTTCCGGCATTGGAGGGCCGGAAGATCAGGAGATCCTATGTACGGCGAAGAGCGAGGAGCACGAAGCTGGAGGGACAACGGTAGCTCAGGGTTGCTATGCCAGCCTGCCGAGTACTGACCCTGAGGCGTGGATGCCGTCAGGCATGAGCGATCGCGCCATCGCGGCGAGGGGTTGGAGGAGGGGGCTTATGCGGTGATGCCGAGGGATCGGATTTGTTCGAACAGGGGCTGGACCTGGGCGCGATAGGTTGGCGCCGACGAGCGCGACAGCCAGAGCTGCTCGAAGGCGTTGGCCGGATATTCGGGGTATTGGCCGCGGAAGGTGTCGGCCATCCGGGCGGCGTCGCCGGGGCGTCCGAGCAGCGAGCGGGCGGCCATCAGAAAGAGCTGGGCGCCGCCGTAGCTGGGGTTGCGCTCGAGGGATTTTTCGAGCAGGTCGACGGCTTGTTCGACGCGGCCGAGCAAGAGCTCGGCAAAGCCGCCGAAGAAGAACCAGATGCTGTGCCGGCGATCGGTCGGATCCAGGCGCATGGCGCGCTCGATCGCCGGCAAGGTCTCACTGGCGCGACCCAACAGGGCGGCATTGTAGCCGGCAAAGCCGTGCGCCAGCCCGAGGCTCCCATCCATCGCCAGCGCCTGGTCGAAGGCGTGGGCGGCCTCTTCCAACTGTCCGGCGGCCGAGCACAGCATGCCCTGGGTGCATTTGGCAAAGGCGTGCCCGGGGGCGAGCGCCAGGGCGATGGCGACCGCCTCGCGACCGAGGTCGGAGGCGGCGGCGGCGGCCTGCGGATCGCCCCACCAGGGATTGCTGACCAGATACTGGCAAGTGCGCGCCAGACCGACCAGCGCCTCGACATTGCGCGGGTCGCGCGCCAGCACGGCGAGAAACCATTGCTGGGCCTGAGCGCTGAGCTCGGCCCGCAACTCGCCCTTGAGGGTGGCCTTGGCGCGGGCCAGGCACTCGTTGATCCCGAGCTGGGCATCGGCGGTGACCGCGGCGCGGCGGCTGGCCTCTTGCAGCAGCAGCACGTGCAGCTCGCGGGAGATCCGCCGGGTGATCTTGGTCTGGATCGGGGCGAGGTCCTCGGGTTTGAACTCATGCCGGCCGGCCCACAGATACTCGGCGGTCGCCGCGTCGGTGATGCGCATGTTGACCCGCAACATGCCGGGGCCGCTGCGCTGGGCGCTGCCGGTGACCACGTATTCAAAGCTCCGCTCGGCCTCGCCCGGAAGGTTGCCCAAGATCCCTCGCTCGTCGGCGATCGGCTTGAGCGAAAGCCCGCGGCCGTGGCGCAGCAGGTCGGTAATCAAGTCGTCGGTGAAGGCCTCCACCAGGTATTGCTGCTCGGGATCGCCGGTCAGATTGCGCAGCGGCGCCACCGCGACCCCGATGCTCGACAACAGACAGGGCCATGTCAGCCGGGTCGACCCGATGGCGGCCACCGCCAGCCGCTCGCCGCGAGCGGCGCGGTCGGGGACGCCGCGGGGAGCAAGGCTGTCGCCCGGGCTAGACCCGGGACCCCCGGCCAGACCGCGCGGATCGGTCTCGGCGGTGCCGCCCGAGCGCGCCATCTCGTGGGCCAGCGCCTGGGTCTCGGCATCGGGGGCGACCCCGAGTTCGCGCTTGAGAGTCTCGGCGCAGCTCTTGTACTGGCGCAGCGCTTCGCCGCGGCGCCCGGCGCGTGCATAGGCGCGCATCAGGGCACGCTGGCCAAACTCGGAGAGCGGGTCGAGCGCCACCAGCCGGCGGCCGGATTGGATGGCCGCATCGCTCTCGCCGGCGGCATCGTGCGCCGCGGTCAAGCGCTGCAAGATATCGCAGATCAGGGCGAGCGTGCGGTCGCGCTCCGCCGCCAGCCAATCCTGAAAGGGCTCCGAATCGATATCGAAATCGGCCAGAAATTCGCCGCGGTACAGCTCGGCCGCCGCCTGCAGCTCGGATCGGTCCGGCGAACGGGACAGGCGCTCGAAGCGGTCGAGGTCGACGACCACCTCGTCAATTCGGCAATTGGCAAAGTCGGCAACCAGGTGACGCGCCCCGTTCGGCCCGAGCGCCTTGCGCAACTCCAACAGGCAGTTGCGCAGGCTGTGCCGCGCCTGTTCGGAGCCCTGGTACGGCCACAACAAATCGGCCAGCCGCTCACGACTGACCGCCTGCCCGCCCTGCGCCGCCAGATAACCAAGCAGTGCCCGCGCCTTCTTGGGCACCTTCCCAAGCCGACAATCGTCCCGCTCGATCACCAATGACCCAAGAATACCGATCGACAACGCCATCGCCACTATTCCAATGAGCAGCTAACTGGACCCATGCCCGAGTAATATCGATCTGCGATTAACCGCGCCATCGGACCATTCCTCTAGCCTGGGGGAATTATCACCCACTCAGAGTCTTGACCGGCAAGACTGCGTCAACCGATTGACTCCGCTGGACCAGCAGTCGATAGCCTTCGCCGATCACCGAGGGTATGCCTACAGCTGTATTTTCTGATCTCTCTCAACTTTCCAGTTTTATAGCGTTCGGCGCCGCTGAAGAGACATCCCTCGAACCTGCCAGATGCACGCTTTTGATATTTAAGCCAGATAATCGCTCATTCACTGGTTGTATATTGTGTCTGAGCTCTTCTTTTATCGGTTAAATGTGGCAGAAATGAGTCTTGCCGTTCCTAGTTTGCGTTATTAGATTATATGGGTCGTATTTTCGCCTTTTTTTGCCACTGTGCACTACTGCAACAACCAGCTCCGGGCTGGAGCGCTTCGTTCGGGAAGTGAGGGCTAGAACCGGTTTCGAACAGCTTCAATGGTCATTCCCGCGAACGTCGACTGTCGGGAAATTTTGTTGAAAAACGGAGTTGAAGACAGGCCTCAGTGACGATTCCGTTTGGTTAGGGGATGGGATCGGGCGCTGGCAGAGAAATGAAGGGGCGACAAGGGCAGGAACAGGCGAAGCTGTTCTATGAGTTTTGCCTTGAGGATCGGGTTTCGGCCGATCATCTGTTGTGGAAGATCGACCGGTTTTTGATTTCAGCATCCCGCGCCATGGATTAACACCATTCTACAGCACGATCGGACGGCCCTCGATCGATCCGGAGGCCAATAATCCGCATGCTGGTTGCGGGCTACTGCTTCGGCATTCGCTCGGAGCGCCCCTGTGAGGAGGTTGATCTCAACCTGGCCACTGGATTTGTCGGCTGGGACTGGAAGGCCGCGTACCCGACTATTCGACCTTTTCAAAAACTCGGCGTGTCGCTTCCGGGACGGTGATGGGTTCCGTCGTCTATTCGAGTTGGTGGTGCAGCGCGCGATCGCTCCTCTCTGATTTTTTCAGCGAAATCCACGCGAAGCCGTCATACACGTGTAGTAGATCTGGACGAGACTCCTCCCTAAGAGTCGGGTATTTTGCGCCAGTCGGTCACGAGTTCGCACCGCCCGATCCCTGGATGGCGCCTCCGGCCGCGGCAAGCCTCCCGCTCTCGGCGAGCCCGAGGGTTCGGTCTCGCCGGGCAGTGCGCCACTGGATCGCCATCAGCGCGACGAGGCTCAGCAGCGCGGTGAACACCAGGTAATAGCTCGGCGACAGGGCGTCGCCGGTCTGGGCGATCAGCCAGGTCGCGACCAGCGGCGCAAGCCCGCCGAAGATCGACACCGCCGTGCTGAAGCTCAACGACACGCCGATCGCCCGGACTTCAACAGGGAACTGCTCGGACAGCAGTGACGGCAGGACGCCGCTGTAGCCGGCTTTGACCAGCTGGAGCCAGGCGACGGCGATAATGCAGGCCGCCAGCGACGGCCAAGCCGCCATCAGCCAGAAAGCCGGGTAGGAGGTCAGGACGAACAGCCAGCAGGTGATCACCATCAGCAGCGGTCGCGAAATCTTGTCGGACCAGTGACCGAAGAGCGGGCAGCCGATCGCCAGGATGGCACCCCCGATCAGCGTCGCCGTGAACCCGGTCGACGCCGGCAGGTGCAGCGTCTTCTGGCCGTAAGTCGGAATGTAGGCCAGGATGTAGAACGAGCTGTTCGAGATGATCGATATGCCCAGCGCCAGTAGCACCGGCAACGGGTGTCGGCGCAGCAAATCGCTGATCGGGATCGTGGGCGGCAGCTCGGCTTCAACGAATTCCGGCGTCTCGACGACCTTGGCGCGGACATAGAGCCCGGCCGGACCCACCAGCATCCCGAAAAAATAGGGGATCCGCCAGCCCCAATCGACCAGCTGTTCGTGGGTCAACAGCGTTGTCAGGGTGACGCCGAACACCGAGGCGAGGACGGTGATCATGCCGCCGGTGGCAAATTGCCAGCTCGCGGCGAACCCGCGCCGCCCCCCGCCGTGCTCGGCCAGGAAGCTGACGGCGCTGCCGAACTCGCCACCAACCGAAAACCCCTGCAACAGCCGGGCGAGCGTAAGGATAATCGGTGCGGCGAGGCCGATCGTGGCATAGCCCGGTGTCACCGCCATCAGCGTCGTGCCGATCATCATCAGCGCGATCGACAGTAGCAGGCCGGCTTTGCGTCCGGCGCGATCGGTAAAACCGCCTACGACGATCGCGCCCAATGGCCGCACGAAATAAGCGAGGCCGAACGCGCCGAATGTGATCAACAGCGACACGGTCGGGTTGCCGGCGGGAAAGAACACTTCCGCGATCGTCACAGCAAAAAAGCCGTAAACGACAAAGTCGAACCATTCCAACACATTGCCGATCGTCGCGGCGACGATCATGCGACGCAGCGAGGGTGGCTTTGGGAGCACGGCGGCGGGCAACGTGTCGGCGGTCATGTCGGGCCTCCCAGGCGTGGTTTGTCACCAGTGCGCAACGTCGCGTTCATTCGTTAGTCGGCACTCCAACAGATTGCACGAAGGCTTGAGCCGACATTCCCCGATTCCGGGTGGTTGACGGGCACCTTCGCCCATTCACGAGGCTCAGGCAAAGAAAATCGCGCGGCTGCAAAACGGCGACTACGCGAACGATTCCGTCATCGCTGAGTAGACCAAGGTGCGCAAGTCCCGGCGCAAGGTCAGGCGCGCCTCGCTGCCGATCACCTGCGTCATGAACACCACCGTCAACTCTTCCGTGGGATCGATCCAAAAGGCGGTCGCGGCGGCGCCACCCCAGAAATATTCGCCGAGCGAGCCGGGCAGCCGGGTTTTGGCCACGTTGACGTTGACCCCGCAGCCGATCGAAAAGCCGACGCCGGCGTAGCTGGACTCGCTGAACATCCCGGGCAGTGCCATGTCGGCTACCTCCCTGCCGTTGGGCAGGTAATTCAAGCTGAACAGCGCCACCGTTTTGGGGCTGAGGATCTGCACACCGTCGATGGTTCCGCCGTTCAGCATCATGCGGCAAAAGCGCAGATAGTCGTGCGCCGTCGACACTAGACCTCCACCGCCCGATTCGAGCATCGGCGGGCTGGTATAGGCGCTCTCCCGCGCGTCATCCTGCAGCTTCAATCCACCTTTCATGCCGGGCTGATAGCAGGAGGTGAACCGCTCGATCTTGTCCGACGGCACGTAGAACGCGGTGTCGCTCATGCCGAGTGGCTTGAACAGCCGCGTGTTCAGGAACTCGCCGAAGCTGACGCCAGACAGCTTCTCGACGAGGTACCCGAGCACGTCGATCGACACCGAATAGTTCCAGGCGGTTCCCGGCGAGAAATCGAGCGGGATTTGCGCCAGCTGATCGATCATCCCGCGCAACCCGCCGGCGCTCTCACGATCGGTCACCTTGCCCGCGCGATAGGCGGCGTCGACGGCGGTGCGCATCACAAAGCCGTAAGTGAGACCGGAGGTGTGGGTCGCGAGATCGATGACTTTCATCGGTCTCAGCGTAGGTGTCGTCAGAAAGCTGGGTGGGGTGTCGGGCAGCAGCGATGCCATGCCACTGGCGTACACGCCGAGGTTCTTCCAGGACGGGATGTGGCTGTGGACGACGTCATCGAGGCCGATCAAGCCCTCTTCGACCAGCATCATCAAGGCGACTGCCGTGATCGGCTTGCTCATCGAGTAAATGCGAAAGATCGCGTCCTCGCGCATCGGCTTGCCGCGCTCGATGTCTATCTGCCCGCAGATCCCGGTGTGGACAAGCTGACCCTTGCGGTAGACGTGGACCAGCATGCCGGGCAGATAGCCCCCATCGACGTAACGGTGCTTCATCACCTGGTCGAGCCGCGCCAGCCGCGCCGACGACATGCCTACCGTTTCGGGTTTCATCTGTGTCCTCCTCCAGAGGTCAGCGGCCGGTCGTGAGCATATGGACCCGCGAGAGCGAAAGCGACCGGCGAGCGGTGTGGGCGAGTGTGTCGCAACGAGCCTCGAACTGCGTGCGGTCCCTCCTGTAGCGGCCTGGTCGGGACTCCGAGATTGCCTGGGCGGGCGGCACAACCTAGCATTGGTCGTCCTGCACGGTTTAGGAGGGATCCATGGAACTCGGCGCCTCGATCTTTTTCACCGACTACTCGATCACCCCGGTGGAGCTGGCGGTCGCGATGGAGGAGCGCGGCTTCGATTCGGTCTGGGCCGCTGAGCATTCGCACATCCCGGTGCCGCGCCGAACGCGGGCCGACAGCGAACTGGGCAAGCGCTACTACGACGTAATGGACCCCTTTGTCACTTTGACCGCAGCGGCTTGTGCCACCAAGCGGCTCAAAATCGCCACCGGCATCTGCCTGGTGATCCAGCGCGACACAATCCAGACCGCCAAGCTCGTCGCCTCGCTCGACCAGGTCTCCCGCGGGCGGTTTCTGTTTGGCATCGGTGGCGGATGGAACCAGGAGGAGATCGAGAACCACGGCACCGTCTTCACGACGCGCATGAAGAAGATGCGCGAGCAGATCGAAGCGATGAAGGCGATCTGGACCGAGACAAAGCCGGAATATCACGGTGAGCTTGTCGATTTCGACACGATCATGACCTGGCCGAAGCCGGCGCAGAAGCCGCATCCGCCGGTCATCCTCGGAGGCGCCTTTCCGTGGGCGGCGCGGCGCGCGATCCGCTATGGCAACGGCTGGTACCCGAACGCCGCGAGCGGCAATCCCGAGGAATATCTGCCGGCCTTCCGCAAGATGGCGCACGAGGTCGGGCGCGACCCCGCTGGCCTGCCGGTCACGATCGGCGGCGCACCCGACGATCTCGACAAGCTGAAACGGTTCCGTGACCTCGGTGCCGCGCGGGTCAATGTCAGCCTGATGTCGGACACCCGCGACGACATTTTGCCGATATTGGACAAATGGGCTGGCTACATCCGCCAACTGCGCAACTGAGGCGGTGGCGAAGAACAGGAGACGGGCAATGAAGATCGACGGGCATTGTCATTGCGGCGAGATCACCTTCGAGGCGGAGGTTGATCCGACCGTGCTGACGATCTGCCACTGCACCGACTGCCAGACGATCACCGGTTCAGCCTTTCGCGCGAACATCACCGCGCCGGCAGAGCATTTTATCCTCAAGAGCGGTACGCCGAAGAGCTATATCAAGACAGCGGAAAGCGGCAACAAGCGTCGTCAAGCTTTTTGCGGTACTTGCAGTACGCAGCTCTGGGCCTGCGCGGTCGAAGAGCCGCAGAGCTACACCTTGCGCGCGGGCACGATCACGCAGCGCGCCGCCTTCTCGCCGCGGCGTCAGATTTGGCGGCGCTCTGCCCTCGGGTGGGTGGATGAGCTCGCCAAGCTGCCCGCGAGCGAGAAAGGATGAATGCTGCGAGCTCACCGCCTGCAGGAGGCTGCATGGAACTAAATGCGGATTTTTCGCGTCGCGTCGTTGTCCACAGTGCGCGGCTGCCCTGGGTCGCTTCGCCGATGGCCGGGGTGGAGCGGCGCATGCTGGATCGAATGGGCGATGAGGTAGCTCGAGCCACATCAATCGTTCGCTACGCACCGGGTAGCCATTTCTCTCCCCATACGCACGGTGGTGGGGAGGAGTTCTTTGTCCTCGAAGGCGTGTTCCGGGATGAGCACGGCGAGTTCCCGGCCGGTTCGTATGTCCGCAATCCGCCGACCTCGCGTCACACTCCCGGCTCGGTGCCGGGATGCATCCTCTTCGTCAAGCTCTGGCAATTCGATCCCTCCGACCGAACGCAAGTAGGGATTGATACTGGACAAATGCCCTATCGGCCCGAGACCGACCGACCGGGGGTCGAACTTATTTCGCTGTTTTGTGATAGCCGCGAAGAGGTTTGCTTGGAACGCTGGGCTCCCGGAGCGGCGATCACAATAATCCTGCCCGGCGGCGCCGAGGTGTTGGTGCTGGCCGGCGATTTCTATGAGGGTGGCGAACGCTTCGAAGCGCAATCCTGGCTGCGGCTCCCGGCCGGCAGCGCGTTCAAAGCCAAAGTCGGTCCGGACGGCTGCAAGGTCTGGGTCAAGACCGGCCATCTCCTGCACATCGAAGGCGTAAACAGGTTGTAGTGGCCACGGTGCAGGTGGTTTGCAGCCGGACTATCGATAATCGGCGGCTGCCTGGCTGGCTGAGATCAGATCACCGACAAATCGAACAGATCGGCCAAAAAGGGTAGGGGAGAGGAAACGCGATGTTGGCTTGGCTGCGTGATCTGACCTCGCGGGAACGCCGGACGATGCTCGCTTGCTGGGGCGGCTGGACCTTGGACGGCTTTGATCAGCAGCTCTACAGCTACGTCGTGCCCACGGTCATCGCGCTATGGGGCATGTCGACCGGTGCGGCCGGCACCATCGGCACCGTCACCGTCGTCACCTCGTCGCTTGGCGGCTGGTTTGCCGGCGCGCTCGCTGACCGCTTCGGCCGCGTGCGCGTTCTGCAGATCGCAATCCTCTGGTATTCGGTCTTCACCTTCCTGTGCAGCTTCGCGCAGAATTTCGAGCAGCTGTTCATCCTGCGCGGATTGCACGGGCTCGGGTTCGGTGGCGAGTGGGCCACCGGTGCCGTCCTGATGGGCGAGGTCATCCGTGACAAGTATCGCGGCCGCGGCGTCGGCTTCGTGCAGACCGGCGCGGCATTCGGCCCGGGGCTGGCGGCACTGGTCTACGCCGGACTCTACGCCGTCCTTCCCGAAGCGATCGCGTGGCGGGTATTGTTCGCGGTCGGTATCTTGCCTGCCCTGCTCGTGTTGTGGATCCGCCGCAGTATTCCGGAATCGGAAGCATTCCGGGGAAGGGACGAGAGCGGCGCGCGGCCCGGGATTGCCCAACTGTTCTCCGCGTTTCGCGGGCCGTATTTGTGGCTGACGATAAAAGTGTCACTGATGGTCATGGGCTCGCAGGGCGGCGTCTGGTCCGTCGGGTTCTGGATGGCGACCTATCTGCGCACGGAGCGGCATCTGAATGCCACCGGCGCCGGGCTTTACGTCACGGTTCAGCAATTCGGGGCGCTGATCGGGTTCCTGCTCGGCGCCTATCTAGCCGACGCGATTCGGCTTTGCGGCGGCGGTGATGCCGCTCGGTACCGCAATCGCGGTGTTCTCGACTTTGGCCCATACGCTGATGATCGTCATGCTGCTGCTGCTCCTCCCGGAGACGCGAGGCCGCGCCATCGCGAGCCTCGAGGCCGAGGCACCGGTTACGGCGGCATATAATGCCCGACCGGCTGTCGGACGCGGCTAAGGCCTCGCGCTGCTGTCGTCCATCCGTTAGGATTACGCCTCGCACGCATCCGAAAGGAGACGGGTCATGTCGCTCGCCTACAACACGATCGATGCCGACGGCCATATCCTGGAACCGCTCGATCTCTGGGAGAACTACATCGATCCCAAGTTCCGCGAGCGCCGGCCGCGGTTTACCATCGACGAGAACGGCAAGGAACGGCTCAAGGTCGAGGGCAAACTTCTGGGCAATCCGCGCGGGATCGGCAGTCTCGGTTCTGTTGGTGTGCGGCAGGGTGCCGTCAAGCCCGACACCCTTAAATACGCCGAAGGGAAGAAGGGCGGGTTCGACCCGCACGCCCGCATCGTCGACATGGATGCCGACGGGATCGACGCCGCTTTTCTGTACCCGAGCCTCGGTCTGTTCGCCGGCGCAGTCGCGGACCCCGGGCTCGCGGGCGCGATGTGCCGCGCCTATAACCGCTGGCTCGCCGATTACTGCAAGCCTTACCCGGACCGGCTGTTCGGGGTGGCTATGCTGCCGATGCAGTCGGTCGACCTCGCGATCGACGAGATGCGCTATGCTAGAAAGGAGCTCGGCATGCGCGGCGGGTTCCTGCGGCCGAACCCGTATCACGGCAACAAGATGATCAGCGACCCGACGTATGAGCCGTTCTGGACGATGGCCGAGGAGCTCGACTTCTCGATCGGCTTTCACGAGGGCTCGACCACCGCGATGCCGACCGTCGGCGTCGACCGCTTTGAGACGGATCGCGCGGCACGTCACATGATCTCACACACGATGGAGATGATGCTGGCGGCATTGAGCGTGATCTGGGGCGGTGTCGTCGACCGCCACCCGCGATTGCGCATCGCATTTCTCGAATCGGGCGGCGGCTGGATCGCACCCTGGCTCGACCGCATGGACCGACATTTCGACGACCAGGGCTTCAACGATACCGCCCCGAAGATACGGCCGAGCGCGCTCTTCCGGCGCAACTGCTGGATCTCGTTCGAACCGGTCGAGAACAGCATCGCCGTGCTCGCCGACTATATCGGCCCGGACAAGATCCTGTGGGCGACCGATTATCCGCACCAGGACGGCTTCTTCCCGGGAGCGCCGCAGATGATCCGCGACCGGATCGGGACGCTATCACGCGAGGCGAAGCACCAGGTGTTGGCCGGCGGTGCGATGGGGTTTTACGGCTTGCACTGACAACGCGTCTTAGCCGGGTGACGCTCATCCCGAGCGACCGGTTTAGCCGCGCTTCGGCGACGGTACATGGTCGTCAATATGTGAGGGGAACTGCCCCATCTGGGACAGTTCCTGCTTTTTTCGTCCCAGCAGCCCTCGCCCGCTAGAGTGCTGAGCTTTGCATCTTGATCAGAGGACTCAGTGTGGCCGACCGGACTGACGCCGGTTCGCCGAACAACTGTCATCGAATCGCGATAGGCTCCCTCGTCTGCCGCGGAGCAACCTCAGGGCCATGACCACACAGGACGCTGCATTCAATCTTGAGCTCAGCCGTCGCAAGCTGCTCGCCGCTGCAGGTATCGCAGGAGGGGCCGCGGTCGCCGCGGCCCTCATCGGCACGCGAGCCGTTTTGGCCGCACTCGCCGCACCCCCATCGCCCGATCCGCTGCCCCCACCTCCGGTCACCGGACTGCATCTGCAGTTCGGCGCGGATGCATCCTCGGAGATGGTGGTGTCCTGGCACACGCTGCAATCAGTGCGCAATCCCCGGGTCATCCTCGGGACTCTCGATGGCCAGCTCGACCGCATCATCGAGGCGAAAGAGACCAGCTACACCGACGCAAAGTCGGGCGAGGTCGTCTATGCCTATCATGCGAAAATCGATCAGCTGCGTGCCAACTCCGCTTATCTGTACGGGGCATCCCACGAAGGCGCTGCGCCGGAGTTCGGCACGTTCCGAACCGCCCCGCGCGGCCGTGCACGGTTCACGTTCACCAGCTTCGGGGATCAAGCCACGCCGACAGTCGGCAGGAAGTACGTGCCACCCGAGGGTGTAAAGATCGGCAATTCCCCGAACGTGTATGTGAACGACAATCTCGGCTCACCGGCGGCGGCCGATACGGTTCTCGGCGTGGAGCGGCTGCAGCCCCTGTTTCACCTGCTCAACGGTGATCTCTGTTACGCCAATATCGCCGAGGATCGGGTACGGACCTGGTGGGATTTCTGGGAGAACAACAGCCGCAGCGCCAGCAAGCGTCCCTGGATGCCGGCAGCCGGCAACCACGAGAACGAGCTTGGCAACGGACCGATCGGGTATCAGGCCTATCAGACCTACTTCTCGATGCCGGAGGTCGCCGGCCACACGGATGTGACCCGTGGGCTATGGTACGCCTTCACCGTTGGCTCGATGCGCGTGATCAGCCTTGCCAATGACGACGTCACGTACCAGGACGGTGGCAACTCGTATGTCCGGGGCTATTCTGAGGGCGCTCAGAGAGCCTGGCTGGAAAAGGAGTTGACCGCTGCCCGCAGCGATCATGCTGTCGATTGGATCGTGGTGTGCATGCACCAGGTCGCCATCTCGACAGTTGACAAGTTCAATGGTGCAGACCTCGGAATCCGCGAGGAATGGGTACCACTGTTCGACAAATACGGCGTCGACCTCGTGGTGTGTGGGCACGAGCACCACTACGAGCGTTCACATCCGATCCGCGGCCGCGAACAGAATGCAACTCTGACTCCGGTCCCCGTCGCAACCGCCACGGACGTGATCGATACGACCAAGGGAACGGTACATATGGTTATCGGCGGCGGGGGAACGTCCTTCCCGTCGAACAGGCTGTTCTTCGACCCGCCGCAGTGTCGGGTGATCACCGCCGTGGGCGAACTGGACCCGAAGACAGGCAAGCGTCCGCCGGTCTACGTCAGGGAGCAGGCGCCCTGGTCGGCCGTGCGAAACGCGGCTCATTCGTACGGCTTTGCGGCATTCACCGTCGATCCGGGATCCCATCCCGGCGACTTCACAACGATCGAAGTCACCTATTATGACGTGGTGGGGAGCGACGGTCAGCTGACCCCGTTCGAAACTTTTATGCTGCGCCGCCCTCGCCGCGACTAGGTCAGTCCTGTTCGGGGCCAGCCGCCGGTCGGTTCACGGGTGGCGCGATCTGCCCACATTCGAAAGGCGCTGATCGAGGCCCGAAACGCTGGTGGACGGAGCCTGGGCCCGTACGCCCTAAGGCGAAAAGACTGCGGATTTGCTGTCATCGATCTCAACCGGTTCTGGCCTTGCTCCGAGGGCACTCGGAGCAAGGCTGTCGGTCAACAGAACCGGTTCAGTTAACCGGTGGGAAGAACACCAAGGTGCGTACCTCGATGCTCTCCCGCGGCGGCGCATCGGGGGTCAGCGGGTTATCGAAGGACGTGTGGAACGACAGCCGGGCGCGGCCGTCATTGGCGCTGTCGTGCACGCGGATGAACAGCACCTCGTCGGGCTGCTGGTCCGAGAAATAATACCAGCGGTGCGCCGGGTTGTACGCAACCCGCGAAGTCTCGCCGCGCACATGGGCGTAGACGAGGTCGCTGGCGATCAGATCGTCGTCGGTGAAGCTCCGCGCGTCACACAGGGCCAGCGGTGAATCCTGCACCGGCCCACGAACCGGACGCCACACATTGATGATGCCGAAGCGGTGCTTCAGGAGCTCCTCCGCGTCGGCGCCCATATGGTCGCGCACCCGGCGTGGCGCCGAGTTCACGGTATGGTCGTTGTGGACTTGGCGAGAGGGCTTGGCCAGGCCATCCCGCGTGGCGTTGCGCACATTATGGTCGAAGACAAAGACGCGGCTGGCGCCGAGCTTGTCCTTCAACAGCTGCTCGACCTCCGCGTAGTAGACGCGCTTGATCTCCTCGGGGTCATAGAAGTCTTTGACCGCGGTCGGTGCCTTGACCAAAGCGAAGCCGTTGCGGTCGAGCGTGAATTCCGCTTCATGGCCCCGCGCGTCCTCGATCGTCACTTCGCGCGGGTCGTCGGTGCCGTTCCAGCGCGGCACGCCGGGCGGCGGCTCGATGCGATAGGCGGCCGGCTTTTCGGTTCCGCGTATCAGGTAATGGAGCGTCGAGGTCAGGGTTTTAGAGGCTACGGCGGCATCGAGCGGCATGATTGGACTCCTCCGTTGTTGGGTGTCGTTTCGGGGAATTAATCTACTCCTCGGTCGTCGTCAAATGAGATTACAGAACTAACCTGTGAAGAAAACTATTCTGACGGTTTCGCATTGTCCTTCGCTATCCCAAATAGTCAATTCGCGGCCGCGAGCTTGTCCGCCGTCTTGGTTTCGAAGTCACTGGCGTCGTGGCGCTCGTGCAACTGCTCCGAGGGATTGCCCGAAAGCCGGTTCACCATCCGACCGCGCTTGACGGCGGGCCGCTCGTAGAGCATGTCGGCCCAGCGCCGGACGTTCTTGTACTCGTGCACCGCCAGGAACTCAGCCGCCCCGTATTGTCCGAACTTGACCAGCCCCCCATACCAGGGAAAAATGGCGATGTCGGCGATCGTGTAGGCATCGCCGGCCACATATTTGCTCTCTGCCAAACGGCGATCGAGCACATCGAGCAGACGCTTCGTCTCCATCGTAAAGCGATCGATCGCATACTCGATCTTGACCGGCGCATAGGCGTAAAAGTGCCCGAAGCCGCCGCCGACATACGGCGTGCTGCCCATCTGCCAGAACAGCCAGGACAGGCATTCGGCGCGCGCGCCGGCCTCGGTCGGCAGGAACTCCCCGAACTTCTCGGCCAGGTACATCAGGATGGCACCGGTCTCGAAGACCCGGATTGGCTTCGGACCGCTGCGGTCCACCAGCGTCGGGATCTTGGAGTTCGGGTTCGCCGCCACAAAGCCGCTGCCGAACTGATCGCCATCGCCGATCCGGATCAGCCAGGCGTCGTACTCGGCACCCTTATGGCCGAGGGCCAAGAGCTCCTCGAGCATAATCGTAACCTTCACGCCGTTCGGCGTACCCAGCGAGTACAACTGGAGAGGGTGGCGGCCGACCGGCAGCTCCTTCTCGTGTGTGGCACCCGCGGTCGGCCGGTTGATGTTCTCGAACCTGCCGCCGTTCGGCTTGGTCCAACTCCAGACCTTCGGGGGCGTGTAGTCGGGGGTGTCGGTCATTGCTGAAGCTCCAAGTGCCTTATGGGCGCGCGCGGACACAGTGCGCAACCGCTGATCTTACACGATAGGTCTGCAGCAGGGCGGCGAAATCGAAATCGATTGCCGTGCCGGGGCGACGGGTGGGATGTTTAGCTTTGTCGCAGTGTCGTAATAGACATGAGCGTGGTATCCCATCGAATGCTGAGGCTGCTGGGACTGGGTGTGCTGCTCGGCACAGGGCTGGCGAGCGCCGTATGGGCGCAAGCCTCAGCTAGGTTCGATGGCCAGTACAGGGGAGAACTCACCCTGACGAAAGTCATCGCAGGGGACTGCACAGAGCCACCGCTCGGGGCCCTTTACCCTTTAAGAATATTCAAGGGTGAAGTCCGGTTTGTCTATGTCCCGCGCTTCGACACGACATTGAAGGGGAGGGTTGATGAAAATGGGATTTTCACAGCCTCCGCCCGGGTGAGAAAAGGGTTCGTACAGATGAAGGGACGCATCCAGGGCAGAAGTATTACCGCTTATATCGTGTCTCCAAGTTGCAATTACACGTATCAAACAAAAGACTAGCCATGCCACGACCGAGCTTTAACCATTGCCGCTCCCGCCGGCTGACGCCGTCGTGGGACTAGCAGCGAGCCCCCGCGGTTTGCTAGGCTGCTGCATGTCTCGACGGTGGATTACAAGGGTACGCAAATGAACGACACGATGATGTTGGCTGAGCGCGCAGATGCACTTGAGCACAAGATGATGCGCGAGCTCGACGCGATCATCGTCAAATCGCGTCTGTTCAACCTTGCCGACGGCGATATGAGCACCGCGAACGGCGCGGCATTGCTCGCTGCCAATCCCGGGAAGCCCATGCTGATGGGCGACGACCCACGCCTGCCCAAGATGCCGGCGCGGCCGACCCTGATGGACTTCTTCAAGTTCCGGTTTGGTCCCGCGAACCACCTGCTGCAAAGCGCCCGACATGCCGTTAGAGCCGGCATGGACGAGAAGGTCGTCCTCGCTTGCCTGTTGCACGATATCGGCGTCATCGGCTTTATCCGCGCCGATCACGGCTATTGGGGCGCCCAGATGGTGGCGCCCTATGTCGAGGAAGAGGTCTCCTGGGCAATCCGTGCCCACCAGGCGTTGCGTTTTTACCCGGACGAGTCGGTCGGCTACGCGTATCCGGAATCCTACGTCAAGAATTTCGGAGCCGACTACCGCCCGGATCCCTACATCGAAGACGAGTACAGGCGTGCCCGCGACCACAAATGGTACATGACGGCGCGGATGATCACTGTCCACGACATTTATTCGTTCGACCCTGATGTGCATGTCGAGCTCGAGGAGTTCACCGACGTCATCGGCCGCAACTTCCGGCAGCCAAAAGAAGGGCTCGGCTGGGACAGCAGCCCCTCGGCGCATATGTGGCGCACATTGATTCGGCCGACCCGGTATCTCTGACCCCGTCGTGCTGCAGGAAAAAGCGATGCGCCGATGGCTGACATCCCGGTCATCCTGACCTGCGCCGACTACGCACGGGTGATGCCGCTGGTTACCGGCGACGTCAAACCCGAGGGCATCGCGCTGACCGTGATCCACGGAACCGGCGGCTCATGGGAGATGCGGGCGGAGATGCTGCGCCGCGCGCTCGACGATCCGACCGTGCAGGGCGGGGAGGCGTCGATGGCCGGTCATCTCCGCCGGATCGACAAGGGCGATCGCAACCATGTCGGGCTGCCGGTCTTTCCGCTGCGCAACTTCACCGCGCGCGACCTCTATGTGCGCAAAGGAGGACCGGTCAAGTCCCCGGCAGACCTCATCGGCAAGCGCATCGGCATGTACGACTGGGTGGCCAGCGGCTCGATCTGGTACCGGCACTTTTTGCGCTTTATCGGGGTGCCGCCGGAAAGCCTCGAATGGTGGATCGGCGACATCGATACGCCACGGGCGCCCACCCATCTCTACGCGCTGCCCGCAGGGGTGCGCCGCCCGCCGCAGGGGCGCTCTCTCTCGGACATGCTGATCGCGGGCGAAATCGACGCCATCTACAGCCCGCCACGGCCGCAGCATTACGACCCGGTCAATGGTCCGATCATCCGTCTGTTTCCCGACATCCGCGGGGTCGAGCGCGATTATTTCCGGCAGACCGGCTGCTTCCCGCCGCAGCACCTAGTGATCCTGCGCCGGGATGTCTGGGAACGTGAGAAATGGATCGCGCGCGGCCTGACCGAGGCGTTCATTCGCTGCAACGACCAGTTCGCCGCTGCGCAGCGCCGGTTCCCTTATGTCTCGCCCTGGCTCGACATTGAACTCGAAGAGACCGAGGCGCTGATGGGCGCCGATTTCCACGCCTACGGATTTAAGCAAAACCGAAAAACGATCGACGTCTTCTGCCGCCAGGCGCACGAGCTGGGGATCGTCAGCCGCTTGATCACTGCCGAAGAGTACTTTGCCGAGTATCTGGCGTCGTAACCACAAGCCTGGAGCAGTGAAATGGCAATGAAACTCTACGGCTATTTCCGGTCCTCCGCCGCGTTCCGCGTCCGCATCGCGCTCAACCTGAAAAAGCTCGAGTACGAAACCGTCTCGATCCATTTGCGGCGGAATGACCAGACCAAGTCGGATTATCTCGCAGTCAATCCCCAGGGGCTGGTGCCGACGCTCGTCGATGGCAGCCGCACACTGTTTCAGTCGCTGGCGATCGTCGAGTATCTCGACGAGACCTATCCCGAGCCGCCTCTATTGCCGAGGCAACCGGCTGACCGGGCGCGCGTCCGCGGGCTCGCCGAGATTGTCGCCTGTGACATCCATCCTATCAATAATCTGCGGGTGCTGCGCTACCTTACTCACTCGCTTGGCCATGACGAGGCCGCGATTGCGAGCTGGTACAACCACTGGATCGCTGCAGGCTTTCAGGCGCTCGAGCAGCTGATCGCGAAGGATGCGCAGACCGGCGGGTTCTGCCACGGTGATACGCCCGGTCTTGCCGACGTCACACTCGTGCCGCAAATCGTCAATGCCGAGCGATACCGGCTCGATATCACCCCTTATCCGACGATCACCCGGATTTTCCGGAATTGCATGGCGCTCGAGCCCTTCCTTGCGGCGCATCCGGACAAGCAGCCCGACCGCGAGGGGTGAACCGCATCAGACGGTTGATGCCGCTATCCTTTGCGGGCGTCAGCGACCAGATCCTTCAGTGCATCGAGATCGATCGCACCGGGAACGATGTGTTCGCCGATTATGAACCCCGGTGTGCCGTGAATTTCGAGCGCTTTGGCGAGAGCAAGATTGGCCTTGACCGCCTGCTCGATTTCCGGCGCCGCCATGTCTCGCTTAAGCCGGTCGACGTCGAGCCCGACGGAGCCCGCGACCTGATAGACCGCCTCATCGGTGATCTGACCCTTGGTTGCCATCATGGCTGCGTGGAAGGTCTCGTACTTGCCCTGTAACCGCGCAGCAAGTGCAGCGTGGGCCGCAGTCACCGAAGGGGCACCGAGAACGGGCATTTCCTTGAAGACAAACCGCAGCTTGTGGTCCTCATCAAGCAGCTTCTGAAGCGTGGGTTGGACCTGTTTGCAATAAGGACAGCGGTAATCGAAAAACTCGACGATTGTGACGTCACCCTGCGGGTTGCCCCCGACCGGCGTCGCCGGGTCATTGAAGACCTCGCCCCGGCGATCTTTCAGCACCAGCGCCGCCTTGGCGTCGGCATCGCGGCTGGCCTTGTCTTCGGCCGCCCGCAGCGCCTCGATCAAGACGTCGGGATTTTGCATCAAGTAGTCGTGAATGACCCCCTCGATTGCCTGACGCTGTTCGGGCGTAATTTCGGCAGCGCTCAACGGGCCAAGCGGTAAGGCAGCAAAAAATGCGCAGGTCAGAGCCAGGGCGGGGGCCGCTAGCGGCGCGCGGTGCGGTTTGTTCATCAATGCTCTCGCTGAGAAAGGATCACCCGAACGGTCGCGATCAACGAGAGTTCGCGGCGTTGCCCGCGTCTTCGATCTGCTCCGCCTCACGATGGATGTTCTCGGCCTGGGTGTATTCGGCAG
>Ga0318546_10000235_pt1 | contig 19199 bp, 17 predicted proteins | sample GRESIP169b2f19_FD_203514 | JGI IMG/M metagenome (GOLD analysis project Ga0318546, IMG submission 203514) | Tropical soil microbial communities from Luquillo Experimental Forest, Puerto Rico - GRE.SIPMG.169b2f19 | ecosystem: Environmental > Terrestrial > Soil > Tropical forest > Bulk soil...
GGGAACGCAACATCGCCGCCCTCGCCGCACGATACCGGGTGCTGGCGCCCGACCAGCTGGGCTTCGGGCAGTCGGCCAAGGTCATCGACTTCGTCGACGGCCGTGGCATGCGGATTCGGCACGTGGCGCGCTTCTGCGAGCTGCTTGGCATCGACTCGGCGCACTTCGTCGGCAACTCGATGGGCGCAGTCAATCTGCTCACCGACGCCACATCGGATACGCCGCGGCTGCCGATCCGCACCCTGGCGGCCATCTGCGGGGGCGGGGAGATCCAGCAGAACCGGCACTTTGACGCACTCCAGCAGTACGACGCGACCCTGCCCGCGATGCGGCGCATCGTCGAGGCGCTGTTCTACCACCCCGGCTACCCGGCGGACGAGGACTACGTGCTGCGCCGCTATGAGTCGAGCACTGCGCCCGGTGCTTGGGAGGCCGTGGCCGCGGCGCGATTTCGACGCCCCCAGGACTCGACAGCCGCGCCCTCCTCGACTCCATCGAGTACACGGCCATACGAGCGCATCCGTGTTCCGATGCTTGTCGTCGAAGGGGGGGATGACAAGCTCCTTCCCTCGGGCTGGGCCGCTCAGATCGCCAAGCAGATCGACGGTGCCCGATCGGCGGTGGTCGGCAAGGCCGGGCACTGCCCGCAGATCGAGCAGTCCTCAACGGTCAACGACTTGTTGCTGGACTTTTTTGCGACCGCCTGACGTCAGAAGACGTAGTCCAGCCGGGTCATCATGCCGGCGAATTGGTGGTAGGTGTTGTGGCAGTGCATCACCCACGTGCCGGGGTTGTCGGCGACCAACACGGCGAGCAGTCGCTGCTTGGGCAACACGATGATGGTGTCCTTGCGGGCGCCGGGGCTCCCGTCGGCCTTGAGCATCTGGAAAGTGTGGCCGTGTAGGTGAATTGGGTGATACATCATCGTGGGGTTGTCGAATGTGATGGTGGGCCGTTGGCCCTGTCGCACGTGTAACGGATTGGTCTTGCTGTAGGGCTCGCCGTTGATCGTCCAGTTGTATTGCGTCATGTTACCGCCCAAGAGGACCGGAAGGTTGAGGTTGGGCTCGGGTCGGCCCAAGTTGACAGGCGTCGTCGCGGTGAACATTTGGATGGTGCCGACTCGTTTGGTGAGCTCAATCGGTTGGAAACCGGGGTCGGGTGGGCTGCCGGCCCCGGTGGACAACAATGCCCGCGCCAGGTCGTTTTTCCCTTCCGCGAGCGCGACGAGCGGGAAGACGCCGTCGGCGGCGGTCACGATGACGTCATAGCGCTCGGCCATGCCGATGAGCAGGGCGTCGACCTGGGTGGGCACCACGGGATAACCATCCGTATGGGTGACCGTCATCGAATGGCCGGCCAGGGCCACCCGAAATGCCGTGTCGGAACCCGTGTTTATGAAACGGATTCTTATTCGCTGGCCCGACTTCGCGTTGAAGGTGGTGGGGGCGTTGGGAATTCGGCCGTTGATCAGATAGTAGGGGTAGGCGATGTCTCCGGCGTCCCCGCCAAGCAGGTCGCTTCTGCCAACGCTGACCCCGGACGCCCCTGGCGTCGCAGTTGTCGAAGTTGTCGGGCTTGTCGAGGTGGCGGAGGTGTTTGAAGTCGTCGAAGTCGTCGAAGTCGTCGAAGTTGTCGAGGTGGACGAAGTTGTCGAGGTGGTCGAGGTCGTCGAGGTTGTCGGTGTCGTCGACATGGTCGGCATACTGGGCTTGTTCGGGGCCGTCAGCTCGGCATAGAGCTGTTGGGGACTCTTACCGACACCGTCAGTCCAATCATCAAGGACGACAATCCATTCGGCGTCGTAATTGCCCTCGGACGGATCGTCGACGATGAACGGCAGATAAAGCCCCGTATCTTCATCCAGACCGGTGTGCGGATGGGCCCAGTAAGTGCCCGAATCGGGGACGGAGAACCGGTATGTGAAGTCTTGGCCGGCCGGGATGTTCGGTGTGGCCGGCTCCGCGCCGTCCATATCGTTGCGCAGCGTGATGCCGTGCCAATGCACCGACGTCGGATTGTCGAGCCGGTTCGAGACCGTTACCACGAGCTCGTCACCGATGCGGGCCCGGATCAGCGGCCCCGGGATGGTGTTGCCGAAAGCCAGCGTACGGACGATCGGGCCACCCAGATCAATCTGCGACTGTTGGGGAGTCAGGCTGGCGGTCACGGTCCGCCCGCTGTGCGGCCGGGCCGCCTCGGCCGCGGCGATGGCCGCGGACATCTGGGCGGCGCTGCCCGATGCCTGGGGCTTGGTTTCGCCGCAAGCCGCCAATGCCATTCCGCCCGCGATGCCGGCGGCCATGAAGCCCCGCCTAGTTAGTTGCGCCCCGCCGAAGAGAACCCCGCTTGTCGGTAGCACAGGCTTCATCGCTCCTCGTTCCGGTCGGTTTGGTCCCGGCGCCTTATACCGTGCTAGGGCGTTAGCCGGAACGGTATCAGCGCATGGTGCACCAGGGCATCCACCGCGCCCCAGAACTGCGCGATTTGGTCGGCGACCACCTCCGTGGCCTGCGGGCGACTGGCGCGATTGGCTCCGGGGCGCGATGCCGTATTCATGTCACGCCTCATGCGCTCCGCTGCGCGCCCGAGGGGCCTTCCAGTCGCTGAACCGGGTGGGGTAGATCGTCGGGTCTTCGCCGTCGATGGGAACGATGGTGCGTTCGTCGAGCCGGGTACCGAAATATTGGGCCGTGGGGTCGCCCACGACCTGGCGTGGATCGTCGGACGCGGCAAGGGCGGTCCGGATGAAGTCGTCCATGCCGCGCTTTTCGGGGCCGGCGATGTTGGAGATGCTGTTGGTCGGATCGCTGATCGTTGCTTGGGTGACGGCCGCGGCGACGTCCTTGGCGGCGATGGGCTGGAACGCACCATCCGGCAGCCGGACCGTGTTGCCGTCGGTTGCCGAATCGGCAATGGCGTCGACGAATTCGAAGAACTGAGTCGCGCGCACGATCGAATATGGGCATCCCGATTCCACGATCAACTTCTCCTGGGCAACCTTGGCCCGCATGTAGCCACTGTCTGGGGCACGGTCGGCACCCACGATCGAGAGCGCGACGTGGTGCTGCACACCTGCCGCCCGCTCCGCGGCGAGAAGGTTTCTCGTCGAGGTGGTGAAGAAGTTCATCACGGGTTCGTCGTCGAAGGATGGCGAGTTGGAGAGGTCGACAACCGTATCGGCACCCGCTACGGCCTCGGCGAGACCTTCGCCGGTGACGGTGTTGACACCCGAGCGCGGCGAGGCCGAGATCGCCTGGTGTCCCAGCTCGGTCAGATTGGCAATGACCTGCGAGCCGATCAGTCCTGTGCCACCGATAACCAAAACCTTCATGATCTTGCCTTCCCCAGGTGTGCGACGAACAGTGAATTCATCATCGTCCGGACGCTCGTCACCGTCACGTTGGGGGTGCGTGGTCAGCGGGCGACTGATGCCGCGAACCACGGGCGTCCTTAAATCAATTGCTTGACTTAATGGGGTTGGCGCCGATTAACTCGTCATGTGGTCGACGAACTGGCCGGCAAGGTTGCCATTGTCACCGGCGGGGTGTCCGGTCTCGGTCGCGGCATGGTCGAGAGGTTTGTGGCCGAGGGCGCGCGCGTCGTCATCGCCGATGTCGAAACCGACCGAGGTGAGGCGCTGGCGACTGCGCTGGGACCCAACGCATTGTTCCGGCGGACCGATGTTTCGGATCCCGAACAGGTCGCAACATTGGTGGCCGCTGCGGTCGGGAAGTTCGGCGGTCTGCACGTGATGGTGAACAACGCCGGGGTTTCGGGCACCATGCACCGCCGATTCCTCGATGACGACTTGTCCGATTTCCACCGGGTCATGGCGATCAACGTCTTAGGCGTGATGGCGGGAACCCGAGAGGCCGCCCAGCACATGGCCGACAACGGCGGGGGGTCCATCATCAATGTGACCTCGATAGGCGGAATTCAGGCCGGCGGCGGTGTCATGACCTACCGCGCTTCGAAAGCGGCGGTCATTCAGTTCACCAAGTGCGCGGCAATCGAGTTGGCTCACTACGAGATTCGGGTCAACGCCATTGCGCCTGGCAACATCCCCACCCCGATAGTGGCGAAGTCCGCGGCGAATATGGATGCCGAGCAGGTCGAACGGTTCGAGGCGGCGATCCGCGAGACGATGCGGGCCGACCGGCCGCTGAAGCGCGAGGGCACACCCGAGGACGTCGCGGAAGCGGCCCTGTATTTCGCCACCGACCGCTCGCGCTACGTCACCGGAACCGTACTGCCGGTCGACGGCGGGACGGTCGCGGGGAAGGCGATCAGATCCAAGAAGCGCGAGGGATGACTGCTGCCGTCGTCACCAAGTGACTCTTGCTTGCGCCGAAACTTGCACCAGGGTCAGGGTCTGCGGCGTGTCGTGTGCGTGGTGTCAGTGTCGAGGTGTCCGCGGCGGTGGAGCAGGCGTCCCGCGCACGATTTTAAATCAGTCGCTTGACTTAATGGCGAGTATTGGGTTGACTAGCAGAATGACCACCACTGCCGGTAGGACTGTGCGCACGGAGCGGGCCAGCTCCACCCAGGAGGCGATCCTGGTCGCCGCCGAGCGGCTCTATGCCGAGCACGGCATGTTCGCGGTGTCCAACCGGCAGGTCAGCGAAGCCGCCGGTCAGGGCAACAACGCCGCGGTGGGCTACCACTTCGGTACCAAGGCCGACCTGGTGCGCGCCATCGAGCGGAAACATCGCGGGCCCGTCGAAGAGCTGCGCGAGCAGATGGTGATCGACCTGCTGAAATCGGGTGACTCTCCCGAAATGCGGGACTGGGTGGCCTGCCTGGTGCGTCCGCTCACCGATCACCTGGCGGCCCTGGGCAACCCCACCTGGTATGCGCGCTTCGCGGCGCAAGCGATGACCGATCCCGCCTACTACAACATCATCGTCAGGGGCGCGCTCAGCTCGCCGTCGCTGGTGCAGGTCGTCGACGGCATCAACCGTTGCCTGCCCAACCTGCCGGCCGAGGTGCACTTCGAACGCAACATCATGGCCCGTAACCTGCTCATGCACACCTGCGCCGACCGCGAACGCGCGCTCGCCGCAGGCGTCTCTATGCACCAATCGTCCTGGCGCGCAGCCGCATCCGGCCTCATCGACGCGATCGTGGGCCTGTGGTTGGCGCCCGTGACACCGTACGAGTGAAGGCTCCGCAGATGAAAGTGACTGTCGACCAGAACATTTGCGCGTCGTCGGGGAATTGCGTAATGAACGCGCCCGAGGTGTTCGACCAGCGGGACGACGACGGCGTCGTCGTCTTGCTCAATCCGAATCCATCGGCCGAGCAGGCCGAGGGCGCACGCCGGGCGGCCGCGGCGTGCCCCGCCCTGGCCATTCACATCGAGGAATGAGAAACATGTCGGACACACTGACGAGCAGCGCGACCGAGGCGACTTCCGAGATCCCGGAGTACCCGATGGACCGGCGGGCCAGCTGCCCCTTCGCCCCGCCGCCGGATGTCATGGCGCTCGCAGCCAGCAAGCCGCTGTCGAGGGTCCGGATCTGGGACGGCAGCACACCATGGCTCATCACCGGCTACGAGCAATGTCGGGAGTTGTTCTCGGATTCCCGGGTCAGCGTCGATGACCGGGTGCCCGGGTTTCCGCATTGGAATGCGGGCATGTTGTCCACCGTGCACAAGCGACCGCGATCGGTCTTCACCTCCGACGGCGAAGAGCACACCCGATTCCGCCGGATGTTGTCGAAACCCTTCACGTTCAAGCGAGTTGAAGGTTTGCGCCCTACCATCCAGCAGATCACCGACGACCACATCGACGCGATGCTCGCCGGACCGCAACCCGCCGACCTAATCACCGCGCTGGCGCTGCCGGTCCCGTCGCTGGTGATCAGCCAGCTGCTCGGGGTGCCCTACGAGGACGCCGAGATGTTCCAGCACCACGCCAACGTCGGGCTCGCGCGCTACGCAACAGGTGAGGACACCGTGAAGGGCGCGATGAGCCTGCACAAATACCTGGCTCAGCTGGTCGAAGCCAAAATGGAGAACCCGGGCGAGGACGCGGTATCCGATCTGGCCGAACGGGTCACGGCCGGAGAGCTCAGCGTCAAGGAAGCCGCGCAGTTGGGTACGGGATTGCTGATCGCCGGGCACGAGACCACCTCGAACATGATCGGGCTCGGCGTGCTTGCCCTGCTGGTGAATCCCGAGCAGTTGGCCGTCATCCGCGACGCCGAGGACCCGAAAGTCATCGCCAGCGCCGTGGAGGAGCTGCTTCGTTACCTCAGCATCATCCAAAACGGCCAGCGCCGCGTGGCGCTCGAAGACATCCACATCGCCGGAGAGGTCATCCGCGCCCGCGAAGGCATCATCATCGATCTGGCCCCGGCGAACTGGGACCCGGACGCCTTCCCTGAGCCGGATCGGCTGTACCTGCACCGGTCGGGGGCGGACCGCAACGTCGCATTCGGTTACGGCCGACACCAGTGCGTGGGCCAGCAGCTGGCCCGGGCGGAGTTGCAGATCGTCTACCGCACGTTGTTCCGCCGCGTCCCCACGCTGGCGCTGGCCGTCCCCATCGAGGACATCCCGTTCAAAGATGACCGGCTCGCCTACGGCGTCTACGAACTGCCGGTGACCTGGTAGCCCGCCGTGGTTACTCTCGAAATGCCGATCCGAATGGAGGGTCAATGATGACGACTCAGACGAGCACGCTCTACCCGGCGGGAGGCTTTGGCGCACCAAAGGATCGCCGAGGCCACGCCAGCGGCGCCAATGTGGGCCTGCCGGAAGGGACCGTGGTGTTCTCCGCCGACAACCACATCTCCTTGGCCGCCGACATCTTCTACGAACGCTTCCCCGACGACCTCAAGGAAAAGGCGCCGCGGATCTGGTATGAGGACGGCGCCTATCAAGTCGGGCGCAAGGGCCAGTCGTTCCTGCCGGGCGACTTCAGCGCGGTGCTGATGCAGTACGACGACCTGCCCGGGGCCGCGAGCACCAACATCGAGGCCCGGATCCAGGAGCTGCACGACGACGGCGTCGACAAAGAGCTGGCGTTCCCGAACGCGGTGTTGGCGCTTTTCCACTACCCGGACAAGAAACTTCGCGAACTCGCGTTCCGCATCTACAACGAGTACATCGCCGAGCTTCAGGAGCGCTCGGGTGGTCACTTCTACGGTGCCGGACTGATCAACTGGTGGGATCCACAGGGCACCCGGCGAACGCTGGGCGAGCTGAAATCGTTGGGGCTCAAGACCTTCCTGATGCCCCTGAATCCCGGTAAGGACGACGACGGCAACCCGATCGACTACTCGAGCACCTCGATGAGCGCCGTCTGGGACGAGATCGAAGCCTCCGGCCTCCCGATCACGCACCACATCGGAGAGACCCCGCCGAAGAGCCCATGCGAGTTCAACAGCGTCGTCGTCGGGATGATGATCAACATCGACGGATTCCGGGAAACGTTCTCCAAGTACATCTTCGGCGGCATCCTCGATCAGCATCCGGGCCTGCGGATCGGTTGGTTCGAGGGTGGCATCGCGTGGGTTCCGTGGGCGCTGCAAGACGCCGAGCACCTGGTGGCGTCCTATCAGCACATGTTCAACCGGCCGCTTCAGCACGATGTGCGGTACTACTGGAACCACCACATGAGCGCGTCGTTCATGGTCGACCCCCTGGGTCTGCAGCTGATCGACAAGATCGGCGTGGACAGGGTGATGTGGTCCAGCGACTATCCGCACAACGAAAGCACATACGGCTATTCCGAGAAGTCGCTGGCCGCGGTTGTCGACGCCGTCGGACCGGTGGACGCGGCACGGATCGTCAGCGCCAACATCACCGAATTCCTCGGACTGTGACAACGTTCGCGATTCCGGAGGCACCCGATCTGGCGCGCATGCGCCGCGAGACGGGCGCGCGCCTGCGGTCGGCGATGGCCGAGCGTGGTGTCGACGCAATGATCCTGCTGGGCAACAGCGCCGTCGTATACGCCACCGGAACCAGCTGGCCGCTGGGCGATTCCGGGGTGTCCTACGTCGAACGCCCGGTGGCCGTGGTGCTTGCCGACGATGAGTGGCCGCATCTGTTCCTGCCGTTTCGGGAGGGCGCCTCGCAGGAATCGGACCTGCCCGCCGACCACCTGCACGGCCCGGTCTATCTCGAATTCGACGAGGGTGTAGAGAATTTCGCCCGTGTGCTGGCCGACCTGATCCCGGCCGGGGCGGTGATCGCGGTCGACGAGTGCACGGGCGCCATGTCGCGCGCGGCGAAGCTGTTGTTTCGCAACGGTGCTCCCGTCGATGCGTCGTCCGTCGTCAGCGCCGCCAAGCTGATCAAGACCCCGGACGAATTGGCCTGCATGCACGCCGCCATCCGGATCACCGACGAAGCGATGGTCGACGTCCATAAGGCGCTGGCGCCCGGCATCCGCCAAATCGACCTGTCGGCAGCCTTTTTGCGCCGGGCGTTCGAGTTGGGGGCCACGGCCAGCATGCTCGAACCGATCTGGCAGGTGATGCCGCAGAGCAAGGCCGAGGGGGTGTGGACAACCCACGGCGACCTGGCGCTTCCGCTGCTGAGCACCGAGCGCGAACTGGTCGAAGGCGACGTGCTGTGGACCGATGTCAGCATCGCCTACCGCGGCTACTGCTCGGACTTCGGGCGCACCTGGATAGTCGGTCGGGATCCGACGCCGCGCCAGCAGGCGCAGTTCGACCGGTGGCAGGAGATCATGACCGCCGTGCTGGGTGTGGCCCGGGCCGGGGTGACCGCCGCCGATTTGGGCCGGGCCGCAACCAAAGCCAACGGCGGTAGCCGACCGTGGCTGTCACACTTCTACCTGGGCCACGGCATCGGGGTCAACGCCGCCGAAATGCCCATGATCGGAACCGATCTCGGCGACGAGTTCGACGAGAAGTTCGTCCTGCAGGCGGGGATGGTGCTGGTCCTGGAGCCGGTGGTGTGGGAGGACGGGACCGGCGGCTACCGCAGCGAAGAGGTCCTGGTGATCACCGAGGAAGGCTGGACGAAATTGACCGACTACCCGTATGACCCTTATGGCAACTGAAGTCCTGCCCGACGATCGGGCGTTGCGGTCGGGGCGTCGCCAACGAGCGCTGGACCAGATGGCGGCGCACGATCTCGATGTCCTGGTCCTGGGTCGGCAAGCCAACGTTCGTTATGTCTCCGGCACTCCACAGCTGTGGGTCGCCGGGACCCGGCCGTTCGGCCCTACCTGTGTGCTCGTGCGCACGACGGGTGCCGTTCACCTGCTGAGCACCTGGGACGAGGGCGTCCCCGACGACATCCCGCACGAGAACCTGTATGGCATCTCCTGGAACCCGATGAACACCATCTCGGTGCTGCAGCGCATCGAGGGTGCGGCCACCGTCCGCCGCGTCGGAACCGATGCGCTGTCGCCGGTTTTCGCGCAGCTGCTGCCGACGGCGTTTCCCAATGCCGAACTGGTCGACGGGGAAGTCGCCATGCGCGCCGCCCGGCGCATCAAGACCGCCGAGGAGGTGCTTTCGCTGCGGGACTCGATCGCGGTGGCCGAGGCGGGTTTGGCCGCCGCGGTGTCCGAGCTGCGGCCCGGGGTCAGCGAGCAGACCTTGGCGGGGGTGCTGGTGGAGGCCTTGGCGGCCGGCGGGGTGAGCACCCCATCGAATCAGGATGTTGCGTGGGTGACTTCGCGCGAACACCCGTGGCGGCGGGTCAACGGGGACGGCCGCGTGCAGGACGGCGACCTGGTGGCCTTTTCCGCTGGGGTCTTGGCCGGCGGCTACATCGGTGAGGTCGGGCGGACCTGGCCGGTGGGCAGGACGAATGCCGCGACCCTGTATCGGCGCTGGGAAGGCTTGTGGGCCAGGCTGTTAGCCGCATGCCGACCGGGCGCCGCGGCCGACGAACTGCTCGCCGCGTACCAGGCAGCGGGGGAGCCCGCACCACCCATGCCGGTCGCGCGGGGTCTGGGCATGGGCTTCGATCCGCCCGTCGTCTCCAAGCACTTACCCCAAAGCGCGGCCGACGAACGCTTGGAGCCGGGAATGGTGCTGGCCGTGACCGGATATGTCTGGGAACCGGGAGTCGGAGCGGTCTTCGGGCGTGAAGCCGTTCTGATCGCCGCCGACGGCCCGGAAGTTCTGACCACCAGTCCTTCATGGCAGGCGTGAGTGGGCGGATGCCCCTCGCCGGTTACACGGTTGTGGACCTATCAACCGGAATAGCGGGCGCGTACTGCACCAAGCTGCTCGCCGACGGCGGCGCCACCGTCATCAAAGTCGAGTCGCCGGAAGGCGATCCGCTACGGCGGTGGTCGGCCTCCGGCGCGGATATCCCTCCCGGCGGTGATGGCGCGCTGTTCAGCTTTTTGGCCGGCTCCAAGCACAGTGTGGTCGCCGATCCCGAAGTCGGCGACGACGTCCGGATGGTCGAGAGGCTGCTGGCGTCGGCGGACTCGGCGGTGTGGTCCGGCGGCTCGAAAGTGGCTGAATACCAGGGCTTTACGCCCTCAGCGATCCATCGTGCGTACCCCCGGCTGACGGTCACCTCGATCACCCCTTTCGGCCTGGAGGGCCCGTGGCGGGACCGAGCGGCAACGGAATTCACGCTGCAGGCCTGGTCGGGCGGGATCGTCGGGCTCGGGCGCGGTTTGCCGGAACGAGCACCGGTGTTCGTCGGGGGCCAGGTCGGTGAGTATATGGCCGGAGCCTACGCGAGCGCCGCGACCTTGGCGTCGTGGTTTCGCCGGGCTAACGGTGACCCGGGGCAGCCCGGCGACCTCGTGGACCTGTCGATGCTGGAGACACAGATCCTGTGCCTGACGTATTACCCGGTCACCTATTTCGAAATGCTGGGGCGGCCGTGGCGAAACGCCCGCCGGCTCACCGTGCCCGGTGTGGCGCAGGCGAAGGACGGTCTGGTGGACCTCGGCTGTGGGACCGCCCAGCAGTGGTTCGACCTGTGCGCGATGGTCGGTCACCCGGAATGGATCGACGAACACTCGCCGCTGACCATCACTGAGCAGGCCAACGTCCACGCCGACGAGATCTATGCGTGGGTGGAGAGCAACCCGGTAGACGAGATCCGCGACCTCGCAACCGCATTCCGGATTCCCAACGCGCCGGTTGCCAACGGCGCCAACATCGCATCGCTGGACCACTTCCGGGAGCGGGGCTCGTTCGTGTGCAATCCCCGCGACGGGTTTCGCCAGCCGGGCCACCCCTACCGGATGCGGCCCGCGCGGCTGCGGCGGCCCGGCCCGGCGCCGCTGCTCGGTGAACACACCGCGGGCTATCGGACCGCGGGTATGACGCCGCGGCCCGCGCCGACGACCTCCGGGCCGGCGAATCGCCTGCCGTTCAGCGGGCTTCGGATATTGGACATGACGACCTTCTGGGCGGGTCCCTGCTGCACTCACTTCATGGCCCTGCTCGGCGCGGAGGTCATTCACGTGGAATCGGCGCGCCGCCCGGACGGCACCCGACTGATCGCCGGCATTCCCGTCACCGAAGAGCAGTGGTGGGAGAAGTCGCCGATTTTCGCGGCGCTGAACACCAACAAAAAGAGCCTGACGCTGGACCTGCAGAGCCCGCGCGGACGCGAGGTACTGCGCCGGCTCATCGCCACATGCGATGTGATCGTGGAGAATTTCACGCCTCGGGTGCTCGACCAGATAGGGCTGGATTTCGCCGCCGTTCAAGAGATTCGGCCGGACGCGGTCATGCTGCGAATGCCGGGGTTCGGACTCGACGGGCCCTGGCGCGACAATCCCGCGTTCGCGTACGCGATCGAGTCGGCGTCGGGCCTGAGTTGGCTGACGGGCTATCCCGACCGCCCTCCCTACGAGCCGTATTCGATCGGCGATCCCAACGCGGGCGTGCATGCGTTCAATGCCCTGCTGCTGGCGTTGGAGCACCGCCGCCGCACCGGGGAGGGCGTGCTGGTCGAGGCGGCGATGGTGGATGCGGCGCTGAGCATCTCCGCCGAGCAGGTCATCGAGTACTCGGCGTATGGGGCACTGTTGGAGCGGGCGGGCAACCGGGGACCAACGGCGGCGCCACAGAACCTCTACCGCGCCGCCGACATCGACGAATTCGGCCGACTCGACTGTTGGGTCGCCATCGCGGTGGTGACCGACGAGCAGTGGGTGCGATTGCGCGGTGCGCTCGGATCGCCCTCGTGGGCAACGGATCCCGCGCTGTCCGCGGCCTCCGGCAGGTGCGCACGGCACGACCTGATCGACGAGCGGCTGGCCGCCTGGTGCGAGCCCCGCAGTGCAGACGACATCGTCGCGACCCTTTGGGACGCCGGCGTGCCGGTGGCCAAGGTCATGCAGCCCCATCGCCAAACGGAATTGGATCAGCTGGCGTTTCGCGGCTTCTTCGAAGAGGTCGAACACCCGGTGAACGGCCGGGCTAGGCTCAGCACCGTGCCGATGAGGTTCTCCGGCTGGAGCGGGCCGTTCCACACCGATCCCGCGCCCACCCTTGGGCAGCACAACCATGAGTTGCTGGCCGAGCTGGGCCTGACTCCTTCAGAGGTCGCGGACCTGGAAGCCAGCGGCGTCATCGGCCGGACACCCACCTGAGTTGCGCGAGCAGACGCGGAATCGCACGGCGCAGGCGCTACGCGTGCGATTCTGTGTCTGCTCGCGACGTAAATGCGGAGGCAACCGATGGCAATCGACCCTACGAACATTCTGTTAACCGATCGCGTGGCGGTGGTGACCGGCGCCGGCGCGGGCATCGGCCGCGGGATCGCGGCCGGGATGGCCGCATTCGGTGCCCGGGTCGCGATCTGGGAGCGCGACCCGGAGACCTGCGCGGGGGCCGCGGAATCCATTGGTGCGCTGGGAATCGTGACCGATGTCCGCGACAGCGACCAGGTGGACGCCGCATTGCGGCGCACCACCGCCGAACTCGGGCCGGCGATGATCCTGGTGAACAACGCCGGCGGCGTGTTCTCCTCGCCGCTGCTGGATACCAGCGAAAACGGTTGGGACGCATTGTATAAGGCCAACCTGCGGCACGTGCTGCTCTGCACCCAGCGGATCGTGCGGCAGTTGGTGTCGGCGGGCCTTCCCGGCAGCGTCATCTCGGTCACGTCGATCGAAGGCGTGCGCGCGGCACCCGGCTACGCCGCCTACGCCGCGGCGAAGGCGGGTGTCATCAACTACACCAAGACCGCGGCAGTGGAACTGGCCCCGCACGGCATACGGGTCAACGCAATAGCCCCCGACATCACGCTCACCGAAGGGCTGGCACAGCTCAGCGGTGATGCGGCGGTTAACAGCATGGGCAACATCGTGCCTTTGGGCCGTCCCGGCAATGTCGACGAAATCGCCAGTGTCGCGGTGTTTCTGGCGTCCGACATGTCGGCTTACCTCACCGGGCAGACGCTGCATGTCGACGGCGGTACCCATGCCGCGAGCGGCTGGTATCACGACCCCCGGACGGGGGACTACCGGCTCGGGCCATCCAGTTAGTGGCGCCACCCCTCGGTGGCCTGCTCGTCGAACGTGCGGTCAATGCGTTCGAACCTGCGGCGGACCGAGGCTCGGGCCGCCTCGTGCGGCAGGATGTACAGCCGGTTGGCCAGAATCGCGTCGGCGGTCAGCCGGGCCACTTCGTCGACGCCCAGGCTGTCGTCCTGCGCCGGGAGCGGCCCAAGCGACCCCGTCACGTCGGGCGTCGACGCGAGTCCGTAATCCGCGCTACGGATCCGTTCGGAGTTGGAGATCAGTTTTGTTTCGACGACCATCGGGCAGAGCACCGACACGCCGATGCCGTTGTCCTTGAGCTCGCGGGCCAACGTCTCCGCCAGGCCGACGACGCCATACTTGGCAACGCCGTAAGCGCCGAGGCCGGCATTGGGCACCAGTCCGGCAAACGACGCGGTGAACGCGATGTGGCCGCCGGTGCCCTGCTCGAGCAGCCTCGGCACGAACGCCTCGGTGGCATGGATCGAGCCCCACAGGTCGATGTCGATCACCCAGCGCCAGTCGTCGTGCGACATCTGCGCGATCGGACCCGCGACAACGATGCCGGCATTGCTGAACACGACGTCAACCTGGCCTAGCAGGCGGAAGGACTCGTCCGCGAGGTGCACCATCTGCTCGAGATGCCGGACGTCGCACAGCACACCGTGCGCGTCAAACCCCTCGGTTTGCAGCCGTGCGACGGCCTGTTCCAGCGTGGGCTTATCGACATCCGCGAGCACCAACCGGGCTCCGCGGCGGGCAAACTCGGTAGCGGTGGCCAACCCGATGCCGCTCGCCCCGCCGGTGATGACCGCTCCGCGACCTTCGAAAGTGTCCATAGTTCGAATGTAGGGCCGAACGTCGACTTGTGGGGCTCGTCAAGCAGTTTCGAGCACGACAACTCGACGTTCGGCGCATACCGGGTGCTATTTCAGGCAGCTACCCGCATCGATGGGCAGGGTCACCCCGGTGACGTAGCGAGACTCGTCGGAGGCGAAGAACAGCACCGCATTGCTGATGTCCACCGGTTCCACCCATGGGATCGGCAGCGTGTGGAACAGCTGACAGATCGGCGCCATGTCGTCGGGACCCGGGCTTTCCAGGTCGGGCCGGAACATCTTGAAGGTGCCTTCGTTGTGCAGCATGGGGGTCGCAACGTGGGTTGGATGCACCGAGTTGACGCGAATCATCTTCTGCCCCAACTCAACCGCGAAGGCACGCATCAGGCCGACGACGCCGTGCTTGGCGGCGACGTAGTGGCCCGTGTGCGGGTAGGCCTTGAGCCCGCCGACCGAGCTGGTCAGGATGATCGACCCGCCGCGGCCACCGGCCAGGATATGCGGAACCCCGGCTTTCACGGTCTTCCACACCCCCGACAAGTTGACGTCGATCATTTCCGTCCAGTCCTCTTCGCTGGTTTTGTCCAGCGTTTCACCGCCATTGCCGATGCCGGCGTTCGCGACGATGATGTCGAGCCGGCCCAGCTGCTCCACCCCGCTGTCCACGGCGGCCTTCAGGGCGGCGTAGTCCCGCACGTCGACTTCGGCGGTGAAGATTCTGCGGTTATGGCCCTTGACGAGGTCGGCGGTCTCCGCCAGATCCTCCGGCGTGGACGCTGGAATCGCGGTGTCCACGACGCCGTCTCGGATGGGCTTACAGATATCGACGGCGATGATGTCGGCGCCTTCCTGCGCCAACCGCACCGCGTGGCTGCGGCCCTGACCGCGTGCCGCCCCGGTGACGAAAGCGACCTTGCCCTCGACACGTCCGGTCATGATTACCTCATCTCTCCTACGTAACTCGGCCGACAACAGCCGGCATGGTGTCCCATCCCCGCACCGTGGACGTCGGGGACAGCTTGGCTTCGTCAAGGTCGACGTCCCACTCGGGGAAGCGTTTCAAGATTTCTTCGAGCGCGATGCGGCCCTCGAGGCGGGCCAACGCCGAGCCGAGGCAGTAATGGGTGCCCACACTGAACGTCAGATGCTGGCGCGCTTCGCGCCGGATGTCGAAAACGTCTCCGTCCGGCGGGAATTGGCGGTGGTCGCGGTTGGCCGCGCCGATGAGCTGCATCATGACGCTGCCCGCGGGCACGCGTTGGCCGTAATACTCGACGTCGCGGGTGACGTACCTGGCGACATGCGGCGCCGGCGGTTCGAAGCGCAACAACTCCTCGATGGCCGCCGGTATCAACGACGGGTCCGAGGCCAGCGCGCGCCGCTGGTCGGGATGCTCGGACAGCACCTTTCCGGCCCAGCCGATCAGCCGGGTGGTGGTCTCGTTGCCAGCACCGGACACGACGCTGATGTAGACGAGCAGCTCGTCGCGGCGGAGCCGGCGGATGGTCCCGGTCTCGTCCTCGAACTCGGCGCGGAGCAGTTCGGTCATGATGTCGTCGGAGGGATGCTCGGCCCGCCAGTCGATGAATTGGCCGAAAAACTCGCCGTTCATCATGTTTTCGGCCGTGGCATCCATCGGTTTGCCGGCCTCGGTGCGCAAATTGGCGTTGGCGTTATCGCGCGCGGCTTCCTGGAACTCCTCGGGAACGCCCAACAGCATGCCGATCACCCGCATCGGCATCTGCGCCCCGAGGTCGGCGACGAAGTCGAACCGGTCCGTGCCGACCAGCGGATCCAAACTGCGAGCACAGAATTCGCGGATCTTCGGCTCGAGGTCGTTGATCTTGCGCGGCGTGAACATCCGGGACAGCAGCTTGCGGTGGACGTCGTGGATCGGCGGGTCCTCGAACAGGACCACACCCGGCGGAATGTCGATGTTCGCCCTGATCAGCTCGAGTATCGCGCCCTTCGCCGAGCTGAAGGTCTGGTAATCGACCAGCCCGCGGTTGACGTCGTCGAACCGGCTCAGGGCGTAGAAGTCGTGCTGCTCGTTGTAGTACAGCGGCGACTCTTCGCGCAGCCGCCGAAACATCGGGTAGGGGTCGGCGTTCAGCTCCACGTCGTACGGATCGAAGTAGATTTCGCTGGTCGCGCTGACTGTCACGAGTAATCAATCGCCTCTCGCCGGAACCGCGTCCCCGGATCGCGGATCGTGTCGCATGTGAACTCTGTCATCACCCGCCAACGAGTGTCAACGACGAATCCGTTTCGGTTATTTGTGATTCTAGATATTAGAGAATCCGATTCTCGTAAGGCAAATCGCGTGCGCTATTTGCTCAGGTCCCGAATCGAGAAGCGGCGGCTTTAGCCGACGAACCCGCGCGAGCAGAAGTCCCACACCTCGTCGGCGGTGATGGGATTAACCGTCGCGTCGTCGGTGGCGCCGCTGGATTGTGCGATGAACATCACCGTCTGCATGGTCATGGCGGCCACCCGCCTCGCGTTGACGTCGGCGCGCAACTTGCCGGCATCACTGGCGGCTTCCATGAGTTCGGTGAGCAACGCCAGCAGCGGGGCGGTGGCCATTTTGACCTCGGCCGGATGGGTCACCAGCAACCGCGGCGCGAAGTCGGTGAACAGCGGCCGCCTGGCCGTCGGGTCCGGACGGCAGGCCTCATACAGCAGCTCGACGGCGACCTTCAGCCGCTCCAGCGGATCGGTGTGGCTTTCCGTGGCGGCGCGGATCTGGTCGGCGGACCGGCTCAACGCGTCTTCGAACAGGGCGAGCAGCAGCTCGTGCTTGCCGTCGAACTGCAGGTAGAAGCTGCGCAGCGACTGGCGGGACCGGTCAACGACTTCCTGCACGGTAAAGTCCGTGCTGCCCTTCTCGATGATGATCGCCTGCGCCGCGTCGAGGAAGCGCTGAACGCGCTGCGCTGCCCGCAGCTTCGCGGTCTTGATGGACCGCTCGACCGCGCGCTGCTTCCAGGCCGGCTCTTCGCTCGGGCTTGTCACCGCCGCCTCCGACGATTGCCGCGTGGGGAGAACATGGTTGGACTCTACCGGAGAACGCCGTGACATCGCTGCGCTCGACCCCCTCACACACGCCGTTTCGGAGATTGTAACTTCCTTACGACGAGAATAGTATTCTCTTACAGGTGTGGATGGAAGCGGAAACGCATAGAGCGAACCGCGTCGTACCCGAGAATCCGGAAACCATCTTTCAGGGAGTGCTGTGCGGCTAACCTTTGACGCCGACGTCGAGGCGTTCCGCGCCGAACTCGTTACTTTCCTGGACGCACACCTGCCCGCCGACGCCGAGGCGATCGAGCGGCCGCGGTCCAGTTCGCACATCCCCGGGTGGGCCCGCCGCTGGCAACGGCTGCTGTTCGATCAGGGGTGGCTGCTGCCCGGCAATCCGCCGGAATTCGGTGGACGCAACGCCACGCTGTTGGAGCAATACGTGTATCTGCAGGAGTTGGGCCGGCGGCACATCTATCGAAGTTTCAATCCGCAGGGCGTGGGCATCATTGCGGCGTCATTGTTGACGTTCGGCACGCGAGAGCAGAAGCAGCGATGGGCGGTGCCGATTCTGCGGGCGGAGATCACCGCGTCGCTGGGGATGAGCGAACCCGGTGCGGGCTCGGATCTGGCTTCCCTGAAAACGCGGGCGGTGCTTGACGGCGACCACTTCGTGGTCAACGGGCAGAAGGTGTGGACGTCGGGCGCCCATGACGCCGATGTGCTGTTGACGTTCGTGCGTACGGATCCGGACAAACCAAAACACAAGGGCATCAGCGTATTGCTGATCCCGACCGACACCCCAGGCGTCGTGCGCCGCCCGTTCGCCTCGATGTGCGACGGCGATGAGGTCGACTTCAACGAGGTGTTCTTCACCGACGCGCGGGTGCCGGCCGAGAACCTGGTGGGCGAGCTCAACGACGGCTGGCGCGTGGCGACCGGTTCCCTCGGCCACGAACGGGTCATGCTGTGGATGGGCTACGTCGATTTGTTGCACGAGTTGACCGCCGACTTCACGCCGTCCGCGTCACTCGAGCGGGACCGCTACGCCACCCTGGTGATGGATTCCTACGCGCTGCGACTCCTGGGCTCGGCGGCTTTGGCGCGCGCCGCTCGCGGCGAAGAGGACATACCCGCCCAATCGGTGCTCAAGCTCCTCGGTTCGGAGGCCCTGCAACGCGCCACCGAGGACGCGCTGAACGCGGCGGGCGAAGACGGGCTCGTGCAGCGCGCGGTCACCGCCCCCTTTGCGGCGCTGAACCTGGACAGCCACTACCGCGGCTGGTTCGACCGATACGCGCGCACCTTCGCCGCGACCATCGCTGGCGGCACCTCCGAGATCCAGCGAAACATCATCGCCGAACGGATCCTCGGCCTGCCGCGCAATTAGCCTGTGGGCGTTTGCGAGTCCAACCAGGCGTAGTAGCCGATGGCAACGAGCCCGGCCACGATCGCCACCACCCCCAACACGATGCCGGCCGTCGCGATGCCGGGATTATTTGCTTCGCCACGCCGCACGCGTCTGCGAGCGATATCGCCGGTGATCACCGCCGCGATGCCGAAGGGCACCCCGATCAGCAGCCAGCACGTCATGACTGCGACCAGGCCCACGAGCAGCGAGGCGACCCCGAACTGGTTGCGTGGTGCGTCGGGCTGACTCATCGCGTCCTATCTCTTGGTCACCGATATCTCGGGGATGCGACGTTTTGCCCGCCTCACAGCGACAAACCGGTGTCGATCGCCTGCGGTGTCAGCATATTGTCGCTATGAGATGACATGTGTTGGGGACCCCCTCGGCTCAGACGCTCGATGATTGATGGCGTCAGAAAATGGTTTCGGGAACTCGAGGAGGTCCCACTGATGACGATGATAGGCGGCTTCGA
>Ga0318546_10000242_pt1 | contig 19098 bp, 19 predicted proteins | sample GRESIP169b2f19_FD_203514 | JGI IMG/M metagenome (GOLD analysis project Ga0318546, IMG submission 203514) | Tropical soil microbial communities from Luquillo Experimental Forest, Puerto Rico - GRE.SIPMG.169b2f19 | ecosystem: Environmental > Terrestrial > Soil > Tropical forest > Bulk soil...
GGTGACGCGCATCGGGTCGAACACGACGATGTCGTTTCCACGCTCGCGCTGCGTGTCCAGGCCGGTGATCTCGACGGTGCCGACGGTGACGAACTGTGTGCTCTGCCACGGCGCCGACGGGTCGACTGTCGAGTCGTTCGGCCCGGCAACCTGGACGCGAAAGTCGAACCGCACCGGCCCACTTGCCAGGCGGGTTTCCAGCTCCTCCGTCAGAAAGTCGCGGCCCTTGCCGCGAGTGGCCGGCCCCGACGCCTCGTCCGCCGTGGGAACCAGGTGATAGCGAACGAACGCGGCGCTCTCGTCGGCGCCGATCCAGCGGAAGGCGTGCAGGCCGTGGTACTCGGTGGTGGCGTAGCTTGTCGGGACCTTGTTGGCCTCCCGCAGGCCGGGCAACGCGCCGAGCAGCCGGGGATGGGTCAGGAGGTATTTGGTCATGCGCAGCGGCGTGGTCAGGCCGGGCCGCATCGCTTTGAGCAGGTCGATGAATCCGTCGGGTGTGCTGGAGACGAACAGCCGGGCGGTCTGCGTCGACACGTCGGTGGTCGACCCGTTGGGCAGCGTGAACTTGACCGCCATCCCCCGCACCCCCGGCAGGGCGTCGCTCTGGGACGGGTTTCCCGATCCGTTGGAGAAGCGGATCAGCGCCGGGACCACCGAGCCGTCGAGGTGCTTGGCGCGCGAAAGCCCGGCGGCCTCGGGGGTCGCGGTGAACGTGCCGCAGTACAGCGTGCCTTTGGCGTGCAACGCCCGACAGCCCGGCTTTGCACCGCCGGTGCCTCGAATCGCCTCGATCGCCTCGTCAGGAGTAACCATGCGCGAATCTTAAGGCGCTACGTGGGGAAGCCGAAGAGTTTGATGACGCCGTGATCGCGGCCGGCGGTGTAGCCACCGTCGACGGCAATGGCCTGACCGCTGACGAACGAGGCGTCGGGAGACAGCAGGAACGCCGCCATGGCCGCAACCTCCTCCGGCCGGCCGAAGCGCTGTAGGGCATGCTCCCTGGTGATCGAGGTCCGCGGATCCTCCATTCCGGGCAGGCCGAAGATACTCTGGCTCATCGGCGTGTCGATGAAGCCGGGGCAGACGGCGTTCGCCCGGATGCCGCTCGGCCCGTAGTCGAGCGCAATGTTCTTGGTGAGCAGAACGACGCCGCCCTTGGCCGCGTTGTAGGAGCTGCCGCCCGCCGTACCCTCCAGGCCCTCGATGCTGGCGACGGTCACTATCGAGCCCCGTTCGCCGTCGACTCGTGGTTGCTCGATCATCCTGGCCAGGGCCGCCTTGGCCACCAAAAACGTGCCGGTGAGGTTGATCCCGATCACCCGGTCCCATTCGGCCCGGTCCAGCAGATGAACCGGGCCGCCGCCGGCAACGCCGGCGGCGTGGAAGACGCCGTCGAGGCGGTCGGGAACGGCGGCCAGCACCGCGGCGACGGCGGCCTCGTCGGTCACGTCGGCGGTCACGAAGTGGAACTCGGGGCCTCCGAACTCCAGGTCGGGTGGGGCGGCCAGGTCGGCGCCGACGACGGTGCCACCTTCGGCCAGCAGGCGCCGCGCGGTGGCCAGGCCGATGCCCGACGCCGCGCCCGTCACGATGAATGTCCGCGACCGCGCGCGATCGGTGCTCACCATGGCAGTCATGTTGGCACACGGTGGCAGGCGTTCATGCCGCCGAGCCGAATCGAGTGTGCGCCCACGGCGTCGCGTGTGACCTCCTGGCGGAGAATTGGCCGAATTTGCGCCCTCACGTCACACTCGACAGCCCTCAGAGGCGTCCGTCGACACGCAGCTCCGGATGCACCCAATCCGGCGAACGCCGCTCCTTGAAAGCGCGGAAGCCTTCCCTCGCCTCGGCATCGCTGAGGCTGCTGGTCATGCCGATGCGGTCATACAGGCCGAGATAGTTGTCGATGCTGGACTTGATGACACCGCGGGCGCGGGGTGCGGTCCGACAGCTTTGGGCGAGTAGGTCTTTCGCGTCCGGGAGCAGGCTCTCGTGCGGCACGACTCGCGCCACCAGGCCCCAGTCGAGGGCTTCGGGTGCGGACAGGACCCGTCCGGTGAACATCAGGTCGCGGGTGCGTACCGGCCCGATCAACCGGGCAAGCATCTGGCTGTAATAGGTATCGGCGTAGCCGCGGAACAGCTCAGGCACGCGGAACGTCGCCCGCTCGCTCACCACGGACAGGTCGCTGCACAACGCGATCTGCAGGCCACCGCCCTGGCACAGTCCGTTCACCGCGGAGACGACGGGCTTGGCCGAGGTCCGCACCGCATCGAACGGCGTGACGTCCATGCCCAGCGCGGCACCGAAGCTGATCCAATCGTCCGTACCACCTCCCCCGCCCATGTCGCCACCGGGCGCGAAGACGTCTCCCGTTCCGGTGATCAATAGCCCCGCCAGCTTCGGATCCTCGTTGAGACGGCCTACCGCACAACGAATTCCGAAGTACATCGCGGGAGTCATGGCGTTACGCGCCTCCGGGCGATCGATCGTGCAAACCGCGATCGGGCCCTGGCGCTCGAACCTCAGGTACGGGGTGCCCAGCCAATCGCCCTCGGGCGGGCGCGGGGTGCTGTGCGATGGGGGGAATTGCGTCACGGGGCTACTCGTCTACGCATACGGCATCGTGGCAGTCCGGATGACCTCGCCGGCGTCGTCGATCACATCAGCCAGCTTTTTCTGCAGCGTGGCCGTGGACTCTCCCACCGCCTTGTCGCAGAAGCGGCAGTGCGCCTTGAACTGTGGCTGGTCGTCTTCATCCGGCCAGAATCGACGCTCCCCAACCATGGCCCCCGGGTCGTATACGACGGACTGATGCGGCGCCTCCTTGAGGATCCTCCCCACGGGATGCATTTGCGGGCACTCGAGTTTCAGCGTGCCGATCCCCTCTTGGTTGCCTACCATCGTCCACCGTCCTTACGTGGTCTTGATCCTGTCGGTGCGCAACCATTGTCGCCCCGGTGGCTAGATCGCGCCTCGTTGAACCGGAGTTGCCTGCCATTCGTGTTCCTGATGTCGGGGAGCATTGGAACACCAACGTGATTACTACCGAGCAGGCCGTCCTGTCGAGGCGTGGTCGTGTCCGCACCACGCTGTTCGACTATCTGGCACTGACAAAGCCGCGGACCCTCCACCTCGTGGTCGGCGCGATTCCGGCGATGCTGCTGGCCGAACGCGGCGTCATGGCCCCGCTGCTGATAACCAACACGCTCACTGGCGCGATACTCATGACCGCGGGCGCCAACACGCTGAATTGCGTCGCTGACGCCGACATCGACAAGCTGATGAAACGCACCGCGGGCCGGCCGCTGGCAAGGGGCGCGATCTCGACCCGCCATGCGCTGGTGTTCGGGTTGGCGCTGGCCGTAGGGGCGTTCTTATGGTTGTGGTTGACCACAAACGCATTAGCCGCCCTGCTGGCGGTGGCGACGATCGCGTTCTACGTGTTGGTCTACACGCTGCTGATCAAACGGCGCACCTCGCAAAACGTGGTCTGGGGCGGTGCCGCCAACGCTATGCCGCCGGTGATCGGTTGGTCCGCCGTCACCGGCGGCATCGGGTGGCAAGCGCTGGTGATGTTCGCGATCATCTTTTTCTGGACGCCTCCGCACAGCTGGGCCTTGGCGATGGGCCCCACCGAGGACTACCGCGTCGCGGGTGTGCCGATGCTCCCGGGCCTGGCGAGCGAATGTCAAGTCGCCAAGCGGATTCTCGGCTACACCTGGTTGACGGCCTTTGCGACGTTGTTGCTCGCGCTTGCCGCCGGCTGGCTGTACGGCGCGGTGGCACTGGTCGCCGCATCGTGGCTCCTCGCGATGGCCTACCGGCTCTACGCCCGGGTGCATCGCGGCGAGTCGGTGGAACCGCTGCGGCTGTTCCAGCGATCCAACAACTATCTGTCTGCGGTGTTCTGCGCGCTCGCGGTGGATTCGGCGCTGGCGCTGCCGACGTTACTGGGCCACTGACCGGTGAGCGACGACGAGCAGCTGATCCTGGTGGACCGCGATGACCGCGAAATCGGCCACCTCGGAAAGGCCGATGCGCACCTCGGCAGCGGGGTGCTGCACCGTGCCTTCTCGGTATTCGTCTTCAATCCCGACGGCGAACTGCTCGTGCAGCAACGCGCATCGGGCAAACGCCTGTGGCCAGGCTACTGGTCCAACACCTGCTGCTCCCATCCTCGCCACGGCGAGCAGATGGACAGCGCCGTCGCCCGTCGCCTCAAAGAGGAACTGGACATGACGGCGGAGTTGCGCTTCCTGTTCAAGTTCCGGTACCAGACGCGATATGACGCGCATGGCGCCGAGCACGAGCTGTGCTGGGTCTACGCCGGCCGCAGCGCCGAGCAGCCGCACCCGAACGTCGACGAGATCGCGGCGTGGCGCTACCTGACGCTGCCGACCTTGCAAGCTGAAATAATTTATGCCCCTGAACAATTCACGCCGTGGTTCAAAATTGAGTGGGCGCGCATGAGGAGTCTATTGCGAACGCTCCCGGACAACTTTGGCGACATCGATACGTTTGATCAGCCGCGCGGCCGGTAGCTGCGAGACGGCGGCGGCCGCTGTGACGGCGATGGCGGCGAGGGTCAGTGCCGAGGCGCCGACGGACAGGTGCAGGCTGAACAAGTCGTTGTTGAACGAGCGCAGGAACAGCCATCCGGCACCGACGCCTGCGGCCAGGCCGATCGGGACGGCAAGCAGCGTCACGGCGATATTCTCGATGGCCACGGTGGCGGTGAGTCGGCGGATCGGCGCGCCGGTCGCCCGGAGGGTGGCGAGTTCGCCTGTCCGTTCGGCCAGATTGATGGTCATCGTGACGTAGATGACCGTGAACGCCAGCAGCGCACCGAGCACCAGCGTGGCGCCGGCGAACACCCAGAATATGACGAGGTAGCTCCTGAGTTGATTTTCGACCGCGCGGTTGTCGGTGTACGCGACCACGCCACTGAATCCGCTGGCGGTGGCCCGCACTCGATCTCGGTCGGCGCCGTTGCCGAAGCGAAGCAGATACCCATTGGATTCGGCATTCGTGATGGACCGGGCGGTGGCGTTTGTGGAATACAGTGCGGTGCCCAACGGTTCGTCCACCAACCCGGCGAGGTGAATCGATCGGGCGGGCCCAGTCGAGGGGACGACGGTCAGGTCGTCGCCGACGCGTACGCCAAGCTTGTTCGCGAGCGCCGCACCCGCAAGGACGCCGCCGGCCGGCAGCGAACGGGAGGCGCCGTCCGGGTTGCGGAATCCGTGCATGACCGTCGCGGGTTCCAGCCCGGTGAGTGAGGTCGGGTACGGGTGGCCGTTGACGACCACGGTGACCCGCGCGATGGCCGCCGGCTCGACGACGGCCACTCCCGGAAGCGATTGTAGCTGTGCGTCAACATCATTCGCGCCCGGCGCGACCAGCACGGTGGCATCCTGACGCTGCACCTGGTCGAACTCGGTGTCGACCATCGCACGCACGCTGGTGAGCATGCTGGTGGAGGCGAGGATCAGGACCAGCGCGAGCACGCCCCCGACCATGGTCGCGACGGTGCGGCGTCGGCTTCGGGTCAGCGAACGTAACGCCATTCGGAACACCACGGGTATCAGCGTCCATCGCGCCGACGCCCGGGTCACTGGTCCTATGCGAATTGGGCGGACACCGTCGCCGCGCATCGCCTCAGCGGGGGCGATCCGGGCGGCTGCGATCGCCGGTATCAGTCCCGCGATCACGCCAGTGGCCAGCCCGAGCGCGAAACCGATGGCGGCGGTGGGGATTCGGTGGACGATCACGGTGTCCGGGAGTTTCAGCAGAGACGCGTAGGCCTTGGTGTAGAGAGAAGTCGCCACTCCCCCGATGAGGACCCCGGCCAGCGCGGCAACGGTCGCGACGACTCCGCCGTACCACACGTAGTGCCGGACGACCGCGCGTCGGCGCGCGCCCAGGGCGAGCAGGGTGCCGATGATCGGTCGCTCGGTGTAGATGAGGCGGGTCAGCAATAGGTACTCCGCAATCGCCGCGGCGCTCAAGAACATGGCGGGAAAGCCCACCGCCATGACGCGGAAACCGTTGAAGTTTTGCCGAAGCGCGGCATTGGACGGTTGATCGCCACGGTCCTCGATATTCATGGCGCCGGCCGAACGCAGCAGGCTGGTGACCCGGTCGCGGTCGGATTGGGTAGCGCTGCCTGCCATCTCGACCAGCGCCTGGTTGGGCGTCGTGCGCGCCGACAGGGTCCGGGCCAGTGATTCGGGCGCGAACACCACGGCGAACGCATGGGGATCGCCGAGGAGATCTTGGCGATTCCGCGCGGGCCAGAGATATTCCGGAGACTGCACCACGCCGGAGACGGTCACGTCCCGCCATGCCGTGTCGTCGAACACCCGTATCTGTTTGCCCGCCGCGAGGTCAAAGGTGTCGGCGGTATGCCGCTCGACAACCACCTCGTCAGGGCGCGCGGGATCGGGTAATCGTCCGGCGATGAGATCGATCTCGTTGATTCCCCGGCCGTTTGCCGTTGGCATTCCGACGACTCGGCCGACCAGTTTGGTAGCGCCGATCGCCATCGGTCGATCAGCCTGGGTGCGAGTAGCGATGCGCTCGACGCCGGCGGCGTCGTGGACCGCGGCAGCGATCGTGTCCGAATCGCCGCCCGTCACAGTCAGATCGGCGAAATGCGTCCTGTCGTAGGTCCGGTCGTACGACGCCTGCACATTGCGAAAGGAATCGTAACTGGCAACGAACAGCAGTACCCCAAGCATCACCGTCGCGCCGATCGCGGCGACCTGCGGCAGCCGCCGCCGTAAGTCGCGCAGGGCCTTCTTGTGCAAGGCGGTTGTCATCACGGTGCGTCACCATCGAAGGGTCGCGGCATCGGCCGGCGAGCTGTTGCGGTCCGTGGAAACGATGGCGCCGTCACGCATGCGCACGACGTGATCGGCGACCTCGGCCGTAGCTTCGTTGTGCGTCACCATGATCACGCCGCATCCAGTGGCCCGGCTGGTCTGCTGCAGCAACTCCAGAACACGACGACCGGTCGCGACATCCAACGCCCCTGCCGGTTCGTCGGCCAGCAGCAAGTCCGGGTCGGTCGCCAGCGCTCGGGCAATCGAAACCCGTTGCTGTTCTCCCCCCGACAGCTGGGCCGGGAAATGCGCGTCGCGATCTGACAAGCCCACCGCGGCGAGCAAATCGGGGACGCGCCTGCTGTCGCCTCGGCCGGTGAGCTCCATCACCACCTGGACGTTCTCGTACGCGGTGAGAGTAGAAATCAGGTTGAAGAACTGGAAGACAAAGCCGACATGCAGGCGTCGGAATTCCCCCAGATCTCGCGGTCGACACCCCGAAATGTCGTGTCCAGCAACAACTGCCGTACCACAATCGGCTGATTCGATGCCCCCGATGACGTTGAGCAGCGTCGTCTTGCCCGATCCGCTGGGACCGAGGATCGCCGCGAATTCGCCCGCACGGATGTCGAGATCGACCCCGCGCAGGGCAGGTACCGCAGCCGCGCCCTCGCCGTAGGTTTTGCTGACCCCGCGTAGCCGAACTCCACCGCGCGTGTGTTTGGTCATCGCGACGTCCTAAAGGCCAATCGATCGGCCCTTTGCCCGCCACCAGGATTGGGTGCGCATGGGGTCGCTGACCTGCTCGGGCCTGCGCGCCATGACGAACTGAGAGATTCCGCGCAGATGCTGGTCGATGTCGGTCAGTCCGGCGGCTGCAAAGAAGGCCGGGATGGTGATGCGGTCGAACACGCGCACCCCGCACATCTCGGCGCCGAGCTCGAGCCCCTTGCGTACCAGCAGAGACTCGCGACCGTAAGTCGTCATCACGGCGATCCGCCCGCCGGGCGAAAGCACCCGAATCATCTCGTGCAGAACGCCGATCGGCTCCGGAACGAGATGTAGCGCGGCAAAGCAGCACACGACGTCGAACGCACCGTTATTGAACGGAAGGCTGAGCGCGTCGCCACGCATGTAGACCGCACGCGGGCAGCTGTTGTCGCGTACGGCGCGCTCCATCATCGCCACCGAATTGTCCAATCCGATGACAAAGCCATCCCCGCTGAGCTGACCGGCGAAGAAACCAGTGAAACTGTCGGGACCACATGCCACGTCGAGCACGCGCTGGTTGCCGCCGAGATGCAGGGCATCGGATGCCCTTTGACGCTCGGCGTCAATCGAAATCCCGTGCATCCGCATGATTGCGACCATGACCGGGCGCCAGAAGCGCTCGTACAACGCTGCCACCGCTGGGCTGTGCATGGCGCGCTGTGCGAGGCTGCGCCGGGCCGGGGCTTCTCCTAACAGGTCGGTGAACCCATCGGAATAGCGCATCGAGCGCATCACATCGTCGCGGATCAGCCCGCGCGCCAGCGCAGGCGACCACATCGCATCGGGGACGGTCTCCGCCCCGGGCTGTTGGGCGGTCATACGTTAGCCACGCTGTCGGGCGTTCGATGGTTCACCGACTCGGCAAGATTTCTGGCGCCGCGCACCGCTACCTGGTTCGGGCTCGGCGCCAGACCCGATGTGCGAAGTCAATCGGTGCAAGGGCAACTTGCCACGCTTTCCCTCGCCACGGACGCCCTACGCCGACGAAGGTCACGACGGCGCCGTCCGCGCCCCGGCTCTTTCCGGGTATCAGATCGATCGTTGCGTGCGCAACGACTATCCGCCCGTCTTTGCGCAGGGCCGGAACCTTGAACAACTTGCGGTGCAGTTGACCGGTCTTCATCGCCTGATCGAACCCCCACCAATGCACGGGCCGGAGTGCGGGCGGGATCACCACGTTCAGACTTCGCCCCAGGGTGTCGTCCGCCGAATGACCCACGACGTCCGTGACTGCATCACCCCATTGATGGATGATGCCCTCGCGGTCGACGGTCACGGTGGCGCGGTCATCGGCCGCCCCGGAAGCGTCCATAACGTGATCACGACTGCCACCGTCGCCGGGTTCACCGATGCGCCGACTCGTTCTCCGGTGGTTGGCCACCGTCCAGGGCGTTACATGTAACATTGCTGTATGGCATCCACCCGCGACCGGGTACGGCAGTATCGTCAACGACTGCGGCAACAAGGCTTGCGGCCGATTCAGATCTGGGTTCCCGACGTGAACGCCCCCGAATTCGTCCGCGAGGCACACCGCCAATCGACCCTCGTCGCCGCGAGCGACCAGGATCGAGACGATCAAGCCTTCATCGATGCGGTCTCGTCCGACTGGGACGACGACGCCTAACGTGCGGCGAGGAGACATCTACACCGCTGCGGCCCGAGGTGCCTACAGCGGGAAACCTCGCCCGGTCGTCGTCACTCAAGATGACCGGTTCGACGCAACCGTCTCGGTCACCGTCGTCCCGCTTACCACAAGTCAGCTGGAAGCGCCGCTATTGCGGCTTCCCGTGCAGCCCTCTGGCACAACCGGTTTGACGCGAGTTAGCCAGCTGATGGTCGACAAGGTGACGACGGTTCCGCGCACCAGCCTCACCAACCGCGTCGGCCGCTTGTCAGACTCTGACGTCGTCGCGCTTGACCGTGCACTTGTAGTTTTCCTGGGGCTTGCGGTCTAGCTTCGGCATCAATGGCCAATCTAACCGGTTCGCCATGACCGGGTGCTCGTCGTGGTAATGATGACCCCATGGCGTACGTCCTCACACAGCCGCAGGTGATGGAGACGGCGGCTGCGGACGTGGCGGCAATCGGTACGACGATCAACGATTCCACGGCGGCCGCGGCGGGCAGGACAACCGGTGTGGCGGCGGCGGCCGCCGATGAGGTATCCGCGTCGGTAGCGGACCTGTTCAACGCATACGCCCGGGAGTGGCACGCGGTCATCGGGCGGGCGGCGGTGTATCCCGGTGAGTTCGCCCAGACGCTGGCCGCGGGTGGCAACGCGTACGTCAACGCCGAGGCCGCCGGCGTGGCCGTGCTCGGTGCGCCCCCGCGGGGGACGACGGCGGCGTCGACGGACCCTTACGTCACTTTCGTCATGGGCGGCAGCGGAACGCCGACACCGTCGCCAAGCTTCGTGGCCAATGTCGTCAGCAAGTACGTCCTGCCGAATTTCCCCGTTGACATCGTCCAAGCCCTGTCCATGCCGGCCGGGGAATATCCCGATAGCGGTATCAAGGACTTGCAACAGAACGTTTCGATAGCCCGCGGCGTCACGATCCTGAACAACGCGATCCAACAGCAACTCGCCGCCGGAAACACCGTCAACGTTGTGGGCTACTCGCAGGGCGCCAACATCGCCTCGCTGGAAATGATCGCGTTGGACCCCAGCGGCACACCGAGCTCACTACCGATAAACTTTGTGCTGCTTGGCAATTCGATGAATCCCAACGGGGGCTGGGACGCGCGCTTCCCGGGTCTGAGTCTCCCGAGTTTGGGTTTTTCGACCCTCGGCGCGGCTCCAAGCAATGACTTCCCGACCAAGGTGTACACCCTCGAATACGACGGTTGGGCCGACTTCCCGCAATACCCGATCGACGTCTTCGCCGACTTAAACGCCCTTGTGGGCATGGCAACCGTGCACACGGGCTACGCGAATCTCACTCCTACGCAGATCAATTCGGCGATCGTATTGCCGACGCAGGGACCCACCACCACCACCTACTACATGATTCCAACCAAGAACCTGCCGCTGCTGGATCCCGTTCGGTTCATCCCCTACGTCGGGAATCCGATCGCGGACTTGGTCCAACCGGTTTTGACGCCCCTCGTCAACTGGGGCTACGGCAACCCAGATTTCGGCTGGTCCACCGGGCCGGCCAACGTGACTACCCCCTTCGGATTTTTGCCACCGCTCAGCGACACCGCCGCCCTGGGGCCCGCCCTCGTCAGCGGCGTCCATCAGGGAATCGTCGCTGCGGCCGGAGACCTTTCTGCCCAGGGGCCCCCGAAGCTGCCGTCGCTGCAGGGGATATCGAAGGCGCTCACGTCACTGTCGTCGGCACCCGGCACACTGGCCTTGCCTGCCGGGCCGCCCACGTTCACCGACATTCTCAGCGGCCTGGAGGCGACCAACACCGGGATCGTCGGCGCCTCCACGACCGCGTTCTCGACCGCCTACGCGACGCTGCTTCCGACTGCAGATATCGCGACCGCCGGCCTGGTCTCGCTGCCGTCTTATGACGTCAACCTGTTTCTGAACGGGATGAGTCAAATGGTCAACGGTCAGCCCCTCGAGGGGCTGATCAACGCGGTCGGCTACCCGATCGCCGCCGACGTTGGATTGCTCCCGCTGATGGCCGGTCTGGAATTTGCGGTCCTCGGCGAGGCGGTCGATTCGATCGTGACCGGGACGCCATACCCGAGTCCCTGAGCGAATCCGGGACAGCTGAAAGAGGCTGTGACATGGAGAAAACAGTGGTGGTCCCGGCTGGGATCGAACCAGCGACCTTCCGCGTGTGAAGCTGAGGCGAAGTCAGAACCGAGACGTTTGTGCTGGTCGAGCTAGATGAACTGGACTCATCTTGAGGGTTCAGAGCACTTGCTACGAGTCGCGCGGCGGATGCGGAGCGGATGAAGCGAGCCTCCGATCGGTCACGTCAGATCTGCCGCGGTGAGTTGGTGTCCGGCCGAGGGAAGAGGCGCATGCCCCGCTCTTCACCGTTCATCCCCAGGCCCGTTCCCCCGTCCGACATGAAACGTCTACAGGTAGTATTATCTGTAAACGTTTCGTATCATCTCGAGCAAAGGAGGTCGCGCTGGTGGAAGCCCTAACGCCGAAAACAGCGGGGCGGGCCGGCCTGTCGCGCAGCGCGCTCTACCGCGGCGCGCGCGCGGGCCGGTTGGACCGCATCGCCCGCGGCATCTACCTGCCCGCGGAGGCGTCGGCCGCCGACTGGGATCAGCTCGAGGCCGCGACGCGGCGCTCCGATGCGACGATCTGCCTGATCTCCGCGCTTGTCCATCACGACCTGACCGACGCCATTCCCACCGCGCTGGACGTCGCGATCCCCCGAGGGTCGAGGACACCGGCGAGCACCGGTGCGATCGCGTGGCATCAATTCGACCGGGCCACATTCGAGATCGGACGCGAGCAGATCACGATCCCGGAATCGAATCAGATGATCGGTATCTACTCGCCCGAGCGGTCGGTCGCCGACGCGTTCCGGCTGCGCGGCGAGGTCGGATACGAACTGGCGCGCGACGCGTTGCGGGAGTGGCTGCACCGAGGCGGCAAACCGGCCCGGCTGATCGAGATCGCGTCCCGGCTGCCCCGGGCGAAGTCCCCAGTACTGCAGGCATTGGAGATGCTGGGGTGAGCTCCGGCGACGCGGTATTCCGCCGGATCCAGGCCGTCGCCCGTTCCACAGCGGCCAAGAGCGGGAGCGGCGCACCGACGCAGGAGTACCTGATCCGGCACACCCTCGAATCATTCCTAGACCGGCTCACCCGCACCTCCCATGCCAGCGACTTCGTCCTCAAGGGCGGAGTTCTGCTGGCTGCCTACGGGGTACGCCGCCCGACGAAGGACGCCGACGCCAACGCCGTCCGCGCCGACGTCACCACTTAGCATCTCGCCCACGTAGTCCGTGACATCGCTGCGATCGACGTCGATGACGGGGTGGTGTTCGACCTCGACACGGTCAGTGTGCAAGAGATCCGCGAGCAGGCCGACCACCCGGGCCTACGTGTACGGGTCGCCGTGTCGATCGGACCGTGGAAGGGCGCCGCGGCGTGGGACGTATCCACCGGAGACCCGATCGTTCCGCCGCCCCGACAGGTGACCATCGAAGGGATCCTCGGCGACCCGATCACGCTCCTCGGTTACACGCCGGAGACCACCATCGCCGAGAAGGGCGTCACCATCCTCGAACCCGGCATCGCGAGCACCCGCTGGCGTGACTATGTCGACATCGTCCAGCTCGCCCGCCGCGGCATCGAGCCCGATGAACTGCTCCGCTCGGCACGGGCCGTCGCGCGTTACCGCGGCGTCACCCTCGAACCTGTCGCACCGCACCTGGCGGGTTACGGCGCAGTCGGACAAGCGAAATGGGCCGCATGGCGCCGCAAGGAGCATCTCGAATCCGTCTGCGAGGAGAACCTCGACGACCAGATCACCCTGGTCGCCTCCTACCTCGATTCCGTGTTTGCCCACGGCCCCGGATAGACAGAGGCGACACCAGCCCGACCGCGGATTAGACGTCTCGCACCCGCCTAAATGATGCGCACCAGCGGTGCGCCGACGTGTTACGCGGTGTAACAGTGCTGGACGTTCGTCGAACCTGCGACCTCTGGGTCTGAGCTACGCACCGGGAGTTTTTCCATGCCCGCAAGGTCTCAAAAGTGCAGGTCAACCGCCTTCAGATATCTGGCCCGTTCCACCACATCGCACCGATCCTGGCCGGTTTCACCGTGTTTTGTTCCCAAATTCGTTCCCAAATGAACCGGCCTGCGGGCCGCTCAGCAGCCAGGTGATCTTGGACCTCGGACTTCCTTGCCAACTATCACACCGACCAGAGGACCGCGCGGAGATCATGCCGTTCACGGTTACTTGCTGTTACACCCTGGTGCGTTGACCGTGCGGGTGGGTTTCGTACAGTCGCGCGGCGACGATGATGCCGGAGGCGACGGTGATGGCTGCGGCGGCCCAGACCGCGGCACGCAGTCCCCACAGATCGGCGACGGCGCCGCCCACGATTGCCCCTGCGGCGTAGCCGCTGTCGCGCCAGAGTCGGTAGACCCCGACAGCGCGGGCTCGCCATAGCGGGTGCGCGACGTCGCCGATCACCGCCAACAGCGTGGGGTAGACCATGGCGGTCCCCGCGCCGAGTAGCGCACTGGCCAGCAACCACCAACTGAAGGTGGCACCAACGGCGATCAAGCCCAGAGCGACTGCCTGGGTGAGCATCCCAGCTGTGATGAGGTGTTTGCGGCCCCACCTGTCGGACAAAGCGCCGGTGAGGATCTGGCCGGCACCCCACACAGCGGGGTAGGTGGCGATGAGCAGCCCGATGCGTTGGACCGGCATGCCGATGCTGGCGAACAGGATCGGGAACAATCCCCATGACAGTCCGAAGTTGAGGTTGTTGACTAACCCCGCTTGGCTGGCCGACGACAACGCAGGTTCAGTGAAGCTGGTGCGGGTGAAGATTTCACGATTGGACAATGCCGCCTGCCTGCCCAACTCGGCACGCGGGTGATTCTCTGCCTCAAGGTGGGCGTGGCCGCGTGTCTCGCGGATGAACAGCGCGGAGATGCCTAGTCCGATCAGCGCGTAGGACAGGCCGAGCAGGAACGGGGCGGGGCGTAATCCGTAGTGGGCGGCGAGATATCCGGCGATGACGGCAGTCAGCGCGACCGCGCCGTATCCGGCGGCTTCATTGAAACCCATCGCCAGTCCGCGTTGGCGCGAGCCGACGAGATCGATCTTCATCACGACCGTCGTTGACCACGTCAAGCCCTGGTTGATACCGAGCAGTATGTTGGCGACGATCACCCATCCCCAGGACGGTGCCCAAATCAGCAGCAGCGGAACCGGAATGGCAATCAGCCAGCCCGCCAGCAGCACGGGCTTGCGCCCGAAACTGTCTGACAAGGTTCCGGCCAAGTAGTTGGTAGCCGCCTTGGTGATGCCAAAGGCCAACACGTACGTCAGCAGAAACGTGTAGCCCGCGAGGTGGAACTCCTGCTTGGCGAGCAGCGGCAGCACGGCCTGTTCTTGCCCCACCATTCCGCCCACCAGCGCGTTGACCACCACCAGCAGGGAGAACTGTGCAAGGTTGGCGCGCAACCCAAGTCGAGGCTCGTGAACTACGCTCATATGCCTGTCTCGAGCTTGCCTCCGGTGGCTTGGATCCAGTCCTGCGGCCCGCCATCGAGTACGAAAAGGTCATGGTGCCCCGCTCGTTCGAGCAGACTCGCGGCACCGATCGCGCGCTCGCCGTGACCGCACATCACCACTGTGGGCTCGTCAGGAAGGTCGGCCGCGCGTGCGGAGACGTCACCAAGTTCTAGGTGAACCGCGCCAGGCACATGCCCCGCGGCATACTCGGAACGCTGACGGATGTCCAGCACGCGATGACCATCGAGATTTGTCGGTCGGGTCAGCCGGATCTGAGCGGTGCCATAGCCCGCCGACGTCCAGGCGTCCATACCACCGTCGAGCTCTCCGACGATGTTATCGTCGCCGATTTTCACTGCTTGCCAAACGATCTCGACGGGATCTTGGTTGTTGTCGCGCAAAATCACCACCGGCAGGTCGGCGGATACCAGCCAGCCCAGCCAACTGGCGAACACCGGACGCAGCGGGATCGAAATCGCGCCCGCTATGTGGGCGGTGGCGAAATGGTCGACGGGCCGGACATCGACGAGGACTGCGCCGTCTGCCAGCAGAGTGCGCACCGCGTCGACAGACAACTGCTGCATCGTCGGTTCGCCGTCGAGGAGCGCTGGTCCCAAGCGGTTGATCTCACCGAGCCGCCGAAAATACGGCGGATGGCTGCCCAGCGACCCGAGAAGCTGTGTGACAAACGCATTTTCATCCGGCGCGCACAGCAATGGGTTGGTGTCCAGCTCGTGAGCGATGGTGCTCGTGCGTTCTGCGCCTAGGGGTGCCGCGCAAAAAGATCCCGCGCCGTGGGTCGGCCACACCTGCACATCGCCTGGCAGGGCGGCCAACCTGCGCAGCGACGCGTATTGAGCTCTCGTGAGTTCGTCCGTCCGGTCATCCGAGATGAGGTCGGTGCGGGCCGCCGAACCCACGATCAGTGACCCACCCGTGAACACGCCGACCTCGCGATCTCCGTCGAGTAACAGGAAAGCGAGGTGTTCGTGTGTATGGCCGGGTGTGAGCAGCGCGCGCAGCCGCAATCCGCCGAGGTCAACCTCGTCACCGTCATGAAGCCCCTGGTGGACGAATTCGCGTTTGCCGGCCGCCGACGCCAGCACGGTGGCACCGTTCATCGCACCGAGTTGGTGTGCGCCGGAAAGGAAGTCGGCGTGCAGGTGAGTGTCGGCGGCAAACGCCACCGTCAAACCACGCTGTGCGGCGGCCGCATGGACGGCGCGCAGGTCGCGGCTGACGTCGACGACCAATGCACGTCCATCGCCAAGATCGACAAGGTACGCGGAATTTCCCAGCCCTTCGTCGACCAACGGAACCAGATCGATATCCGACACCGTTCGCCCCTTCTCTCGACAGCAGTTCGTTCCGCGTGCTGATGGCTATGCGGTTCGCGCAGTTGTGCCCCGCGCTGCATGATCGCCGCCATGGTGAAGCCCCGGTATGAGCATTGGCACCCGGGCCCGGTACTCGCGATATTGATCGCCGAGGGTCGCCGTTAGATCGTGCTCCTCGAATTGCAGTGCGATCAGGATGTAACCCGTTGTCGCAAGAGCAAAGAGCAGATGGCCGACGGTCATCGTGGGTGTGGCCCAGAACGCGACAATGAAGCCCAGCATGATGGGATGGCGCACCAGCCGGTACAGCAGTGAGGTGCGGAATTTGAGGTCGGTGTACGGCTGGCCCCGCCACGCAAGGTAGACCTGTCGCAGGCCGAACAAATCGAAGTGGTTGATCATGAACGTCGCCGCCAACACAAGAGCCCAACCCACCCAGAAGACCGCCCACAGGACGATCCGTCCAGCCGGCCATGCGACATCCCAGATCACCGCCGGTATCGTCCGCCATTGCCAGAACAGAACAAGCAGCATCAGACTCGAAAGTAGGACATATGTGCTGCGCTCAATTGTCTTGGGTACCAATCTGGTCCACCAACGTTTGAACACCGGGCGGGCCATCACGCTGTGCTGCACGGCGAACAGTCCAAGGAGCAACACGTCGACAATGAGCGCTTCCGCCGTCGACCCGGCAATGCCGTTGTCGATGCTGCGGGGAACCACTATGTTGCCGACGAAGCCGATCGCATACAGGAACGCGATCAGGAAGATGAGGTAGCACATCGCGCCGTAGCCGACCGTCAGTATCCGGTTCATCTCATCCTCCTGGTGTAGTGACCTCTACGTTGTGCCCACCGGCCGCCCGGCGAGCCACCACTCCGGATAGCCTTCGGTGAGACGTCGTGCTGTGCGCCCGTTCGCGCGAAGCGCTGCTACGGCTTCGTCGGCGTACACGCAGTAGGGACCGCGGCAGTACGCGACGTATTGCGCATCGATGGGCAGTTCGGCCAGACGGGCTGATATATCCGCCACGGGTATTGATCGCGCCCCAGCGATGTGCCCGGCCGCGTACTCCTGTGCGGGCCGGACGTCGAGCACCATGATCTCGCCGGTGCTCATGCGCCGCGCCAGTTCGTCGGGGGTTATCGGCTCGAATTCGTCTCGGTCGCCGAAGAAGTCGGCCACGACCCGATCAACTTCGGCGAGATGCTGCTCAGCTGTCCGGCGCAGCGCGAGGATCAGGCCCACGACCTCCGGTCCGGCCAGCCGGTAGTGCACGAACAGGCCTTCGCGCCGGGCCAGTACCAGTTGCGCTTGCCTCAGCTGTTGCAGGTGCCGGGACGTGTTGGCGATCGACAGGTCGGTCTCCGTCGCCACCGATTCCACCGTGCGTTCGCCCTGAGCCAGCACTTCGAGGATCTCCAAGCGGTGGGGACTCGCGATGGCCTTGCCGATGCGGGCGAACTCCCCATAGAGCCGGTCCTTGAAGTCGCGCTTGGCGCCTGGGGCGATAGTCACGTATTCAATATAATTATTGAATAGTGTGTTGGGAAGCCCCTAATTCAATCGATGCCAGCGCTCCAAGCGCAGCGAGCGCATCCAATGTCTCGTCGGCGCTGGGCGTGGCCGCTGGGTCAGCGATCCACTGCAGCATCAAGCCATCGCACACTGCCATCAGAACCGACGTAATCGCTGCCAGATTGTCCGGCGCGGCCAGGCCGACCTGTTCCATGTGTTTGGTGGCGGCGCTGACACCGGACTCGCGCACCGCGGCATAACCCGCCGCCAACCGTTCCCGCAATTCTCCGGACCTCAGGGCCGGCGCGTACGACTCGATGCACGCGTGCACCGACGACCTCAGATCGGCGAAGGAATCGATCGCCGCGCGCAAAATCGCCGCCAGCTGATCGCGTGGCCCCAGGCCGGCCGCCGCCTCGAAGGCTTCCTCGACCCGCTGGTTCCACATCCCGAAGCATTGCCCCAACGCCTCATTGACCAGCGCCTCTTTGCTGCCGAAGTGGTAATTGATCGAGGCCACGTTCGCGCCGGCAGCCCGCGCAATATCGCGCGACGACGTCCCGGCGTAGCCCTTGTGCGCGATGCAGTTGAGGGCACCCTGGATCAGTTTGTTCTTGCTGCCCCTGTCGCCAGATAGGTCTTGCACGCCCATAGCATACGTGATAAACAAACGTTTGAATAAAACAACCGTTTAATGTGTCGCTTGGCATCACATGGAGGACAAAGCCGTGCGATTCCCTTACCCGCCGGGTCCGCGATGGCCCGCGCCAGTGCAAAGCTTCTTGTTTCAGCGCCACCGAGCCTGGCTACTTCCCGCCATGAGACGCAGATACGGTGACGTCTTCGCGCTGCGCGTTCCGCCCTACGCCGACAACCTCGTGGTGTTCAACCGGCCCGAACACATCAAAGAGATCTTTGCCGCCGACCCCGCCGACCTGCACGCCGGCGAAGGCAATCAAATCCTTGGACCCGTCATGGGTGAGCACTCGCTGCTGCTCACGGATGAAGACGAACACGCGCGCGCCCGCAGACTGCTCATGCCGGCATTCAACGGAGCATCGTTGCGTGGCTACCGCGAACTCGTTAGCGACCTCGCTCGCGTCGAAGTCGACGGGTGGAACACCTCCACCGAGGTCATCACGCTCGACCGGATGAACGCGCTCACCCTCGAGGTGATCATGCGAGTCGTGTTCGGTGTCACCGACCGACGCACCCGCGATCAGCTCGCCCCCCGCCTCAACCGCATGGTCGACATCAGCCCGGTCGTGCTACTTGGTTGGGTCATCCCCAGTCTCGACCGCTTCGGGCCGTGGAGGCGGTTCCGCGCGAACCAGAGTCAGATCGACAGCTTGCTTTACGCCGAGATCGCGGCGCGTCGGCGTGCGGCCGACCTGGCTGAGCGCACCGACGTGCTGTCCCGACTACTGCAGCTTGGCAGTGAGACCGGTGATGCGCCGCTGACCGATGC
>Ga0318546_10000243_pt1 | contig 19048 bp, 16 predicted proteins | sample GRESIP169b2f19_FD_203514 | JGI IMG/M metagenome (GOLD analysis project Ga0318546, IMG submission 203514) | Tropical soil microbial communities from Luquillo Experimental Forest, Puerto Rico - GRE.SIPMG.169b2f19 | ecosystem: Environmental > Terrestrial > Soil > Tropical forest > Bulk soil...
AGGAGGGCTCGGCCAGGTTGCCGACCAATACCTGTCCGCGTCGCGGAGCAACCTCCACCAGGATCTACTGTCGCTGCAGTGCCCGTTGAGGGAACTCGGCCGGGCGTCGCCGTATCTGATCCGCGCACTCAAGCTGATCGTCGTCCGGCCGTTCGACCTCGACGCCGTGCCGAAGTCGTTCCGCGGCGACTACTTCAACCTGTCGCTGACGCTCGACCTGACCCTCAGCGCTGTCGACAACGCGGTCCTCACCGGGACCGGATTCTCCGGAGCACTGCGCGCGCTCGAGCAATCGTGGGGCCGCGACCCCGAGACGATGATCCCCGACGTGCGGTACACGCCGAACCCGAACGACGTGCCGGGCGGGCCACTGGTCGAAAGGGCGGACAGGCAATGCTGACCCGCTTCGTCTGGCGCCAATTGATTCTTTTCAGCATTCTGAGTGTGATCACGGCCATCGCGCTGGGCGGTTACTACCTGCGGCTTCCCACCGCGGTTGGGATCGGCCAGTACACGCTTAAGGCGGACCTACCCACGTCGGGCGGGCTGTACAGGACAGCCAACGTGACTTATCGCGGTGAAACCATTGGGACGGTCACCGCCGTCGAGCCCACCGAGAACGGTGTGCAGGTGACCATGAGTCTCGCCGACCGCTACCAGATTCCGATCGACGCGTCGGCGAACGTGCATTCGGTGTCGGCGGTCGGTGAGCAGTATCTGGACCTGGTGTCGCTGGGCAACCCGGGGCGACACTTCTCGCCGGGTCAGACCATCACCAAGGGCACCGTGCCCACGGACATCGGGCCGGCGCTGGACGCCGCCAACCGCGGGCTGGCCGTGCTCCCCAAGGACAAGATCTCGTCGCTGCTCGACGAAACAGCCCAAGCGGTAGGCGGATTGGGGCCCGCGCTGCAACGGCTGGTCGACTCGACCCAGGCGATCGCCGGTGACTTCAAGACCAACATCACCGATATCGACGACATCATCCAGAACTCCGGGCCGATCATCGACAGCCAGGTCAACTCGAGCGACACGATCGCGCAGTGGGCGCGCAACCTGAACATCCTGACGGCGCAGGGCGCGGAAAACGACCAGCACGTGAAAAGCATTCTGTCCCAAGGCGCACCGACCGCGGATCAGGTCAACTCGGTGTTCAGCGACGTCCGCGAGTCGCTTCCGGAGACGCTGGCGAATCTCGAGATCGTGCTGGACCTGCTCAAGCGCTACCACAAGGGTGTTGAGCAACTGCTGGTGGCCTATCCGCAGGGCGCCGCGGAAGGTCAGACGGTAACGGCGGCTTTCCCCGGCTACGCCGCGCTCGACACGGCGCTGACGATCAACCAGCCCCCGCCGTGTCTGACCGGCTTTCTTCCGGCACCGCAGTGGCGGTCGCCGGCGGATACCAGCCTGGCGCCGATGCCGTCCGGAACGTATTGCAAGATCCCGATGGAGACGCCGGCCAACGACGTGCGCGGGGCACGCAACCTTCCGTGTGTCGATGTCCCCGGTAAACGTGCTGCGACGCCGAAGGAGTGTCGCGACCCCAAGCCGTACGTTCCGGCGGGCACCAACCCGTGGTATGGCGATCCGAACCAGATCCTCACCTGCCCTGCGCCTGCGGCGCGCTGCGATCAGTCGGTGAGGCCGGGCATGGTGATCCCGGCGCCGTCGGTCGACAACGGCATGAACCCGGCGCCCTCGGATCGAGTCCCCGGGACGCCTCCGCCGGTCAGTGACGAATTGTCGCGGCCGGGAATGGGTACCGTGCAGTGCAACGGCCAACAGCCCAACCCGTGTGTCTACACCCCGATCGGGCCTCCCTCGGCCATCTACAGTCCGCAGAGCGGTGAACTGGTGGGGCCCGACGGAGTCAAATACTCCGTCGAGAACTCGACCAAAACAGGAGACGACGGATGGAAGGAGATGCTGGCGCCGGCCGGCTGAACCGTTGAACTGACCGCACGTACAGTCATATACTTTGTACCACGGCGACGCACCCAGCTGATGAACACAGGGATCGGAGCGAAATGCGCGAAGTGATTGGCCTAGGCCAACTTCGGAGTGATGCGTGTACGTATCTCGAGCGCGTTGCCGCCGGGGAGACGTTCGATGTAGTCCGTCGCGGCAAGGTGGTGGCCAGGATCGTGTCGGTCGGTGACTGGCGAGTGGCCCCGATCCCGGCGCGATCTGTCAAAGGCGCGGCACCGGAAGCCGGTGGGTGGGTCGGGCTTGACGAACTGCGAACGCGTGCCGGGCAATGCTTCGATCGGGTTGCCGCCGGGGAGACGGTTTATGTCGTCCGTGTCGGCAGGTTACTGGCGCGGATCGTGTCGGCCGGTGAGTCGAGGACGGCCCCGATTCCGGCGGACGCTGATCGGCGGGTCGAACTCGACGAACTCCGAAAGCGCGCGGGGAGCTATTTCGACCGGGTCGCGGCCGGGCAGACGATAGAGGTCGTCCGCGGCGGCAAGCTGGTTGCCCGCATCGTTTCAGCCGCCAGGAACGACCCACGGAGGACAGCTTGATCGCCGGCGGTACGTGCAGCGTTACTGTCTCCGATAGGAATCACAGACGAGGCTGGAGAGGTTGAATGGCTGCCTATCAAACCGTGGTCGTCGGTACTGACGGCTCAGAGTCTTCGCTGCGTGCGGTCGACCGTGCTGGCGCGATCGCTTCCGAGTCGAACGCGAAGCTGATCATCGCGACGGGGTACATCCCCCACAAGGACGATGCGCGCGCGACCGACGCCCTCGGGGACGACGCCTACATGGTGCACGGCAACGCGCCGGCCTACGCGATCTTGCGCGAGGCCCGTGATCGGGCCAGGGCGGCCGGAGTGAAGGACATCGAGGAACGGACGATTGAAGATACTCCGGTACATGCGCTGGTGGACCTCGCCGAGCAGGTCAACGCCGATCTCCTAGTGGTCGGCAATGTGGGACTGGATACACGATCCGCGCTCGTCGGGCGGGTTTTCTCGATCCCGGGAGGCATTGCCACCAAGGCCACGGTCGACGTACTGATCGTCCACACCAGTGGCTGACCCGGCGGCTCGCCGGCGCACCTCTGAGTAGCTCGACGCACACCGACCTCTAGGTTGCTGAGATGAAACAGCTCGGTGTGGGACCGGGTCGGTACGTGGCGGCCACCGCTGCGGGGTTGTTTGCCGTCCCTTACGTCGCGGGGCTTTCACTTGTTGTCGGATTGCCCGGAGTCGATAAATCGGGCGACGCCGTGGTCTCCTTCCTGCGCGACCACGCCAGTGCCATCCGCTTGCAGGGCCTGTTGGTGGCGTGGGGGGCGCTGGCACTGGTGGTCATCCTGGCTTACGTGGTCATCCTGGCTTACGCCCGCGACCGACTGCAGGGGCCATTTGCCCATGTCTTCACAATCGGCTCGGCGGTGGCCGTCACTGAGTTCAGCATCGTGACGTGGTTTTGGAGCGGCCTCGCACTGCATGCCGATCGTCTCGACCCGGGGACCGCGCGAGCGTTGATGGACGTCTCATCGATGTGGGGACCGATTCTGACTGTTGCAGACGTAATGGTTGCCGCGCCGATTGTCTTGGCGGCCAGGGCCGGCCTGTTTCCTCGCTGGTTAGGGATCCTCGCCGCCGTCTTCGCGATCGAACAACTCATCGAGACTGTCACGATCGTCGGTGGCCCCGGTCAATTCATTTCACCCGGCGGCCCGATGAACTACGACCTTGGCGGCACGTTGTTCATCGTCTTCTTCGTGGCTCTCGGCCTGAACGTTTCGTTTTGGCGCGGCCGAAATGCGGACGCAGACCAGTTGCGCTAAGTGCCAATCGAGGAGCGCGCCGAGGGATACTCGCGTCGGGCAACCGAGATGCGTAGAAAGGGCGAGCGTCTGATGATCCGCGGAAAGTCCGTCGTCGTAACGGGTTCCACCTCCGGTATAGGTTCTGCCGTTGCGCGCGCCTTCGCTGCCGAGGGAGCCAACGTCACCCTCAACGGTTTCGGTGACCCGGAGGCCATCGAGCAACAGCGCCGCAGCCTCGAGGAGACGTTCGGGGTGACGGCCGCCTATTCGGGCGCCGATGTGACCAAGCCGGTTGAGGTCGCCGACATGATCGCGGGCGCCGAAAGCACCTTCGGCGCAATCGATGTCCTCGTCAACAACGCGGGCATTCAGTTCGTGGCGAAGGTGGAGGATTTCCCGGTCGAGAAGTGGGACGCTGTGATCGCCACGAATTTGTCGGCCGCTTTCCACACTTGTCGCTGCGCGGTGCCCGGGATGAAGCGCCGAGGCTGGGGCCGAATCATCAACATCGCCTCGGCGCATGGCCTTGTTGCGAGCGCGCAGAAGGCGGCATATGTCGCCGCGAAGCACGGCGTTGTAGGACTGACCAAGGTGGTGGCAATCGAAACCGCTGACCACGGCATCACATGCAACGCGATCTGCCCCGGTTGGGTGATGACGCCTCTGGTGGCGCAGCAAGTCGAAGCGCGGGCGAACGCAGCGGGGAAGTCCTTTGAAGAGGCCACCCAAGAATTCGTTGCCGAAAAGCAGCCCATGGCCCGCTGGACCCGTCCGGAGGACATCGGCGCGCTCGCGGTCTTCCTGGCCGGCGATGCGGCCACCACCATCACCGGCGCCTGTTATTCGATCGACGGCGGCTGGACTGCCCAATGAGGTCCGCGCCGACGCCAAGCGTCAAGGCACCATCCAGGACAGCACCGAGGCCTGCAGCCCCGACAAGGCGCAGATGAACGCAAGGAACACCAGGCTCCAGATGAACACCCGGCGGAAGATGTCGCCTTCCTTGCCGTGCACCCCGACCGCCGCGGCGCCGATGGCGAGGTTCTGCGGCGAGATCATCTTGCCGAGCACGCCGCCGGAGCTGTTGCCGGCGGCCATCAGCACCGGGGACAGTCCCGCCTTGGCCGCCGCCGTCACCTGCAGGGCGCCGAACAGGGAATTCGAGGAGGTGTCGGACCCGGTCACCGCGACGCCGAGCCAGCCGAGGATGGGCGAGAGCAGCGCGAACACACCCCCCGCCCCGGCCATCCACGTGCCCAGGGTGATGGTCTGTCCGGACGCGTTCATCACGAATGCCAGTGCCAGCACCGCCATTACGGTGACGATGGCCCATCGCAGCTGATACAGCGTCGTCCCGTAGGCCTTGAGTGCCCTCACCAACGACAGGCGCAGCACCACCATGGTGAGGATGCCCGCGACCAACATCTGGGTGCCCGGCGTGGTCAGCAGGTTGAAGGTGAAGTTCGGCAGCGCCGACGGGGTGCCCTTGGCGGTGTATAGGTGCAGGCCCGGCCAATGCACGACGAAGTTCGCCTTCTCGAGGAACTTCTTTACTTGTGTGATCTGGCAAATGACGAAGACGGCAATGACGATCGCGTAGGGCGCGTACGCGCGGAGTACCTGGGCGCGTGAGTCGGGGTCGTCGAGATGCTCGGCGAATTCGGGGGCCGGCGCGGCGGCGGCACCGCCGGCGATGACCGCGGCGGGCGTGTGTTCGGTGCGCGGAGGCCGGACGCGGACCAGAAACACCACGGCGCCGGCGGACAGCAGGGAGGCGATCACATCGGCCAGCGGCACCGACACAAAGTTCGAGGTGGCGTATTGACCAAGGCCGAAAACCACGCCGCCCGCGAGGGCGATGAGCCATGTTTCGCGTACACCCCGCCAACCGTCGACGATGGCGACCAGCGCCAGTGGGACGAAGACGGCCAAGATCGGGGTCTGGCGCCCGACCATGGCGCCGAGCGTGTCGGTCGGCAACCCGGATGTCTTGGCGAGCGTGATGATGGGTGTGGCCATCGCACCGTATGCGACCGGCGCCGTATTGGCGACCAGCGCCAGGACAGCCGCCTTGAGTGGTTTGAAGCCCAGGGCGAGCAGCATCACCGAGGTGACCGCCACGGGCGTGCCGAACCCGGCCAACGCTTCGAGCAACGCGCCGAAGGAAAACGCGATGATGATCGCCTGGACGCGGTGATCGTCACTGACCGTCGCAAAACTGCGTCGCAGCACGTCGAAATGGCCTGTCTCGACTGTCATCTGGTAAACCCAGATCGCGTTGATCACGATCCAGAGGATCGGGAAGAATCCGAAGACCGCGCCTTCGCTGCCCGCCAGCGCCGCCTGGCCGATCGGCATGCCGTAGGTGGCGACGGCGATAGCTATCGCGACGGCCAAGGAGACCACTGACGCGATCCAGGCCCGCACGCGCAAAACGCCAAGCATCACGAACAGCGTTGCCAGCGGTAAGGCGGCCACGAGTGAGCTCCAAGCCAGCGAGTGGGCGACGGGATCAAGGATCTGGCGATACATGCGGGCACCTTCCGGATGAGTCGGTTGTGCGGTGTCGATGTCGATTCCTGCACGATGAGCAGGTCGAGGTGTGCGCTCCGCGCATCCGCGCGCGACGCAGCGGCTCCGCGGCGTTACCGACCCGCGGAGTCACCAGAAAATGGGACGGGGAGTGGGGAGTGACCGTATGCGGATAGTAACCGCCAATGCTGCGGATGGACGACTTTGTTAGGCCGGGCGAGGATTTCGTCGCCGCGGCCGCGCGAAAACATCGCGTGCGAGCAGTGATCGATAGATCACTGCGGCGGCGCAGGGGTCATGGAATCGATGTAATAGGTTTCGTGCCCGGTTGGGTATCCGCCGCCGTCGGTGGCGATATGAACGTGGTCGTAGTGGTTCAGGGTTTCGTTGCCTAAGTTCGACATCCAGCTCGGCGCGCCTATGCCCGGGTAAATCTTCTGCCGCCAGATCACATGATTTATCCCCCACCGTCTCGCATTCGCCAAGGCGTACCCGGCGATCTGGTTGCCGAGCTCGATACCTTCGGGGCTGGAATGATTCGGGATCATCACGTCGATTGCCAACCCTTTGGGATGCCACGGCAAGGGATCCTCCCGGTACCCGAAGATGGTGGTGATCTGTGGAAACAGCACGCCGATGGCACGGGCCGCCCAGATGGTCTTGACCTGCAACCTGTCCTCCGGGGCGACGCCATGAGGTAGCGGGAACCGGAATGGCTGTCCGGCGGCGGCAGGCGCGGGCGCCTGTGCCGCCAACGCGTTCACCTCCTCGGGAGTGGCGATGTGTGGCCCGCCGGCCGGCGTAGGTTCCGGGCTTTTCGTTGTTGAATCCGGGCTTTTCGGCATCGCGGCCGGTGTCTCAACGCAGCACCGAGGCTCCGCGCCTTGGGCGTAGACCATGCCGCCAGAGACGACGAGCGCGGCCGCGAACGCCAACCAGCGTCCCCGGCCGTTGGCCAACAGGTTTCTGCCCACGGACAGCAGCTTAATATTCCGTGGGTTGGGAGTGGCGATCTTTCGTGGTTATGTCTTGCGAACCACCGCGCGGCCGACGAGTCTGAGAACGGCTACACCGTGAGACTCAACCGGTGCAGTTCGTCCCCCGCGAATCTCTCAACGAGAAGCGGAACGTACTCCCGCACCGGTCGGCCGTCGAAGCGCGCATGAACGCCCTGTACTACGGCTGTCAGGGTTTCGGGTGAAACGGTCGGATACTTGCTCGTCAATCGATCGGCCACCTGGTCGATGATCGTCTGCTCGCTCAACTCGATCACTGCGACAGGTTCGCACGCGTTCACTCCAAAGTCAAACGCAGTTAACCCATCCGGTCCCGCGGTCGCCGCGTCAAAGTTTGCTCGAAAGGCGTTCCAATGCATGATCTTTGGCGTTGTCGCACTCTTTTGTCCTCAGCAACTGAAGGGTTCTAATCAGCATGCTAGGAAACCGAATTGTCGGTAACACTCCGGTATTGCGGGCAGTAGGCCGACGTTGAGGCGCCTACGAAGAAACCGGCCTGTCTTGCGGAGAGATTCTCTTCGTTCATCACCCTCAGCGCTAGACGCGGCCGCGTTATGCCTTGGTCGAGAAGGGCACACACGGTACGGGCCATCTGAATCGCGCCATTGGTGTCAGGAAGCGAGATCCCCTGGTTCTGAAGCGCCGCAATGAAATCATCATCGGTTTGATCCGACGACGCTGGCGCTGAGGAGAGTATCGCGGCGGCGGACAGCGAGACCGCGATGAATATCGCCCACTTCCCAGGACCAACGTTCGAATGGGCCATGGTTTCCCCATTGTGCGCGTGAGTCTCCGTCGATTTCAAGGATGACGTGGCCGCACATCAGCCGGAAGCGATACGTCCGTTGTCCTTGGCGTTGAGGCCGTCCCGCTCACATCATCGGGGGAGTCGGCGCCATCCAGATCATCGAATTGTCGGTCTTGCCTTTGTATTGCGGGCAGTAGGCGGACACGGAAACGCCAACGAAGTAGCCGGCTGGTTTCGGCGAAAGATCGGTGTCCTTCACAATCCCCATCGCCAGAGCGGTTGATGGTTCGCCTTTGTCAAGTCCGGTGCACATCGTGTGGGCCATCGAAATCGCATTGCTGCGGTCAGGGAGGGTAATCCCGTTCTTCGAAAGGGCCGCGACGAACGCGTCATCCATTTGATCCGCCGATGCGGGCGCCGCGCAGAGCAACCCAGCGGCGGACAGCGCGACCGCGCAGCCCGCCGATCATTTCCCGCGACCTACGTTCACTGGGCCATGGCCTCCATCTGGCCGGGCGAATCGGCTTTGGGTGAAGAACGACTTGACTAAACATCGGCCGAAATCGCGGTGTCCTTCTGGCCACGGCCATGGGGCGCGATTTCACCTAAGCAACCGCCGTCGAGCGAACGCAAGAATTCCGCAAGAACTTCACGAACAGGTAACAAGCGCCCGGCAGCAATCTATGTGCGATCGATCACAAAGATCGATCCGCGAGAAAAGTTCGCAAGGAAGTGTCCGACCGCGGGGGGAGCGGTGGCCCTTACCCATGCGGGCGGCTCAGCGCGTCGCCGCGGCCCAAATCTTGGGACCGGTAGCGGCGAGGCCTGTGTCCACTTGCAGACAACTACAGACGACCTCACCGAGAGGAAACGCAACGTGAGCACTGACCTCGACAACGCGGCGACGCTGCGTTTGCAGAGCATCAGCATGCTGACCCCCCTGAGCGAGCCCCGCATCGCCCACCGCGGCCGCTACGCGTCGGGGTCGCGGGCGCTCGCAACGTCCGACACGACCACGCTTCCCCGGCTCAAGGTCGTGACCGCCCCCGTGCCGTTACCAACGCCATCCAATAGCGCACCGGCTCCACGCAAATGGCTGGGCCTGTACGCGCTCAAGCCCTGGTACACCCGCCGATTGACGCCGATCGTGAATATCGCCGTGGCACGTCGGATTTCACCGGATGTGTTCACCGCGGCCGGCGTGGTGGCGGCGGGCGCGGCCGGGGTGGCCGTCGCGCTGGGTTGGTGGCCCCTGGCGGCGCTGTTCCTCGCGCTGCGGCTGGCCGGCGCCAACCTCGACGGCGCGGTTGCCCGCGCCCGCGGGGTGAGCAGGCCGTGGGGCTTTGTCGTCAACGAAATCGGCGACCGAGCGTCGGATCTGTTGACCTTCGCCGGGCTTGCGGTGTGGGCGGCGCAGCAGCGCGGTCCCGGGCTGCACTTCTTGTCCTGGCCTGTGATGATGGTGCTGGTGGCCGCGCTGGCCGCGACGCTGCCCACCTTCGCCTCGCTGGCCGCCGCGGGCGCCGGCGCGTCGCGGCGCAACGGGGGCCCTCTGGGCAAGACCGAACGTTGCCTGTTCGTGGCGCTGGCCACCGCATTCCCGGTCATCCTGCCGGTGGTCGCGACCCAGATCGTCAACGGTTCGCTGATCACCGCCGCGCTTCGGTTGCGGGCCGCGCACCGCGAGTTGGTGGCCAAGCGGCAGGACGAGCAGCCCGGCGAAGCCACCGAGAAGTTGGTGGGGGTGCTGGCGTCATGACCGCGACCCGGATCACGAGTGTGCTGCGGCATTGGCTGTGGCGGGTGGTGTGCGGAGTGTCGGGCGGTCTGACGGTGACCGGCCGGTGGCAGGTGCCGGGTGGCTGCGTGGTGGTCGCCAACCACGCCTCCCACGCCGACACCGCGGTGCTGCTGGCCGCGCTGCCCGCCAAGGCTCAGCCCGTCTTCGCCGCGGCGGCGGACTACTGGTTCGACGTGCCGGTGCGCCGCTTCGTGGCCGGCTCGCTGGCCGGCATCCTGCCGGTGCGGCGGTCAGGCGGTGACACCTATGCCCGGTTGCTGGCTGCGGCCCGCCCGGCGCTGAAGGCCGGACGCACCGTCGTCATCTACCCCGAGGGAACGCGTTCGACCGACGGAAAGGTAGGCGAATTCCATTCTGGGGCCATGCGATTGGCGCGGGACTGCGGTGTGCCGATAGTTCCGGTCGCCGTGCTCGGCACGGCCGAGGTGCTGCCCAAGGGGGCCAGTTTCATCTCCCACGCGCCGATGCAGGTCCGGATCGGTGAACCCGTCGACCCGCACGGCACGTCCGCGCCGGGGCTGCGGGCGCGGGTCATGGCCCTGCGGACAGACTCCCCGCAGGAGTCGGTCGAGATACCATGCGCCGCATGAGGCGCACGCCGACCGCAAGCTTCGCGACGCCGCTCATCCGAGCAGATATGCCAGCGGGAGAACCAGCAGCAGCGAGTCGATCCGGTCCAGCAGACCCCCGAAGCCCGGAAGCCACGAGCCGGCGTCCTTGACCTGGGCCTGCCGCTTCACCATCGATTCGACAAGGTCACCGAGCACGCCGCCGAACGAGACCGCGACGAGCAGACCGATGGTGACCGTGCCCAGCAACGTGAGCACGAGAAACGCCCCGATGACCGCCCCGACCAATCCGCCGATCGTCTTGTTCGGACTCAACGGGGACAGCGGCCGGCGCGCCCAGCGGAAGTGGCGTAACCCCTTTCCGCCGCACCAGGCGGCGACATCGGTGGCCGCCGCGGCGAAGCACACCAAATACGCGTCAGACCACAACATCACCAGGTGCGCCAGGGACCAGCAAATCCACACCGAACCGAATGCCGTGAACGTGGTGCGCCTGCCGCCATTTTCGACGTCACCGCTGAACACCGAGGGCAGCGCGCAAGCCAGCACGACGATCGGCGCCAGACGCAGCAGCGGTGGGTGCAGCCAGGCCGCGAGCGGATACAAAACCGCGAGAACCAGCAGCAAATACGTGTCGGCCTTGCCGAGTTTCACCAGGCGCGCGTACTCGAACACCGCGACCACGGCCAGCGCGGCCGCCAGCGTCGCGGTGGTGCCCCGGCCGATCCAGATCGGGATGCCGACCACCGGTGCGATCATCACCCATGTGGTCCACCTCCGGATCAGCTCGCGCCTGCGCGATGCCAGCACCGCGATGCCGGCGATCACCAGGATCACCACCGTGACCCACATGAAGAACACGGACCGGGCGTACAGGTGGACGTGCAGCGGGCCCAGGTCGAAGTTGAGCGGCAACCGTCGATCGAGGTGCAGGATCCGCAGGTAATAGTCGACCAGCATCAGCGCGGCCAGCTCCCGTCCAAGTCAGCCTCCCAGCAAACCGCGATTCAGGAAACGATAAGCCGCGGCGACCAAGATTAGGTGACGAAAGCGAATCAATAGGATTGGCGGCATCGCGCGTGTCGGATTGGCTAGCGGTAGGGTCGAGTTGATGTGCGGAGCCACCGGTGAGGTGCGACTCGACGGCCGCGTCCCCGATGTAGCGGCGGTGTCAGCGATGGCTGGCGTCATGGCCCGCAGGGGGCCGGACGCGGCGGGCACCTGGTCACAAGGCCGGGTTGCCCTCGGGCATCGTCGCCTCAGAATCATTGACCTGACCGAAGCCGGCGCCCAGCCGATGGTCGATGCCGACCTGGGCCTGACGATCGCCTGGAACGGCTGTATCTACAACTACAAGGAACTACGCCGCGAGCTCGCGGGGCAGGGCTACCGATTTTTCTCGCACAGCGACACCGAGGTCCTGCTCAAGGCCTACCACCGCTGGGGCGACGACTTCGTCAGCCACCTTCAGGGGATGTTCGCCTTCGCCATCGCCGAACGAGACAGCGGTCGGGTGTTGCTCGGCCGCGACCGGCTCGGCATCAAGCCCTTGTACCTGACCGAAGACAGTCACCGGATCCGGTTCGCGTCGACGCTGCCCGCGCTGCTGGCCGGCGGAGGCGTGGATACCCGGATCGACCGCGACGCACTGCACCACTACATGACCTTTCACTCCGTGGTGCCGGCGCCGCTGACCATCCTGCGCGGAGTGCGCAAGGTTCCTCCCGGTTCGCTCGTCGCCATCGAGCCCGACGGCCGCCGCACCACCACCACCTACTGGACGCCCGACTTCACCAGGCGAGACGAGCGCTCCGACTGGACCGAACGCGACTGGGAGGACGCCGTCCTGTCCGCACTGCGCGTCGCGGTCGAGCGCCGACTCGTGGCCGACGTCCCGGTCGGGTGCCTGCTGTCCGGCGGTGTCGACTCCAGCCTGATCGTCGGCCTGCTCGCCGAGGCCGGTCAGCACGGGCTTTCGACCTTCTCCATCGGCTTCGAGTCGGCGGGCGGCGTCGAGGGAGACGAGTTTCGGTGGTCGGACATCGTGGCGGAACGCTTCGGCACCGACCATCATCAGATCCGCATCGGAACCGAACGGATGCTGCCCGCGCTCGACGAAGCGATCGGCGCGATGAGCGAGCCGATGGTCAGCCACGACTGCGTCGCCTTCTACCTGCTCAGCCAGGAAGTGTCGCGCCACGTCAAGGTCGTGCAGTCGGGTCAGGGCGCCGACGAAGTGTTCGCCGGCTATCACTGGTACCCGCCGATGGGTGCGCCGGCCGCCGCCACGTGCGAGGGCTCGGTCGCCCAGTACCGCACCGCCTTCTTCGATCGCGACGCGGCGGGGGTCAAAACCCTTGTGGGGCCGGGCTACCTCGCGCAGGGCGACCCCAGTGAGCGCTTCGTCGCGGAACACTTCGCGCGCGCCGGCGCCGAAACCGGCATCGACCGTGCGCTGCGGCTCGACACGACGGTGATGCTGGTCGACGATCCCGTGAAGCGGGTAGACAACATGACCATGGCCTGGGGATTGGAGGGCCGGGTTCCGTTCCTGGATCACGAGTTGGTTGAACTCGCGGCGACGTGCCCGGCCGAGTTGAAAATCGCCCAGGGCGGGAAGGGCGTCCTCAAAGAAGCTGCGCGACGGGTGATTCCATCGGAGGTCATCGACCGGCCAAAGGGTTATTTCCCGGTTCCCGCGCTGACCCACCTCGAAGGGCCCTACCTCGATCTGGTTCGCGACGCTCTGTATGCGCCGGTTGCCAAGGAGCGCGGGCTGTTTGATACCGACGCGGTCGACGCGCTGCTGGCCGACCCCAATGGCAAGCTGACTCCCCTGCGCGGCAATGAGCTCTGGCAGATCGCCCTGCTCGAGCTCTGGTTGCAGCGTCACGGTGTGGCGGGGGCCGCTGCGTGAGCGCCGTCGACCCTTCGGCGGATCCCACCGAGGCCATCACGCTGGGCCTGCACGACGCCTCGCCGCCGGAGTTGGTGGACGCGATGGCCAAGGACGTCGAGCTCGAAATGGGTTGGGGCCGACTCATCTTCGGCCAGACCTTCGCCAATGCGGAGACCCTGGCCGAGACGCTGCGACACGAAACGCCCGGGCGGCGCGACATCTGCATCTACGCGCGCGAGTCGCACGTGGTGGTCGCCGGGGCGCCGACCGAACTCTTCATCGATCCCAGCCACACCTACCGACTCCGGTTCACCGGTGACTCCGAGCAAGAGGGCTTGGCGCCGTCTGCGCTCGGTGTCACGGTGCGCACGTTGACCGACCCGGAAGATGCCGACGCCATGAATCGCGTCTTCGTGCGTTGTGGAATGGTCCCCGCACCGATCGAGAACATCTGGCACAACCACCTACACGAGGACGCCGTGACATATCTGGTTGCGGTGCGTGACGACGACGGAGCCGTGGTGGGCACCGTGACCGGTGTCGATCATGAGTTGCTTTTCTCCGACCCGGAGCACGGGTCCAGCCTGTGGACCCTGGCGGTCGATCCCGGCGCGGCACTTCCCGGGGTGGGCGCGGCCCTGACCCTGACATTGGCCGAACACTTCCGCACCGCGGGCCGCGCCTACTTGGACCTGTCGGTGGCGCACGACAATGCCGCCGCAATGGCGCTGTACGAAAAGCTCGGTTTCGTACGCGTTCCGGTGCTGGCGATCAAGCGGAAGAACGCGATCAACGAGCCGCTGTTCACCCTGCCGCCGGAGACGGTCGAGGACCTTAACCCCTACGCGCGGATCATCGCCGACGAGGCGATGCGCCGCGGAATCTGGGTCGAGGTCCTTGACGCCGAGACCGGCGAGATCCGACTCACCCACGGTGGCCGCAGCGTGATCACCCGTGAATCGCTGTCGGAGTTCACCTCGGCGATCGCGATGTGCCGTTGCGACGACAAGCGTTTGACCCGGCGCCTGGTCTCGGAGGCGGGCATAACCGTGCCTCGTGCCCGCCTGGCCACCTTCGACGACGGCGACCACGCGTTCCTCAAGGAAGTGGGGGAGGTCGTCGTCAAACCGACTCGCGGAGAACAGGGTAAAGGCATCACCGTCGGCGTGGTCGCCGACAACGGTCCCGACGATCTTGCCGCCGCCCTCGCGCGAGCGCGGAATTACTACCCAGAGGTCCTGATCGAGGAGCGGGTGGTAGGCGATGACCTCCGGCTGGTGGTGATCGACGGTCGGGTGGTCGCCGCCGCGCTGCGGATGCCACCCGAGATCCTCGGCACGGGCGACCACACCGTGCGGGACTTGATCGCGGCCGAGAGCCGACGGCGCTCGGCGGCCACCGGTGGCGAGTCCCGCATCCCGATCGACGACATCACCGAAGCGACGGTTGCCGAAGCCGGTTGGACGCTGGACGATGTGCTGCCCCAAGGGACCCGGCTACGCGTTCGCCGCACCGCCAACCTGCATCAGGGCGGGACGATCCACGATGTCACCGCCCAAGTGAACCCGGAACTCTGTCGGGTTGCGGTTTCGGCGGCCGAGGCGATCGGCATCCCGGTGACGGGCATCGACCTCCTGGTCCCGGACGTCACCGGGGCCGAATACGCGTTCATCGAGGCCAACGAGCGACCGGGACTTGCCAACCACGAACCGCAACCCACGGCCGCGGCTTTCGTCGACTACCTGTTTCCCGGTCAGCCCGGCCAGCCGCCGGCCTGGACTCCTGAGGAGTCCCGCACTGACCGTGACTGAGGCAGCTTGCATGCGCATGCAGATAGGAGCCGCTTGACGTCCTCCACCGGCTTAGGCCGGTGGATTCCAACCCCGCCCGTCGTCGTCGCACCTAGGCAGCAGGAGAACGGAGTTGAGGTTCACGGTTCACAGACCGGCTAGTGCCGAGGTCTCCCCGTGCTGTCACCGCCCGTCCGGCGGCGATGTTGCGTGCGGCGTTCACGTCAGCTTTGCACGGCCCCACACCGCAGGCGACGCACTGGAAAACCGCTTGGCTCTTACGGTTTTCCGGCGCCACATGCCCGCACTGGGCCATCGCCGTCGCCTGCTAAACGCTGGGAAGCAACCGAAACCTGCACATAGCAACAAGCTAGGCACGACCACCGACAACCTGTCGAAAGGAGGGAAGCGGCGATTCCTCCCCGGCTAAAGCCGGGGCTTCCACGCCGCAAATCGCATGAGCCCAAGCGCGCAAACCGGAACCATCACGACTCATGTGCCGGCACGGCTGGACCGGCTGCCCTGGTCGCGGTTTCACCGGCGCGTCGTCATCGGTCTCGGCGGGGTTTGGATCCTCGACGGCCTCGAGGTCACGATGGTCGGCAACGTGTCGTCTCGCCTCACGGAGAAGGGCAGCGGCATCGCGCTCAACGCCGCCCAGATCGGCGTGGCGGCGGCGTTCTACATCGCCGGGGCCTGCCTGGGCGCGTTGTTCTTCGGTCACCTGACGGACCGCTTCGGGCGGCGCAATCTGTTCATCCTGACCCTCGCGGTGTACTTGATCGCCACCGTCGCGACCGCATTCGCGTTCGCGCCCTGGTATTTCTTCATTGCGCGCTTCTTCACCGGGTCCGGCATCGGCGGCGAATACGCCGCGATCAATTCGGCGATCGACGAGTTGATCCCTGCGCGCGTGCGCGGCCGCGTGGACCTGATAATCAACGGGACCTATTGGCTGGGATCGGCCGCCGGGGCTGCCGGGGCACTGGTCCTTCTCGACACATCGAATTTCCCGGCGAACATCGGATGGCGGCTGGCCTTCGGCATCGGCGCCATTTTCGGCATCTTCGTCCTTCTCGTCCGGCGCAACGTTCCGGAAAGCCCGCGGTGGCTGTTCATTCACGGGCGCGATCGGGAAGCGGAGCGGATCGTCGGCGAAATCGAAGGCGATGTCCGGCGAGAAACCGGGCAACCACTGCCCGAGCCACAGGGAAGCCCGCTCAAAATCCGTCAGCGCCAAAGCATTTCATTCCAGGAGATCGCCAGGGTGGCATTTACGCTGTATCCGCGGCGCGCGGTCCTGGGGCTGGCGCTGTTCATCGGGCAGGCGTTCCTCTACAACGGCGTGACCTTCAATCTGGGCACGCTGTTGAGCGGGTTCTACGGCGTCCCATCCGGAAAGGTGCCGCTGTTCTTCATCGTATGGGCGCTAAGCAATTTCGCCGGCCCCTTGCTGCTGGGGCGGATGTTCGACACCGTCGGCCGCAAGCCGATGATCTCGCTGACCTACATCGGTTCCGCCGTCGTGGCCGTGGTCCTCGCGGTGCTGTTCGTGACCCAGGCCGGCGGTGTCTGGACGTTCATCGTCGTCCTCGCGGTGGCGTTCTTTTTGGCCTCGGCGGGTGCGAGCGCGGCCTACCTGACCGTCAGCGAGATCTTCCCGATGGAGACCAGGGCGCTGGCGATCGCGTTCTTCTACGCGGTGGGCACGGCGATCGGCGGCATCACGGGTCCGTTGCTGTTCGGTCAGTTGATCAGTTCCGGGCAACGCGGTCAGGTCGTCTGGTCGTTCCTGATCGGAGCGGTGGTGATGGCAGTCGCGGGCCTGATCGAATTGTGGCTCGGCGTCGCGGCCGAACAACGTCCACTGGAAGAACTCGCATTGCCCTTGACCGTGGCCGACGCCGAGCGCGAGGAAGAAGCGGCGGGCGCCCCGGATCAGCGAGGCGAGGACGCGTCCGGCGCGATCCATTAGGGTGCCTGGCGTGAACGTGACCGCCAAACTGCCCACGGCGCACGCCAATCAACGCCTCACTGGAAGTAGTCGGTGATGAGATCGCGGCGGTTGGTCCAGATCCGCCGGATCCGTGAGTGGGTGGCGCTCTGCGCCGCGATCGCGTTGATCCCGTGGACCGTCTTTCTCGGGCTGACCCTGCCGCAGAGCTACACCGCCCAGCATTGGCAGCTGACCTGGGTCGGCTTCGATGTCTTGCTGCTGGTGTTCATGATGGCCACCGCGGTGCTCGGCTTTACCCACCACCACTTGCTGACGCTGTTCGCGTTTACGACCGGGGTTCTGCTCGTGTGCGATGCGTGGTTCGACGTATTGACCGCCAGGCGTGGTGACTTCGTTGTCGCGGTGCTGACCGCCGCGCTGGGGGAGTTGCCGCTGGCGGCGGTGCTCATCGTCGGCGCCTTGCGCATCGTGCGGCTGCAGGGGCCTCCATTCAACAAGGCGTGGTGGCCGTCTGCGCTGCGCCGGCGAAGGGTTCGCGTTCCCACCTCGCCGGCGGCCGAGCTGTAAGAGCCGGACACCACAAGGATTTCGCAAGAACTTCGCCAAGATCCGGCAAGTGACGTGCCGCAAGGTATGTGCAGTCGGGCACCGGGGTCGCCAGGTGCGGCGCGTTAGGTAGCCGTCTCGCCCGTTCGCCGGGAAAGGATTCGAAGTGCCTAACAGCCCCGAAAACCGGACTTACGATTTGGCAATGTCGCTTGATGCCGGTCAGGTGTTCGCCGGATACACGATCTTGCGGGTGCTGGGGTCGGGCGGAATGGGCCAGGTGTATTTGGCATCGCATCCGCGATTGCCGCGCGAGGACGCGCTGAAGGTGCTTCCGCCCGAATTGACCGCCGACGCGGAGTTTCGGGCCCGGTTCGTGCGCGAGGCCGACCTGGCGGCGGGCTTGTCGCACCCGCACATCGTGCGAGTTCATGACCGCGGTGAAGAGGACGGCCAGTTTTGGATCTCGATGGCCTACGTGCCCGGCACGGATGTGAGCCGGCTGTTGCGGGGGCACTACCCGGGCGGGATGCCGCTCGAAGAGGTGCTGCCGATCATTTCCGCGGTCGCCTCGGCCCTGGACTACGCGCATCATCGGGGCTTGCTGCACCGCGACGTCAAGCCGGCCAACATCTTGTTAAGCGATGCCGACGGGCAGGAGCGGCGCGTCTTTCTAGCCGATTTCGGGATCGCGCGCCGCGTCGACGACGCAACGGGACTGACCGCGACCAACATGACGGTGGGCACCGCCGCCTACGCGGCGCCCGAGCAGCTGAAGGGTGAGCCGATCGACGGGCGCGCCGATCAGTATTCATTGGCCTGCACCGCGTTTCACATGCTGACCGGCGCGCAACCGTATGTCGATTCCAATCCCGTCGTGGTGATCAGCCGACACGTCAATGCCCCGCCGCCATCGATCGGTGCTCACCGACCGGAATTGACAGCGTTGGATGCGGTGTTCGCCACCGCGATGGCCAAAGGGCCTTCCGGCCGGTTCGGCAGTTGCGGGGAGTTCGCCGCCCGACTGAGCGGGCAGGGGAGTCCGGGTTTCGCCTACGCCGGTGAGATCCCAGCCCGACCCGACACCGAAGTCACCCATCCCAGGTTTGGCGTAATCGAGCCCACCGTGCCGCTGCAGACGAAGCCACCCGTCTGGAAGCGCCCCGCCGTGCTGGTCCCCGCCCTGGCGGGCGTCGCGTTACTGGTCGCCGGTGGTGTCTTCGCGGGCGGGAAGCTCACCCAATCCCACAAGGCGGCCAACACCACGGCGCCGACCAGCGTCGCGCCGCCCTCCAAGACCCCGGCGCCCAACACGGGCCCCCTCACGGGCGTCTACCGGGTCAACTACGCCCCGATCGCCAGCATGGAAGGCGACCCGCCTCCGGGCGCCGGGCCGACATCCGAAAC
>Ga0318546_10000245_pt1 | contig 18995 bp, 21 predicted proteins | sample GRESIP169b2f19_FD_203514 | JGI IMG/M metagenome (GOLD analysis project Ga0318546, IMG submission 203514) | Tropical soil microbial communities from Luquillo Experimental Forest, Puerto Rico - GRE.SIPMG.169b2f19 | ecosystem: Environmental > Terrestrial > Soil > Tropical forest > Bulk soil...
GTGAGATCAACAACCAAGGAGGCCGGAAGCCATGGCATCGAATGACACGCTTACCCAGCGCAGATTCATCCTCAACAACGGCAGCGGTGAGATTCCGGCCCTCGGGTTTGGGACTTCGCTGTCCGATCGCACCAAGACGCGAGCCGCCGTCAAGGCGGCGGTCGAGGTGGGGTTCCGCCACCTTGATGCCGCCGAGCGGTACCGCAACGAAGCGGAGGTCGGCGCGGCCCTCACGGAGTTGTTCGCCGCCGGAACGGTGCGCCGTGACGACCTGTTCGTGACCACCAAGCTGTGGAACAACAACCATCGACCCGAAAGGGTCAGGCCCGCGCTGCAGGCAAGCCTGAACAGGCTCGGACTGGACGCGGTCGATCTGTACCTGGTGCATACCCCGTTCGCGTTCAAGCCCGGCGATGACCAAGACCCCCGCGACGTCCACGGGGCCGTCGTCTACGACGACGGAGTCACGTTGGAGGAGACCTGGGCGGCGATGGAGGCCCTTGTCGATGAGGGACTCGCTGGCGCGATCGGGCTGTCGGATATCGATGTCGACGGCGCCCGAAGGATCATCGACACCGCCCAAATCAAGCCGGCGGTCGTCGAGGTCGAGTCGCACCCCTATCACCCGCAATGGGAACTCCATGGATTGCGCGAGACAGACGGAGTCGTCCTATTGGCGTTCGCTTCGCTGGGGCATGCGCTGGAACCGCGGCTGCTGGACGACCCGCTGATCGTCTCGATCGCTTGCCGTTATGGAAAGACGCCTGCGCAAGTGCTGCTGGCATGGGGAATTCAGCGCGGCAGCGCAGTTCTCACGGGATCGGTCAATCCCAGGCGCATTAGCGAAAACTTCGATGTCACAGCGCTTCCCGAGAGTGCGATCCTCGAGATCAGCGAGCGTCTCGTGACGCGCCACCGGTTCAATTCCGTTGTGGACGCTGGACAACCGGGATTTGCCGAAGTGCCTCTAGGGAGTTGAAAGCTTTTCCCCACAAGGAGAGGGGATCACGATGGCTGCAGGGTTCCACAGCGGCGAGTTGGCCGTTCAACGACGAGCCCACGTCGAAGTAGAGGCAGCCCGACTTACGCCGATGGTCGCCCCCGACCAATTGAGCGCCGGCATGGCCGCATTCGTCTCCAAGGCGACATTCGCGGCCATGGCAGCGCGAGACAGGACCGGACGGCTTTGGACCTCGCCGCTGCTTGGGCCACCCGGATTTCTACGGACCGCCTCGCCAACCACGTTGGACATCACCACGCCGTTGTCGAGCGCGGACCCCCTCCACGACCTATCCCTCGGGCAGCCCGTGGGCGTGATCGTCATCAACTTCATCACCCGGCGGCGGATTCGCATCAACGGTTTACTCACTTCCGCTGAGGCGGGTCTGCTTACCGTCGACATCAAGCAGGCCTACGGCAACTGCCCCCAATACATCCAGCAGCGTCGCGTGCACATGGATGGATCGCCTGACGACCACCCAGTGCGGTTGTATTCCGGAAATACGTTGCGACCCGCGGACATTCGCCTGATCGAGGCCGCTGACACATTCTTCCTGGGTACCACCCACGCCAGCGCAGGTAATGACGCCTCCCACCGCGGTGGGCCCGCCGGGTTCGTCCGCGTTGCACCGGAGCACCTTTGGTGGCCCGACTATCCCGGCAACAACATGTTCAACAGCTTCGGCAACCTCTTCGCCGACCCCACTGCGGCCCTGCTGTTCATGGACTTCCGCGCCGGGATCGCGCTTCAACTCTCCGGTAGTGCGACCATGCACTGGGACGACCGGGCCCCCGCCGGCGACGACGCCCGGACCGGCCGCCGCGTCCAATTCGTTCCCCAGCAGGTGATTACCACGGCGATGCCCGCGCTCTGCGAAACCGACCACGCCCCTTACCCGAAAAACCCGCCTCTGACGGACCCAGTGAATACGGCTGATGGGGCCATGGGATGAAGGCGATGGCCGGTGTCGGTATGCCACTCCGGCTGGCCACCGTTGTAGCGGCCCCCGACGGCGTCACCCGCTGCCGTTGGGCCACCGAGACGGGCCGCGATCTCACCGCCTATCACGATCACGAATGGGGAACGCCGACACACGACGAGGCCGTGCTGTTCGAGGCGCTCGTGCTTACGTACTTCGAGAACGGCTTGTCATGGGCGACCGTGTTCGACAAGCGAGAGAACCTGCGCACGGCATTCCACGGATTCAACCCGGCGGACGTGGCCGTGATGACGTCCGACGACGTCGAACGATTGATGGCCGATACCTCTATCATTCGCAATCGCCGAAAGATTGAAGCCACGCTGCACAACGCTCGCCTCCTGTCGAAATACTCGTTGTCGCAACTGGCGTGGCGGCATCAACCCGGTAAGCACCATCGACTACGAAGCTGGGCCGATGGGCGGATGGTGAGCCCGGAGTCTCGCCGGCTTTCCGTGGCGTTGAGGGAAGCGGGGTTTCGGCTCGTCGGCCCGGTCGTCGCCCACTCGTTCATGCACGCGGTGGGGATCGAAAACGGCCATTTCGAAGGGTGTTTCCGCGCACCCTGCTAACGATCCTCGTGGATTAGAACGGCGCAGCGCGGGGATTCCACAGGCTAAGCAGCCGCGCGGTGAGATCTCGGGCCGGGACTAGGGGAATAGCTCCTGGCAGGGTGAAATCCCGCCGGTCGAAGACCGCAGCTGCGGTGATTCACGGGTTGGTCCGCAGCGCGGACGCGGAAGACCCGACCCGGTGGGTGTCGAGAGCCCTCTGCGACCGTGATCCCGACGAACCCTTCTAGCAGGGCGCCGCCCAGCGCAAGGCGGCGGTGATCTGCCGTCGCTGCCCGGTCATGCAGGAGTGTGCGGCAGAGGGTTGGACAACCGAGTGGACTTTGGTGTGTGGGGAGGCATGACGAAGCGCCAACGCCGAGGCCCTCCTCCAGCGGCACCCCGACGTGGTGTCCTGGTCAAACTTCCTTAGCAAGTGAAGAAGTCGTATCGCGGTTGGACGATCCCCGTCAATGAGCAGAATTCGGCGGTGCTATAACCGCGAGCATGCTGCGCAGCCTGGAGGACCTGAAAAGGATTGTCGGATCGAGTCACGTCATCACCGATGCCGACGTGCTGGCCGGCCGCAGCGTCGACCACACCGGCCGCTATCGCGGGCAGGCCAGCGCCCTGGTGCGGCCGGGGTCCGCCGAGGAGGTCGCCGAGGTGCTGCGGGTCTGCCGTCAAGCCGGGGCGCACGTGACGGTGCAGGGCGGTCGCACCTCGCTAGTGGCCGGGACCGTCCCTGAGCACGACGATGTGTTGCTCTCGACCGAACGACTTTGCGCCCTGGGCGATGTCGACACCGTCGAGCGTCGCATCGAGGTCGGCGCGGGAGCCGCGCTGGCCGCGGTGCAGCGCGCCGCGACCGCGGCGGATCTGGTGTTCGGCGTTGACCTGGCCGCCCGGGACACCGCGACCGTCGGGGGCATGGCGTCGACGAACGCGGGCGGACTGCGCACCGTCCGCTACGGCAATATGGGCCAACAAGTCGTCGGCCTGCAGGTGGTGCTGCCCGACGGTTCGCTGATGCGCCGGCACAGCTTGGTGCGACGCGACAACACCGGCTACGACCTGCCGGCGCTGTTCGTCGGCGCCGAGGGCACCCTCGGCGTCATCACTTCACTGGATCTCCGGCTGCACCCCACGCCGTCGCATCGGGTGACGGCCGTCTGCGGGTTCGCCGACCTCGAGGCGCTGGTCGACGCCGGCCGCATGTTTCGGGACGTGGATGGGATCGCGGCGCTGGAGCTGATCGACGGCCGGGCCGCCGCGCTGACCGCCGAGCACCTCGGGGTGGGCGCACCGGTGCGGGGCGACTGGCTGCTGCTGGTGGAGCTGGCCGCCGACAACGACCAAACCGATCGGCTCGCCGACCTACTCGACGGCGTGCAGATGTGCGGCGATCCCGCGGTCGGCGTGGATATCGCTGCGCAGCAACGGTTGTGGCGCGTCCGCGAATCCCTGGCCGAGGTGCTGGGCGTGTACGGGCCACCGCTGAAGTTCGACGTGTCGTTGCCCCTGTCGGCGGTCGGTGGGTTCGCGCGCGACGCGGTCGTCTTGATCGCCGCGCACGTTCCCGAGGCGCTGCCGTTGCTGTTCGGCCACATCGGTGAGGGCAACCTGCACCTCAACGTGCTGCGTTGCCCGGTCGAGCGGGAGCAGGCGTTGTACGAGCCGATGATGGACCTCATCGCGCGGTGCGGCGGCAACGTCAGCTCCGAGCATGGCGTCGGGAGTCGCAAGCGACCTTATCTTTGGATGTCACGCGAGCCCGCCGATATCGCCGCGATGCGGGCGGTCAAGGCGGCCTTGGACCCGACCGGCTACCTCAACTCCGCGGTGCTGTTCGACCCGTAGCCATGACTCCAACGCGGCGCCGAGCCCGGGATTCCCATACGTCACAGCATGTCGGCATATGCCAAAGTGCCCGCCCGGGTCCTCCGGTGATTCCGGCTCAGGCACCCTTGATGCCGACGGCGTGGCGCAGTTGCGCCAGGAATTGATCGGCGTCGTCGCCTCGGATTATGTAGTGCGAGATGGCAATCCGGATCACGGTCGCGGCTTTCACCGCGGCGTTGGGTCCGGACATGTGCCGTTGCAGGCCGTCGCGCATCTGCGGGATGACGCGGGAGAACTGGGCGATGGTGTGCTCGGGTTCGACATCGACCATGCGCACGCCTGAGTACGAATGCTGGTACTCGACGATGAATCGCAGCACGGCGTCTAGCTTGTCGACTCCCTTCAACCCGGCCGTGGCCTTGGCCAAACCGCTGTCGAAGATCTGTCGCTCCCACTGTGAGAAAGCCGAGAGCAACTCCTCTTTGGACGCGAACCAGCGGTAGAGCGTGGGACGCGAGACTCCGGCCTGGGTCGCGACTTCGGACAGGCTGAGCTTGGTCTTGCCGTTTCGACCGAGCACCTCGGCGGTGGCGGCGAGGATCCGCTGACGCGTGGAGGTGTCGGATTCTGTCGCGTGCGCCGGCTGACTCATATCTGAAACTTTACGAAGTATCGCGGAAGTGTCACGGTGTTTTTCCTTCCCGGCCCGGCTTGGCCGGGCGACGGCGCACCAGCACGGACTGCTGGATGGCGCCGATCGCGCCCCGCTCGTCAAACAGCGTGCCGACCGTCGCACCGACGCCGTCCGGCCCGTAGCTGGTTTCCGCCCGAAAACCGATCCAGTCGCCATCGGGGATCCGGAACACGTGCACGGCAAGATCGGTGTTGAGGAACGTCCACTTGGTGATGTCCAGCTTGCTGCCGATGCCGTTGGCGCAGTCGGCCACCGCGAACAGCCGCTCCAGTGGCGTCATGGCCTCGCCGTTGACGAGGTCCACGGTCGGGTTGATCCAGGATTCCCCCGGGCCCTCGCATAGCCGTTCGGTCAGCCACAGCCATTCCAGGCTGTGCACATAATTGCGATCCCAACCCAGTGGCTTCATGTTGCGGGGCTTGGCCTCGGTGCGTGGGCGGGGCAGGGGAGCCGCGGCGTGAGCCAGGGTTTGCGTGTCTTGCTGCTGCAGCCGCCATCCGCTGGCCCGGGCGACCGGCCGGGGCTCACCATCGGGACCCGGTGCCAGCATCTCGGCGCTAACCAGCTCGATCTGTTTGCCGCCGCGCTGCATTTCCGAGCTGACCCATAGGTCGCCCTCGGCCGGCACCCCGCCGAGCAGGTCGATGACGACCCGGCTCAGCCGCGTGTCGTCGCGCTGTTCGCACCGCTCCAGCGCCCGGACAAGCAGCGCCGACACCGGCCCGCCATGCTAGATCGCCGCCGACCAGGTGCCACGCGCCAGATCGGTGGCCCGGAACTTTTCGCCCCGGTCGTCCGCGGCGATCAGTTCGTAATAGGAGTCAGTCACTCGTGTACCTCTCGAATGTCAGGGCAGTCCGGCGCCGGGAGTGGAAACCGTGACGGCGTCCAGCCGGGAGAGCCGGGTGCCGACGAGGCGCTGCGGATACGCGTCGGTGCTCGACAGCAGAAACAGCGTGCGGCGCTCCGGCCCGCCGAGGGCGCAGGCTATGGCAACCCGCTTGCCCATGTCGATGCGGTCGGTCACGACGCCGCCTTCGGTGATCCGCTCGAACTGGTGGGCCAGCGTCATCGACGCCCACACCCCGCCCTCGGCGTCGAGGGCGATGCCGTCGGGCGGTCCGTCGAGGCCGTCGGCGAAAATCCGGCGCTCGGCCAGCCCGCCGTCGTCGCCGATGGTGAACGCGCTCAGCCGTCGGCCGGTCGATTCGGCGACGATCAGCGTCGCGCGGTCTTCTGTGATCACCATTCCGTTGGGGAAGTCGAGGTCTTCGGCGACGACGGTAACCCTGTCGTCGGGATCCAGGCGGATGATCACGCCGCGCGAGAATGCCTGGCATCCGATATAGGCGCGCCCGGCGTCATCGATGACCATGTCGCCGAGGTTGGCCGGCGCCATATGGGCGAGATCGGCAATGGTTACGATGGTTTCGCCGTCGTAGCGCAACACCTGCCGGTCTTCGGTCGAGGCGATCAGCAGTGACCCGTCGGGGCGAAAGCCCAGTCCAGATGGCGAGTGGCCGGGCAGCGGCAACGTGGTCAGTGAGCCGCGCATGTCGGCGGTGTGCACGGCTTCACCCAGCATGTCGGAGAACCACAACAGCCCTTCGAACCAACGCGGGCCTTCACCAAAGCAGAATCCGTTGGCCAGGCGCTGGGGCTTCATCCGCTCATGCCTTTACAAAACATCGCAAAAGTGTCACGCACGGCGGGCGTTGATGTCAATCAGCGGGGCCGCAGCCCCGCAAGCTAGCTTTACAAATCCTAGGCAAAGTGTCACGCTGAGCCGAGAGCTGCTACTGCGAGAGGCGGGGTGGATTTGACCGAGATTTCGGAGGATTCTGATCAGGCTCAATGGTCGGTCGACGGGCTGTTGGAACTGTTCGAAGTGCGGCCGGACGGACCCGACCGGTTCACCGCGGAGACCGGCGGTGACGTCGGGGCCGGCCAGGACGAACGGCAGGTGGTAGAGGGCACCCAGGTGGTCGCCCAGGCGATTGTCGCTGTGGCGAAACGATTCCCGGACAAGTCGGTGCGCTCGGCGCACGCTGTGTTCTCCCGCGCCGTCGCCGTCGGTCCACCCGTCGAGCTCGTCATCGATGTGGTGCACGAAGGCCGGTCCACCGCCACGGCGATCGTTGCCGTGCAACAGAACGGGCGACGCTGCTTGAGCGTGACGGTGCTGGCCGACGTGCCGACGGGCGACGTCATCCGCCACCACCTGCCGCGGCCCGAGGTTGCGGCGCCGGCCGATGCCAACGTGTCTGAGATGCCGATGATCGGCCGGGAGCTGCGACTCGTCGACGTCGTCGACGTCAACAGCCCCGACGAGGTCGGGCCGCCGGAGCTGTACGCCTGGCTGCGCTACGACCCGATCCCGACCCGCGACGACCTCGCCAAGTCGCTGGTCGCGTACTTCACCGGCCATCTGGGGATCTCCACCACCATGCGCGCGCACCCGGGCATCGGTACCAGCCAGGCACACCTGACCGTGTCCACGGCACCGATGACGATCTCGATCGCCTTCCATGAACCGGTGCGCTGGGACGGTTGGCTGCTCTACACGCACGAGAGCACCCAGGTCGGCGCGGGAATGTCGTACGTCCGCGGCACCGTGCACACCGAGGACGGTGAGCTGCTGGCTTCCTTTGCCCAGGAGGCCCTGATCCGTCCGCTGCGCACCAGCGACACCGCGATCGACGCCCGCTTGCGCTTCTAGGCGCCGGGGAACCCGGAAAGAACACAGATGCGCTTCACCATCACCCACCCGATGCACACGCATCCGTATAACCCGGAGCTGGTGGCGGGGGAAGGTATTGCCACGGTGGCGGCGGCGGCCGAAGCGGCCGGGTTTCACGGCTTCGGCTTCACCGACCACCCCGCCCCGTCGCAGCGGTGGCTGGAAGCCGGGGGTCACGACGCTCTGGATCCCTTCGTGGCACTGGGTTTCGCGGCGGCCAGAACGACAACGCTGCGCCTGATCCCCAATATCGTGGTGCTGCCCTATCGAAACCCGTTCGTAGTAGCCAAGTCCGGTGCGACGCTGGACCTGCTCTCGGGAGGCCGATTCACGCTCGCGGTCGGGGTGGGTTACCTCAAGCGGGAATTCGCGGCGCTAGGTGTGAACTATGACGAGCGCCTCGAGCTGTTCGAGGAAGCGCTGCAGGTCATCCGGGCGGTGTGGAGCGGCGATGACATCTCTTTTGAAGGAAGGCATTTCACCGCGCGTGGGATCACGGCCCACCCTCGCCCGGTCAGTCAGCCGTACCCGCCGATCTGGATCGGCGGCAATACCGCGGCGGCTCGCCAGCGGGTCGCCCATTACGGCGACGGTTGGTGCCCGTTCCCGGCCCCCGCCCGCCTGGCCGAGACGGCGGGCACCGCGGCCATCGAATCCGAGGAGCGCCTCGGTGCCGGCATCGACGATCTGCGGCGTCGATGCGATGCCGCGGGCAGGGATTTCTCGGCGATCGACATCACCTTCACCAACTTCGACGGCGGCAGCCCCGCGAACGACGACTTCAATGCCGACGCTTACCTCGGCGGCCTGGAAAAGCTTGCGGCACTAGGGGTGACGTGGCTGAGCGTCGGACTGCCCGGCGACACCATCGCGCATGCGTTGGAGACTCTCGAGCGCTTCCGAACTCGCGTGATTGACGCCATGTAATGGACTTCTCGCGCGTCGAACTGTGTGCCGAGGACGAGGCTTTTCTCGAGCAGACTCGGGCGTTAATAACCAAGCACGTCACCGACGAAGTGCGCCGCGACAACCGAGAGTTCGGCCAAAACTTCGACGAACAGGTGCATTTGACGTTGGGCGAAGCGGGCTATCTGGCCTCGGACTGGAAGTCGGAACCCGAGGGCGGATTCACCCCGGTGCAGCGGCGCATATTCGAACTAGAGATCGCCCGGGCTCATACGCCGTGGTACCACTGGGGCACCACGTCGGTCGTCGCGCGGTTGGTGCAGCAATTCGGCGCACCGGAGCTTGCCGGCAAGGTGGTGCCGGGGGTGTTGTCCGGCGAAATCCGGCTGTGTCTGGGTTACACGGAGCCGGCGGGCGGTTCCGACGTCGCCACCTGCAATACCCGGGCGGTGCGCGACGGCGATGCGTGGATCATCAACGGTTCCAAGATGTTCACTTCGAACGCACAGAACGCCAGCTATGTCTTTCTGCTCACCAACACCGATCCGCAGGGGCCGAAACACAAGAACCTGACCATGTTTCTGGTGCCGCTCGATTCACCGGGGATCGAGATCCAGGGCATCCGCACGCTGGACAATGACCGCACCAACATCGTCTACTACAGCGACGTACGCGTCGACGACCAGTACCGCATCGGCGAAGTGAACGGCGGTTGGAGGGTGATGCGGTCCGCGCTCGACTCCGAGCACGGCATCGTCGATCCGGAAGACCATGGCCTGCAACATATTGCGGCAATGGCGGGTCACGGCGACCTGATGGCCGAGACTGTGGACGCAGTCGCGGCGCTGCTTTCGGAGCCCGACCCGGATGGGAGGTGTCCGCTGGACGACGAGTCGGTGAAATTCCGGCTCGGCCGCAGCTTTGCCCGGATGGAGGCGGCCATGTCCACCCCGGGGATGTTCGGGCGGGTCGCGATCGCGCAGACGATGCGTGACATCTCCTCGGACCTGATGGACATGTTGGGGACCGCGTCTTCACTGCCAACCGACACCGAGGGCTCCGCCACCGACGGCGCGGCGGAATACCTCTTCCGGCTATCACTGCCCCTGGGGATCTACGGCGGCACCCTCGAGGTCTTCCGCAACATGATCGCCCAGCACGCGCTCGGGCTCGGGCGGCCTAACTACCCGGGCTGAGCGGCAACTCGGCGACGACGTCGGTGCGAGTGGCGTCGAAACTGAGGAACCCCTTGATGGGCAGGCTTTCCGGGGGCGGATCCTCATAACTCCAGGCGACGTCGTCGACAGCCAGGTCGTCCACGACAACGGACCAATACGTCGCAAAGCCTTTGTAATTGCAGTAACTCGACGTCTCCGATCGCCGCAACAGATCGATGCGCACGTGTGACGGATCGACGTAGAGCCGCGGATCGAGCGCGGTCTCGAAGACGATCACCGTGTCGTCGGTGTCGACCAGCGTGGCGCCATTGACCGAGACGTGAAGCCGGCGCTTCGTCGGGCGGCAGTCGACGCGATGGTATGGATTCGGCGGGTAGTGCACGAGTTCGCGGCCCTCTTCCAGCCAGGTGTCGACGGCGTCCCAGGGCACATGGACGAACCCCGGTGCTTCGGGCTCCGGTTCGGTCGCTAGGTCACCGACCTCGTCGACCGGGAACACGTAGCTGAGCGGATGATCGCGCCGGTGCACCATCAGCGCCCGCTCGGTGTCGATCACCAGGCGCCCATCCCGGACGGCCTGGACGCGCCGGGGATGTGGCTCGACATACACGACGCCGTCGGGCACGGCAGGGGAAAACCGCCCGGCCGGATCGCTGCTGAGCGGGCCGCGTCCGGCGACCAGAGTCATGGTGTTCCTCCCTTGGCGGGCAGAGCGCAGTTTGTGCCTGCGGACAATCTTCGTTCACCCTGACCGGACCATGACACCCTCTGATCGCGACCAACAACAACAACGACCCGATGGCATCTGCACTGCGGCCACCCGAATGACCCGCACCGGATCACGTTGCGGTGGATTCCATTGCACGCATGCGCTTGAGCGTGAGTCTTGCAGCCCGCCTCGACAACGCCGGCGAGAGACGTTCCAGGTACCAAAATGCCTTCCACCAGGCGGGCACCACAATGATTGCGTCTCCCCGCAACACGGCACGAAGAGCGCGTTCGGCGAAATTCTCGGGTGCCATCGGCCGGAACGGCTCCCAGAATTTGAGTAGCTGCTCGTCGCTGACGCCATTGAATCGCCCGTACTTCCCGCCGGCGAGGATCGGGGTCCGGATAGCGCCCGGACAGAACACGGACACCTGCACGCCGTGGCGCTCGGCCTCCACACGCAGCACCATCGAGATCGCGACAACCGCGTGCTTGGTGGCGGTGTAGCTCGCGCCGACGGGAGCGGTGACGAGACCAGCCGTTGAGGCCGTGTTCACGATATGGCCGGAGTGCTGCCGGATCATGATCGGATACACCGCTTGAATGCCGTGTACCACACCGCGCAGGTTCACGTCGAAGACGTCGTTCCAATCATCGAGCGTGTACGAGTCGACCTCACCGCCGACCGCAATGCCGGCATTGTTGAACAGGTAGTCGATCCGCCCGGATTGCTGCATCGCCTCGGCGACGGCGCGCTCAAACGATGGGTAGCTACGCACATCCAGCTCGATCGCATGCGCCTTTGCGCCACCACTGTCAAGGCGTTGCGCCAGCTCCTGCGCCGGGCCGATCTGACGATCGGCGATCCAGACCTCGGCGCCCCCGTCGACCAACTTGGTGGCCAGCGCGGCGCCGATGCCGGACGCGCCGCCGGTAACGAATGCAATCTTCCCCGACACGCTCGATGCCATTGGGGCAGGATAATCGCTCCCTACGCGGCTAAAGAAGGTCTCGTCGCCTCACAGCAGATCGGTAATTGGCGCTTAGCGTGCGGCTAACAACGACGCGCAATGTATGGGCATGACAACCCCCATCGACCACCAACGGCAGGAAAACAATTCGGCCGACGGCCGCCGTGAACGCCGCCGCGTGAAGCCGGTGGTTTTCGCCGGGGCCGCAGCCATTGCGATGCTCGCGCTCTTCGACGCAGCAGCACTCGGTACCCGCGACACGACGGTCCCGTCGGGGTCGGTGCGCCTGGTCGACCAGGCCAACGACGTGCCGGCGCCTGACATCTCGGGGCCGCCGGGGCAGCCACAGCTGGTGTTGCCACCGGGGACCGTGTTGCCGCCCGGGACGACATTTCTGCCCGGGGGATTTCCGGTGCCACCGGTGCCACCGGGGGTGGTGATGCCGCCGATTCCGCCGGAGGTGGGCAAGATGTTGCTGCAGGGGCTGGAGATGATGCGGGCGGGGCCGCCGCCGAACGTGCCGAACGAGGTCTGCCGGTACAACACGATCAGGGTCCCCTGTCCGCCGATGCCCTGAAGCGGTTGCGCTGACGGGCGCTTAATCTAGCGTTTCCCAGAACCGGGCGAGGGCCGCCGCGCCCCGCGCCGGGTCCTGCATCATCCACCAATGCCCCAGCCCGTCGAGCACTTCCGTTGGCGCTCCGGCTCGTTCAGCCGCCCGACGCCTCATCGCTTCCGAGCCGACATAGGTGTCCTCGGTGGCCAGTACCGACAGACCGGGTCGAGCCGCCGCATTGGCGAGGGCGCGACCGGCTTCGGCCATCCCCGGTTGGCGGGCGGAACGGTAGAGCAGCAGGATGGCCCGACCCATTTCCGGACCTTGCGCCGCGGCCCATGAGGATGCGATGTCCGACGGAATCCCGAACTCAACCCAGCGGGCGGTGCGCTCCTCAAGCGTTCCGCCCAGGAAGGTGTCGACAAGTTTTTCGCCCTCGTCGGGCGTCTGCCAGACCTGGGCGAGGTCGTGCCAGACGTAGTCGGGGTCGAAACATCCAAGGATGTCGCTGACCCAGCTGCGCACCAATTCGGGTCGATGCGTCACCACGTTGATGACGTGGCCGCCGCCCCAGTCATGGCCGACGAGGTCGACCGGCTCGCCGATGGTCTCCAGCTCGCCCTCGAGCCAATCGCGGTAGGCGATGTACGTCGCGGGGAAGTCGTCTGGCAGCGGCGCGCCGAATCCCGGCGGAGAAAGCCGCACCACGTCCTCGCGCCCGAGCGCGTCGACCAGCGGTCCCCAGATCGCGTCAGTCTCTGGATTGCCATGCACCAAAACGACAGTCACGGTGCCCTCCTTGTGTCGCCGCAGCTCGACTCTGCCAGACGCTAGGGTGCCAGTCATGGCGGGACCGGTAGAAGGCATCAAGGTCGTCGAACTCGGGGTCTGGGTGGCGGGACCCGCCGCCGCGGGCATCTTGGCCGATTGGGGCGCCGACGTCATCAAGATCGAGCCGCCGACCGGTGACCCGGGGCGAATGTTCGGCCGGATGCTGGGATGCGATCTCGGGGTCAATCCGCCGTTCGAAATGGACAACCGGTCCAAGCGCAGCATCGTTTTGGACCTCACCACCGAGGCGGGCCGCGACACGGCGTTCGAATTGCTTTCCGGCGCAGACGTTTTCCTGACCAATGTGCGGCCGGGCGCGTTGCGACGTCTCGGGTTGGACTTCGAGTCGGTGTCGGCCCGCAACTCCCGGCTGGTCTACGGGCTGATCACCGGATACGGCGAATCCGGGCCCGACGCCGACCGCGCCGCCTATGACGTGGCCGCATTCTGGTCGCGCGCCGGTGTGGCCCATCTGCTCACCCGGCCCGGCGATACGCCGCCGTTCCAGCGCGGTGGCATGGGCGACCACTCGGCCGGCATGACCCTGGCCGCGGCGGTGTGCGCGGCGCTGCTCGCCCGGGAGCGCACCGGGTCGGGTCAACTGGTGACGACCTCGCTGTACCGCCAGGGCGCCTACATCGTGAGCTTCGACCTCAACACCTATCTGCTGACCGGCCAGCAGATCGCGATCGGACAACGCGAGTCGATGGGCAACCCGTGCATGAACAACTACACCGCCGGCGATCGGCGGCGATTCTGGATCGTCGGGCTGGAAGCCGATCGCCACTGGCCCGCGCTGTGTCGGGCGGTGGGGCGCCCGGAGTGGTGCGCCGATCCCCGCTTTTGCAATGCCCGGGCCCGCGCCGCCAATGCGGTGCAGCTGATCGCCGAATTAGACGAGATCTTCGCGACCCGCCCGCTCGACGAATGGGCCCAGATCTTCGCGGGCGAACCGGATTTCTTCTGGTCGCCCGTCAACACGCTCGAGGACGTCGTGGCAGATGAGCAGTTCCACGCCGCGGGCGGGATCGTCGACGTACCGGATGAAGAATCCAGTGTCGCGATGGTGGCCACGCCGGCGGATTTCCATGGCACGCCGTGGGCGCCGCGTTGGGTCGCACCGCAACTGGGGCAGCACACCGACGAGGTTGTCGGCGAACTCAAGACCCGGCGCCCGTCGTGAACGGGCCGTCGAAGCTTTACAAATTTACGGCGAAGTGTCACGCTGTCCGGTGAGTCGTAATCCCCGCAGGTAACGCCAACGCTCCTTTACGGTGCGGCGGTGAGGAACGGATTGATGGTCACTTCAACGTTCGACATCAGGCACAACGGCCGGATTACCGCCGCGCGAGCGACCCGTTCAGACGGTGAGTGTCTGCGATATCGGCTAGACGTCGTCGCGGCCAGCGCCGCCGACGTCGTGCAGTCGGCCGGGGGTTGGCTCTACGACCGGGTGATGGCGGGCTGGGAGGTGACCGCGCTGGTGCCGCATGGCTGCGACACCCGCCCGCTGCGCATCCTCGGGGTGCAGGCTTCAGACGCCGATCCGCGCTTCGCCCTCGCGGGATCGACGAGCCAGAGCCTGGCGGTCAGCGCCGAGGCGTTCACTGCCGACGCGCGTGTACGGGACAAAGTGCTCGAGTCCCTGGATGACCGGTTGACCGAAGTCGCGCTGTGGGGTGACGGGTGGCCCCTTGGGGTCAACCGCGCGATGACCCGGGCCCAGCACGCGCTCAGCGCGGCGGCGCGCAGATTCAAGGGCTACGCGCTTGCGGCGGCCGGGATTCCCTGTGCCTCTGTCGATCTCACCGAGACGCTGCTGTGTGATCGCCGTTCGCCGGTCGACTCAGCGCTGCTCCGGCTCGACTAGGACCTCGTCTAGCCCATGAAGAAGTACTACAGCCACACACTGCTTTACCTGCACGAGACGATCTCGTTGGGATCCGGGCGAAGTGACCGCTTCACCGAGATGTTCACCGGCACCTACCAGCCGATGATGGACGAGCTCGGCGCCCGGCTGTTCGCCATCTGGGAGACAACGCCGTACAACGGTCACTGGCCGCAGGTGACGATCATCTGGGAGATCGACGGGTTCGCCGATTACGCCAGGATCGGGGCGGGCCAGGCGCGCGGCGGCAGCCATGAGGCGGCGGCCGGCAAATGGTCGGCGTTTCTGGCCGATACCGGGGCCTCGGGCGAGGGGCGAATCATGTATCCCGGACCCAGCAACAAGACGCTGGCCCAGTTGCGTGAGGCCAATTTCACTGCACCCCTGGTGATTCAAGAGATCATGCAGACCAAGCCGGGACGTCAGGACGACTACATCCGCGAGCTGGAGCGGCTCTATGTCCCATGGTCGGAGCGCACGGGCAAGCGCTGGCTGGGTTCCTTCACCACGACCTTCCGTTACAACGAGGTCATCCACTACTGGGCGCTGGACGGCGGCTGGGAGTGCTTCGCCAATCACTACCCCTCTTGGAAGGACAGCCCACCCGCCGAGATCGTCACCTGGATGAGCGTGGCCCCGGCTTTGCGCGACGGCTGGGAGGACTCGATTCTGCAGGCGCTACCGCCCTCTCCGCTGCAGTGAACTTCTCCTACGACCCGTTCGACGCGGAGGTAATGGCAAACCCGTTGCCGTACTACCGAATCCTGCGCGACCAATACCCGGTGTACTACATGCCGCAGTGGGATACCTTCGCCCTGTCCCGCTTCGAGGACATTTGGCGGGTGCTGGAGGTCAACGACGGGACGTTCGTCGCGACGGAAGGCACGCTGCCCCCGGCCTCGGTCCTCGCCCGGCACAACACGGGGCCGCTCGAAGACCCGCCGCTGCATCCGCTGCCGTTCCACGCGGTGTTCGACACGGATTTGTACGGCGAGATCCGTCGTGCGCACTCCCAGCCCTTGCGTCCGAGATCGGTCGCCGCGCTGGAAGACAGAATTCGCACTCTGGCCAACGAGCGCCTGGATGTGTTGCTGCCGAAAGGCTCGTTCGACCTGACTCAGGACTACGGTGGCATCGTCGCGGCTTCGATGGTGTGCGAATTATTAGGCATATCAACCGATCTCGCGCCGCAGGTGTTGGCCGCCGTCAACGCCGGCAGCCTTTCCGAGCCAGGTGAGGGCGTCGATACCGCGCAAGCCCGTCCCAACTATCTCGAGTACCTCATCCCCGTGGTCCAGAGTCGCCGGGCCGACTCATCCGGGCTGCCCGGCCTACCCGTTGTGGACGGCCTGCTGGCGTACCGCCTGCCCGACGGCAGCGCGCTGTCCGACGTCGAAGCCGCGACCCAGATGCTGTGCATCTTCATCGGTGGAACGGAAACGGTGCCCAAGATCGTCGCCCACGGGCTGTGGGAGCTCAGCCAGCGTCCCGACCAATTGGCGGCGGTGCACGCGGACCTGGCCACCAACGTGCCCGTCGTACGCGAGGAGTTGATCCGCTTCTGCGCGCCGGCGCAGTGGTTCGCCCGAACGGCGCGCAAACCCTTCACCATTCACGGCCAGACCATCGAACCGGGCCAGCGCGTCATCACGCTGCTCGCGTCGGCCAACCGCGACGAACGGGAGTATCCAGAGCCCGACGACTTCGTCTGGGACCGGCCCATCCGTCGTTCGCTGGCGTTCGGCCGGGGCCAGCACTTTTGCATCGGCTACCACCTGGCGAGGCTGGAAATCGATGTGCTGCTGCGGGAATGGCTTCGGCGAGTGCCGGACTACGCGATCCGAGGCGACGCCGCCACCCGGCTGCCGTCCAGTTTCCAGTGGGGTTGGAACGAGATCCCGGTGGAGGTCTGACGTGTGGTCCTACCGGATCGTCGCCCCGTACCTTTTCCAGCGGACGTCGATCCCCGACAAAACAGCCGAGCACCTGGCCGACGGTCAGGTGCTGCTGCGGTTTTTGGCCGCCGGCGTCTGCGGCAGCGATCTGCCGGCCTTTCGGGGCGCCCGGGGCCGGCTTCCGGGAGACGACGGACCCAGCGCCGCCGAAAAAGACGGGTTCCCCATCCACGAGGTGGCCGGCGAGGTGATCGCCAGCCGGCATCCCGAGCACCGCACCGGCGATCGCGTGGTGGGCTGGGCATCCGGCTTCGACGGCCTGATGGAACGCGTGATCAGCGACGGCAACGGGCTGGCGCCGTACGATCCGGGGCTGAGCCCGGCGCAGGCGATCGGCCTGCAACCGCTGGCGTGTGTCCTGTACGCCTGCGAACAATTGCCGGAGTTGGCCGGCCGGCACGTCACGATCATCGGCCAAGGCTCCATCGGCCTGTTGTTCTCCTACGTCGCCAGGGCGGCCGGCGCGGGGCGCGTCACCGGGGTCGATCCCGTCGACCGCACAAGCCACGCAACGGCATTCGGAGTCGACGAGGCGGTGCGTGCGACCAGCGACCGCTGGGTGAGCCGACTGGCCCCCGGCGACCGCGCCGATGTCGTCATCGAAACTGTCGGCCACCAGGTGGCCACCCTGGGGCATGCGATCGAAGCCGCCGCCCCCGGCGGCACTGTCTTTTACTTCGGTGTTGCCGATGACGAGTCCTATCCGATTAGCATGCGCCTTATGCTGCGCAAAAACCTGACCCTGAAATCCGGTGTGACACTTGACCGGCGCCGAGTGCTGGAGCTGGCCGGTAAATTCGCCGCCGAACATCCCAGGCTGCTCGGCACATACCTCACCCACACCTTCGGTGTCGACCAGGTGCAGGCCGCGTTCGAATTGGCCGGCCGGCCAGACCCCGAACGTGTCAAGATCGCGATCGCGGACTGAGCGTGCTGCAGCAGGCGCTGAACAAGGCAACCCCGATATGGGGCGGATGGATCACCGGTCCCACGTTGATCGGACCCGAGGAGTTCGCCAGGGCCGGCTACGACTACGTGGGTTTCGACGCGCAGCACGGCTACCTCGACGACGCCGACATCGCGGGCATCCTTCGCCGCATCGAACATGTGCCCATCGCCACCGCGGTGCGACTACCGAATGCCGACGCCGCACCGATAGGGCGTGTCCTCGACGCCGGCGCCGACGCCGTCATCATCGCGATGATCGAATCGGCCGACCAGGCCGCCGCGGCGGTGTCCGCCACCCGCTACCCACCGGCGGGCATCCGCAGCTTCGGCCCGCTGCGCGCCAGCCTGGGCCACGACGCCGCCGCCCTGGAGTCTCGTGTCAGCGTGTTCGCGATGATCGAGACGGCGGCGGCAACGTCCGGCCTCAGTCAGATCTGTGCCGTTGACGGCCTGGCCGGAATCTATGTCGGACCGGCCGATCTGGCCATCTCGATGGGCGTCGATCCCGTTGGCGCGACGCAACATCCGGCCGTTCTGGACGCGATAACGCGAATCCATCGCGCGGCCGCCGACGCGGGGCTGGTTGCCGGCATCCATGCGGGGAACGGCAAGGCGGGCCGCGCCATGGCGCAGCTGGGATTTGGGATGATCACTCTAGCGGCCGAATCGCAGGCGCTACGGAGAGGTGCCGAACAGCACCTACGTGAGGCGACCGGGCAATGACGGACGATGAAGCAGCGATCCGCGGGCTGATCGCCGGGTACGCCCTTGCCCTCGACGTCGGAGACGTCGACGGATGTGTCCAGCTGTTCACCGTCGACGCGGAATTCGTCGTCTACGGAAGGTCTTTCGCCGGGCACGACGGCATCGCGAAGATGTTCCGGGATGCACCGCACGGGCTGCACCTCACCGGCGTCTCGCGAATCGACGTCGATGACAACACCGCCACGGCGCGGTCGCAGGTGCTCTTCGTCAGAGCCGGCGACCTGCACCTGCGCCCGGCGCTGTACGACGACGAACTGGTCCGCGACCCGACAGATAGGGGGCAGTGGCGTTTCCGGCGGCGGCGGTGTCGGTTTGTCACCAGCGCCGGCCTGGCCGACAGCCCCGGGGTCCCGTCATCATGAATCGACGCGTCGCACTGGTGACCGGCGCGGCCGGCGGACAGGGCTGGGCCATCGCGAAACGGCTACGCGCAGGGGGGTATTCGGTGGCCGCCTGCGACCGGCGGTCCGACGAACTCGCCGC